>Ga0194133_10000252_pt1 | contig 114059 bp, 83 predicted proteins | sample TA2KigOf40mmetaG_FD_155448 | JGI IMG/M metagenome (GOLD analysis project Ga0194133, IMG submission 155448) | Freshwater microbial communities from Lake Tanganyika, Tanzania - TA2015055 Kigoma Offshore 40m | ecosystem: Environmental > Aquatic > Freshwater > Lake | place: Tanzania: Lake...
GGGCGTGATCTGCACCACAATCTTGCCCGAGTAGTTCTTCAGATCGTTCGGGTCAATGGCCTGCGTGCCGTCGGAATTCCGGTTGCTGACGAACTTGTCCACCACCCAGCGCCGCACCGTCCCGTTGAACCACACGCGGTTCCGGACGAGGGCACCGCCGCCGGCGGCGTTGAAGTCGTAGGTCCTGATCGTGGGATTGCCCAGAAATGACGGCCGGGCTGCCTGCGCGGCCGCCCAGTTCTCCGCCTGCAGGCCGTCGTTGGCGAAGGTGTAGCGCACATTGGCGCGCCACTGGTTCCCGCTGACCTTGGTGACCATGTTGATGTTGACGCCACCGGTCAGCATTTCCGCCGGGGCTGCCGAGGTGATGTAGTTGACCTCCTCGAACATGCCCTGGTCGTAATAGATCATCGTGGCGCCGCCGCCGCCGCCCGGCCAGTTGACCGTCGCGCCGTCAATCATGTAGCTGACGTCGGCCGTGTTGGACCCGCGCGCCGACATGCTGCTCTGCTGCATCGACTGAGTCCCGCCGACGTCGTAGGTGGCAACCTGCACACCGGGGATGATCTTGGCCAGCGACCACGGGTCGCGACCGGTAGGCACGCCCTCGAGAATCTCCTGGCTCATGACAATCTGCTGCACATTCGAACGGACGTCGACGGTCGGCGAGGCACCGGTCACCGTAATCGTTTCTTCCAGGCCCCCAACCTCCATGCGGGCATTGATCGTGGCCACAAACGCCGCGCTGATCCGGATGTCGGCCCGCTCGACAACCTTGAATCCGGTCAGTTCGAAGCGCAGCCGGTAGTCACCCGGCGGCAGGCGAGCGAACCGGTAAGCGCCGGCGGCATCGCTGACCAGCACCTGGTCGCCACCGATGAGGCGGTCGCCCGACAACGTCGCCGTCACACCCGGCAGCACCGCGCCGCTCACATCCGAGACCACACCGGTGATGGCCCCCGTCTGCACCTGAGCCCGGGCCGTCGTGGCCAGGAACAGACAGCAGGCTGTCACCAGTACTCCGCGTAATGTCATGTGCTCATCCCCCTGTGCGCGAGTGACGGCGGTCGCGCGGCCGGTTAGAACCCGGTAAACGTCTGGAAACGAATGCCACAGAGGGTATGCGATTGACGATGCAACCGATTCCATCCGGGACTCAGCCGGCCTGTGGAACGAGAGGACTCCAACAGTCTCGTCCCGCCCCCAGGGGCACCCACGTCCGTGGAGCATCACGAACCAGCGTGTGTCGGGAGGTCAGCGGGCGATTCCCGGGGCACCTGCGGCCGCGCAATCGCCATCATCCAGCCGAAGACGGCGAGGATCATGATGCCGTAGGCCATCGCCGTCAGGGCCACCGCAAGGTCGTATGGATTCGGAGTGGACAGTGACACCCTGAGCAGCACGGTCGAGATGACGAAGCCGGCATTGCGGAACACGTAGGCATAGCGGTCGTAGTAGGCCAGCGACACGATCAGCAGGAAGACATCGGTGAAGATCATGCACTCGAAGAACAGGGGGAAAAAGAAGACATCCACGTTCGTGGGCACCTGAGAGAGGCCGAGCCACGTGCCCGGCAACAGGCGCAACCAGACCGCGAGGTTGATCAGGGCCAGGCCGGACAGCACGACGAGCAGCAGCATGGCCAGGGCCTTTTTCAGTGTGATGAATCCGTTCAGATCGTGCTCCGCCGGTATCCTGGGAACCCGGCGGCGAAGCAGGGTGAACACCGTCACCAGCAGGAACATCAGCATCGCGCCGCCCATGTCCAGCAGCACAGCCCTGACCGTCTCCGGCTCCTGCAGCCAATGCTCGAAGCTCTCGAAGCCGCCGATGTCCTTGAAGACCCGGCGAATCACAATCAGCGACACGATCTGATACTGCGTGGCGATTTCGCCGGTGTGCGAGTCTGCCAGAGCGAAGATCAGGAGTACAACTTCATAGAAGAGGATGATGCTGAACGGCGTATACACGGCATGCAGCAGGCTTCGGTCGATGCCTGCAAACAATGGTTGCGGGAGTCCCGGCATCAGGGTTGCCACGATCACGACGAGCAGGTGCGCCACAAACCCGGCGGCAGCAAGGCCCACCGCGCTCCGGTGGAGCCGAGCTCGCGCAGACTGCGTCTGAAGCCGGTCGAACACCGCTGCGAGTCTGCGGCGGAGAGCAAAAGGCATGCGGAACCTCCGGCTGTCTGTATACGCTGGTGGCGGGTCGCCCCCGCAGGCATCATACTGCCATCTGCTTCCCTCCCTCCGGCAAGACCGTCGCGCCAGCGGCGGCCAGCGCAGCGATGCCGGCACGGTAACCCACATCGGCGATCGCCTCCAACGCCTCGAACTCGAGCAGGCCGAATCGTTCGACGTCGGGGCACATCGCCACGTCCGCCTCGCGCAGCATCCGCTCCGTGTGGGCATAGCTTCCCAGCATCATCGTCCGCATCACAATCTCGGTGATGAGCGGACTCTGCAGGGGCGCGCGCCCGGGCACCACGCGACTGAGCAGCAGCGGCCATGGGCCAGGCAGGCCGCTGGACGAGACGGCGAGGTCTTCCTTCGTGCTGACGTTGACGGCGAGGACCCGGCCTCCCCACCGTTGCCGCACCACATCGGCCGGCAGGTTGTTGACGACCCCGCCGTCAACGAGCAGGTGCGCCCCCTCCACCACTGGCGGCAATATGCCGGGCAGAGCCGAGCTGGCGCGGGCCGCACGCCGCGCGAGTCCGCGGTCGTGCACGACGATGGTCGACGTGGTGATGTTGGCGGAGACGGCCACGCAGGGAAGCCACAGATCTTCCATGCAGGCGTCGCCGAACGTCTCGTGAAACGCACGCTCGGCGCGATGACCGGCCACGAGCGAAATCATCGGCACCGTATATTCGGTAAACGGCTTGATTTCGACCATGCGATGGTTCAGTCGCATGAGCTCGTCCATCGACAGGCCCATCGCGTACTGGCAGGCCATGATCGCGCCCATGCTGGTGCCCGCCAGGCAGTCGATGGCGAGGCCACTGGCTTCACAGGCCCTCATGACCCCGAGATGGGCAAAGCCTCGTGCGCCACCGCCGCCCAGCACGAGCCCGACACCCTTGCGCGCAATGAGTCGGGCGACGCGGCCCAGGTCCGATGCGCGTTCCTCGCGCACGTGAAAGTGCCGCGAGGCCGGATGCCGTCGCAGCCATTCGCTGGTCTCGGTCGGTATTCGTGTTGACGCCGGATGCACAAGCAGCAGCGTGCGCTGTGTGTGACTGGATGCCGCGCGCGCCTCGGACGCGTTCGGCACAGCCGTCTGCTCACGGCGGGTGTACACCACTTCGACCACCTCATCGGCCGTGGCCACACAGCGGCGTGTCCACTCGGTGGCGTGACCATCCGCTTCCAGCACCAGGAACTCACAGTCGGTCAGGCGCTCTTCCACCCACGTGGAAAACCGCAACCATCCCGGGTGGTCGACGCCCATTTCGGCGACGTCGGCGCAGACACCCCACTGCCGCAGGCGGTCGGTCGTGACATGGAGCGTCTTCCCCAGAACACCCAGCGCATCAGCGAGGCCCCGCGCGATCTGATGCATCGGGAGACCGTGCTGCCCCAGCACCACGGCGATGATTTCCGGTGGCCGGTGCGCATGCGTCACATCCCGCCGGGCCCGACGCACCAGCGTGCGCGCCACCTGCAGCAGCAGCGCCGGATGCGCCTCGAGCAGTTGCATGAACGCCACACCCGACAGACGGATGAGTTCGGTGTCACGTACGGCGCGGACCGTCGCGTCACGGAGCTCGCCGGTCAGCAGCGCGGCCTCGCCAAGACTGTCGCCGCGACCTACCTCGCCAACGATTTCCTCGCCCTGACCCTGGCCCGTGGCCCGCAGCACCTGCAGGCGCCCCGAGGTCACGAGATACCAGGCATCGGCCGCCTCACCCTGCCGGAACAGGGTGTCGCCGTCCCGCAGTGACCGCCACTCTGAACGGGCAGCCACCTGCCGCACCTGTTCATCGGTCGCGCCGAGCAGCGTCTTGAGGGTCGAGGTCAGCAGCAGCCCGCGCAGGCGCGTCGCGACCTGCGCCATCAGCAGGCCGAGGTACTGCGGATCGCGGTCGTCGAGGTTGCGCAGGGGCGCGTGCGGCAACCGCAGCAGACGACACAACGTGAGGGCATTGACATCTGCGGTGCGGCTGCCGCCGAGGATCGCCTGCATTTCACCCACGGTGTCGCCGACGCCCAGCACGGCCACCTGCGTGCGGGTACCGGACGCTCCCTCGACACAGACCGCCACCTCACCTTCGAGGATGACAAACATGGCATCGCCGCCATCTCCCTGCCGGAGCAGGGCCGCCCCTGCCGGAAGCGTCACCTCGCTGGCATGCGTCGCAAGCGACCGCAGCACGGCCTCTGGCAACGTGGCGAGCACGGGCACGGAGCGGATCTGGGCCACGCGGGCGACGCTGTCGTCGAGCCTGTCGTCTGCTGGTGTCATGCCTATGCCTCTCACTCCTCCGCCACACTCACCGTCGGCGATACGCGTCCTGTTCGGATGGTAGCGCACGACGGATGATAGACTCGCGAAACCTGCGGGGTACCGTAAGACGCTTCCGCCATCCCCGCGGGGCGAACCGCCGTGACTGCATCCATCCGTCCCTCTGCTCCTGAGATCAGCTGCATCCGTGAGGCCTTGCTGCGCGTCTTCCCGGCGTCGCCCCCCGACCGCCGTGACACGCTTGTCGCATGCGTCCAGTGCCTCAACTGTGCGACCGGTGACATCGTCCTGCGGGAAGGTGACGCGGCGACCGATGCGTATGTCGTCCTCGAGGGCCGATTCGGAGTCTATGCCGGCGACACCAGCGGCACGCTACGACTGCTGGCCACCGTTGACGCGCCAGGCACCCTGCTGGGTGAGCAGGCCCTTGGCGATGGTCGGCATTTCAGAAACGCCACGGTCATCGCGCTCAACCCGGCGCGACTCGCCGTCCTGCCCGGTCATTCCGTTCGGGAGCTACGGCATCTGGACGGCGGCGCCGATGCACGCCTGCGTGAGGAAGCCGACCGACAGGCTCGTCAGCGGTTCGAGGTGCTCACCGAGGCGGGCATGCAAGGGCCGACTTCCAGCCCGCGTCCTTGCCGTCAGCTCGTTGCCGGTGAGGTGCTCTACGAGGTGGGAAGTCCTGGCGCGGACGTCTTCGGCATTGTCGCGGGGCAGATTGGTCTGTTCCCCGAAGGCTGTCCGGTCCCGCAGGAAGTGCTGGGCCCAGGGCTGCTTGTCGGTGAGCGCAACTCCGGTCCCATCCGGCGGATGACCGCACGGGCCCTGTCTGACTCGGAAGTGGTGCCCATTGACGCGGTCCCCGCTGGCCTGACGGCGGTGTATGCGCTGCCTGAGCTTGGCACGGCCTACCGGCATGTGACCGTCGTGGACGAGCTGACGACGATCGTGACCGAGTATCGTCAGTCCCGTGGTGCCGTCGTCCGTGTGCAGCAGACGCCCGCCCTGAAGCGCCTGGAGGCCGCCCGGCTTGACCACCAGCGGGAGGGCTCGCAGATCATCGCCGGCCCAGCAGGACGGGTGACCCTTCGCGTGTCGGACGACCGCCGGCTCACTGGCCTGGTCGTCACCGGCGACTGTGCTGACCTGCCCGCGCTCATGGGCATGATGCTGCGGGGCGGACATGTCGCCGACTGGCAGGCCTCGGCCCTGACTGCCACGGGCCGCTGGATGATTGAGGAAGCATCGCAGCGAGCCGCGGCGGGCGCAGACATTGTGTGCGCATGCACCAACGCCACCGCCGCCACCCTGCGGCGGGCCTCCAACACGGCAGACACCATCGACGCGCTGATCAGGGCCACCGGTGCCGGCTCGGTCTGCGGTGGCTGCCGCAGCAAACTGCCCTTGTATCTGGGACAGGCGGAAACCACCGTGTGCAGAGTCGAAGTCCACCCGCTCGCCGACGATGCCCGCCTGATTCGACTGATGCCACTCGCACCGGGCACCTTGCCGATCGCGCGCATCGGCCAGTATGCGCAGATTGAAGCGCTCATCGACGGCCGCTGGGTAGGTCGGCCCTACACCCTGTTGAGTCCGGGGCCCGACGCCTATGAACTGGGCGTCAAGATTGAAGATGAAGGGTTCTTCTCGCCGTGGATTACCGGGGCACCGGCCGATGCGCTCGTGCGCGTGCTGCCCCCCCAGGGTGATGCCTGCCCATCGTCGTCAGCCTCGACCCCGCTTGTCTACGTCGTTGCCGGCATCGGCATCACTCCAGCCATTGCCGGCGTGCGTGCCCTGCGAACGACACGACCGGTCCATGTGCACTACAGCGTACGCGACGAGGCCGGCGCGGCCTTTCTCGAGTGGCTCCGTACGTTACATGCGTCTGAGGAGCTGCAGTTATCGGTGTGGGCATCCGCGGTCCGCGGGCGTCTCGATCTCCGGTCGCTGCGCCAGTCCGTCAGCGCACTGGGCCCCTGTGAGGTCGTCGTGTGCGGTCCCGGGACGTTCAATCGCGATGTGCGCGACGCTCTGCAGGGGCTCGAGGATGTCTCGCTCATCGAAGACAGCTTTCAGCACGCCGGCCGGGGAGAAGGTGCACCGCAGCGCCCCGGCTCGTGGCGACGCCGAGGCTTCACGCCGTCCGGTGCCGCCGCTGAGGCCATTCTCACCACGGCCCGGCTTCCGATGCGTGAACAGGCTGTGCAATTCCTCCGAGAGTTCTACGCGGAACATCGCCCCGGCCTCTCACCCGAGTCGCGCAGCGCTGCCGTCGACGAGGCCATCGCCTCGACGGGCACGTGGGTGATGGACACCGAGGAGTTGCGGTTTGCAGCGCTCGTGGCGTGGCGCAATGCCGAACGCTGCGTGGGTCGGTTGTACTGGAAGGGCCTGCACCTGCGTGACTGCCGGCACTTGCACCACCCGGACGCCATCGCCGATGCCCTGTTCGAACACCTGCGGTTTGCCTTCAACGGCGGCGACCTGCGACCCGCCATTTCCGTCTTTCCCCAGGAGACACCCGGCCAGCGAGGTCCGCGGCTATGGAACCCGCAGTTGCTGCGATATGCGGGTGTCCGACTGCGGTCAGGAAAGCAGATCGGCGACCCCGCGCAGAATGCGCTCACCGAGCGCATACGGGCACTGGGCTGGGAACCGTCCGGTAGCGATTTCGACCTGTTGCCGCTGGTGATCGATGTGCCCGACTACGGCCCTCGGATCTACGAGATACCCCACGACTGCCGCGCCGAGGTCACACTGACGCATCCCGACCATCCCTGGCTCGAGTCGCGCGGCCTGCGCTGGTACGCCGTGCCCGCCGTCGCCGACATGGCTCTCGATGCCGGGGGACTCTGGTATCGCTGTATTCCATTCAACGGCTGGTATCTCGACACCGAGATTGCCGCGCGCAACCTGAGTGATACGAACCGCTACAACCTGTTGCCGGAACTGGCCGAACACATGGGCCTCGACATCACCAATGACCGCACGCTCTGGCGTGACCGGGCGCAACTGATGCTGGTGGAAGCCGTGCTGCACTCCTACGACCGCGCCGGTGTGCGCCTGGCCGACCATCACGCGGTGGGACACGAATTTCTCGAGTTCTGCCGACAGGAGCAAGGAGCCGGACGCGAACCCCACGGGAAGTGGATGTGGCTTGTGCCTCCAGTGGCCTCCTCAACCAGTGTTCTCTATCAGGAACCCTTCCGCGACAAGGCCGTGCGGCCCGCCTACCGCTATCAGCGCCCCGTCTGGCAGGAGGCACCAGGGCCCGTGCCTGCCGCGTGCCCTGTGGTGCCGGGGCCCTCATGAAGACCGGCTTCATGCGCCGGCCCAAGGCGCTGCAGGCCGAGCGGCCGGCCGCCGGTGCTGCGCCCGCGCCGCCGAACTACATCTCCCCTGCCGGTCTCAAACGGCTCAGCGATGAGCGTGCGCATCTGTGGAAGGTGGAACGGCCGAAGATTGTGGAGACGGTCACCTGGGCCGCCGCCAACGGCGACCGGTCTGAGAACGGTGATTATCTGTACGGCAAGCGCCGACTGCGGGAGATCGATCGGCGCGTACGCTTCCTCACCAGGCGCATCGACGCCGCACAGGTCGTCGACAATGCCGGGGCGTCGCACGAGCGGATCTTTTTTGGCGCCACGGTGACCTATGCCGATGCCACGGGGGCGGAACGCACCGTGACCATCGTCGGGGCCGACGAAATTACGCTCAGTGATGACCGCATTTCGTGGCGATCGCCCCTGGCCACGGCCCTCCTCAAGGCACGCGTCGACGATCAGGTCACCGTACGCACACCTCGTGGTGACAGGACGCTGACGGTCCTCGACATCGCCTACCACCCGATCGACTAGCAGGGACTGCGCGGACACACGGCCGATGTCACGCCTGCATGAGGGGCGCCGCGAGCCTGCCGCCCCCCTGACCACCCGCGCCTCGCGTTACGCGTGCGCCACCCTAGTCGGCGAGCGCCTGGAGGATATCGCGCAGGATGTCGTCGCGGTGCTCGAGGCCTGCCGATATGCGGATCAACCCGGGCGTGATGCCGACGGCGAGTCGCTCGTCTTCGCTCAGCTTCGCATGCGTCGTGCTGGCCGGATGCGAGGCGATGCTGCGGGTGTCGCCGAGGTTATTGGTCATCGACAGCATCTGCAGGCGATTGAGGAAGCGCACGCCCGCCTCGCGTCCGCCGACGAGTTCGAAGGTGACCAGGCCACCGCCATTCCGCATCTGACGCTTCGCAATGTCGACTGCCGGGTGCGACGGTAGAAACGGATAGCGGACGCTCCGGATTGCCGGATGCCCGCTCAGGGCCTCCGCAAGGTACATCGCCGTTTCGGCGTGGCGCTCCATGCGCACATGCAGCGTCTCGAGGCTCTTGCTGAGCACCCAGGCATTGAACGCGCTCATCGTGGGCCCCGTGTTCCGCAGGAACAGATACAGCGGCTTGATGAGATCACGACGCCCCACGACTACCCCGCCGAGCACACGCCCCTGCCCGTCGAGAAACTTGGTAGCCGAGTGAATCACCAGATCGGCCCCATCCCTGATGGGCTGCTGCACCGCCGGCGTCGCAAAGCAATTGTCGACGACAAGCAGCACGCCGCGCTGCCGGCAGACGCGCGACAGTTCGGCAATGTCGACGATGTCAAGGCCGGGATTCGAGGGCGTCTCGACATAGACCAGACGAGTCTCCGGACGAATGAGGTCCCCCATCGCCTCGGGCCGACGCATATCGAAATAGGAGTGCGTGATGCCCCATTTCGGCAGGTACTTGGTCAGGATGGTGTGCGTCGATCCGAACACTGCCGAGGCCGACACGAGGTGATCTCCCTGGGCCAGCAGCGCCATGAACGTTGCGAAGATGGCGGCCATTCCGGACGCCGTGGCCACGCCATCCTCGGCGCCTTCCAGCACACAGATCTTCCGCACGAATTCATCGACCGTCGGATTCGAGAAGCGCGAGTAGATGTTGACGTCGAGCGAGTCGTCTGCGAAGGCTGCCGCCATGTCTTCGGCAGACTCGTAGACGAAGCTGCTGGTCAGGAACAGCGGCGTCGAGTGCTCGTGCTCGCGGGTCCGCTCGGTCTGTGTACGGATGGCGTGGGTGTCGGGGTGTGTGGGCATGACCGTGGGGAGCTCTCGGCAAATGCGGGCTGTCAGGCTTCGTCGGGCACGGGCACACCGTTGACCGTGACGCGCCAGACGATGGTGCCGCCGGCTCGCCTGAGTGTTTCCGCGACTGAACAGTAGGTGTCGATCGACAGCCCGACGGCCCGCCTCGCCTTTGCGGGTTCGACCGCACCAGAAATGAGCACGGTGAGGACAATGCGCTCCCACAGCGCCACATCGCCGCCTGCGCCTCTTGCTCCTTCGACGTGCATCTCAAGCGAGGTCATCTGCTGGCGCTGCTTCCGCAGGAGGCGGACGATATCGACGCCGCTGCAGCCGCAGAGCGCAGCCAGCAGAGTCTGCATCGGCCTGAAGCCTGAACCACCACCGCCCTGTTCGACGGGAATATCCATCCGCAGGACATGACCGTCGGCATCGGTGACGTCGAAACCACAGTCGGGATGTGTGAGCGCAGCACGAATGACCGTCATGGATGACCGGGCCACACTATACCAATCCATCGACGGGCCTCCCACCCCGGGCTGCCCCGTCACGGTTCACCGCAGCGACGGGCCTCAGGCCGACGTCGGCCGCACGTCGTCGTCGGTGATGGTCACCGGCCGCAGGAACGGCATCATCGACCGCAGCTGCGCTCCGACCGTCTCGATCTGGTGCGACCGTTCGCCCCGGCGCATGGCCTCAAAGGTGCCACGGCCCGTGCGGTTTTCGGCGATCCAGCCGTCGGCGTATCGACCGCTGCGGATGTCGTCGAGAATCGCCTGCATCGCCCTGCGCGTCTCGTCGGTCACGATGCGCGGTCCCGCAGTGTAGTCACCGTGCTCGGCCGTGTCGCTGATGGAGTAGCGCATGTAGTTGAGGCCACCCTGATACATCAGATCGACGATGAGCTTGAGCTCGTGGAGGCACTCGAAGTAGGCCACCTCTGGCTGATAGCCCGCCTTGACGAGGGTGTCGAAGCTGGCCTTGACCAGCGCGCTCACGCCTCCACACAGCACGGCCTGCTCGCCGAACAGGTCGGTCTCGGTCTCTTCAGCAAACGTGGTTTCGATGACACCCGCGCGGGTGACGCCGATGCCCTTGGCATACGACAGCGTGAGGGCACGCGCGTGTCCGGTGGCGTCCTGGTGCACTGCGAACAGGGCCGGGGTGCCTGCGCCTTCCTGATAGAGCTCGCGCACGCGATGGCCAGGCGACTTGGGGGCGACCATGGCCACGTCAATGTCGGACCGAGGTGTGATGGCCCCGAACCGGATGTTGAAGCCATGTGCGAACATCAGTATCTTGCCAGCCGCCAGATTCGGGCCCACTTCGTCCGTATACAGCTGGGCAGCCGTCGTATCGGGCACCAGCATCATGACGACGTCGGCCCAGGCGGTCACCTCACCCGGCGTGCCCACCTCCAGCCCGGCCGCCTGGGCCTTTGCCCGCGACCGGCTGCCCTCCGCCAGACCGACCCGGACATCCACGCCGCTGTCCTTCAGATTGAGCGCGTGCGCGTGCCCCTGCGATCCATAGCCGATGATCGCCACTTTTTTTCCCTGAATGAGGCTCAGGTCCGCATCCGCGTCGTAATACATCGTCGCCATTCGTCACTGTCTCCCGTCTGTGGTGGATGACGCGCGCATCGGCGGTTTACACCGACATCGCGCCGCTGTCGTGGGGGCCGCGAGCGCCGTGCATGGCACGGCCGGGCACAAGGGCGGGCCCCTCGATGGATCCGCGGGCCATTTCGATGCGACCGGTGCGCACCATTTCGAGCACACCGTACGGCTTGAGGATTTCGAGCAGGCTGTCGACCTTGTCTTCAGTACCGGTGGTTTCAATCACCAGCGTCTCGGGGCTGACGTCGACAATGCGCGCGCGGTACACCTCGACGAGCTGCATCACCTGCGGCCGGCTCTCAGCATTGGCCTGCACCTTGATCATCGCCAGGTCGCGGGCGATGGTCGGCATCTGGGTGATATTGACCACGCGCCGCACGGGCAGCACCTTGTAGAGATTAGCCTCGACAAGTCGGCCGCCCCGTTCGTCGGTATCGACGACGATGGTCATGCGCGAGAGGCCGTCGACCTCGGTGTGACCAACGGTCAGTGACTCGATGTTGAAGGCGCGACGGCGAAAGAGGGATGAGACCCGGTTGAGCACCCCGGGTACATTGTCGACATAGACGGCAAAGGTCTGCATGCGCGACTCAGTCTGCTGCAGTCTCGACGATCGGAGACGGACGGCGAATCATGTTGTGGAGGTCGTTGCCCGCGGGCACCATCGGGAAGACCGAGTCTTCCTGCTCGACGCGGAAGTCGATGACTGCGCCTCTGGTGTTCCGGCGGGCCGCTTCGACGGTCGATTCAACCTCGCTGCGGGCCTCGACGGTGGCGCCCCAGACGCCGTATGCCGCGGCCAGCTTCTCGAAGTCTGGTGCCGTGATGGGCGTGGCGGCATAGCGGCGCTGGTAGAAGAACTCCTGCCACTGGCGCACCATCCCGAGATAGCCGTTGTTGATGATGCAGACCTTCACATCAAGTTCTTCCTGGACCATCGTGGCCAGTTCGCAGAGGGTCATCTGGAAGCCGCCGTCACCGACGACCACCCATACTTCGGCATCGGGCCGTCCGACCTTGGCGCCGATGGCTGCGGGCAGTGCGAAGCCCATCGTGCCCAGCCCTCCCGACGTGATCAGCGAGCGAGGCGCCTCGTGATGATAATACTGGGCTTCCCACATCTGGTGCTGCCCCACATCGGTCACGACGATGGCATTGCCGCCCGTGATGCGCCAGATGTCGTGAATGACATGTGCGGCGTAGAGATGCCCTTGATCGGGCATGTTCTTGATGTCGCGCACGGCAACATCGCCGCGCATCCTGTTGATATGGTCAAGCCACGGTGAGCGGTCAACTGATGCCAGGTGAGGCAGCCACCCGGTGACTACCTCGCCGACGTCCCCTGAGATGGCGGCATCGACGCGGATGTTCTTGTTGAACTCAGCCGGATCGATATCGACATGAATCTTCTTCGCATGCGGCGCGTACGTCCTAGTGTTGCCGGTCACGCGATCGTCGAAGCGCATGCCAAGGGCGATGAGCAGGTCGGCTTCCTGGATGGCGGTGTTGACCCATGCCTCGCCGTGCATGCCCATCATGCCCAGATTGAGCGGATGCGATGCCGGCACGCTGCCGATGCCGAGCAGCGTCATCGCCACGGGAATCTGCGCCTGCTCGGACAGCCGCTGCACAGCGGCAGTGCCGCCGCCGAGGATGATGCCGTGGCCGGCGAGGATCAACGGGCGCTGCGCTTTGTTGATGAGCTCGATGGCGTCGGCCCCGAACCCCTGCCCGGATCGATCGATCGCCTCGATGTCGGGCGTCGCGGCCTCCCAGTCGAAGTCGCACGTGCCCAGCTGGGCGTCCTTGGTGATGTCAATCAGCACCGGTCCGGGGCGTCCATGCCGGGCCACCGCGAAGGCCTCGCGCACCGCCGCCGCCACCTCGCTGGCATGGGTGACCAGATAGTTGTGCTTGGTGATGGGCAAGGTGATGCCGGTAATGTCGGTTTCCTGAAACGCATCGCTGCCGATGAGGCCGCTGCCCACCTGGCCGGTGATGCACACGATGGGTGACGAGTCCATCTGGGCCGTGGCGATACCGGTCACCATGTTGGTCGCACCTGGTCCGGAGGTGGCGATCGCTACGCCGACCTTGCCGGTGGCGCGGGCATAGCCATCAGCCATGTGCGTGGCACCCTGTTCATGCCGGACCAGAATGTGCCGAATGGGATAGTCGAGCATGGCGTCGTACGCCGGCAGGATTGCGCCGCCCGGATACCCGAACACGACCTCGACGCCTTCGCGCACGAGGCTCTCCCACAGAATCTGCGCTCCTGTCAGTGTGCGTGTGCTCATAGGATTCGGCGACTCTGACGCCGTTCCCCGTATTACAGCCCCCCCGTCACGGAAGGTCAAGTCGAATCATTGCATTGGAATATAAGTTACTCTTATCCAGTACGCATCTTGATAAGCCCACTCAATGCGACCCCTCATCGCCAGGGTCGAGGTCAGCGCGGTCGACCCGCCGCGCCCGGCCCGCGCAGCACCCGTCCCGCACGCACCCCTGTGTGTGTGCCCTCCGAGACCGTGACCTGGCCATTCACCAGCACATACCGTACGCCGACGGAATAGTGATGCGGGTCGGCATAGGTAGCGCGATCGGCGACCATCGTCGGATTGAACACCGTGATGTCGGCCATGAGTCCGGGACGCAGCAGGCCGCGGTCCGACAGGCCCAGCCGCGCGGCAGGGAACGATGTCATCTTCCTGACGGCCTCTTCGAGCGGAAGCAGCCCGCGCTCGCGCACATACCGGCCCAGCACCCGGGGATAGGTGCCATAGGCCCGAGGATGCGGAGACCCATCGCCCGGCTGTGTCAGACTGCCGTCCGACCCGATCATGCCCAGCGGCGACTGCAGCAGCCGCTCGACATCGGGCTCATCGTACGCATGGAAGATGGCGCTGCAGCCGCCCTTCAGCTGCAGGTCAATCACCATCTCCGCCGTCGCAGTCTGTGTCATCGGCTGCCCGGCAGCTTTGAGCAGATCAGCCACCGTCTTTCCGCTCAGGGAGGCGTCATGGCCGCAGCGGGCCAGCTGGATGCGGGCTGGCTCGTCACCAAAGCGCTCGTCGATGAAATCGAGCATGCCCGAGGTGATTTCGCGGCGCAGGGACGGGTTGGCCAGTCGTTCGGCCAGCTTGCCGTCGGCCAGTGACCAGCGCGGGAAGATCAGCGAGAGTCCGGTGTGCGACGCCGTGTAGGGATACTGATCGAAGGTGACATCGACGCCACGCGCGCGCGCCTCGGCCATCAGGGTCAGCGACTGCACCGTCTGCCCGAACTGGCGACGTCCCCCTACCTTGTGGTGGCTGATCTGCACCGGAATGCGGGCCCGTACGCCGATGGCAATGGTCTCGCGTACCGAGTCGAGCACACCTCCCCCCTCGTCGCGCATGTGCGAGATGTAGATACCACCATGCTCGCGCGCCACCTCGGCCAGCGCCACGATTTCGTCCGTTGGCGCGTAGGTGCCCGGGACATAGGCGAGGCCCGTGGAGAGACCGAGGGCACCTTCTTTCATCGCGGCGTCGACCAGCGCCTTCATCCGTGCGAGTTCCGCAGGCGACGCAAAGCGATTGGCCGCGCCCATCACCGAGTCACGGATCGTCCCGTGGCCCACGAAGAGGGCCACGTTGGGTGACACCCGCGTGATCGCCACCCGCTCGAACCACGGAGTCAGCGGCAGCGGTGAACTGCCATCATTCCCGTCGACCACCGTCGTGAGCCCCTGCAGCAGATAGCCCTCGGCCGCGGGCAGTTCCATCAGCCGCTCGCGGGCGTGGACATGGGGATCGATGAATCCCGGGGCCACCACCAGTCCGCGCGCATCAATCCGCACACGGGCATCGGCTCCGGACAGGCGCCCGATCACCGCGATCCGATCGCCACGGATACCGACGTCAGCCGCGTACCACGGCGCGCCCGATCCGTCGACCACGCGACCACCAACCAGCACGACGTCGAAGACGACCGCAACAGGGGCCTGCGCCCGGAGCAGCAGCGGCATGCCGCCCAGCACAGACGCCAGCAGGAGAATCCATCGAATGCGCATGGCGGCGACGATACCACGGCCCGATCTGCGCTAGGATGCCCCGAAGGATCGAGCCTTCCAGAGGAGCCCCTGATGCTGAACCGACGCGAATTCGTGGCCTGCACCGCTGCGGGACTGACCGCCAGCCTGCCCACCACCGAGGCCCGCGCCGCCACGCTGTGGCTGCAGCGCACGGTGCGGCCGGTCGTCATCGCCGACTATTCGGGATTTGAATTCACGAATGGCGGCAGCGAGAACGCCGTTGCGCGTGCCTTCCGGCTGATCACCGACGGCAGCGACGTGCTCGACGCGCTGATTGCCGGCGTCAACATCCCCGAACTCGACCCCCTGGAAACCGGCATCGGATACGGTGCCCTCCCGAACGCCGATGGCGTGGTCGAACTGGATGCCTCGTGCATGCATGGGCCCAGGAAGCGCGCCGGGGCCGTCGCCAGCCTGCAGGGCGTGCGCACGCCGTCGCTGGTGGCCAAAGCCGTTATGGACTACACCGACCATCACCTGCTGGTGGGCACAGGCGCACAGAGCTTTGCGCGACAGATGGGCTTCACGGTGGAGGATGACCTCAACACGGCCAACTCGCGAAAGCTGTGGCGCGAGTGGAAGCGGCGCTCTGACCCGGAACACTGGCTCGACCCCACAGGTACGGGCCGCAGCCCGCGCGATCGTCACGAAAAGGATCCCGGCGACGCCCACCTGCTGCAGGAGCGCGAGCAGGAATCGCGCGCGCTCGCGGCCGGACGGGCGATGGTGCGCGACGGTTTGATTGCCGAGGGCAGTTTCTGGGGCACCATCAACTGCGAGGGCATCGGCCCGCAGGGTGACCTGTGCGGTGTCACCACGACCAGCGGCCTGGCGTGGAAGATTCCCGGCCGCACCGGCGACTCGCCGATTCTCGGCGCCGGTCTGTATGTCGACAACGAAGTCGGGGCCGCCGGCTCTACCGGGCGCGGTGAAGCCAACCTCTACAACCTGTCGTCGTTCCTCATCGTGGAGGGCCTGCGCCGGGGCCTCGCTCCGAAAGATGCCGGGCTCGAGGCGCTCAGGCGCATCCGGGCGAACACCATCGAACGCCGACTGCTGAATGCCCGCGGGCTGCCCAACTTCAACATCCGGTTCTTTGTGCTCAACAAGAAGGGCGAGTATGCCGGCGTCTCGATGTACCGTGCCGGCGAAACGAAGTACGCCGTCTGCACCGAGCAGGGGCCGCAGGCCCTCGACCTCGAGCCGCTGCTCCCCGGAGCCCCGGAGGATTGAGGCAGCGTCCGCCCCGACTCAGAACCGGAACAGCCGCGTCACCTTGAAGGCCAGCGTCCGGTTCTGCACGGTCGTCATCATGCCGGGACGCAGTGCCGTGTCGCGGCCGTCGGTGTAGACGAGAAACACTTCGCTGCCGCCGGTGTACTCCCACCGCAGCCGCGCACTCGACGTCAGCGTGCGCGCATCGATGTTCAGCTGCACCAGGCTGCTCAGCACCATGCGCGGCGTGGGCGTCACCGTCACGCGCGCGCCTACCAGACGCGCGTTGAAGGTTCCATACGGCAGCGATACCCAGTTGAGCGTCGCGGTCGGCTCGACCGACATCCGCGGATGCACACCCCAGCGCCCGCTGTAGGCCAGGTCTGATCGCTGACCGTTGTAGAGCGTGCCGGTCGCGACCGAGATGCGCCCCGAGAATGGCCGCTGCTGTCCAAGGGTGTATGCGAGTCGCGTGCTCGAGAAGCTGTAGTCGCCCTTCGGCACCACCACACCGGGCGAGACAGTGAAGGCGCCCGGCAGGTATTCGAATTCCCTCGTGTGCTCGATCGACACCTGGTCGCTCGACTGAAAGTCGAGCCTGAACAGCCCATTGACCTCACCGGTCTGCCGCTGCTGCACTGCGGCGTCGGTCACATACTCGCCGCCCACCTGCCACGTCAGCTTCCTGACAATGCGGCTGCGGCTGCGTCGGGGGCGCGGACTGAAGCGCGCCTGCACGAAGGTGCGCCGCACGTCCGTCCGCCGCGTGAAGCCCACATCCGGCGCAAATCCGGGATCAATCAGCAGGTGCTCCGCGGCCAGGCCGTAGCGATCGGTCGTATAGTCGGCGCGTCCCCGATAGCTATAGCCTGTCACCGGCACGCCGGCCCGGTTGGGCGTGTCGGTGCGCGCGACAAAGCCTGTGACGTTGATGGAGGTCCTGAAGAGCAACGTCGCATCCGCGCCGAATGAGGTGCTGGCTGGCAGCCCCCGCACGGGCTGGCGATGCGTGGCCATGATGCCCACGTTGCTGCGCTTGAAGATGTTGCGCTTGAGGCGCAGCGCCGAGAACCCCGTCTGCACGGCTCCGGCGGCCGGGGTGTCTGCCGTATGGATGTTCAGCGCCCCGATGCTGTACGCCCCGGCCCGCCCCGTGAGGCGACCCCCGCCGATGACCGGAATCGCCTGCCCCTGATTGAGGCCGATGCGCCGGCTGTAGAACAGCAACGGCACATCGCCGGGGCTGTTGCCGGCCTGCACGCCGCCGAAGTCGAAGATGCCCTGTCCCTCGATGAAAAACTCGCGCTTCTCCGGGAAGAACAGGCTGAACCGCGTCAGGTTGATCTGCTGCAGGTCTTCCTCGACCTGGGCAAAGTCGGTGCGCCACGTCGCATCAAAGATCAGGCTGCGCGTGAGGCCATACTTGGCGTCGAGCCCGCCGTTCCCGCCCACCGCCGAATCGAGCTGGCCGCTAGGACGACGCAGCCCTGTGGACTGCGCCAGTCCGTACGGCTTGAACTCGATGTTCTTCGACTGTGCGGGTGTCTCGAGGCCCTCGACCGTCGCTGCCGACGCCATGCGACTGACACCAGTCGTGCCCAATGCCGCGGGCACGAGCGACAAATACGAAAACTCATTCTTCCACTTGACCAGCCGCCGCAGGTTGATGCCCCACGTTTGCGGCCCGGCGCCCTTGTATCGCAGGGTCTTGAACGGAATCGCGACTTCAACGGTCCATCCGCCAGAGAATCGCTGCGTCTTCACGTACCAGATGCCGTTCCACGCGGAATTCTGCTGGTCGTCGGTAATGGTCATGTCGCGCAGGGCGCCGAGCGGATTAGTCTGGAACAGATACCCGTTGCGCCGATCGTGCAGGGTGTCGATCACGAAGGTTAGGTTCTCGTTGCCGAGGATGTTGCCGTTGTCGCGACGCAGCTCATTCGCCACCTCCCGGTCCGGCTGCGAATCCCAGAGGCGAGCCGCAACGTAGAAGCTCTGGTCATCGAACAAAATCCAGGCCTCGGTCTTCTCTGTCGCCAGCTGCCCCTCGCGAGGTTCCTGCTGAATGAAGTCGGTCAGCGGCCTCACCTGCTGGTAGATCGGCTCGTCGAGTACGCCATCCACCTTGAGCGACGGCGTCACCCGCACCGCGCGCACGGTCACATCGTCTGCCGCGCGGCGTGCGACAAGCGAGGGTATGAGCGGCTCATGCCTCCCCGCACCGACGGCCTCCCCCGCGTCGGCCGCGGACTGGGCTCGCACGGCAGGTGCCCACGCCAGCAGTCCCCACACAAGGGCCCCAAGGGCTAGACGGCGTGTGCTCACAACGGGCGTCATGATAGCGCGTGCCCGCAATTCCCCGTAGAATCCGGATATGACCTTTCCCGCCCGCGCTGCGCTGCTTGCCCTGCTGACCTGCACCGTCTCTCTCTCGGCTCAGGCTCCTCCGTCGCTGGCGACCCTGAAGACCCGCGCGGAACAGAGTGACTTCGCGGAAACCAGCCGCTACGACGATGTGCAGGCGTTTTTGCAGGTGGTGGACGAGGCGTCGCCGAAGGTGCACCTGACCTCGTTCGGCTACACCTTCGAAGGGCGTCGCCTTCCGCTCGCCGTCGTGGGCAACGTGGCTGATGCGCGACCGGAGACCGTGAAACAGTCGGGCCTGCTGCGCGTCTATGTCCAGGCCAACATCCACGCCGGCGAAGTCGAGGGCAAGGAAGTGATGCTGGCGCTCATCCGTGACATCGCGCGTGGCCAGCACGCCGACTGGCTCACGTCGATGGTGCTGCTGGTCAACCCGATCTACAACGCCGACGGCAACGAGAAGGTGACCCTCACCAGCCGCGGATTCCAGCACGGGCCGATTGGCGGGCAGGGCACACGTCCGAATGCCCAGGGCCTCAACATCAACCGCGACAACATCAAGCTTGAGACCCCGGAAGCCCGATCGATGGTGCGGCTGCTCAACGACTATGACCCGCACGTGATGCTCGATCTGCACACCACCAACGGATCACGGCATGCGTATCACCTAACCTACGAAATTCCGAACAATCCTGCGGTGCGCCCTGAGATTACGGCGCAGTCGCGCGCCTGGCTGCGTCAGGTGGAAGAGCGCATTGCGACGCGGGACGGCTGGGCTTTCCGGTCGTACGGCAATGTGTCGGGGCAGGCACCAATGCGTACGTGGACCACGGTGGAAGACCTGCCGCGCTACACGCACAACTACTGGGGCCTGCGGAACCGCTTCGGCATCCTGAGCGAGGTCTACTCGTACCTGCCCTTCCGTGAACGCGTCACCACCAACCGTCGCTTTGTCGAGGAAGTGCTAGCCTACGCTCACGCCAATGCCCGGTCGCTGCGCGAGGCCACGGCTGCAGCGGATGCCGCCTCGCTGGTCGGCCAGACCCTGTCGATTCGATCACAGGTCGCCCGTGCCGCCGAGCCGATTGAGATTCTGATGGGCGCCGTTGACGAAGAGGTCAATCCCTATTCGGGCCGCATCATGCACCGCCGGCGCGACGTGCGGACCCCGGAAAAGATGTGGGATGAGACCACATTCACGTCGACCGACCGTGAGCGTGTGCCGGCGGCCTATTACATTCCCGCCGCCGAAAAGGTCGTGATCGAGCGCCTGCGCGCACACGGCATCCGGCTCGAGCCGGTGACCCAGCCGGCGACGTCGGGCCTCGAGACCTTCACGATTGCCTCGACGAGCGTCACACCGCAGCCATTCGAGAATCATCAGGAACGCACGGTCACCGGAAGCTGGGCCGCCGCAGCGATCACCGTCGATGCCGGTGCGTTCCGCGTGCCGATGACGCAGCCCCTGGCGCGCCTCGCCTTCTATCTGCTTGAGCCGCGATCGAATGACAGCCTCGTTACGTGGAATGTGCTTGACGAGGCAGTGAAGACCGGCGGGCTGCCGATCGTGCGCACCCGGCCATGACGCGCGGCGCCTGCCACAGGCCGGTGCCAGGTATGGGAACGGCTGATCGATGACCATGGCACGCCCAGGGCGTGAGGCCACGCTGGCCGCGCTGGCCATCATCGCCATCGGCGCGCATCTTGCGCTGCGATGGTTCGCCGCCGACGCGCTGATCGGCGGTCTTCGTCTCGTCCATCTTCCGCTGCTGGTCGCACTCATCCTGGGCGGAGGTCCACTCGTCTGGTCGCTGCTGCGCCAGGTGATACGCGGCAACTTCAGCGCCGACCTGCTCGCCGGCATCTCCATCGTCACCTCCGTGGTGCTGGGTGAATACCTGGCCGGCACCCTTGTCGTGCTGATGCTCTCGGGCGGCCAGGCGCTTGAGGCCTATGCCGTCAGGCGCGCCTCGTCTGCGCTGGCGGCCCTGGCGCGGCGCATGCCCACGAGCGCACATCGCAAGGTCGAGGGCGCGGTCGAGGAAGTGCCGCTCGATCGCATCGCGCCCGGAGACACACTCGTCGTGTTTCCCCACGAGATCTGCCCGGTCGATGGCACGGTGCTCGAGGGCCAGAGCACGATGGACGAGTCGTACCTGACCGGCGAGCCCTACCGTCTCTCGAAAGTGGCGGGCACTCAGGTGCTGTCAGGCGCCATTAATGGCGACGAGGCTCTGATGATCCGCGCCGATCGTACGGCCACCGATTCGCGATACGCGCGCATCATGCAGGTGATGCACGAGTCCGAGCAGCGACGCCCCGCCCTGCGTCGGCTCGGTGACCAGCTCGGTGCGTTTTACACGCCGCTGGCCCTCGCCATTGCCGCAGCCGCGTGGGTCGCTACCGGTGATCCGTCACGTTTCCTCGCCGTGCTGGTGGTCGCCACACCGTGCCCCCTGCTGATTGCCATTCCGGTCGCGATCATCGGCTCGGTCTCGTTGGCCGCCCGTCGCGGCATCGTCATCCGTGATCCGGCCGTGCTCGAGCAACTCGATCGCTGCCGCACCGCGATCTTCGACAAGACCGGCACGCTGACATACGGCCGCCCGCTGCTGACCGCCACGCTCCCTGCGCCGGACGCCGATGTAACCGAGGTGCTGTCGCTGGTCGCAAGCGTGGAGCAGTACTCGCGCCATCCATTGGCGTCAGCCATTCTCGAGGCGGGCCGGGCGCACAATGTTCCCCTGCGCGAGGCCACGCGCGTGAGTGAACGCCCCGGGCAGGGACTCACCGGCGACGTGGCCGGACACACGATTCGCGTCACCAGCCGGAAGGCCCTGCTGGCCGAATACCCCTCAGCGGCTCCGCTGCTTCCGCCCTCGCACGGGGGCCTCGAGTGCGTCGTGCTTGTGGATGAGGCCTACGCCGCCACCCTGCAGTTCAGGGACGAGCCGCGCATGGAAGGACGTCTCTTCGTGCAGCACCTGGGCCATCGGCACGGATTCACGCGTGCGCTGGTGGTGTCTGGGGATCGCGACAGCGAGGTGCGCTATCTGGCAGACCTTGTTGGCATCGCGCATGTGCACGCGTCGCAGTCGCCCGAGCAGAAGGTCGAGATTGTGCGGGCCGAAACCCTGAAGGCCCCGACGCTCTTTATCGGTGATGGCATCAACGATGCACCCGCCCTGGCGACCGCGACCGTCGGCATCGCCTTCGGCCAGGCCAGCGAGGTCATCACCGAGGCCGCTGGCGCCGTCATTCTCGACAGCATGCTCGAGCGCGTCGACGAACTGCTGCACATCGGACGCCGTATGCGACGCATTGCCCTGCAGAGCGCCGTCGGCGGCATGGCCCTCAGCGTCGTCGGCATGGCCGCGGCCGCCATCGGCCTGCTGCCGCCCGTGGCAGGTGCGCTGACGCAAGAGGCCATCGACATCATCGCCGTCGTCAACGCGCTGCGCGCGGCGCTGCCACCGCGCACCCTCAAGGACTATTAAGCCTCAGCCCATGAAGCCGAGGTTGGTGCTGGTGAAATTGACCAGTGTGGGAAACGCCGTGGCCAGCTCGGCATCCGACGCGCCGAACCATCGCCCCAGCGTCGCCCCGACCTGCGCAGAAGAGGTGGTGGGAATCCACATGCCGCGCGTGCCCACGTCGTCAGGCCCACCCAGCACCTGCTGCGGCAGGCTGCCATAGATGCCCCCACGAACCGCGCCCCCGAGTACGACCTGATGGCCGCCCCACGCATGGTCGCTGCCCGAACCGTTGAACTGGAACGTCCGGTTGAACTCTGACTGGGTGAACGCCGTCACCTTGTCCGCGAGCCCGAGGTCCCGCATGGCCGTGGTGAACACGCCCAGTCCCTGCGAGAGCTGCCGCAGCAGACTGGCGTGGGTGCCGAGCTGCCCAGTGTGTGTGTCGAACCCGCCCATCGAGCAGAAGAACACCTGCCGGCCCGGTCCCATCGTCGAGCGGATGCGGATCAGCCGCGCCACCTCGCGCAGTTGATTGCCGAGGCCGGTGTTCGGAAACGTGACTGACAGCGTCGGCAGGCTGCCGCTCACTTGCAGCGTGTCCGCCAGTTGCAGCCCACTGGCGAACTGGCCATTGGCGGCCTCGCGCAGCGGGTGGCCGCCGTCCATCAGCACCATCGCATTCAGGGCCTGACGCCGCGCATCGGCCGCATCGGCCGACAGGCCGCTCAGGGCCGCCAGCGCCAGACTTGACCCGGGCGGAATGACATTGCTGCGGACATCAATCCCTTCGAGAAACACCGAGTGCGACGAGACCGAAACCGCCGACAGCGGATCACCGGGCCCGAAGACATCGAGCAGGCGCCCGCCCCATCCGCTCGTGGTTGCATCCGACTGCGCGGTGAAGGCCTGCCTGGTCTGGTCCGAATGTGAGAACAGATTGGCCGGGCGTGTGAGCCCCTGCTGATACTGCGCCTTGGTCAGGGGCCGGGTCAGCGCGCCGGTGTTGAGCAGGAAGGCCGCCTGTCCAGAGCGGTACAGGGCATCAAGGTCGGCCGCAGCCGCGTGCAGGGCAAACGTCTGTCCCGATGCATCGGCGATGTCGGGCAGGAGGGTCGTCGTGCCTGGCGCACCCAGTGCCAGACCGCTGCGTGCGACACGATAGGCTTCGAACGAATACGGATCCGACGCCGGCCCGCTGCGACGGGGCACGATGAGGTTGCTGGAATCGTTGCCCCCGAACAGATACACGCAGACCAGCGCCTTGTAATCGGTAGCCCGCGCCGCAGCACTCACCCCGGGAAACAGGCGACGCCACGGATCCAGACCCAGCCCCGCAAGGCCCAGGGCCGCCAGTCGGGCGCTCAACCTCAGGAAACGGCGACGTTGCGGACGATGAGTGTGTGCCATGGCGGGGTGTCTGGGCCAATGCTCAGCGCACAATCACCTGGCGGGCTGCCGTGGCGGTGCTCACACCACACAGATTGGTGGCCTGCACGCGCACCGAGTAGGTGCCGGGCGCCACGGGGCCCCTGATGATACGGTCGGTGACATTGTTGATGGTGGAGGCACCACTGGGGCCGTTGACCAGCACGCGATAGCCCGTCGCCGGGCGTCCGCTCGCGGCGGCCTGCCACGACAGGGTCACCATGTGGCCGTGCACGGCACTGGTGAGTCCCATCGGCATCGATGGCGCCCCCGAACACGAGGTGACCGCATCGTCAAAGGTCAGCGTGACCGCATTCGACGAACCGCTCGACCCGGTGCGGTTCACGGCCCGAACCGAAAACGTATACGTGGCATTGGGCACACCGTCGAATGTGAACGACTCGGAGACCGGCAGTGGAAACGAATTGAAGGGCACGCCGTCGCGCAGCACATCGAGGGCGATGTAGTCGGGGGCGCCGCCACCGAAGGTGTTGCGCCACGATAGGCTCACGCTGTTGCCGGCAGACCGGCCCCGCACCAGCCCGAGCAGATTGACGGGCGCCGTGGGCCCAGCCGGGACGCCGACAAACAGCCGGATGTCGGCCGAGGGCCGGCTGCGGCGCCCTTCGGCATCCAGAGACGAGACGCGCACGTTATACTGCCCCACGGGCACGTCGAGGGTGATGAGCGGCACGGTCGGTGCCGTGGTCACCGAGGCCACGGTCGTGCCCGGCTCCGGCCCCCCTTCGATGAGGTAGCCGGCAGGGGCAGGCCCGACACCGGGCGGCGTCCAGCGCAGGGTGACGAGCGTGCCCTTCAGCCCGGTGGTGGTGAGCCCGGTCGGCGGCTGCAGCGTAGGGGCCCCTGCACCCGAGTTGTTGGCGTAGACCGAGTACTCGCTCGAGACGGCCGCCAGAAACAGTGCTCCGACCGCCCGCTGCCGCGCCTCGGTGGCTGGCACCGCCGTCGTCGCCGAGGTGATGAGTTCGCGCAGTTCCTGCGTCATCCGTCCGAACATGAGCCGGTCGCTGATGCGTGAGACCAGGACTGCGGGTGTCGAGGCCAGCGCGATGAACTCCGACAGGTCGGGAGCGACGTTTGTGGCCATGTTGCCGTTGAGGATCCAGTACAGCGTGTTGGCGCGCTGGAGACTCAGGGCCGGAGGATAGATCTGGAATTCCGGACCCACCAGCGAGGGATTGTTTGGCGTGGTGGTCAGCGGCGAATAGAAGCTGAACACGGTCGCCGGGGCCAGGGGATTCTGCCCGAGTGCCGACAGCTGCCCGAGCAACGAGTCAGGCTGGTCACTCACCGGCGCCCCCATCGCGCGGATGAGCCCGGTCATGTGCAGCACCGGGTCCTTCAGGCGCCCGGCCCCGGCGGGCAGTGTCAGCGCCTCGACGTCGGTCAGCACCGCGCGAATAACGGCCGCCAGGTCGCCGCGCACACCCTGACCGTTGTTATTGAACACGGCCGACACCCGCGCCACATAGGCGGGGCTGGGATTGCTGGTGACCAGCGACCGGATGAGTCTCGTCCCGATGAATGGCCCGACATTCGGGTGGTTGGCAATCACGTCGAGGACGCGCGTCATCTCGGCGCGCGTGGTCAGGCCTGCCGGAATCGGCGTGCCCATCACGGTCTTCGCGCGTGCGTCATGGGCCGACACCGCTCCCGGGACCATGCTCCCGACGTAGGTGGCGGGATTGCTCCGTCCTTCAGGGCCGGGGAAGGTCCACCCGGTCATGGCTTCCGCCAGTTGCCTGATGTCGGTCTGGGTGTAGGTGGGAATCGGACGACTGGATGCATCGAGCTTCCAGGTGCCATCCTGGTTCAGTTCCCACAATCCGATCGAAAACAACTGCAGCAGTTCGCGCGCATAGTTCTCGTTGGGTGATGTGGTCGCCGTGGCCCGCCGGCTATAGACGAGGTCGAGATACACCCCCATCGCAGGGTTGAGGGTCACCGCTTCGATGAGGTCGCGGTAGTTGCCAAAGGCGTGTGTTCGCAGCAGATTGACCCACGGGGCCATCTGCACGCCGTCGCTGGCGAATTTGCTGGACGACACTACGAGGGTCTGCCCCAGGGCGAAGACCACCCGCTGCCTGAGCTGGTCATCGCCACGCACCATCGAGAGGAACACCGCCCGACGCAGATCGGCGTTGGTCGTGGCCGGATCGACGAGCCCCACCGGCTTCTGGAGTTCGGCGTCCAGCCAGGCCGACACACCCACGGTGGTCACCCGCGTCACCTCCGCGGCCGATGGCCCGAATGTCGACTGTTCAAGAAACTGCGCCGCCTGGGCGGTGGTGAGCGACGATTGCGCCGCGACGGGTGCCGCAGCGAGTGCACCGATGAGGGCGAGGACGACGGTTCGCACGTCGGTGAGAGTATATCTCGGAAACTGACATTACCCGTGAGATTCGTAGTACTGGCGATACATGCCCCGGCGGAACAGCCAGCCTCCCAGCGGACCCAGCCAGTCGAGCACGTAGTGCATGTAGCCCAGATCCATCATCTCGATGAGATTGCCGTCGAAATCGCGCACGAAGAAGAACGAATGGCCGCGCGGCGATTTCTCTGGCCGGCTGACAATCTCGACGCCCTTGCGGACAAGGTAATCGTACCACCGGTCGAGATTCCGGACATTGAACGAGATGTGGGTCAGGCCCACCCGGTTCCACGGAATCGGTTCGGCTGGCTGCTTGGGTGCAAAGTGGAAAATTTCGAGCACGCCACCGCCCGGCACGCGAATCCAGCCAATCTTGCAGCTCGGGGCCTCCCCTGTGACGCCGAAAAATGTGCGTACTCGCTCGGGCGGCGTATCGGCGACGCCCACCAGTGGGCACCCGAACACCTCCCAGTAGAACTGCACGGCTTTGTGAAAGTCGGACACCGTGATGCCCACGTGGCTGAACGACCGGACACTCATGCCCATGACGAAGACTCCTTCAGAAGATGGTCGGCCACGCGCAGCGCCTGGGCCACGATGGTCAGCCCCGGATTGACGGCCGCAGACGAAGGAAAGAACGACCCGTCGACCACCCACAGATTCCGCACCTCGTGGCTTCGGCACCAGGGGTCGAGGACGGACGAGGCCGGGTCGGTACCGAATACCAGGGTGCCGCACTGGTGCGTGGTGTTGCGGGCCTTGTGTGAATGCGCCACGACCACCCAGTCCCCAAGGTCGCGCAGCATCCGCCGCATCAGCCGCACGAGGCGGTCGTGTGTGCGGACATTATCGGGTCGGTAGTGCAGGCGGATGCGGCCCTGCCCGTCGAGCGTGACGCGGTTCTCGGGGCGCGGCAGGTCCTCACTCATCACCAGCCAGTCAAGGCCGCGCGCCACCCACGCGTCATACACGGCCAACGGCACCGCAGGCACCATCGTGTCACCTACGACCTTGGCCATGATGCCGTGCGTGCGCCCCTGTGACTGGATATTGCCCAGCGGGAAGCGCCCATCCGGCCCTTTCAGATAGAAATCATTCAGGGCCAGCGTCTTCTGAAACACCGCATGATTCACCCGCAGCGGCTGAACCCCCTGCATCATGGTCGCCAGATGCGCCATGTAGCGGCGTCCCACCAGGCCTGATCGGTTGCCCAGCCCCTCGGGGTGAGCGCTCGATGCCGAGCGCAGGAGCAACGCGGCCGAATGCACGGCTCCGCCAGACACGATGACCGTACCGGCCTGCACGCGCACGCGCTGCCCCGCCCGTTCGACCTCAACCTCGCACACGCGGCGCCCGGTCGCATCGGTGACCAGACGCCGCGCTGTCGCCCCGGTCCACAGCGTCACGGCCCCGCTGTCGATCGCCGGGTCAACGGCACACACTTCCGCATCACTCTTCCGACCGATGCGACATGGAAAGGAATTGCACGTGCGGCACAGAATGCACCCACCCTCGTCGCCTGGGTTCAGCAGTCCGAGTGGCAGATGCGACGGCGACAGTCCGGCACGCGTCCAGGCCTGCGCGACCGCGTCCACCTCGGGAGCGTGCGGCACAGGGGCATGGGGAAAGGCGCCTCGCGGTGGATCGGTCGGATCGCTGCCGGCCAAACCCCGCACCCCGAACCACTGCTCGGCCTGGTCGTAAAACGGCGCAAGGTCCTCATACGCGATGGGCCAGGCCGGCGAGGTGCCGTCTTCGTGCTCGAGGGCTCCGAAATCTTCGCGACGCAGGCGATACAGCACGCTGCCCCAGAACTTGGTGTTGCCCCCCACATTGGCGTGCGTATACGGCGTGAACCACTCGCCGGTCATGCCGTCCTGCCACTGCTCGCGTGTACGGTACCGCAAGTCGCGCCACACCGCAGCCGGGTCCCAGTTCTCGTCCTCGCGCGGCACGCGCTCGCCGCGCTCGAGCAGCAGGATGCGCGCCCCCGACCGGGACAGCGCACGAGCCATCGTGCCTCCGCCCGCACCGCTGCCGATGATGACGATGTCGTAGGACAACGCGGTCATGCGGGCGTCTGCAGATCGCGGTAGACCTGATCCATCAGCCGCTGGTCGTCCATGGCCCGCTCGAGATGCATCTCGGGGGTGGTACCTTCACGAATCGCCCGGAAGAAGTCGCGATACATCGCCTGATAACCGCGGATATCACGGAAGCCCGGCAGGATCACGCGCGGCCATCCCCGGCCCCGCGCCACGACCACTCCGCCGTTCGACTCGAAGGTGATGACGCCCTCCCGACCAAAAATCTTCGAGAGCCGCAGGCCCTTGAACAGCGAAGGAATTTCGCGCGAGTAGTACAGCGCCCCCACGGCCTCGTTGTCGTAGCGGAACGCCACCATCATGCTCTTCGCCCGACGGTCGGGCCCACGGCGCGACACCGGCGGGCGGAATCCGTGCGCCGAGACGATGCGCGGCCCGAGGCTCCCGGCCACATGCAGCCAGTGAATGCCTTCCTCGAAGAACGCGTCGCCTCCGGCCATGGCTTCGTCATTCCGCCAGTCGTCGGCCGTCTTCAGGCGATGGGCAATCGTCGCGAAGTGCGCAAACACCATCTCGCCGATGGTGCCCTCGGCGATGAGGCGCCGCAGGGTCACGGCGAGCGGTTTGTAGTGATCGTTTTCGCCGACCACCACCACGCGACCGGCCCGGTCACGGGCCGCGCGCACGTCTTCATAGGCGGCAAGTGTCGGAAACGCCGGCTTTTCCACCAGCACGTGCTTGCCGGCCGCAAGTGCGTCCAGCGTCAGTGGCAGGTGATACAGCGGCGGCACAGCCACCACCACGGCGTCGACGTCGGGGTCGGCAATGGCGGCGTGGTAATCGCCGTAGGCGGCCACACCGCCGAACCGGCGCTGATAGGCCTCGGCCTTTGACCGATCGCGGCTGGCGTAGCGCAACGCCACCGACGAGCCCAGCGCGCGCAGCTGCCGGCTGTGCACCTCTGTGATGAAGCCGCAGCCGAGGAAGGCCAGATGGACGGGACGCGACATAGGGGGTGACCGCTTGCGGACGGTGTGCCGATTATACCGGCGAGCCGCTCCGTGGCCCGGCACCCGCGTCACGCGCTCGGGCTATCATCGGCGCGGAGGATGCCCATGGACCGCAAGACCGCCGCCGACTTTGACCCGAACGTGCTCATTCTGTTCGACGCTTACGTGCACGGTGCCCTCGACCGCCGGGGCTTTCTCGACAAGGCCCGTCAGTATGCCGTGGGCGGTATGAGCGCGGCGATGATGCTCGAGGCGCTCAGCCCGAAGTTTGCCGAGGCGCAGAAGATTACGAAGGACGATGCGCGGCTCAAGGCCGAGTACATTACGTATCCGTCGCCGAACGGATCGGGCACGATGCGCGGCTATCTCGTCAGGCCCGCGGCCGCTGCGGAAAAGCTGCCGGGCATCATCGTCGTGCATGAGAACCGCGGCCTCAATCCGCACATCGAGGACATTGCCCGACGCCTGGCCCTCGACAACTTCGTGGCCTTTGCACCGGATGCCCTCACACCGCTTGGGGGCTATCCCACCGGCGGTGAAGACGAGGCGCGCACCCTCTTCGCCAAGCTCGACCAGGCGAAGACCCGCGAGGACATGGTCAATGCCGTGGCCGTGCTGAAGGCCCGTCCCGAGTGCACGGGTCGCATCGGCGCCCTGGGGTTCTGCTATGGCGGCGGCATTGCCAACATGCTCGCGACCCGCGTGCCCGATCTGGGAGCCGCGGTGCCCTTCTACGGCAACACGCCCACGGCGGACGAGACCGCACGCATCAAGGCGCCGCTGCTCATTCACTACGCGTCGACCGACGAGCGCATCAACGCCCTGTGGCCCGCCTACGAGACGGCGCTCAAGGCCAACGGCATCCGCTACGAGATGCACACGTATCCCAACACGCAGCACGGATTCAACAACGACACGACGCCGCGCTTCGACGAGGCGGCCGCCGCGCTGGCCTGGACGCGCACGGTCGACTTCTTCAATACCCATCTCAGGAAATAGCCCCTCATCACGGTGGGGACGCCCGGGACAGCCCGGGCGTCTCACCTGCTGTGCTGCCCGACAAATCCTGTGCCCGCTGCGGACGCCGCATCACGTGGCGGAAGAAGTGGGCCCGCACCTGGGATTCGGTCCTCTACTGCAGCACCGGCTGCCGCACACACCGCCTCGGGCCCTCCGACGTCGCACTGGAAGCCGCCATCCAGCAACTGCTGGCGGCACGTGGCGGCGACGCGAGTCTCTGCCCGTCCGAGGCCGCACGCCTGGTCTCGCCCGACAACTGGCGCCCCCTGATGGAACCGGCGCGTCAGGCCGCACGCCGCCTGCACGCCCAGGGCCTGCTGACCATCACCCAGGGAGGGCGCCCGGTCGACCCGTCGACCGCCCGCGGGCCGATACGCCTCGCCCGGCCCCGTCGATAGGCCTGCCGTACAATGGCGATGCCGACATGCATCGTCGTCTTTCCGGATTCATCATGGCGCTGGCGCTGGTCGGCAGTGCCTCGTGGCTGCGTCTGCAGGCCGATGAGACATCGCCGCAGGCGCAGGAGCGGTTGACGACTGGTGCGCGTGTCGTCGTCATCGATCCGGGACACGGAGGAGACGATGCCGGTACGGTCGCCCCTGCAGGGATGCCCGAAAAGGACATCACCCTCGCCATTGCCCGGCGCCTCCGCACCGCGCTGGACGGCCGACCGGAGGTCGTCACGGTGCTGACCCGCGACGACGACCGCCGGCTGTCGCTGCGCGACCGGACCGCCCTGGCCAACACCCGCAGGGCCGCCGCGCTGATCAGCCTGCACGTGACTGCGTCTGCCGCCGACACGCTGCACGGCGCTGAATTCACGGTGCTCGCCGCTGACGATTCCGGCGGGGTGACTCTTGAGTCGCCAGGTACGCCGTTACCTGTGACTGGCGGTGGCACGCGGGTGATTGAGTTTGCCCCATGGGATCGCGTCGCGCTGCGGCACCGGGACGAGTCGATGCGATTGGCCGGCGCGATGGCCGCCGCATTCGAGGCCACGGGACACCTGAGTCCGCGCGGCGTCCAGTCGGCGCCGCTCGCCGTGCTGACGGGAGCCACCATGGCGGCCGTGGTCGCCGACCTCGGCTACGCCACCCACGTCGACGACATGGCGCGCCTGGGCTCGGCCGAGGGCCAGGAGGCCGTCGCCCGGCAGTTGCGCGAGGCCGTGCTGCAGTTTCTCGCGGAGACGCCTGCGCCGTGACCGCGCGCGGCATGATGCTGACGCTGGCCGGGCTGGTGCTCGCTGCGTTCTTCGGATGGGTACTGCTGTCGCAGGTCACCCGGCTGTTCGGTCCTCCGCTGATCCCGACGGCCGCAACACCCGCCGTGCAGGCTCCGACGGTGGCCCCGACGCCTCGCGCACGCACCCGAGTGCCGGTGTGGGTGGTGGCCGCGGATGGCACGCATCTGGTCACCATCCCCCAGGACATGGTGCAGGAATCGTCGCCGCTCGATCAGGCGCGGGGGGCCCTCGATGCGCTGCTGACCCTGAAGCCACGCCCACCCTTGACCTCAGCCATACCCACGGGCACCACGCTCCTCGGCCTGTATGCCACCGATACCGGTGAAATCTATGTCGATCTGGGCGGTGATGTCGCACGCGCACATCCCGGGGGCACCCTGCGCGAAGTGCTGACCACCTACAGCGTGGTGCACACCGTGCTTGATGCCATGCCATCCGCCACGGCCGTGCAGATTCTTATCGACGGTCGAGAGGTCGAGACCCTCGCCGGCCATGTCGACCTGCGGCGCCCGCTGCGCCGTGCCGACCACCTCACACGCCCACCGGGGCCTTCTTCCGAGACCAGACCATGACCAGACAATACGACCGCGGGCCTGCAGACCTGCGCCCCACCACCCTCACGCCGGACTACCTCGCGCATGCCGAAGGATCGGTGCTCATCGAAGTCGGCCGCACGAAAGTGGTCTGTTCGGCCAGCGTCGAAGACCGCGTGCCGCCGTTCCTGCGCGGCACCGGCAAGGGGTGGGTCACGGCCGAGTACGGCATGCTGCCGCGCGCCACACACACCCGCAACACACGCGAAGCCGCGTCGGGCAAAGTGGGCGGACGCACCATGGAAATTCAGCGACTGATCGGTCGCTCGATGCGCAGCGTCGTCCGCATGACCGAGTTCGGCGAACGCACCATCTATCTCGACTGCGACGTCATTCAGGCGGACGGCGGCACGCGCACGGCCTCCATCACGGGGGCGTTTGTGGCAATGGTGCTCGCCTTCGACAAACTGCGCGGCTCTGGCCAACTCAAGACGATTCCTGTGGCAGATTACGTGGCGGCCACCAGCGTCGGCATTGTCGGCGGCATGCCGCTGCTCGACCTCGCCTATGAGGAAGATTCCAAAGCCGACGTCGACATGAACATCGTCAAAACCGGTGACGGGCGCTTCATCGAACTGCAGGGCACCGCTGAAACGGAACCCTTCGGCACCGACGCGCTCGTGGGTCTGCTGAGCCTCGCCGACGCCGGCATCACGCACCTCATCGCCCGTCAGCGAGAGATTGTCGGCGGCATCCTCGGACGATGACCGTCCTGCTGGCCACCACCAATCCAGGCAAGCTGCGCGAGATGCTGCCGCTGCTCGACGGCGTGCCAATGGCGTGGAAGACCCTCGCCGACCTCGCGCCCATCGCGGTGCCTGACGAAACCGGGTCGACCTTCCGCGAGAATGCCCGCATCAAGGCGCTGGCCTATGCGGCCGCCTCCGGGCTGCCGGTGGTCGCAGAGGATTCCGGACTGGTCATCGACGCACTGGGAGGCGCCCCTGGCATTCACTCGGCGCAATTCCTTGGTGATGCCGCGACGTATCCCGAGCGGTTCGCCGAGATTGAGCGACGACTGGCACGCGTACCTGGCGCCACGCGTGACGCACGATTTGTGACCGCGCTGGCCGTTGCCGTGGGCTCCTGCATCGTGTTTGAGACCGAAGCCTCTGTGGCCGGCACTATTGTCGCGCCCCGCGGCACGGGTGGCTTCGGCTACGACCCGATTTTTCTGTATCGACCGATGGCCCGCACGACCGCCGAATTGTCACTCGAGGAGAAGGCGACGGTGTCGCATCGGGGGCGGGCGTTCCGCGACTTTCGACGGGCCTGCCTCGCCGGTGCGATACAATTCGGCGTAGCGTCGGGGCGTGGCTCAGCCTGGTAGAGCGCCCGCTTTGGGAGCGGGATGTCGCTGGTTCGAATCCAGTCGCCCCGACCACTTTCCTTCAGGCCCGCGTCATCGGCCGAAGATAATCCGCTCGCGCGTCAGCAGGCGCGCGAATCCCTGAAACAGCCCCAGAGCCAGGCCGATCGTGGCAGTCACTGACAGCACCACATGCAGCACCAGCAGGGGCTTGCCGCCCATGATGTCGGTCAGCAGCAGGTGTTGCCCGAGGAATGGCACGGCATACATCCACCACAGGCCGCGGATGGGCGCCAGCGACCCGATCAGCCCCGGCAGCATCGGCACCAGCACCAGAAATCCGAGGTAGCTCTGGGCTTCCTTGAATGATCTGGCGAAGGTCGACAGATACAACTGCATCGCCGGCGCGAGCGTGCACACAGGCAGCACCACACCCACCAGGCCTGCCACGTTCCTCGTGTCGATGAAGAGCCGCACGCCGAAATCCTGCAGCGGAATCCGGTTGACGACGACTACGCAGAGGATGGTCGTGAGAGCGACGGAGATAAGGGAAAACATTCCTGCCGCCAGCCACTTGCCGGCCGCCAGGGCGCGGCGAGGGGCCGGCGTGACCAGCAAGGCCTCGAGCGACCCGCGCTCGCGCTCACCCGCGGTCGCGTCGGTGGCGATCAGCATGCCCCCGGTGAAAGCGGCAAGCATGATGTAGAGCGGAATAAAGTCGATGATCATCGCGGCGCGCTGCTGCGAGCTGGCGATGTCGACCTCGACGGGCCGGACCGGTGTCACCACGGACGGGCTGACACCGCGTGCCACCAGCCGGAGCGCGGCCACCTCTGCTCCATAGCGGTTCAGCAGTGCCCGCACGCGCTGCTGCTTGGGCCGTGCCGCCGTCCGCGAGCTGTCGGCCAGCACGTTAACCTCGGCCGGGCGATAGGCGGAAAAGTCCACCTCGAAATCGTCGGGGATGACGACCACCACATCCTCGGTCTGGCGACGGATCGCCTCTTCCGGATCCGCAGGCCCTGGCGTGACGGTGACACCCGGCTGCTGCCGCAGCCACTGCACCAGTGCCGGTGCGTGCGTGCTGCCGACTACGGGAATCGACACGTCCTGGGCGTCGCGCACGCGGCCCGCCATGAAGGCGAGAATGCCGCCCACGAGCAGGGGCCCCACGGCGGCCCCGAACACCAGCGAAAAGACGGCGCGACGATCACGGAAACCGTCGCGCAGCTCCTTGCGCATGACGGCAAGCGACTGCGCCAGCGTTCGTCTGCTCATGCGTCTGCCTCCGCATCCAGACCGACGAGGGCGACAAAGGCGTCTTCCAGATTGTGGTGCCCGGTCTGTTCGCGCAGCGCATCGGGACTACCGGTGGCCACGACCCGGCCATGGGCAATCACGACGATGTGATCGCAAAGGGCTGAGACTTCCTGCATGACATGGCTGGAAAAGAGCACCGCCCGTCCCTCGTCGCGCATCTGGCGGATGAGACGTCGCACCGCGCGCGTGCTCATCACATCGAGGCCGTTGGTGGGCTCATCGAGCAGGATGTTCTGCGGATGATGCACCAGCGCCCGCGCCAGCGCCACCTTGGTGCGTTCGCCGTGCGAGAACCCGGCGACGCGGCGGTCAGCGATCGCCTGCATCTCGAGCAGCGTGATCAGTGCCTCGGCGCGCGTCTCGGTCTCGTGGGCCGAGAGGCCCTGCAGTTCGGCGAAGTAGGCAATGTGCTCGCGGGCCGTCAGGCGCGGATAGAGTCCCGAGACATCAGGCAGCACGCCCATGCGCCCCTGCGCATCCTGCGGATGCAGGGTCGCATCGATGCCATCGACCAGCACGCGCCCGGCATCGGGTTGCAGCAGCGCGTAGAGCATGCGCAGCGTCGTGGTCTTGCCCGCGCCATTGGGACCGAGCAGGCCCGTGATGGCCCCGTCGGGGACTGGGAAGCTCACGCTGGCGACGGCCGTAATCTCGCCGAACTGCTTGCGCACCGACTCGACCTGCATCATCGTGCCACCCCCGCCGGAGTGAGAAAGAACGGCGGGCGCGTGATGGCTTCGACGCATGCGGTGTCGAGCCCATCGGTCGTGCCCGCCGACAGAAAGTCGGTCACCATGCGGATGCCGCAGCCGGTGGCCACCACCCCATGGCCCGTCTGTGGCGCGATCACATGCAGGCTGTGCGACAGCGTCGAGGACACCGCCGCGCCCCACGAGGGCGGCGTCACCGGATCGAGATCCCCGGACAGCACCAGCGTCGGCACGTCCGACGTGACCGGCGTGAAGTACTCGGGGGGCACCGTGCCGGCCGGCCAGGAGCGGCAGGTTTCCATGGTCTGGCGCATGAGGTGCCGACCGAAGATGGTGTTCGCCGTCGCTGCAGCGAACTCCGCTTCGGCGATGCGGGGCACGTCTTCCGCACAGATGACAGAAAAATGCATGCCGACGCTCATGTTTTCGGAGACTGAATCGCCGAGTGTTGCCAGAGCCACGAGCCCCTGATAGTCGTCGCGTTCGGCACGGGCCAGCAGTTCGGGCAGCATCGACGTGGTGAGTGGTGCATACAGGGCGGACGCGACCACGCTCGCCAGGACCGGCGCGGTAATCGTGACCGGTTCGCTGACCCCGGTGCGCGGGTGCACCAGGGTCACGCGCGCGGGTGCCGCTTCGAGCCGTGCGAAAAGCGCGGCCACGCGGCTGGCCAGCTGAGGATGGCGAGCGGCGCAGGACTCGTCGGCGTCGCAGGCCGCATACATCCGGTCGAGCGCACGCTGGGCGTCGCGCGCAAAGAACATGGGCAGGCGCAACTCGGGGGGTGCCACCCCGTCGAGCACCACGCTGCGCACGTGCGCCCCGTGCTGCCGCAGGTAGGCCAGTGCGGCGCGCGTGCCATACGAGCCGCCGTACAGGTTGATACGGTCATAGCCCAGCCACGTGCGCACGGCATCGAGGTCGTCCATGGCCACCGGCGTGGTGTACATGCGCGTGTCGGCACCGTAGCTGGCGAGGCAGCTCCTGAGGCGGTCGAGGGCCACGGCCGACGGTTCGTTAATGCCGCTCAGTGAGTCGTCCGATGAGCCGCATTCGAGACCGCCAGAACCGCCGGTGCCCCGCTGGTCGACCAGGACGATGTCGCGGTCGGTCTGCACCCGACCGAACATCTGCCCGATGAGGTCGGCCATGGTGGCGGCGCCCTGACCGGGGCCGCCCGCGAGAAAGAACAGAGGGTCGTCCGCGGGGGTGCGGCTGAGCGCCGGAAGGACGACGACCTTGAGACTGAGTTGCCGTCCCTCGGGCTTCGCGCGATCCTCGGGCACCGTCAGGCTGCCGCAGTAGGCATCGTCTGGGCCGTCGGCTTTGAGGCAGGGAGAGAGACGGTCGACCGCGCGTGGTGGTGGCTGAACACCGCTGCAGGACGTCGCCACCGCGAGTGCGGCAGCGACCAGACCCAGACGCACGGTGTCGAAGGGAAACGTGATCGGCACAGGCATACCTGTCAGCATACATGCGTGTGCCGTGGTTCACCAGAACGGGCCCGAGGTGCCCGTCGCCTGCGTGCGGGTGTGCCTAGCGGCCTGCGGCCTTGCGACCTACGGCGATCATTTCGTCACCAGCCGCACCCTGACCGAGCAGACCGAGGAAGCCCTCGCGCACGCGCTGCTCGACGTCCTTGCTGTTGGCGGTGAGCATGTTGGGAATGCCGACGCGCTTCGATGCCGCGAGCACCTTCTGGTTCCCGGCCTCGGCGCCGGCGCGATCGCCGCCCATCGCCTGCGTGAGGCTGCCGATGCCGCAGGCCAGCACGCTGAACCGCCGGAGATCAGCAATCTGATCGACGACCGAGACGGCCTGCGGGTCCTCGACCATCAGCATGGCAATGACCGTCCCTGACGGATTGGCAGGCGACCAGACATTGGCCTTGGCCTCTGTGAAAAACCCCAGCGCGGTGCGGGCTTCCTCGACCGACCGGATGTGCGGCAGCGTGATGCCGTCGGCTCCGGCCGCAAGGACTTCCTTCACGCGGGCACGGGTCATCTCGACACCATCGCGCTCGATGGTGGGAATGCGCACCAGCAGGGCCGGCCGACGGCCTGTGGCCGACTGCAAGCCGCGCACCATCGCCTTGACCGACTCGACGTCGTAGCTGCCTTCGAGATTGAGAAACAGATAATCGTACGAGGTGTTGGCGGCCAGTTTGCTGGCTCCGGCCTCGGTGTAGATGGCCTTCGGCGGCAGCTGCCCGCGCTCGAACCGCTGCGGATTCTCGTTGGGCACGAACACACCGAAGGCAGTCTTTCCCTGCTTCCATAGATCGAACAGCCCTTGGCGGGGCTGGGCCCACACCGACGTGGGCAGCAGCGTGACGGCTGCGAGCGTCAGCAGCAGGAACGGGGACAGCATTCGACGAATCATGCGGAGGGATCCTAGTTGCAGGTGACGCACTTGTGGTTGTTGGTGGCCCCGAGCTTCTCGAGCAGGGAGAGTGTTTCCGGGAAGGGCTGTACGCGCTGTACCGGCCCGTTGGCCATATCGGCCGTCGAGTTGCCCTCGCGGTTGATCTTCGTCACGTCTGCCCCCTTCGACACGAGGTAGAGAATGCCCTCGGTGTCGCCGCGCGACGCGGCCAGGTGCACGGGGGTGTTGCCTTCGTGGTCGACGGCGTTCACGTCAGCGCCCAGCTCCTCGACGAGATACTTGATGGCCGGGAGAAACCCGGTGGGTGCATAGCGGTGGGCATTGGCGGCGAAGCCTTCGCCGTAGCCCACGCCGCTCGCCGCATGAATCGGCATCACGCCCGGTCCGCCGATAGGCATCGGCGGCAGCCCGGAGAGGTCGGTGACCTGGCGGATGCCGTCACCCGTGAAGGGACGGCCCGCCGGCTTGATGGTGCCGATGTTCGGGTCAGCGCCACGCGCAATCAGGAGCTTCATCGCGTCGACATCGCTCGCGTAGGCCGCGCGCCAGAACGGCGTCGCGCCGCTCTCATCGACGCCCGAGAAGTCGGAGTTGTACGCCTGATACCAGACCTTGTACCGCACGCGCGCGTTCACGTCGGCGCCCTTGTCGAGCAGGGTCGTCATCAGGTCGAGATAGGACGTCTGCTGCTGCTGGTAGGTCTTCGGCCCCGGATAGAGCGACTTGGGCGCCCAGTAGACGTTGAGCACCGCGAAGAGCGGCGAGACCCCATTGGCGCTGGTCAGGTTCGGGTCAGCGCCCCGCTCGACCAGGCGCCGGGCCAGGTCGAAGTGTCCGTTGACAATCGCGATGAGCAGCGGCGACATGCGATCGCCCGAGTTGCGCTGATTGATCTGCGCCCCGCCGTCGAGCATGGCCATCACGGTCTCGGTGAAGCCCTGCCGCGCCGCAAAATGCAACGCGGTCATGCCCCCCTGCGTGCCGATCAGTTCGTTGTAGCGATAGCCACGTGTCAGGCCGGGAATCTGCGCGGGCCTGCCGGGGCCTGCCCCCATCTGCCGCTGCATGTTCGATTCCTCGGGGGCGGTCAGGGCATTGAGGTCCACGACCGTCGTCGTGAGGGCGGTGTCGGCACCGCGCTGGATCAGCAACCGTGCGGCGTCGGCGCGGTTGTAGGCCGCGGCATACATGAGGGCCGACTCGCCTTTGGCCTTGTCGACAGCGTTGACCTTCGACCCGCCCTCGACGAGCGCGGTGAGGGTGCGGGTGTCACCGGAAGCGGCGGCCAGCATCAGTGGCGTCGCACCGGTGGTGCTAGTCTGGTGCACATCGGCCCCTGCCGCCAGCAGCGCCGCCACGGCCTCGTAGTGGCCAGCGCGGGCCGCCAAGTAGAGCGGAGTGTAGCCCCCCAGGCGTGTGGTGGCCCGAAGGTTCGCCCCCGCCGTCGTCAGCACCCGGATGAGATCGGCATCGCCCTTCATCGCGGCCCAGTGCAGCGCGGTGGTGCCGTCCCCCTGCGCCGCATTGACGTCACCGCCACGCGACACCAGCGACCGCACGCGGTCGCGATCGGCCGCCTGCGCGGCGTCGGCCACCGGGCTCCGGCTCTCCTGCGCCCACAGGGGCGCGGGCACGGTCAGCAGCCCCGTCATCACCATGTGCAGCATCCAGCTCGTACGCGGTCTGGTCATCACCCGGCTCCCTGTCGACTCTCTGCGTATGTCGTCTGCGCGTCGCGTGCTCAGGCGCCCGCCACCGTGGCGGTCGGCGCGGCGTTCAGGTCGAGCGTGCCCGTGCTGTCGCCGAAGGAGGCGACGTCGGTCAGGCCCAACGTGTGCATGACGCTGAGCATCGGATTGGCCATCGGTGTGGCATCGGTGGCCTTGATGTGCAGCCCGCCGCGGATGGCGCCGCCGGCATGGCCCAGCAGAATCAGCGGGCACTTCTTGTGGTTGTGGATGTTCGAGTTGCCCATCGGCGACCCGTACAGCACCAGCGTGTTCTCGAGCAACGACCGGTCGCCGTCCGGCGTATCCTTGAGCTTCTTGATGAAGTAGGGCAGCAGGCCGATGTGATACCGGTTGATCTTCTCGAATTCGAGGATGCGGTCCTCGCGGTCCTGGTGGTGAGACGCCGGGTGGAACCCCGTGCTGACGCCGCTCTCAGGATAGACGCGGCTTGAGGCGTCGCGGCCCATCTTGAACGAGAAGACGCGCGTCGTGTCTGACGCAAATGCCAGCACCTGCAGGTCGAACATGAGGCGCACATGCTCGTCGAACGAGTCGGGCACGCCGATGGGCGCGCCGGGCAGTTCGCGGGCGTGACCCGTGGAGTTCTGAGACTCGACCTTCTGGATGCGGCGCTCGATCTCGCGCACATCGGTGAGGTACTGGTTGAGCCGAGCGCGATCGGCGGCCCCGAGGTCCTTGCGCAGGCGAGCCAGCTGGTCGGTCATAAGGTCGAGGATGCTCTTGTCCTCGGCACGCCGCTCGCGGCGTTCACCCGGCGTCGCGCCGACCCCGAATAGCTGATCGAAGGCCACGCGCGGGTCGCGAATCATCGGCATCGGCGTGTTCGGCGCCGACCAGCTGATGCTGTCGGTGTAGACGCACGAGTAGCCGTAGGAACAGCCGCCGGCCTGGTCCACCGGCTCGATGCACAGCTGCATCGAGGGGATGGGCGTTTCCTGCCCGTAGCGCTGGGCGTAGTACTGGTCGAGCGAGGTGCCGGCGCGCACGTCCGAGCCCTGTGTCTGGCGCGGATGGGCCTGCGTCAGGAACACGGCACTGGACCGGAAGTGATCGCCCCCGATTTCCGGAAGTTCAAAGGCCTCGGCATTCCGCACGTCGGTGTTGCTGATGATCGTGAGGTGCTGGCGATACGCCTCCAGCGGCGACAGTGAACTCGGCGACAGGTCGAAGGCGCGCCCGGTGGCAGCGGGCGACCACAGGTGCTTCTGGGCCCCGATGACCGTGGCGCCGGCCGACCCGTGCACCATTTCAATCGCCGACAGCCTGACCTTGCCGGCGGCAGCGGTCTTCGCGTTGGCGGTGCCGGCCGGTACCATCGCGTCGAGCAGCGGCAGGGCCATGGTAACGCCCATGCCCTGGAGCAGGGTGCGGCGTGAGATGTGCTTCCTGGTGATGAACATCATCGGGTCCTCGTCAGTGCGTCAGTCGTCAGGGAACAGAAGTGCCGGGGTCAGTTTCAGCGGTGTGGCTGCTCTCGGTCGGTGGTGGTCGTCTCGTCCTCCACGCGGCCCATCTGGAACGCCGGGCTCTTCACGACACCCAGAATGAAGGCCGACAGGCGGTCACCCTGCCGTCCGGCGTCGGCCACAATGCGGCGCACCGTCGGCAGGTCGAACGGCTCGACACGCCGTCCGAGTGCATAGGTCATCAGGCTTTCCGTGAAACTGAGCTTGATGAGGTCGCTGTGCCGCAGCAGGGCGGCGCGCAAACCCGCCGGGCCTTCCATGCGGGTGCCGTCATACAGGTCGCCGTTGGCGTCAATCGTCACGCCGTTGTCCCGCGCACGCCACGCGCCGGTGGCATCGAAGTTCTCGAGCGCTAGGCCCAGCGGATCGATCACGCGGTGGCACGAATTGCAGGCCGGGTTCTTCCGGTGCTCTTCCATGCGCTCGCGGGTCGACAGCAGTTTCCCTCCCGCGTTGGATTTCACCGAATCATCGAGCGACGGCACGTTGGGCGGCGGCGGAGGCGGTGGCGAGGCCAGCAGCACTTCCATCACCCACTTGCCGCGCAGCACCGGCGACGTGCGATCGGCAATCGACGTCAGCAGGAGCACACTGCCCTGGCCCAGCAGCCCGCGACGGTTGGCGCCGGGAATGGTCACCCGCCGATATTCGCTGCCCACCACATTGGCGATGCCGTAGTGCTTCGCCAGGCGTTCATTCACGAAGGTATAGTCCGCCGTCAGCAGTTCGGTAATCGGTCGGTCGTCACGGAGCAGGCTGGCGACGAACAGTTCCGTCTCACGCACCATGGCGTCGGACAGCGTCGTATCCCAGTGGGAATAGAAATGATGGTCCGGACGCACCTGCCGGACATCCTGCAGCCGCAGCCACTGCGAGGCAAACCGCGTCGCCAGCGCTTCGGCTCTCGGGTCGGCCAGCATGCGCCGCACCTGCCGGTCGAACAACGCCGGCTGGCTCAGCTGTCCGGCCTGTGCCACCTTCAGGAGTGCCTCATCCGGGAGGGCGCCCCACAGAAAGAACGAAAGGCGCGACGCCAGGTCGCGGTCACTCACCCGGTAGGTCTGTCCCGCCCGCAGGGTCGACGGCACCTGCTCCATGCGCAGCAGGAAGCGGGGGCTGGCCAGAATCGCCTGCACGGCCAGACGCACGCCGCCTTCGAAGTCGCTGGCCGTCCGGCCGCGGTCGTAGAACGCCATCAGCGCCGTGAAGTCCTCGGCCACCACCGGGCCGCGATACGCACGCGTGGCCAGCTGCCGGACGATGCGCTCGGCGCAGGGGCGTTCTTCGGTGGCCTGTGTCGGCCGGCAGGTGAAGATGAGGCGCCGGCTGCGCGTGTCGGACACACCCGTGACGCGCGTGGGTCCCGTGATGGAGAAATCGCGGATGTGGGGCAGCGCCGTCGTGCCGAACACCTCACCGATGTTCGTATCGGCGAGCGTGTGCTCGATGGGCATCATCAGGTCGTCGACCGGCCCGTCGAACCGCGATACGAACGCGGCCGAGACACGCTGCGGACCCGCCTGCACATGCACCGGCGGCGCCGTGATGTTAAGTCCGTTCGGGTCCTGCTCGTTCATCCGGGGATTGATGTCGATGAGCCCCACGCGCTCGCCGTTGATCGACAGGTCAATCTGCTCGCCGGCATAGGGCCCCCCGAACAGGTCACCCGTCGGTCCCGAGTGCAGCAGAATCTTGAAGACGTATTCGCCGTCAGCCGGAAACACGTGCACGAACGACACGCCACCGCGCGTGCCGAGCGGCGCGCCCTCGATGTGGCGCATCTGTGAGGCGGTGCGCGGCACCTTCACGGTGGTGGTGCTCGCCGAGGCCTGACGGTCGCCAATGGCCAGGCGGCTGATCTGGCTCGCAGCCCGCAGGTAGCCTTCCATCAGTGCCGTGGAAATGACCTGCGAGTCTGCCACGTTATCGAAGCCGTCGCTGATGGTGTCGGCCGGCAGGAACGCGGTGATGTCGACGTCGATGCCCAGCAGGTCGCGCACGGCACGCTGATATTCGGCGCGGTTGAGTCGCTGCGAGGGACGCGCCCCCGGGTTCACCTGCGCCGCCGCCGCCCGATCAATGCGCTGCTCGAACGTGGTCGTCAGCGATTCGAGCACGGCCGGCTCGGGCCGCCGCGCGCTGGCCGGTGGCATCATGCCGGCGCGCAGCTTTCGGATCATCTTCTCGGCCAGCGCCGGATCGTCCAACAGTTTCGCGGCATCGAAGGCGGCGAGTGTCAACCCGCCCGCCTTGGCCCGATCGTTGTGACACGTGGCGCAGTACTGCTTCACCAGTTGCGTCTGCCCGTCGACGCTGAGCCCCGCCGCCGCGGGGGCCGTCGCATGCGCGGGCACGGGGGCCACAGGCCGCGCCTGCGCGGCCCTCGACGAGTCCGTTGGGGGCATCGACGGGCCGGCGGGCGCCTGGGCCATACGCCCCTGCGCCGTCAGCGCCACCCCACCGATGATGAGTGCACTCAGCAGTCCTGCCAGTCGCCGCATGCCACACCCTCTGCCGATAACGGTCCTGCCTCAGCAGGACACACACTTGTGATTGTTCACCGCACCGAGGCTCTCGAGCAGCTTGAGCGCTTCGGGGAACGGCTGGGTGCGTTGCACCGGGCCATTGGCCATGTCGGCCGTCGTTTGCCCTTCGCGATTCACCCGCTTGACGTCGGCCCCTTTCGAGACCAGATATTCAATCATCGCCACATCGCCACGCGCCGACGCATTGTGTAGCGGCGTATTGCCCTCGTGGTCGACCGTATTCACATCGGCGCCCGTGCGCTCGACGAGAAACCTGACCGTCGCCAGCAGGCCCGACGGCGCGTAGCGGTGCGAGTTGGCCGCGAACCCTTCGGCATAGCCCGCCCCCGTCGCCGCGTGCAGCGGTGTCACACCAGGCCCCCCCACGGGAACCGGCGGCAAGCCGGACACATCCTGCACATTGAAGCGGTCGCCATCGCCGGTCGGCGGCCGGCCCGCAGGCTTGGTCGTCGGAATCAGGGGGTCAGCCCCAGCGGCCAGCAACAGGTTCATGGCCTCGAGATCACCGCCGTAGGCCGCGCGCCAGAAGGGCGTCGCGCCGACTTCATCGATACCGGCCAGGTCGAAGTTGTAGCCGGAGTACCAGATCTTCCGCACCAGACGTCGATTCGGATCCGCACCGCGAGCCAGCAGCTGCTTCATGAATTCGATGTGCGTCACCGATTGCTGCAGGTAGGCGCGCGGCTGCGGATAGTTGGCCTTCGGTGCCCACTGCACGTTGAGCGTGCCGTACAGCGGCGCCAGGCCGTTGTCGGTCGCGAGATTGGGATCGGCACCGTGCTCGAGCAGATACACGCCCACGTCGAAGTGCCCGTTGACGGTCGCGACGACCAGCGCCGTCGACTGGTCGCCGGGATTCCGCTGATTCACGTCGGCCCCGGCCTCGACCAGCGCCTTCACCGTGTCGAAGAAACCCTGGCGTGCCGCCAGCTGCAGAGGGGTGATTCCACCGGAAGTGCCGACCAGTTCGTTGTAGCGATACTGCCGCGTCACACCCGCGACGTCGACCGGACGATTGCCGGCCGTCGGCGCACCGCCGGTGCCGCGACGACCACCGCCGAAACCGCCCATCGACAGCTTGTTGAGATCGGTCACCCTCGAGGTCGCGGCCTTGTCGGCACCGCGCGCGATGAGCAGCTTCACCACATCGGTGCGGTTGTTGGCGGCCGCAAACATCAGCGGGGTCTGCTCCATCGCCGACTCGCGGGCATCAATGCGCGCGCCACCTTCGACGAGCATCGTCACCGTGCGCGTATCGCCCGATTGTGCGGCGAACATGAGCGGGGTCGTGCCGGTCGTCGAGGCGGCCTCAACATCGGCTCCTCCAGCCAGCAGCGCAGCCACCGCCGCGCTGTGCCCGGCCTGCGCCGCCATCATGAGCGGCGTGTACGACCCGAGTCGAGTCGTGGCCCTGACGTTCGCCCCGGCTGACACCAGCATCTGCACCAACTCGGCATCGCCACGCCGGGCCGCCCAATGCAGTGCCGTGGTGCCATCGCCCTCTGCGGCATTCACGTCGGCCCCTGACTTGAGCAGTGTGCGGACGGCCTCGCGGTCGCCACGGCGTGCCCCATCGGTGACCGTCGCCGCCTGCGCGAGCACAAGCGCATTGAGGCACAGCGCGCCCAGCAGACCCGCGCCGACATGGATGAGCCACCGACGCACGAGCGGTGATGCGGAGGTCACGGATTAACCCCGGGCAGCGACCGTCGTATCGCCGGCGTGATTGAGATTCATGGCCTCGGTGCTGTCACCGAAGCTGCTCATGTCTTCGAGCCCGAGGACATGCAGCATCGACAGCATCGCGTTGGCCATGGGCGTGCCGTCGGCCGCCTTGATGTGCAGGTTGCCCTTCAGCTTGCCGCCAGCGTGGCCCGCAAGGACCAGCGGGCACCGCTTGTGGTTGTGCACATTCGAGTTACCCATCGGCGACCCGTAGAGGATGAGGGTGTTCTCGAGCAGGTTCCGGTCACCGTCCGGCGTCTTCTTCAGCTTATCTAGGAAATATGGCAGCAGGCTGAGGTGATAGCGGTTGATCTTCGCAAAGTCGAGGATGCGATCTTCGCGTTCACCGTGGTGCGATGCGGGATGGAACCCGGTCTTCACACCGCTGTCGGGATACACGCGGCTCGACCCGTCGCGTCCCAGCTTGAACGAGAATACGCGGGTGATGTCCGACGCAAACGCGACCGCCTGCAGGTCGAACATCAGCTTGACGTGCTCTTCGAACGAATCGGGTACGCCCATCGGCGCCATCGGCAGTTCGCGCGCATCGCCCGTGCCGTTCTGCGCTTCCACCCGCTGGATGCGCCGCTCGATTTCGCGCACATCGTCGAGGTATTCGGACAGCCGTGCCCGGTCCATCGGCCCGAGCGATCGCTTCAACTGCGCCACCTCGGCCGTCACCCAGTCGAGGATGCTGCGATCGGCCCGGCGGCGCGCCGCACGCTCTTCCGGCGTCGCGCCGACGCCAAACAGCATGTCGAAGGCGGCACGCGGATCGCGCACCATCGGTAGCGGCTCGCTGGCTGACGCCCAGCTGACTGTATCGGTGTAGACGCAGGCATAGCCGTACGCACAGCCGCCAGCCTGGTCGACGTTCTCGATGCAGAGCTGCATCGAGGGGATGGGCGTGTCCTGCCCGTATTTCTGCGCGTACAGCTGGTCGAGCGAGGTGGCCACGCGCACGTCACTGCCCTGCGTCTGGTGCGGATGAGCCTGCGTCAGGAACACGGCGCTCGAGCGGAAGTGATCGCCACCGATTTCGGGCGGCGTGAACGCCTCGGCATTGCGCACATCGGTGTTGCTGATGATCGTCAGCGCATCGCGGAACGGCTCGAGGGGCGCCAGGCTGCTGGGGCTGAGGTCGAATGCCGACCCGGTGGCCTTGGGCGACCACAGGTGCTTCTGCGCCCCGATCGTCGTGGCCCCGGCCGAGCCATGCACCATCTCGATGGCCGCCAGCCTGACCTTGCCCGCTGCGGTGCGCGCCAGCGCCGTCCCCGCCGGAATCATGGCCTCGAGCAGCGGCAGCGACAGCGACACGCCCACGCCCTTGAGGGCAGTGCGGCGCGACAGGTGCTTCTTCGTGAGATACATCAGCAGGCTCCTTCGTTCACTCGTCACGACCCGCCGTCAGCGGGCCACCTCGGTCGTCGTCTCGGCTTCGAGGCGTCCCATCTGGAACGCCGGACTCTTCACCACACCCAGGATGAACTGGGACATGCGGTCACCCGCACGCCCGGCCTCCTGCACAATGCGCCGCACGGTCGGCAGGTCGTAGTGTTCGACACGACGGCCCAGCCCGTACGTCATCAGGCTTTCCGTGAAGCTCAGCAGGAACACATCCTTGTGTCGCAGCAGCGCGTCGCGCAGCCCCTGGGGGCCCTGCATCTTCGTGCCGTCATACAGGTCGCCATTCGAGTCGACGGCCGTGTCGCCGTCGCGGATGCGCCAGGCGCCGGTGACGTCGAAATTCTCGAGCGCCAGCCCCAGGGGATCAATCACGCGGTGGCACGAGTTGCACGTGGGATTCTTCCGGTGCTCTTCCATGCGCTCGCGCGTCGACAGCACCTTGGCCCCCTGGGCAGCCGACACCGACTCGTCAAGCGACGGCACATTGGGGGGCGGCGCCGGGGGAGGCGACCCGAGCAGCACTTCCATCACCCACTTGCCACGCTGGACGGGCGAGGTGCGGTCGGCCACCGACGTCAGGGCCAGAATGCTGCCCTGCCCCAGCAGGCCACGCCGGTTCGCATCCGGCAGGGCCACGCGCCGGAACTCGGGGCCGGTGACATTCGGCAGGCCATAGTGCTTGGCCACCCGCTCGTTGACGAACGTGTAGTCGGCCGTCAGCAGTTCGGTCACGGGCCGGTCATTGCGCACGATCGCCTCGAACAGCAGCTCGGTCTCACGCTTGAGTCCCTGCGCCAGCGTCTGGTCATACTGCGGATACAGCAGCGCGTCAGGGTTCAGCTTCATCAGGTCCTGCAGCCGCAACCACTGCGACCCAAAGCGGGTGCCCATCGCCTGGGCCCGCCGGTCACGCAGCATGCGCTGCACCTGCTGCTCGAGCATACCGGGCGCCCGCAGGCGGCCAGCGGTCGCCACCGTCAGCAGTTCCTCGTCGGGACCCGCGCCCCAGATGAAGAACGACAGCCGGCTGGCGAGGTCGACGTCGCCAATCCGATAGTTCTGGCCTGGCCGCGCCGTGGCCGGCACTTCCTCAAGGCGGAACAGGAACTTCGGACTGGCCAGCATGGCCTGCACCGCCATCCGCACGCCGTCCTCAAAGTCGCCATCGCGACGGCCCTGCTCGTAGAACCCCATCAGCTTCCGCACATCGTCGAACGACGCCGGGGCCCGATAGGCCTGCGAGGCCAGTCGCTTCACAATCGCGGTGGCACACGGCGCTTCCTCGCTCGACGCCGTGGGGCGGCACGAGAAGATGCGCTGCCGGCTCGGTGACTGCGAAATGCCGGTGACCGCGATGGGGCCGGTGACGGCAAACTCGCGCAGGTGCGGCAGGGCGGTAACGCCGAAGCCCGCGCCAATCTGCGTATCGGCCAGGGTGTGCTCGATGGGCGCAATCAGGTCATCGACCGGCGCGTCGAAGCGCGAAATGAACGCGGCAGCTGTTCGCTGCGGGCCGGCCTTCACATGAATCTTCGGGGTGACGAGATTCATGCCGTTCGGGTCAGACTCGCTCATGCGGGTGTTGATCTCGAGCAGCGCCACGCGCGCGCCGTTCACCGACACCTCAATCTGCTCGCCCGGCACGCTGCTGCCGAACAGCTGCCCCGTGGGAATCGAGTGCAGCATCATGCGGAACGTGTAATCGCCGTCCGCCGGGAAGATGTGCTCGACGACGATGCCCCCGCGCGTGCCGAAGGGGGCCCCCTCGAGCTGCCGCATCTGTGAGGCCGTGCGTGGCACCTTGTAGTTCGCTTCGGTCGGCGCCGCCGTCGCATCGCCGAGGGCCAGCGAGCTGATCGCGCTGGCCGCGCGCAGATAGCCCTCGAGCACCGTGGGTGAGAACCCCTGCGCATCGGCCACATTGTCGAAGCCGTCACTGATGGTGTCGGGGGGCAGATAGGCGTCGACATCCACCTTCAGATCGAGCAGCTCGCGAATCGCGGTAGCGTATTCCGCGCGATTGAGGCGCTGGAACGGGCGGCGCCCGGGATTCGGGCTGAGCGCCGCCGCGCGATCGATGCGGGTCTCGAGGGCCTCGGTCAGTTGCGCCAGCACGACCGGCTCGGGGCGACGGGCCCCGGCAGGCGGCATCATGCCCGCGCGCAGCTTCCGGATGACTTTCTCGGTCACCTCCGCATGTTCGACAGCCGACGCGGCATCGAACGCGGCGAGGCTGAGTCCGCCCGCCTTCGCCCGGTCGCTGTGGCATCCCGCGCAGTACTGCTTCACGAGCGCGTTCTGTTCGGTGACCGCCAGACCGGCCGGTTTCGGGGCCGCGTGCGCTGGCGCTGGACGCACGGACGGGGCGGCCTGCCCCGCGATGTTGCGCCCCCCCTCAGCAGACGACCCGACGCCGTCGGCTGCCGGCCGCGCCCCGGTGAGGGACAGGGAACCGGCGATGATGCCGGCCGCAATAAGGCTGACCATCCGAAGTTGTAACACGCCTGACATACCACAGCGGAGTATACGGCGGTTCTCTGGGAAGCCGTGTCAGAATTTGTCAGGGAAATCGGGGTTCCGTTCATGCACATCGGCATCGACCTCGGGGGGACAAAAATCGAAGGCGTACGGCTCGACGCCGGCGGGCGGGAACAGCAGCGCCTGCGCGTGCCCGCGCCTCGCGGATCCTATGCGGATACGCTCGACACCATCGTCGGTGTCGTGCAGGCCCTCGAGCACCCCGCGGGGCTCCCCTGCACTGTGGGCGTGGGCATTCCCGGCGCCCTGTCTCCCGGCACCGGGCTCGTCAAGAACGCCAACTCGACTTGGCTCATCGGGCACGCGCTCGACCGTGACCTCGCCGCGCGCCTTGCACGGCCGGTCGCCGTGGCCAACGATGCCAACTGCTTTGTCCTCTCTGAAGCGACCGACGGCGCAGGAGCCGGAGCGGCCGTCGTCTTCGGGGTGATTCTGGGCACGGGCGTGGGTGGGGGGATCACCGTCGACGGCCGGATGATCGAAGGGCCACATCGCATTGCCGGCGAGTGGGGGCATCTGCCGCTGCCGTGGCCGACCCGCGACGAATACCCGGGACCGCCGTGTTACTGCGGCCGCACCGGGTGCATCGAAACCTGGGTCTCTGGTCCGGGCTGGGCGGCCGACTTTCATCGCACAACCGGCCGCCAGATGACGGCAGACGCGCTGGCGGCCGCCGCCCGCGACGGCGATCCCGATGCGCAGGCGTCACGCGACCGCTACGTCGACCGGCTGGCGCGCAGTCTGGCCCTCATCATCACGATGCTCGACCCTGATGTCATTGTTCTGGGCGGCGGGGTCTCGCAGGTCCAGGCGCTCTACGACGAGGTGCCAGCGCGGTGGGCGCGCTGGGTGTTCTCCGACGCCGTCAATACGCCCCTGCGCCGCGCAGGTTTTGGCGACGCCAGTGGCGTGCGCGGGGCGGCCTGGCTGGGCCGGGCCGGGGCCCAGCGGCCCTCGGTGGAAGGTCAGGGCGTTCCGGAGGCCGGGCCCTCGGCCGGGCGAACCGTGATCTTGTAGACGGCCACGGGCCACGCCGTGCCGCGTCCGGCGCGTCGAGCCAGCGTCCCGCCGGGACGCTGATCGGACGGATCGCGCTTCTGCAGATCGACGTGTCGCAGCGTGATGACATTGAAGCCGGGGCGGACGATCTCCGCAGCCTGCTCCCCAGCGACGGTCAGTGACACGTCATTGGCCGCCGGCACACCAGACGCGAAGCGCCCAACGGTCACCCCGTTGACCTCGACGGCGAGCGTCACCTCGTAGGTCGGCTCCTCGAAACGCGTCCGACTCCGGATGTCGATGGCCACGCCTCCCCCCTCATAGGCGAGCGGCACGGCGAGCTCGGCCACGGGTCCCAGCGTCCACCAGCCCTGACCGAAGTCGTCGGCGGTCGGGGCATCCCACCCGCTCAGCAGGAACCGCTCCGCCTCTCTCGGGAAATCCGTGGAAAACGGCCAGACCGGCGACTCGGGGCCCAGCAGGTCGTACTTGGCCGCCGGCAATCCGGTGCGCCAGGCAAACCACTGATCCGCCGGGAACGTGAACAGGAAACGATACGGCGGCCGCGTGTGCAGATCGGCCTGCTGTCGCACCATCTTCGCAAAGCTGATGCGCTCTTCGCGTGGCACCATGAACGTGGCGAACTGATCCATCAGCAACACGTTCCACCAGAGCCCGAATGCCCCGATCGGCGCCAGCATCAGCCATGGTCGCCGCAACACGGTCTCGAGCACCAGGGCGAGCCCCGGGGCCAGCAGCACCAGTATGCTGCTGAAGCGCCGGCCCCCGAACGACCCGTTGCCGTGCCAGTCCTGAGTCGAGCCGTTGACCCAGGCCATCGAGAGCAGGACGAGCAGCGCGGTGACTGCCCACCGGGTGTCCCGCCACAGCAGCGCGACGGTGCCGATCACCGCGATGTAGGCCACGGGATGCCACGAGAGGAACCCGTGCCACGACGAAAACAGCGTGTCGAGCCAGCGCGACTCGAAGGGATGCAGATACCCGCCCTGGCCGACCAGGGCGTAGCTGTACTGCGAAAACACCACCTGACTGTGGACCGCCTGCAGCGCCAGGGCCGGCAGCGTGCCGAGCCCGGCCCACCACGCCAGCCCCAGCGTGTCGCGCACCCGCGCCGTCCACGCGCGCCCGGGCATCGTCATCACGACCACGGCCGGCCAGAGCGCGAAGAGCACATCCTGCGGCCGCACGAGGAATGCCAGGCCGATGAGGCCTCCCAGCATCAGTGCCTGCGAGCGGGAATACGGCCGTCGGCCCCAGTCACTCGCCCGTGTAATGAACACCGCCACGAGTCCGAAACTGGCCGCGTGGGTCATGGTCGGCTCGTAGACGAAGTACCACGTGAGAGGCGTCGCCCCCAGCAGCAGCAGCGTCGTCACCAGGGTGTTGGCGCGGGTGAATGCTGTCCGCACGGAGCGGTGAACGCTCCACAGGCCAGCCGAGGCCAACGCCACCGATGACAACATGAGGGCGCGGATGAACGCGGTGCCGAGGCCAATGCTCCCCGGATCCGCGGGCGCCGACCACCAGCCGACGGCGCGCCCCACCGTGTCGATCAGCGCCACGAGCAGATAGAGCGGACTCCACACCACGAGCGGCCCGACGGGCACGACATAGTGCGGCCGTGCCGGTTGCCTCAGCAGTTCCACTTCCCGGGCAATATCGAAGTCATGGTCGAAGACCAGGCTGCGCAGTTGCGCCACGTACACGACGCCGTCCGAGGATACGCCGTGGTTGTGCCCCAACATGTAGACGCACGTGCCAAGCAGCACCACGGCCAGCGCGTGTGCGTCGTATTCGTCCGACAGCAGCCGTTCCCATCTGATGCCCCGTCGCTGTGCAATGAAGCGCGAGATCGCCAGGCCCACGACGAGACCGCCACCAAAAAGCAGCCAGAGTGACTGTGATGGCGGAAAGACCAGGGCCGCGCCGAGCCAGCCCGCGGCCAGGGCGGCTACCATCGCCTGAGATGCCACGTCAGCGGACGACCTTTCCCGCCCCGCGAATGACCTGCCCGGGGCGAGCGTCGGTGATGGCACCGTCGCTCACCACGGCCTGCCCGTTGACCAGCACATGACGGATTCCGGTCGAGTACTGGTTTGGCTGTGTGTACGTCGAGCGATCCTGGACGGTGGCGAGGTCGAACACCGTGATGTCGGCCTTGAAACCGGGCCGCAGCAGGCCCCGGTCGAGCAGGCCCATGCGCGCCGCCGGTCTCGACGTGAACTTCCGCACCGCGTCCTCGACGGTCAGCAGGCGCTGGTCGCGCACATAGGTGCCAAGAATCTTCGCGAACGACCCCCAGGCCCGGGGATGTGACTTCGAGACCGAGAGCGGACCATCCTCTGCGCGTGCGCCCGAGTCGGTGCCTATCGAGATCAGCGGGTGCGCAAGAGCCGCCCGCACGTCATCCTCGCGCATGATCGAGATGATCACAGACGACTCGCCCCGGTCGGCGATGACCAGATCCATCACGGCGTCGCGCGGGTCGACTTCCATCTCGCGTCCGATCTCCGTGAGCGTCTTCCCTTCCCACTTGCGCAGTGACGGATCGAGCACCGACGACAGCAGCACACCGTCGCCGCCACCAGACCCGTACCACTGATTCTCCCAGTCCTTCGGACTCGGGTCTTCCATGTCGCGCCTGATGCGCGCGCGGTTGGCCGGGTCCTTGAGTCGCGCCAGCATCGCATCCGTGCCGCCGTCGCGCACCCACAGCGGCAGGCAGGCATCGAGGCCGTTCGACGCGCGGTCGTACGGGTAGATGTTTGCGCTCACATCCAGCCCCCGCGCGCGCGCGGATTCGAGATGTCGCAGCACCTCGGGCATCCGACCCCAGTTGGCACGATAGGCCGTCTTCAGGTGCCAGACTTCCGTGGGAATGTTCGCCTGCTCGGCCACCGTGAACGCTTCGTCGAGCGACGCCATGATCTGATGTGACTCTGAACGCTGATGGGTCAGATAACGCCCGCCATACCCGGCGGCCACCCGAGCCAGAGCCACGATTTCGTCGGTCGACGCAAAACGATCGGGCACATACTGCAGCGACGTGCTCAGCCCGAGCGCTCCCTGCTCCATCGCCTCGCGGACGAGCTGCTCCATCTGCCGCAGTTCCTCGACTGTGGCAGCACGCTGGGAATCGCCGATGACATACGACCGGAGGCCGCCGGCCCCGACGAACGTGCCGATGTTGATCGCGGGCCGCGATCGGGACTCGAGCCGCGCGAAATATTCTCCGAGGGTGCGGAAGTCGAGTGTCACTCCGAACGCCTGATAGTTGGGCTGCGCCTCGGCGGCGAGCCGATCGTTGAGGGGGGCAATCGACGTCCCCTCTCCCGTGATCTCCGTCGTCACGCCCTGCGTGATCTTCGACGCCGCGCGACTGTCGGCCAGCACGTTGAACTCCGACTGCCCCAGCATGTCGATGAAGCCCGGGCTCACATAGAGCCCGCGGCCGTCAATCGTGCGGGCCGTGGTGCGGGCCTGCAGGTCGCCGATGGCTGTGATGCGGTCGCCGACGATGCCGACATCGGCCAGCGACCACGGCGCGCCGGTGCCATCGACCAGTCGTCCGCCCGCAATGACCAGGTCGAACTCGGTTGTTCGGGCCGGCGGTCCCGGCGAGGGCGCCGGCTGACACGCCCCGACCGACAGCAGCAACAGGAGAAGCACCGCGGGTTTCACGGGCGCGATTGTACAATCAGCCCCGCATGCTGCAACGGTTCAGACTCCTCACCATCCTGGCCGGGCTGGTGACGGCTGCCGCGTGGTGGGTCTCCCGGGGCGTCCTCGACCTGGTCATCATCGACGGGCGCGCGGTCAGACTGGCCTACCTGCCGGGCTGGGAAGCCCTGCTGGGCTTCCTGCTGGCCGCTGCCTCGCTGATCGGGCTGGTTGCAATCGCGCATCGTCAGGCGGATCCCGTGCACGGCATCCAGGCCCGCTGGGTGCCGCTGCTGTTCCTCGCCGTGCTGGTCGTGCCGTATGTGCCGCTGCTCGCCGACGCGTTCACCCCGCTCAGACTGCTGGCCGGTCCGCTGCGCAGCGCGGTCTGGACCGTCGTGCTCGGGGTGCTGGCCTGGATCCTCATCTCCACCCCCACCGTGCACGCATGGGTCTCGCGGCAGCGGCGCGACTGGCTCGGTCATGCCGCGCTGTCCCTCATCGTATTGTGTGGTGCGGTCGCCCTGCTCACCGCCACGCCGATCGACGGCATGGAACCGCTGACACCGCCCGGCGTGGGGCTGCGACTGACGCTGCTCGCGGCACTGGCGTGGGGCACGCTGGCCGCGGCCAGAGACGCGACGACCGACGAGGGGGCGGCCCTGCTCTCGACGGTGGCACTGGTCCTGTCAGTGCCCGCCCTGCAGACGCTGGGCGCGGGCGGTCCGGCGCTGGCGGTCATGAGCGCGGTGGCGGTGGCCACGGCGGCGCGCCCGGCGCTCCTCGTGGGTCTCTCGTGCGGATTGCTGACCTGGTTCGGCGCGGACATCGTGCCGCTGGCCCTGGTGCTGCTGCTGGGACGCATGGCCGCCCTGGTCGCGTCAGCCCCCACCCGTCAACCCGAACGCGCCACGCTGGCGGCCATGGTGGCGCCGTTTGTGGCGATGGTGGGTCTTGCAGCGACGGGCCTGATGCCGCTGCCCGTCTGGTGGCCTGCAGGCCCTGCCTCAGTCACCGCCATCGACGGTGCTTCAACGTCCCCGGTGGTCGTGCTGGCTGGCCTGTGGCTCGACCAGCGACACGGACTTCTGTACTGGGTGCCTGTGCTGTGGCTGCTGGTGGCAGGAGTGCCTGCCCTCTGGCAACGCACCGCCGAGGCCCGGGTACGACTCGTCACGGCGACCTCGGCGCTCCTGGTGCTGGTCGTTGCCGCTGCGGGGCACGCGGAGTGGTGGGGCACCGACCCGAACCAGCCCTGGCCGCTGGCCGCCGCTCTTCCCCTGCTGGCGCCTCTGGTGGCTGCAGGCTGGTCCACAGCGCCGTTCCACTCGACTCCCCGGGCGATGAGACATGCGCTGCTGTGGTGCGGACTCTGGATGAGTGCGGCCGTGCTGTGGACCGATGCGACAGGGGCAGGCGTGCGGGGATTTCCTGGCCTCGCCCCGCTGCTCGTCTGGATCTCGCCGCTGAACGAGGCGTGGCGGGCCTTGCCGACCTTCCGCCACGATGCACTGCCGACCGCCCTCGTCCATGGGGCCGTCTGGCTGACGGTCGCCTGCGGCGTGGCCTTCGTCGTGCGCCGCCTCCGTCCGAGGGCACCGGGGGTCGACGGGGTCCGAGCTCTGCTGGGCCTCGCCAGCGTCGTCGTCCTGGCGTCGACCGGGGTGAGCCTCTGGCCACATGACGCGGTTCTCCCGGGCCCGCGACTCGAGGCGCGGTCGCGGCTCTTCGCCCTCGACGGGTTTGACCCGCAAGCCCGGCCTGCGGCCCTGCTCTACACGCCGCTGACTCGGATGGCGGCGTCAGACACCCTGCCGCTCCTCGACCTGCACGTGACCCCGGGGCTGCGGAGCGATCCGCAACCCCTGCGTGTGCTGCTGAACGGGCGCTGGTCGTTGCCGGCCGGGCGCTATCGCGTCACCGTGGACTGGACGCCGGGCGCCGTGCCGTTGCCAGACACCATCGGCCTGCAGATCGGGCGCACGGGCCCACCCCTCACCACCCTTGACGTGGGAGGAGCAGGCGGACGGTCCCAACTCGATCTGACGCTACCCGCGGACGCAGTCTTCGTCGGACTCCGCGGCACGACCGCGCTCGAACACGCCCTCACCCGCATCAGCGTGACCCCCCTGTCCGTCATCCCCGCCGCGCTCAGACCTGAGGTGCCACAGGTGGTCGGGGCGACCTATACACCGGGCGGCCTCGTGCTGGTGCATACCGACACGGCCGGCATCGATGCCGGCAGCGGTGTCTGGGTCATGGCCGGTGCCCCCGCGACGATTTCGCTGCCAGCCGCGGCCCCCGCCTCAGCCACCGCACGGTCACCCTCTGTGACCGTGCGACTGCGCAGCGACGCGCCGACCAACCGGGTCACGCTCGCCAGTCGCGGATGGCAGGACACCGTCACACTCGTGGCCGGTGTTCCCCTCGACGTCCAGATCCCGCGCACCGGAACATCGCTCACGCCGCTCACCATCTCGGCCGACTCGGCCTTCGTTCCCGCATCGCACGTTCCTGGATCGGCAGACCGGCGTCCCCTGGGTGTCTGGGTCACGCGCCCGCTGAGCGGCGCCGAACCGCTACACTGAGACCCATGTCGATCGCCGAGTTGAGACGCGACTACCGCTCGCACGTCCTCGTGGAATCCGAAGCCGCTCCTGATCCATTCATCCAGTTCCGGCAGTGGTTCGACGAGGCCGTCCGCGCCGAGTTGCTCGAACCGAATGCGATGACGCTGGCGACGGTGTCTCCGTCGGGTGACCCGGCCGCCCGCACCGTGCTGCTCAAGGGGCTGGACGACACGGGATTTGTGTTCTTCACCAACTACGAGAGTGCCAAGGGTCGCGACCTCTCCACGCGTCCCCGCGCGTGCCTGCTGTTTTTCTGGGCCGAACTGGAACGGCAAGTGCGTATCACCGGCCAGGCGGCACGACTCCGCCCGGACGAGTCGCTCGAATACTTCCGGTCGCGCCCGCGCGGAAGCCAACTGGGCGCGTGGGTCTCTCCACAGAGCCAGATCATTGCCTCGCGGGCGACCCTCGACGATGCCCTGGCGCAGCTCGAGGTCACGTATGCGGACGGCGACATTCCGCTGCCGCCGTTCTGGGGAGGCTACCGGGTCGTACCAGATGCCGTGGAGTTCTGGCAGGGGCGCACCAGTCGGCTGCACGACCGGCTGCTGTACACGCGCCAGGGCGACGACTGGTCACGTGTGCGCCTCGCGCCCTAATCGAAAGGTCGCGCGCGCGGCCGGCCACAGCTGACGTCTGCGCACCAACGCGTGGGCTGGCAGACGGCTGAGGCCCCGTGGATGAGGGCTTACCGCGGCACAGCGGCGAGCGGCACACGGGCCGTCTGCACCCGATCCTTCCGGAAGGCCACCAGCAGGTCTCCGCCGGCGCGCACCAGATTCGGCACACCCGTGCCGCGCCCGCTGACGCTGCGCGCTACCGCCACCGTGGGCGCCGCCACACCCGCCGCAGACACGCGCCGCAGCAGCACCTCGCCGACGCCCTCACCCTTCCGCTCGAGCCAGCTCACAACCGACGTGCCATCGTCGAGCAGGACCACATCGGGATAGCCCACCGGGGCTCCAGCATCGACCACAACAGGGGCGCTGAACGTGGCGCCACCATCGGTCGACGTCGCCCACTTGAGTCGGGGCGTGTTGTTCGCAGCGGTAAACCAGGCCACGACCACCTGCCGTCCTCGGGTAGCGATGGCCGGTCCGTTGGTCGGGCATCCGGGAATCTTCCAGCCATCCTGCGCGACGGGGACCGCCGGGGTCCATCGGCCGTTGACCTGTCGCACGACGGAAATGTCGCGGATCTCTCCAGGCTGGTGGTCGCGGAAGACCGCAATCAGGCCATCCGGCGTGCGCGCGATGTCGGTCATGCAGCACGTGCAGGCATCGGCATCCACCGTCTGTACTGGACCGGGGCGCCCGTCGCCCCCGAACGACACCACCGCCACCGTCTTGATGTGCTCGTCATCGGCCACCGCATGACCGTCGTGCCCCGACGCGCCGACCACTGGCACATCGGGCGTCTCGGGTCTCAGGAACACGGCGTCGGCGCCCGTCGCATTCGGGACAAATGTTAAAAAGCCGTCGTAGTCGGCCACGTTCTCCATGCCGTCGTTGAAGGTGCGGGTCCAGGTGCGTCCCCGATCGTTCGAGCGCGCCACCTGCACCCCATACCCGTAACTGCCCTTCGCGCGTCCGGTATGCACCAGCCAGTGCGCAAGCAGGGTGCCGTCACCGAGCGCTGCCAGCGACGGGCGGTCGGCCCAGTTGACGAACCAGTTGGTGCCCCGGGCAATCTCGCGCGGGGGCCCCCATCCGGAGGCCTCGAGCACCGAGAACTTCAGGGCATGCGCATCGGTCCCCACTGGCTCCAGCCAGTTGAGATAGGTGCGGCCGTCAGCGCCGGTGGTGAGGGCGTAGGCCTGACTACCATCAGCCGCCGGTGCGGGAACCTCGATGGCCGGACGCAACACGCCGGATGCCGGCACCTGAGCGACCAGCGGGTGTGCGGCCCACAGGCCCGCCAGCGCGGCCACCGCCATCAGCAGGTGCCTGACTCGCCCCGATGTCGTCGCCGCCTCGTTGCTCATGCCCGACCCGCCTACGGAATGAATGTGAAGGGCGCGAACCCGGACACCGTTCCGCCCCAGGGCCAGAGCCCCGCGCCGCTGCGCGGACGCGCCTCGGCCCGCACGACAATGTAGTAATCGCGATGCTCCTGCAGCACGCCGGTCCGGAAGAGCGGCAGTCGCTCGAACTCCGTCAGCATCTGCCGCACTACGGCCTCATCGTCGACGACGCGTGTCTCCTGGGTCCGTCCGTCGAGCGTACGGCTGATCGTGTGCCGTCGTGTCAGGTTGTCGTATTCCACGGTGGTGGCGACCACCGCCGACGCGACCGTGCGGTCGACCCATGCGGGCACTTTGAGACGCAGATCGACGGTATAGGTGAACGTGGTACGCAGGCCGCTGCGAATCACGGCCCTGACATCGTCGGTGAACCCCTGATCGAGGGCGAAGGAGACCAGCACGTGGCCATCGCGCACCTGGGGCCGGACACGCACCGTCTCAGCCTGAAGTGGCACGGTGCCGACCAGCAGCAGCGCCAGCAGAGGCAGCACGGCCACGGTGGAGGAAAGATGACGCACGCGTCCAGAGCGTAACACACACCACGCAGTCACGGACACTGCGCCGCAACCCGTGTGTGTGGTGCTATCATCCGGCGTAGTGCCATCGCTCCCGCGCGCCCTCGTTGCTCTCGCACTGGCGATGCTGGTCGCCACGACGTCTGCGCCTCAGGCGTCGGCGCAGGAACTCCTGTTCAGCCTGTTCGGCCGCTATGTCGATACCCTTCGGCTGCAGGTGGGCATTCCCGGCATGACCGCGCTGATTGTCAGCGGCCGGGCTCCAGTCTGGGAGGGGGCCTATGGGTTTGCCGATGTCGAGAAAAACATCCGGGTCCGTCCCGACACGCCGTTTCCCATCGGCAGTCTGACGCAGCCCGTCGGGGCCCTCATGCTGGGGACGTGCGTCGAGGCGGGGGGCTTAGACATTGACCAGCCCATCAGCCGCTGGGTCAGCGAGTTCCCCTCCCGGAGCGCCACGGTGCGGCACGTGCTGGCCCATGCCAGCGACGGCGAGCCCCCGGGGATGTTCCGTTATGCGCCAGAGCGCTTTGCCGAATTGACGGCCGTGGCGCAGGCCTGTAACCCCGTCCCCTATCGCCAGCGGGTGTATGCGTCCGTGATCGAGCGGCTGGCCATGACCGACACGGTGCCTGGCCATGATCTGGTGGTGCCTGACAACAAGGCCCGCGACCTGTTCAGCGACGACCAGCTCGCCCGCTTCTCCGCCATCGTGGCTCGGGTGGCCGTGCCGTATCGGGTCGAGCGGCCCGGACGGGTGGTGCGCGGTGACTACGTACCGCGCGCGCTCAATGCCGAACATGGCCTGGTGTCGACCGTACGAGATCTGGCCCGCTACGAAGCGGCACTGGACGAGGGCCTCCTGCTGCTGCCCGAGAACCGGGCCCTCGCGTGGACGCCAGCCAATTTCTCGGGCGTGGCCCTGCCCACGGGGCTGGGCTGGTTTGTTCAGGACTACAACGGCGAACCGCTCATCTGGCAGTTTTCCGAGGTGCCCGGTGCCTACTCAGGCATCATCCTCAAGGCGCCCGCACGGCGCCTGACGCTGATCATGCTGGCCAACAGTGACCAGCTGACCTCGAACGCCGGGCTGTCGCGTGGAGATGTCAGCACCTCACCGTTCGTGCGGATCTTCCTCCGGCTGTTTGTCTCCTGACGTGCACGTCCAGTCGCGCACCACCTGCCTCAGGCTGGCCCGGATCAGCGGCCTGCTGTTCGCTCTTGCCGCAGGCCCGGTACGGGCCGCGGCCCAGCAGCTTCACGTGGTGCCCTACTTTGGCGCGACGTTCGGGGGCAGCAGCGCGTTGCTGGCCGATCTCGAAGGCGGTTCGCGCGAGAGCGCCAGCGTGCTCGGTGTCAGTGCCGTCCGACTGAGCGACGGATGGGTGGGCCTGGAAGCCGACCTGGGGCATGCCCCCGGCTTCTTCGAACGCGGCCAGCGCGAAATCGTCCTGCCAGGTAGCTATGTCACCACCCTGACGGCCAGTGCCGTCGCCACGCTGCCGGTGCGCATCACGCGGGAATCGCTGCGACCGTACCTGATTGTCGGCGGCGGTGCCCTCAGGGCCAGGGCACGCGACCTCACCGGCGTATTTTCGGTGCTGTCGACGATGCCGGTCGTCGCCGTCGGTGGCGGTGCCACCGGCTTCGTCTCGAACGCATTCGGGCTGCGGTTCGACGTCAGGCAGTTCCGCAGCCTGGGCCGCGGTGATGACGCGCTGGCGCTCGATGGCCCCCGCGTCCGGTACTGGCGCGGCAGCATCGGGCTGGTCTTCCGATACTGATCGGGGCGACGTGATGTCCATGCCACCGAGGACGCCCCCTGCACCCACGGCCTACCGGCCGTGCGTCGGTGCCGTCATCCGCAATGGGCAGGGGCGCATCTGGATCGGCCGCCGAGCCGACGCCGAGCACGATGCGGAAGGCACGGGACGATGGTGGCAGATGCCCCAGGGCGGCATCGATGCCGGGGAAGACCCACACGTGGCCGTGGTGCGTGAGGTGCGTGAAGAAACCGGCATCGTGAGCGTCACCGTCACGGCTGCCGTTGAGGAGTGGCTGACCTACGATGTGCCGCCGGCGCTGATCGGCAAGGCCTGGGGCGGACGCTTCCGCGGTCAGCGCCAGCAGTGGTTTCTGCTCGACTTTCACGGCCACGATTCCGAAGTCTCCCTCGACACTGCACCCGGTCACTCGCGTGAGTTTGATGACTGGCGGTGGGCGGGCTCGGATGAGGTCCTTAACGCCATCGTTCCGTTCAAGCGTCCCGTCTACGCCCGCGTGCTGGCGTGGCTGTCGGCGCAGCCCGGTCGCCACTAGCCTGACCGGGACGTGCGGGTCGGGCTCGGGTTACCATTTCACTCACGAGCGCCCGTAGCTCAGGTGGATAGAGCACCGGCCTTCTAAGCCGGGGGTCGCAGGTTCGATTCCTGCCGGGCGCGCCACATTTCAGGCCGGCGATTGCAACGGGTTTGCAACGCCGGCCGTTTTCCACGTCACGCCGCCGGCATGGCCACGCCTCGCCGGTTACGGGCGTTTAGCGCTGTCGGCTTCGGCCGGCTGCACCCCTTGAGTCAGGCGCGCTTTCAATTTGCCGTAATCGCGGCGACAGTGGCCCAGCTTGCTGTAACGCCACTGCGGATGGGCGCGATTCCGTCATCTGCTGTGGCCGGGGGCAAATCTTCGGCGAATCCAGACGGCAAGGTCCGATAACCCCGGTTCTGTTGCCCCCGCGACCCCGTTCATCCCGCCTATCGTCTTTTGCTACGGATCACAGCATTAACGAGTGCAAAACCCAGACGGAATTCTCTCACTTACCCTAATTCCAATACGGGGTAAGGTCAGTGACGCTGGGTAGAACTGCTGCCAACCAAGGCAGTTCATACAGGCTCCTGAAGGTGGCCATGGAGTTCACCAGCAAGCACGACTGCCGCAGCGATTGCAACCTTAAGAGCCTCATGCGGCCTCTTATCAAGCAGTGCCCGTGCGCGCAACAGCCAAGCGGGCTCATCGAAGATCCAAGGCTGGAGTGTATCATTCACAATGTTGAGCAGTTCCATCTGATCGAGATCAAAGCTGCTGCGACGGGCCATGGCAGCGCTCAGCTCAGGGTAGACGTCCACGTCAAATGGGTCGTTGCCGTAGATATGTGCCATCGGATGAAACGGCACGTCCTCCCCAAATCTGCAAGGGATTACACCATTCAACGCCGGCCACCTCTTCGCAAGCTCCAGCAAACATGGGTCGGTGAAGGAGCACTCGGCTACATGCCATCTCCCCGAAAGACGAACTGCGCCCATGTAGTGCCGCACTGTCTGCTGAACGCGAGGCCGCCATGCTGAAGGTAGCAGTGGCAACACGAGCGAAGAGTCTCCCTGAAGTTCCACGAAGCCAGCCTCAAGCCCGGCAGCACGAAATAGTGCGACCTCGAGGTTGCTCTTCGTCGTGCACATGCCATGGCCAAGCCGAAGCGTTTCGGAGGCGCTGATCCACCAAGGACCAAAGCGATAGGGCAACTCACGGACGAAGGACCAGATGGCCTCGGCGGTTGCAGCGTGGCTTTGACGAGTCAGCACCCCCGCCAGCGCACGGATGGAGGGATGTGTCGCGTTACAGAAGTCCTCCGGGGGCGAGCCGGCCGCACGGAACTTTCGAAGTCTGCTCGGCAACTCCCGCACGAGCGCTGCTACGAGTATCGCTGCTGCGGCTGGGTCGCGCTGCATAGCGTCCGCATCGACGCTCCAGCTAACGACAGGAGTGCGAGCTGCGACGTCGGCGGTGCGGGGCACATCCAGTAAGAAGCCTAGCTCACCTGTGTGGGCCCCTGGCCCAAACCAGCCACTCGGGTAGGCGACTTCACCCTCCAGAATGACATGAAGCACGCGTTGACGCTCACCTTGTCGGCAAAGGAACTCACCAAGTGACCAGCTCTGTTCTGTCCCCAGGGCGAACACGCGATCACGCATTCCGTCAAGATGGAGACCGATTCTTGTCGCGTCGAGCGCGTCCGCGTTCATTTGGGGTCGTCCGCTCGCTCGTTGAGATAAGGTAACTTCAGCGCATCGTATTTCACTGTCTTCTACCCCTACGATGGCTTGCTATGAGGCAGCAGCTGTCCGCCCAGCAACCCCAGCACCGGCGAAATGATGTCTTTCACCAGCGAATCGACAATCCCGCCAAATGCCGCCCCGATAATAACGCCGACGGCCAGATCGATGGCATTGCCGCGCATCAGGAACTGTTGGAATCCGCTCAGTATCTCGGTGGTCTCCCCGGATCAGGATGTTCCGCGTGTGAGGTGGTGCGCTCGACAGGGCTCGAACCTGTGACCCCCAGCTTCGAAGGCTGGTGCTCTATCCAACTGAGCTACGAGCGCGCATGACCGCTGCCAGTCTCTCACTCTCCGGCAGGGGTCGGCAGGTGCGGCCGCACCACCGCTTCAATCTCGGAAAACGCCGTCGACAGGATCTCCGCCACACGGGCCTTCTCCTCAGGCGTCAACGCCGTCAGCACGCTGTGCATGGGCGTGGTCCGACTGCGCAGCACCAGCGTGAGATGGTAATCGCGGGAAGGATCGAGGAAGCGCTCGCGGGCCAGTTCCATACGACTGATTGTACTCGGGGCACCGTCAGGCTGTCGGGGCCCACTGCACCGTCAGGCCACCCTCGCCCACGGCTACCCGCACCACCCGCGACGCCGACGGCTCGTCGAAGAGCAGCAGGTCGGCCAGCGGCTTCCGAATCGTCCGTTCGATCAGCCGCGCCATCGGCCGCGCCCCGAACGCGCGGTCGACCCCATTGGCGGCCAGCCAGCGGCGGGCCTCGTTGGTCACCTCCAGCGTGATGTCGCGCGCTGCCAGCAGGTGCGTCACCTCCGCGAGGTGCTTGTCGACTACGCGGGCACTCTCGCGGGCGCCCAGCGCGTTGAAATGCATGATGCCGTCGAGCCGGTTGCGGAATTCAGGCGCAAACAGCCGATCGAGCGCCCCGGTGGCCTTCGTCCCTTCCACCGTCTCGACAAATCCCATTCGGCGCCCCGACAGGTCACGCGCACCGGCATTCGTCGTCATGATGAGCACCACATGGCGGAAGTCGGCCTTGCGGCCATGGGTGTCGGTGAGCGTGGCATGGTCCATCACCTGCAGCAGAATCGCGAACAGGTCAGGGTGCGCCTTCTCGATTTCGTCGAGCAGGAGCACCGCGTGGGGCGCCTTGCGGACGGCGTCAATCAGCAGGCCGCCCTCCTCGTAACCGACGTAGCCGGGTGGCGCCCCGATGAGGCGGGCCACCGCATGCTTCTCCATGTACTCAGACATGTCGAAGCGAAGGAACTCGACCCCGAGCAACCGAGCCAGTTGCCGCGCCAGCTCGGTCTTGCCCACACCCGTGGGCCCCGCAAACAGGAAGCTGCCAATCGTCCGGTCAGCCGCGCGCAGGCCCGACCGCGCCAGGCGAATCGCTGCCGTCACCTCGTCGATGGCCTGGTCCTGGCCGAAGATGACCGCCTTCAGGTCGCCATCGAGCCGACGCAGCGACGCCCGGTCGTCTGACGACACGGCCTGCACCGGCACGCGTGCCATCCGCGAGACCACGCGCTCGACATCGGCCACGGTCACGGTCGGCCGGCCCTCGCCGGTCGGCGGGGCCAGGCGCACCGCCGCTCCGGCCTCGTCCATCACATCAATGGCTTTGTCCGGCAGTTGCAGGTCGCGCAAGTGCCGGGCCGACAGCGTCACGGCGGCCAGCAGCGCGTCATCGGCATAGGTCACCTGATGGTGCGACTCGTAGGATGCCGCCAGCCCCCGCAGAATGGCCAGGGCCTCGGCCTCGGACGGCTCGAGCACATCGATCTTCTGGAAGCGACGCGACAGCGCGCGGTCCTTGTCGAACGACTGCTTCACATCACTGAACGTCGTCGAGCCGATGCACCGCAGCACGCCTGAGGCGAGCGCCGGCTTCAGCAGGTTGCCGGCGTCCATCGTCCCACCCGACGCCGACCCGGCACCGACCAGCGTGTGAATCTCATCAATGAACAGGATGGCGTGCGGCTGGGCCTTCAACGCATCGAGCACCTGCTTGATGCGCTCTTCGAAATCGCCTCGATACCGCGTGCCCGCCACCAGCGCCCCGAGGTCGAGTGCGTAGAGGTGGGCATCCTGGAGCGACGCCGGTACCCGGCCTTCATGAATGCGCAGCGCCAGGCCCTCGGCCAGCGCCGTCTTGCCGACGCCCGGCTCGCCGACCAGCAGCGGATTGTTCTTCCGCCGCCGACTGAGCACATGCACCATGCGGTCGAGCTCGGCGTCCCGACCTATCAGCGGATCAATCTGTCCGGCGGCGGCGCGCGCGGCCAGGTCGGTGGCATAGGCCTCGAGGGGTTGCATGCTGCCCGACGGTTCGCCCTCGTCATCGGAGCCTACCCGGTGCCGGCCGTCCGGCGCCTGTCCGCTCAGCACCCGCAGCAGCGTCAGCCGGTCCACCCCCTGCTGCCCGAGGAAGTACGCGGCATGGCTGTCGGTCTCCTGAAGCAGAAACACGAGCAGGGCTCCGCTCTCGACCTGCGACGCCGACGACGAGGCCGCGTGGACGACGGCGCGCTCGACCACACGATCGAAGCCGACGGTTGACTCGGGCTTGACGGGCTTGCGACCCGGCATCGGTGCGAACACGCTGGCCAGCACCTCGTCGAGGGAGGCGGCGAGGTCGGGCAGTTGCGCCCCGCAGTCGCGCAGCACCTGGCTGGCAGACGGGTCATCGATCAGGGCGCGCAGCAGGTGCTCGAGGCTGACCAGGTCGTGGCGACGGTCTGCGGCCATGTGGAAGGCCCGCCTGATCGACTCAAGCGCTTCCGGCGCGAACGGCACAGGCTGTCGGCTCATGACGGCACCCCTTCTGGTTCGATGCTGACCTGCAGGGGATACTGCTCCTGCTCGGCGAGCTTCAGCGTCTGGCGCTGGCGCGTTTCGGCCACGTCGCGCGTGTAGGTCCCGGCCACGCCGACGCCGGCAGTATGCACGTGCATCATGATGGCGTGGGCCTCAGCCTGGCTGCGGTGGAACACCTCCTGCAGCACCCAGACGACAAACTCCTGGGTCGTAAAATCGTCGTTGTGCAGCAGCACGCGCCAGAGCCGCGGCGTCTCGGTGCGCTGGTGTTCGCGCACGTCTTCGCGGACCTGGTTCAGCACGGACGGACTGGGCACCCTTTCAGTGTAGCGGGGATGCCCCGAGCTCTGCGACCGGGTCGAGGTCGGCATCGAAGCGCCACGGATGCGGGCCGCGCCGGGTGGCCAGGGCGGCCACCCACTGGCTGAAGGTGGCCCGGCTCACGAGGCGAGCACCGAGCGAGGCCAGATGGTCCGTGTGCAACTGACAGTCGATGAAGGGCACATCCCAGCGACGGCACTGGGCCGCCAGCCACGCGAGGGCCACCTTCGAGGCGTTGGTCCGGCGGCTGAACATCGACTCGCCACACACCAGGTGGCCGACCGAGACCACATAGAGTCCGCCTGCCAGTGTGCCGTCGCACCACACATCGACGGAATGGGCGTGGCCGGCGGCCTTGAGTGCGCGATACGCCGTTTGCATGTCATCGCTCAGCCAGGTGCCGTCCTGCCCCGCCCGTGGGTCCGCGCATCCACGCAGCACATCGTCAAAGGCGTGATCGAGGGTGACGGTGAAGGTGCCGCGGCGGAGCACCTGCCGGAGCGTGCGGCTGACATGGAACTCGTCCGTTGGCAGCACCATCCGCCGTGTCGGAGCCCACCACAAGATGGGGTCGTCGTCACTGAACCAGGGGAAAATGCCGTGCCGATAGGCGCGCAGCAGCGTGTCCACGGACAGGTCGCCGCCGGCAGCGAGCAGGCCATCGGGCTGGTGCAATGCGCGGTCGACAGGCGGAAACGGCGCCCCCGGAGGCAGCAGGGGGATCATGCTAGAATCGAAACTTCCACGACGGATGGTGAGTGTAGCTCAGTGGTAGAGCTCCGGATTGTGGATCCGGCTGTCGCGGGTTCGATCCCCGTCACTCACCCCACACTTCCTGCAGCCGCGCGTGGCTTCCGTGTCGCCTCCCAATCTGACGCTGTGGCTCGATGACCTCGAGGCACGCCACCTGTCGTCGCTGACTCACCGCGAGGTCGCGCGGGGACTTCGCGCGGTGTCGTCGTCGTACGTGGAACGCCGGGCCACGGCGCTGGCCGGGGGCCGCGTGCTCGACGGCGCTGGCAAACGGGCGGCGTTCGCCCTCTACTACGGTCCGCTGCACCTGCTGGCCACGCTGCAGATTCTCGAGGCCCTCGATGCAGCGTCTGTCTGCGCGGGCTGGCCGATCGTGGACGTGGGATGCGGGACCGGCGCGGTCGGCGCGGGTGCGGCGCTGGCCCTGCAGTCGACCGCGGTGCATGGACTCGACGTGCACCCGTGGGCGCTGACCGAGGCGCGCCACACCTACGCCGTCCTCGGCCTGCAGGGCACGGTCACGCGCGCGAGCGCTGCCCGGCTGCGCCGGCCGTTACGACCGTCGCTTGTCGTCTGCGGGTATGTCGCGAATGAACTGACCGATGTCGACCGCGAACACCTGGGGCGTGCGCTCACAGAGTCGGTGCGGCACGGCTCGTCGGTGCTGGTGATCGAGCCGCTGGCCCGCTCAGCGGCGCCGTGGTGGCTCCAGTGGACGGCCACGCTGCCTGCGCCGCGCCTCGATGAATGGAAACTGCAGGTCATGCCACCCGAACTGACGCGTGCCCTCGGCGAGTCGGCCGGCCTGACCCCGACGCAGGTCAATGTCCGCACCGCGTGGTGTACACCGACGCCCGCGGGCGATCGCCGCTACTGAAGGGTGCCCCGCACGGGAAAGCGACGGACAATCTCGGTCAGAAACAGCTCGGCCATCCGTTCGTGTCCCATCGGGGTCGGATGGAGCCCATCCACGCCCATCAGGCCGAGCCGTTGCGCCGCCGTGCCGCCGAAGCCTTCGTAGACGTCGAGGAGCGACACGTCGGGCACGCCGGTCACCAACCGCGTGAGTTCCGCGTTGAAGGGCACGATGCGGGTCGATGCGTTGTCGCGGGGGATGCCGGCCGGCGACAGCCCCGGGTAGGTCTGGGGCATGGTCGCGACAATCACCCCGAGTCCGTATGCGCGCCCGATGTCGGCCATCGACGCCACGGACGACGCCACCCGGGCCGGCGTGGCGGTCGTCGACGCCAGATCGTTGACGCCCATCAGCAGGAGCAGTGCCTGTGGCCGAGCGTCGACAGGACCAGCCATCAGTTCGGCGAGGTCGCGCCGGAGTCGGGCTTCGCCCTGCAGCACGGCACCCTCGCCGCCACTTCCCCGGTTGATGACCTGCAGACCCGACTGCTGTACCGCAGGGACCGTCGCACGCAGTAATCCGAGCAGGCGCTCGGGATACCCGTTGGAGGGCGTGCAGTTCACGGCTTCAAGAAAAGGCTGCGCCACCGGCGCGGACTCGGTGCCACAGGTGATGCTGTCCCCGAACGCGAGAAACCGTGTGACGCCGAGGGCGGTGCCGGAGGCAGGGGGTGTGAGCGCCGGGACCGTCGGTCCGGTCACCACAAGGGCAAGCGTCTGGGGCACCTGGGGCTGCGTCGGCGCGGTTGGCGACGACCCGCACCCCGCCGCTGCCGCCAGCGCGACACACATCGTCAGGTGGCGCGCGCCGTTCCACACCCGTGGCTGACCGGAACTCATCGACGGCATTGTAACGGAGCCCGGCTGAAACGACACCGGGGGCAGACCCGACTGGGCCTGCCCCCGGCGACACACACATGGTGGCGCTGCGCTAGAACGTGATGCGCAGTTCGCCGATGATCTGCCGCTTGAGGAAGTCGCCGAACACGTGCGACTGCACATCGGCGTTGAGCAGATTGATCGCCTTGATGGTGGTGATGATGCGCTCGCCGCCCCACTTGAGGCCGACCGCGCCGTTCAGCTGGCCGTAGGCCTCGGTCGGTCCCGAGAAACGCGAATCGAGCACGTCCTGCCAGAAGGCTTCGTCGACCCACGAATAGGTAGCGTTCGCCAGCACGCGGCCTTCGTTGTAGTTGAAGCCCAGGTTGAAGCGGTTGCGCGGCGGCAGGTTCATTTCGCTCTCATCGAAGCCGATCGCTTCGGGCTTCCACTGGTACGAGTAGTTGGCGAAGGCATTCAGGCCGGCCGAAATCGCGCCGTCGATGCCGACCTCGAGACCCTTGTTCCGTACTTCACCGAGGTTGAGATAGGTGAACTGCGAGGGCAGACCGCCCGTGTTGCAGGGAGCGGTCAGGCTCGCGCAGGCGGGGGGCAGCACCTCCAGCACGCCCAGCGCCGTCTGCGCCGGCAGCGGGGCCAGCGCGTTCACCCAGCCTGCCGGGGGGTTGGTGGCACGGTAGCGGCCATTCTGGGTGAAGAAGATGCCGTCGAGGTTGTTCTGCCAGTAGAACGCCGCCGACACGGTGGCGCGCTTGGCGATGATGCCGGTGTAGGCGATTTCCGTGGCTTCGGTGCTTTCCTGCTTGAGGTTCTGGTTGCCCACGGCGGCCACGGCGAAGTTGAACGTCCGGCCGGCGAACAACGGGTTAATCGCGCCCAGCCCCACCTGATTGACGATGCTGGTCTGAAGGAAGTTGTTCACCAGCGAGGGCGAGCGGAACGCGCGGTTGTACGACACACGGAACGAGTGGTCGGCCGCCGGCTTCAGGATGAGGGCGGCGCGGGGCGAGAACATCGGGTCGGCAATGTTGCCGAACTTGTCGACGCGGGCGCCGAGGTTCACGCGCACGTAATTGTTCAGGAAGATTTCATCCTGCACATACCCGCCGAGTTCGTTGCGGTTGTTGCCGAGCGGCGCAATCGACAGGTCGAAGTTGTTCCGGCGGACGTTGCCGCCGTACGACACGACATGGCGCGTGCCGAAGGTCTTCACGTGGCCCAGTTCGATGTCGTAGGTCTGCGTGTCAAACGTGAACGGCAGCGGCTTGCCGTCGAGGCCGACCGAGAGGAGGCCCTTGGCGTTGCCGTTGAGAATGTTCGTGAAGACATTGGCCTTGAAGGCGCCCTTGTTGAAGCGGACCGTGCCGTAGCTGAGGCCCACGCGGGTCATGTCGAAAGGGCCGATGCCCGTGTGGATGATGCCTTCGGTACCCGAATAGCCGGCCTCGAAGACGAGCTTGTAAGCGCCGTTGGGCGCGTCGTAGTCGGCCCGACCGATGAACTTGGGCTGCTGGGTGGGCGTGTTGGTGAAGCTGGGATACGGCGTGCCCTGCCCGTTGGGAATGACGCCGGTGGGCCGCGAGAACGCATCCGAGCTGAAGTAGCCGGCCGACAACTTGTAGGCCCAGCGGTCGTTCACGGCGCGGGCGTGTGTCAGGTTGACCTGATACATGTTGCCGTTGTCGAGCTGCTGTCCGCGTTCTGGCTGGCGGTTGAAGTTGCCGTAGCTCATCGTGAGGTTGTTGCTGTTGAGCTCGCGCGGCGTCTTCGAGATGAAGTTGATGACCCCGGAGAGGGCGTTGGCGCCCCAGACGACCGACGCCGGACCGCGCACCACTTCGACCTGCTTCAGTTCAAACGCGTTGGCGGGCACGAGGTCCCACGCAATGAATCCGAAGAAGTCGAGGTAGAGGCTGCGGCCGTCGAGCAGCGCCAGCTGCGAGGTGGACAGCGTCGACGTGGCACCACGCGTCGTGATGTTGTAGTCGCGCGCCGAGGTCTGGGTGATGTTCACGCCGGGAATCTCGCGGAGCAGTTCGGCGTAGTTGTTGATGGGCGAGCTGGCGATGGTGTCGGCCGAGACGACCGACACCGTGGCCGGGGCATTGACGATCTGCTGTTCGACCTTCGATGCCGACACCACGACGGCTTCCGTGTAGATGGGCACTTCCTCGGGCTTCTGCTGCTCCGACGCCTGCGCCGGGGGCTGCTGGGCGGCGGTTCCGCCCTGCGCCCACGCCGGGGCACCGACTGCCAGAACGCTCGCGAGTACGAGCGCGATCATACGCACCTTCATTGGGCCTCCAGTGAATCCCGACCAGACGGGGCCATGCGCGCCGCCCCGGGAACGTAGCATTGTAACCATCTGTGCCACTGAGTCATCCTTTCCAGACAAAAACGGGTCATTCCGGGACAGGTTGGGCAAGGGACAGGTAATCCGGCCGGTCCGACGGCTGCCGGTGGCGGTAGGCCCGCAGAATGCGGTCGCCCTGCACCAGAAACACCCCGGGCATCTGGGCGCGCAGCTGCGACGGCTGGGGCCCGGCCCCGTGCCGGGCGGCACAGACCGCTCCCCGGGCCAGCAGCGTCGGGGACAGGAGGGACAGCAGCGACGCCTGCCCCAGACCGAACGCCTTGTAGTGCCGCCGTTCCGGGTCGCTGACCCGCGGTAGATCGGCCAGCCCGGCCTGCTCGAACCAGGGGGCCGCCTCGTCTTCGGAGACTCCATGCACGAACGCCACCGGCGTTCCGGTCGCAGCCAGCTCGGCGCGGCGTGTGGCCACGTCCGCGAGGGCTTCGCGACAGAAGGTTCAACCGAAGTGGCGCAGGAAAATCACGAGCGTCGGCTGCCCCTGCACGAGCGGGGCCAGGCGTGAGCCGACAGGCCACTGAAGGGATAACATCCTTAGTTAGACGCCGTCTCCCTGCCCCAGGGTTGCGGCCCATGTCTCCAGCGCCCGGGCATCGGCATCGAACCGACGGATGCCGTCCGACAGTTTCTCGACCGCCATCGCATCCTGATTGTGCGCCCACCGGTAGTCGGCCTCGTTCAGCGAGATCTTGGGGTCGGCGCTGGCCTCGGCCAGCGCGGGAGTCAGTGACGGCGACAGGTCGCCAGGCATCGCGGCCAGCGCCTCGAGCAGGTCGGGGCTAATCGTCAGCAGGTCGCAGCCGGCCAGGTCCACGATCTGATCGACACGACGGAAACTGGCGCCCATGACTTCCGTCCGGTAGCCGTACTTCTTGTAGTACGCATAGATGCGGCGGACAGACGCCACCCCGGGATCCTCCTCCCGGGGAATCTCGGTGCCTCGCGCCTTCCGGTAGTAGTCGTAGATGCGTCCGACAAACGGCGAGATGAGTGTGACGCCGGCCTCGGCGCAGGCCACCGCCTGCGCGAAGCTGAAAAGCAGCGTCAGGTTGCAGTGGATGCCGTCGCGTTCCAGCTGCTCGGCCGCACGGATGCCTTCCCAGGTGGCGCCGATCTTGATGAGCACCCGTGCGCGCGGGACCCCGGCCGCCTCGTAGAGCGCCATCAGGGCCCGGGCCCGGGCCACCGTCGCCGGTGTGTCGAAGCTGAGACGGGCATCGACTTCGGTCGACACGCGGCCGGGAATCAGCTCGAGAATCTCGCAGCCGATGCCCACCGCCAGCCGGTCCATGAAGGCCGCCGTCTCGGCCTCAGGGCCACCCCCTGCGCGGCGGGCCTCAGCGCGTGCGCGCTCGACCAGCGGCCGATACGCCGGCTGCTGCGCGGCCTTCAGCAGCAGCGACGGATTGGTCGTCGCGTCCTGGGGCCGGTGCAGACGAATCGCCTCGATATCACCGGTATCCGCCACCACCACGGTCGACTGCTTCAGGGCATCAAGCACAGACATGCCCCGACAGGATAGCGCAGCCCTGATATCCTGCGGCCATGCGGATCCTGGTGGCAGACGTCGGGGGCACCCACGTCAAGCTGTATCTCGAAGGCCAGTCCCCCAGGCGGTTCGACTCGGGCCCTGGGTTCCGCCCCGAGACCCTCGTCGACGGCCTGCGCCGGGAGTCTGCCGACTGGCACTACGACGGCGTCACCCTCGGCATCCCCAGTCCGGTGGTGCGCGGCCGGATCGCCGAAGAACCGTGGAACCTGGGGACGGGCTGGACGACGTTCGACTTTGAGGCGGCGCTCGGCTGCCCGACGGTCCTGATCAATGACGCCGCGATGCAGGCCCTGGGCAGCGACCACGGGGGGCGCATGCTCTTTCTGGGCCTCGGTTCCGGCCTCGGCACCGCGCTGGTGGACGAGGGCCATGTCGTGCCCCTGGAACTGGCCCGGTTGCCGTTCCGGGACGAGACGTTCGAGGACTCCTGCGGCAAGCGCGGCCTCAAGCGCCTCGGCGTGGCCGAGTGGATGCGCACCGTGCTCGAGGCCGCCGAGCTGCTGCGCCTGTCCACGGCGGCCGACTACGTGGTGCTGGGCGGCGGCAACGCCCGGCACTTCGAGCGCATGCCGGACGGTGTGCGCCTGGGCAGTAATGACCGGGCATTTGCCGGGGGCCTGAAGGCGTGGAACCACGCGCGTCCGCTGCCGCCGGCGTGGCAGGCGCTCAGGCAGGCCTCGGCGGACGGCGATCCGTCGCTGCGTGCGCTGTTCGCCGCCGACCCCGCGCGCGCGGAACGATTCACCTTTACGGTCGATGCGCTGCATGTCGACCTCTCGAAGACGCACCTGTCAGACGCGCTGCTCGACGGCCTGCTCACGCTCGCGCGGGCGAGCGGCGTCGAGGCCCTCCGTGACGCGATGTTCCAGGGAGCCCCGATCAACACCACCGAACACCGGGCCGTACTGCATACGGCGCTGCGTCATCGGGGCACGACCCCCGTCATGGTTGACGGCACGGATGTGATGCCCGCGGTGCGGGATGTCCTCGCACGGATGCGACAGTTCACCGACGCCGTACGGTCGGGCACGTGGCTGGGCTACACCGGCGCCGCCATCCGGGACGTGGTACACATCGGCATCGGGGGCTCGGACCTCGGGCCGGCGATGGCGGTGCAGGCGCTGGCCCCGTTCACCGGCGAGGGTCCGGCGGTGCACTTTGTCTCGAACATCGACGCCGCGCATCTGTTCGACACCCTCGAGGGGCTGTCGCCCGAGACCACGCTGTTCGTGGTGACCTCGAAGACCTTCACCACGCAGGAGACCATGACCAATGCGCAGAGCGCGCGGCGGTGGTTCCTGCAACGCGCACACGACCCGGCATATCTCCGCCAACATTTTGTCGCCGTCTCTACCAACGCCGCGGCTGTGACGGCGTTCGGGATCGACCGCGCGCAGATGTTCGAGTTCTGGGACTGGGTCGGCGGGCGCTATTCGATCTGGTCCGCCGTCGGCCTTCCGCTGGCACTGGCCATCGGCATGGACCGCTTCGAGGCCATGCTCGAGGGTGCGGCCGCGATGGATGCCCACTTCCAGACGGCCCCTCCGGCCCGCAACGTGCCGATGCTCATGGGGCTGGTCGCCGCCTGGTACACCAGCTTGCGGGGCGTGACGACCCATGCCGTGCTGCCCTACGAGCAGCGCCTCGCGCGGCTGCCGGCCTATCTGCAACAGTTGGAGATGGAAAGCTGCGGCAAGCGCGTCGGTCGGGACGGACGCCTGCTGCCGCTGCCCTCAGGCCCCGTCATCTGGGGCGAGCCGGGCACCAACGGACAGCACGCGTTTCATCAACTGCTGCATCAGGGCACCCAGGCCGTGACCTGTGATTTTCTCGTCGGGCTCGAGCCCACCGCCGGCGACGCCGAACATCATCGCCTGCTGCTGTCCCACTGCATCGCGCAGAGCGAGGCCCTCATGATTGGGCGCGATGCCGACGCAGTTGCCGCCGAACTGCGCGCCGGCGGCATCGACGAGGCCTCCACGCAGGCCCTCGTGCCGCACAAAGTGTTTCCCGGCAACCGCCCCTCCACCACCATCGTCTACGGGCGCCTCGACCCGCGGACGCTCGGGCTGCTGCTGGCGCTCTACGAGCACAAGGTGTTCACCATGGCGGCGGTCTGGGGTCTGAACGCCTTCGACCAGTGGGGGGTCGAACTGGGCAAGCACCTGGCGGGACACATCGCCAGCGATATTGCCGGCACGACCCACGCCCCGCACGACCCGTCGACGACGGTGCTCATCGCGCGGGCACGCGAGGCACGGTCACACGGAGCGTCGTGAGGGCGGGCGGCGGTCAGGCCCAGGCGGCGTGACGCGCACGCGGTCGCGCGTGGCGCGCATGCGGGCGTGCGGGAGATCGGCTACACTGTGAAGGTTCGCGCCCGTAGCTCAGCTGGATAGAGCGTTGGCCTCCGGAGCCAAAGGTCGCAGGTTCGAATCCTGCCGGGCGCACCAACGGCCCTCCTCGGAACGCCCCCATGCCGTGTAGCGGGCTCCCGACCATCTTCTCGAGACTGAAACCGCCGCCTCGTCTTCATCAGACCGGTATGATGGCGGCGATGCGTCGTTACTCCGCCGCGAGCGTGCTGGCAGCGCTCATCCTCACCATGCAGGTGGGGCCCATGCTGCACCTGGTCACGCACCGGAACGACCATACGCACGGGCCCAGGCCCGCATCGTCGCACCTGCCCCGTCAACGGGCTTCGTTGGGAACGTCCGAGGGCCAGCGCACGGTGGGGCACCGGGCGGCAGGGGTTCCGTCGGCGACTGCACACGAGGCGGCGCATGCGGAAGGCCGGGCGCACACGCATGGCCCTCGCGACGCACGGCAGCCGCGCCCCGACGCGTGGGGTGCTCACGCCCCGTACGGCTACAGCACGCCGGGCCTGGTGCGACGCCTGCTGTCGGCGCTGGCGGAGGTGGTGGCAGATGCCGGCCGCTTCTCCGGAACGGACCACACCTCCGGGCCGGCGCACTCGCATGACGAATCGCCCTCGCCTGATCACGGCGAGGGCAGTGCCGCCCACTTCGGGCTGGCGCTGATTGAGACGCCGCCGGCCACGCCGCTGCTGCCGTCCGTCCAGGTGCTGGCCGATGCGGACGTCGCCTACGCCTCCACGCTGCGATCCCGTCCCGGACTGCGCCGCGCCCCCCGCGGCCCTCCCCGCCCCCGCCCCGCCATCCGCGCCTGCTGAACGGCAGGTATCTCACAGAAGTGACCGGGTTCGCATGGGAACCCGAAGGAGGGACGTGTGTCTGTTCACGGGTGGACAGGCAGGCGACGGCGGCTGGCCGTCTTCCTGCTGCAGATGGGCAGTGTGTGTGTGCTGGGACATGGGGCCTTGCCGGTCGCGGAGGCGCAATCGGCGCAGGCGCCCGTGGTCCGGGTGTCGGGTCGCGTGGCGGATGCCTCCGGCGCGCCCGTGCCTGGCGCCTCGGTGAGCCTCACCGGCAGCACAACCACGCCGACGGGTGTGGCAGAGACCGCCGACGATGGTACGTTTCGCATCGAGGTAGTGCCGGGCCTCTACACCCTTCGGGTGTCTGCCACGGGCTACGCGACGCTGCAGCGACAGGGGGTGACGGTGTCCTCGTCGGTCGACCTCGGCACCGTGACCCTGCAGGTCGCCGCCACGAGCGTCGTCGCGGTCTCAGGACGGCAGACCTTCGCGGATTTGACGCGGTTGTCGAGTCAGGACGCACTGGTGGGCATCGCCGATGCCGCCAGCAGTGGCGTCATCACGGCGAGGGAGTTGACGGCGCGTGCGCGGCGCCGGCCCGCGGATGCCCTGGAAGCCGTGCCTGGCCTGGCTGTCAGTCAGCACAGCGGCGAGGGGAAGGCCAACCAGTACTACGTGCGCGGGTTCAATCTCGACCACGGCACCGACCTGGCGCTTTCGGTTGCCGGCATGCCCGTCAACCTGCCCACGCATGGCCACGGGCAGGGCTATGCCGATCTGAACTTCCTGATTCCCGAGCTCGTGGGTAGTCTTCAGTATCGGAAGGGCACCTATGCGGCGGACACGGGTGACTTCTCGGCCGCCGGCACCATCCGCATCAACTACCTGAACCAGCTCGAGGCCCCGCTCGCCAGGCTCGAGGGTGGGATGTTCGGGTATGGCCGCGTGCTGGCCGCCGCATCGCCACGCGTGGGTGACGGACGCCTGCTGGTCGCGGCCGAGGGCATGGTCAATGACGTGCCCTGGGAGCGTCCCGATGCCATGCGCCGTGGCAACGCGGTCGTGCGCTACAGCCGCGGCACCCCGCTCAACGGCGTGTCCGTGACAGGGCTGTGGTACTCGGCCCGGTGGTTTGCCACCGACCAGATTCCCCGACGCCTGGTGGACACGGGCGCCCTGCCCCGGTTCGGCACCCTCGACCGTACGAGCGGAGGCGACACCCACCGCCTCGGCGTCACGGCCGAGTGGCAGCGCACATCGGCCGCCGGCATCACCCGGGTGACGGGCTATGGGTTTTCGTCCGGGCTGCTGCTGCACTCGAACTTCACCTATCGCCTTGATGCCCCTGACGAAGGGGACCAGTTCGCACAGCGCGATCACCGGCAGGTGTTCGGGGGGAGCGCGTCGCGGACATGGGCGATCAGGGGGGGCGACCGTCGGCAGTTGGTCACGGTGGGTACCGACGTGCGACACGATGCCATCGGCGACGTCGGGCTCGCGCGCACCGCGGCGCGTCGACGCCTGCTCACCGTGCGTGACGATCGGGTGGGACAGACATCCGGGGCCGGATGGGCGCAGTGGCAGAGCAGCTGGTCGCCGTACATCCGCTCGACCCTTGGCGTGCGTGGCGACCTCTACCACTGGCGGGTCGACGCCGGCGAACCCGCCAATGCGGGTGAGCGCACCAGCGGCATCGTGAACCCGAAGGCTTCGGTCGCCTTCGGACCCTGGAAGCGCACCGAGCTCTACCTCAGCGCCGGCGGAGGCTTTCACAGCAATGACGGTCGCGGGACGACGATGACCCGTGACCCGCTGACCGGGGATGCGGTCTCACCCGTCGATCCGCTCGCACGAGCGCGCGGGGCCGAAGTGGGCCTGCGCACGACCGCCTGGCCGGGACTCCATATGACCGTCGCCCTCTGGGGGCTCGGGCTGGCGTCGGAACTGGTCTTTGTGGGCGATGCCGGCACCACCACCGCCAGTCGCCCGAGCGCACGACGCGGGGTCGAGTGGGATTTGGACTATGCGCCGACGCCGTGGCTGTCGATCGAGGGCAGCCTTGCGCTGTCACGCGCGCTTCACGGATGAGGACGAGGCCGGCGCCTTCGTGCCCGGGGCGGTGTCGCGCGTCGCGCAGCTCGGCGCCGTGCTGTCTCCGCAGGGTCGGTGGTCAGGCGCGGTCCGGTGGCGGCACTTCGGTCCGCGGGCACTTGTCGAGGACAACACGGTCCGCTCTGCCGATTCGAACCTGGTCTCGCTCGATGCGGGAATCCGGATCTCGCCTCGTCTCACGATCCGGGCCGATGTGCTGAACGCGTTCGACTCGCGCAGCAGCGACATCGACTACTTCTACACCTCGCGGGTGGCGGGCGAACCCGCCCAGGGAGTGGACGACGTGCACGTCCATCCTGTGGAACCGTTCACTGTGCGGCTGGCGCTGGTGCTGGGGTTCTGACGCCGCCGTACGACACGCCTTCGGTGCAGTCCATGCCCGTGGTGCCCTGGGACAGGCACCACGGGTGGTGTTGTCCCCGATCACTGCTCCACCGGCCGCCTGCGCGCCGGGTTGTTCTCGCAGGCGGCACGGTGCTATAGTCTTGAGATGTCAGTCGCTGCTGCAGTCCCTGCAGGAGCGACCCGCAGCGCCGCCCTCCCGGGCAGCCTCGTGGGCCCGTAGCTCAACTGGCAGAGCAGCAGACTCTTAATCTGTTGGTTGAAGGTTCGATTCCTTCCGGGCTCACCACTTACCCCTGAATTTTCAATGACTTGCGGTCGCGCCTGTGGCCGTCTCCACAATGTCTCCACGTCCACCAGCGTCGGGCGCCGCTTCCAACAGCCTGATCGCGTCGTGAATCGCGTTCGGACTGAGGTGCATGTAGCGCTGCGTGGTCATCAGGTCCTGGTGCCCCGCGAGTTCCTGGATGGCCCTCGCCGGAGCCCCCCGCATCGCCAGATGCGAGCAGAACGTGTACCGCAGGATATGCGTGCCCGCAATGCGCAGCCCCGCCACCCGCCCACCTTCTTCAACAGGTCCACGACCTGATGTTCCACGAATGGCCGACTGGAGTTCCCAGGGTTTTGTGGACAGTCTGATGCCGAGCACATTGCTCGCGTGAGGAGGTCCCGATGTCCCATCAACCACGTTCCAATTGCGCGTGATCCGATCCGGTGGACATGTTCCGAAAGGTGGATACGATGTCCCGTATGGCAGATCGATCAAGTGGCCGGCGCCCGCGTCGGCAATTCTCTGAGGAGTTCAAGGACGGCGTCGTCCGGCTGGTCCTGGACCAAGGCAAGACGGTGGGTGCCGTGGCGCGGTAGGCCGCGCCTCCGCCATGGCGCGCGACCTCGCGGCTGATGGTCGATGGGGCACGGCCCAAGCGCTCCGCGATCACGCGATAGGGAATCTGCGCGGCGAGGCCGCGCGAGATGTCCTCCCGCTCCGCCGTGCTGAGGACACGGGCCGACCGCCGTGGCCCGCCACGTACCCCACGAGGGTGGACCGCTGACGACCCAACGCTCGGCCAATCGCCGGGAGCCATTCCCCGCGCTTCCATCGAACCCAGAACTCGGTCTCTTCCGTGGCGGTCAAGGGGCTGCGCTGCATGCGTGACATCTTCTCCTCCTGTCACGGTGCATCGACCCATTGAGTACGCCATTGTTATGAATGTAAAAATTCAAACACTTTCCATGTATTATTTGGGAGCCGTTGCGTAGAAGTGCCTGGTGTACGCCTCGAGCGACCGTTCCCGATAGGTATCGAGCTTCGGCAGGGCGGCGACCTTGTCGGGCTCGGGCCGTTCCTGGAAGAGCTTGAACTTGCCTTCGATCTGCTCGATCTCGATTTCGAACGGCTGAATGCCGGTCGCCCGCTTCATCACCTCATCCTTCGGCAGGCCGCGGAACCGATAGTCGGTGCCGCCGATGCCCTGCTCGTACTGGTCGATGAGCGTGGCCAGCAGCTCGTACTTCCGCTCCGGATCATCGATGGGCACCAGGCGTCCTGCGGCATGCACCACCGCAAAGTTCCAGGTGGGCACGCCCTGCCGGCTGAAGTCGGTGACCAGCCAGCCCGGCGAGACATAGCCATGCGGACCACGGAACACGGCCAGGGCCCGCGCACCGGCCCGAATCGCCTTCACCTGATCGTTCTGCGCCGAGATGTGCCCGAAGATGGTGCCGTACTTGCCCTGCGCCGGCGCGAGCACGCTCGGAATGTGGGTGATGCGCAGGGTCGGCGAGGTCGTGACGAGTTCGATGAAGCTGAACTCGCGCATGAAGGCGTGCAGGAACGCGCGGTCCTGCACGAGATGGGCTTTGGGAATGTAGACCGACGGGTCAGACGGCTCGGCCGACTGCGCCTCTGCGTCGAGTGACACCGTGCTGCCTGCCAGACCGGCCAGCAGCGTCGCCAGCACGTCGCGGCGGGAGGGGGACGGAGAAACGGGAATGGACATGGCGCGTATCGTGACAGACTGTGGCCTGCATGAAAAGGTCCACTCTGACCTCACATGACCAGTCCACTTTTGCCGTGCCGATGGTCGTCGACCGCCGTCGGTCGCTGCCCCTGCATGGGCAGCTGGTGCAGCAGGTCAAAGCCCGCATTGCCGACCGCAGGCTGGCCCCGGGAGCCCGCGTGCCATCCACACGCGATGCCGCGCTGCTGCTCGGCGTCTCGCGCACGACGGTCACCACGGCCTACGAGCAGTTGCTGAGCGAGGGCTATCTCGAAAGCCGACGTGGCGCTGGCACCTTCGTGCCGGCGCACCTGCCCCCCGTCGCCACGCCTCGGGCCGAGGCGGCCACCGCGGCCGCAGGCCTGCCCCCTGTGCGCGTCTCAGCGTTTATGGCTCGCCTGGGCGACTGGCGCCCGCCGGCACCAGCGCCGCACGCCGTCATCGACCTCTCGTCGCGCGAGCCCGACCTGCGCCTGTTTCCCCTCGCCGAGTGGAGTCGGCTGCTGCGGCAGCAGATGAGGCGACGGCCGCTGGGCCGGTCTCCTTCGCACGAAGACATCGGTGGGCTCGCTCCGCTGCGCGACGCCATTGCCAGCTACCTGCGCTATGCCCGCGGTGTCATTTGTGATCCCGAGCAGGTGATGGTCGTCACCGGGTCACAGCAGGCACTCGACCTGTGCGCGCGGGTGCTTGTGAATCCCGGTGACTGCGTGGCCCTCGAAAATCCTGGCTATCCCGAGGCGCGACGCCTCTTCGGCGCCGTCGGTGCCAGAGTGATGCCCGTGCCCGTGGATGCCGACGGCCTGCGCGTCAGCCGCCTTCCACCGCGCGCCCGGACCGCGATCGTGACGCCGTCGCATCAATACCCGCTCGGCATGGCCCTGTCACTGACGCGACGTCTCGAACTGCTGCAGTGGGCACAGTCGCCCGATCGCCTGATCATCGAGAACGACTACGACAGCGAGTTCCGCTATGACGGCAGTCCGCTGCCGGCCCTGCAGGGTCTCGGCGACACCTCGCGCGTGGTGTACGTGGGCACCTTTTCGCTGTCGATGTTCCCGGCCCTGCGCATCGGCTATGTCGTCGTGCCGCGGCCCCTGGTGATCCCGTTCCTCCAGGCCAAGTGGCACACCGATCGTCATACGCCGCATCTTGAACAGGGCGCACTGGCCGAGTTCATGGCCCGGGGGCATCTGGCCCGACACATCCGGCGGATGCGACGCGTCTATCGCCGTCGACGCGACGTGCTGCTCGATGCCCTACATACACACCTCGGCGCGGACGTCACCGTCGCCGACACCTCGAGCGGCCTGCACGTGGTCGTGCGGTTCGCCACGGGGCGCGTTGCGGAACAGGCACGCCGGTGCGGCGTCACTCTGCTCAGCACGGCCGCGTGCTACGCCGACCCCGCCTCGGCACCCGCCCATGAGTATCTGCTGCGCTTTTCAAACGTCTCGGAGCGCCTGCTCGCCGAGGCCGTACGACGGATGGCAGCCGCAGCGCACTGATCCGCAGTCAGCCCTGGGACGTTCGCAGCGCCGCGTCGAGGTCACGCCACAGATCGTCGATCGACTCGATGCCGACGCTAAGGCGCAACAACGTCGGCGGCAGGTGCCCCTGCCCCGGCACGGCGGCCCGCCGCTCCATCGTCGACTCCACGGCGCCGAGACTTGTGGCGTGCTGAATCAACGTCACGTGACGGCAGACGGCGTCGGCCACGTCCGCGCTGCCCCTGACATCGAACGAGATCACCGAGCCGTACGCCGGCATCTGGCGGATGGCTGCCGCATGGGTGGGATGGCTCGTCAGTCCCGGATAGCGCACCGTCGTCACTGCCGGGTGCGTGACCAGGCGCTCGGCCAATTCGTGTGCCGTGCGCTGCGAGCGCTCGATTCGAAGCGCCAGTGTGCGCAGCCCGCGCAGGGCGAGGAACACCTCGAGCGTGCCGGGCGTCGCCCCGGCGAGTTTGCGACCGTGCCGCAGGGCATGCAGGCGAGCCTCGTCTCGTGCCACCACGATGCCGGCCAGCAGGTCAGAGTGACCGCCCAGGCTCTTGGTCGCCGAGTGCACCACGGCATCGGCCCCGAGAGCCAACGGCCGCTGATTGAGCGGCGTCGCAAACGTGTTGTCGACGGCGAGCGTGGCTCCGGGTTTCCGGGGCGCGGCACAGATGATGTCGACGTCCGCCACCACCAGCAGCGGGTTCGATGGTGACTCGAGCCAGATCAGGTCGGCCTCGCCGCATGCCTCGACCCACGCCGCAGTCTCTGTCGCCGACAGGGTACGCACGCGCCAGCGCCCCCTCCGCTCACCCGCCCGCACCAGCCCCGTGACTCCCTGGTAACAGTCATCGGGAATGACAATCAGCCCCCCTACCGACACCTGATCGACGATGGCCGCGATGCCGGCCATGCCGGAGGCAAAGGCCACCGCATGACCGCCCTCCAGCCCGCCAACGGCAGCCTCAAGTGCCTCCCACCCCGGCGTGCCATCGTCACGGGAATAGGCTCGGGTATCGCCCAGCACAAAGTTGGAGGCCGGGCTCATCGGCACATTCAGCGGAGAGCCGGGACGATGGTCACGGCCGGCTGATACAAGCCATGACTCGATGGACAGAGGAGCACGCGAGTGGCCGGGCGCAGACTGATCCGACATGATGCCGGCATGGTAGCAAACCGGCGATAGCCGAAGGCGGGGCGAGATCGCTAGAATCGAAGTCCATCGTGCCGACTTCAGCCGTCTCTCGCCGCCTCGGATGTGTCCTGATTGCACTGCTGTTCGTGGCGGGCTGCTCGGCACCACCGCCCCCGTCGCAACCGGTCATTGCCGTCATTCCTAAAGGTGTGTCGCATACCTTCTGGCAGATGGTGAAAGCGGGTGCCGACGCGGCAGGGGCCGAGTTTGACGTGACGATCGACTGGAAGGGCCCGGCTGCGGAGACCGACATCACGACCCAGATCAACATCGTGGAAGACGCCATCAGCCGCGGCGTCGCAGGCATCGTGCTCGCCCCCTCACACAGCGAGGCGCTGGTGCCGATGGTCGAGCGGGCCGCGCGCCAGCAGATTCCCGTGACGGTCTTTGACTCGGGGCTGTCGAGCGAGGCCTATGTGTCGTACGTCGCCACCGACAACCGCGCAGGAGGCGTGCAGGCCGCCGAACGCATGGCCACGCGGCTCAACGGTCGGGGCACCGTCGCCATCCTCGGCGTGAAGAAGGGCTCGGTCTCGACCGATGAACGTGAACAGGGGTTTGCCGACACCCTCGCGCAACGCTTCCCGGATATCACGGTCGTGCAGTGGCTGTACGGCGATGCCAGCGCCACGCGCTCGCTCTCAGTGGCCGAAGACATCCTGACGGCCCATCCGGAGGTGCAGGGCATCTTCGCGTCGAATGAAACATCGACCGTGGGGGCCGTGCGCGCGCTCCGGCAGCGGCAGCGCCACGGGGCAGTCGTGCTGATTGGCTTTGACGCCACACCTGATCTCGTGCAGGAAGTGCGCGAGGGCGCGATCGATGCGCTGGTCCTGCAGGATCCCTATCGGATGGGCTATGACGGTGTGCGCACCATCGTCGACGCGCGGGCCGGGCGCACACCGGTGCGACGCATCGACACGGGGGTGGCCCTGCTCACACGCGAGTCCATCGACCGTCCCGAGCTGCAGCGGCTGACCCGCACGCCCTGAGCCTCCATGGCGACGCACCTTCCCGTGCTCGACGTGCACGCCGTCTGCAAGCGTTACGCGGCGCAGCCGGTGCTGTCTGATGTGAGCCTTGCGGTGCACGGCGGTGAGGTGCATGCGCTGCTCGGCGGGAATGGTGCGGGCAAGTCGACGCTGCTGAAGATCCTCGCCGGCTCGGTTGTCCCCGACAGCGGCATCATCCGTGTGGACGGCCGTCCGGCGCGGTTCCGCTCGCCGGCCGAGGCCCTGCGAGGAGGGGTGGCCCTGGTGCATCAGGAACCCGCCCTGGCCCCGCACCTCACGGTAGCCGAAAACATCAGCCTCGGGCGCGAGCCGCGACGCGCCGCCTGGCTGCCGTTCATTGATCAGACCCGGCTCGAGACCTTTGCCACTGACGCACTGCGACGTGTGGGATTCCCGATCGACGTGCGCACGCCCGTCGCGTACCTCAGCATGGCCCAGCGCCAGATGGTCGACATCGCACGGGCCGTGGCCGCAGCGCGGCGGGTCGTGCTGCTGGATGAACCCACGGCCGCGCTCAGCCCGAAGGAAACAGATGACCTGTTCGCCACGATCGCCAGGCTGCAGCATCAGGGCCTCGCGCTGGTCTATGTCACACACCGCCTCGATGAGGTGGCGCGCCTGGCCACGCATGTCACCATCCTGCGTGACGGGCGCGTGGCACATGCCGGCACCGCACATGGCCTGTCGCATACAGCCATGGTGCAGCACATCGTCGGTCGTCCGCCGACGGATGAGTTTCCGGCGAAAGGCACGACCACGGCGCGTGTGCGCCTGCGTGTCTGTCACCTGAGCGCACCGGGTCGCTTCGCACCGATCAGCATCGACGTGCATGCCGGCGAAATCGTCGGACTCGCCGGACTGCCTGACGCCGGCTGCCGTGACGTGCTTGAGTGCGTGTTCAGCAGCCAGAGCACCTCATCGGGCACGGTTGAGATCGATGGGCACACACTCGCCCCTCGTACGCCACGGGCGTCGCTCGCTGCCGGCATGGCGCTGCTGACGGATGACCGACTCTCGCGCGGGCTCTGCCTCGAGCGGCCCCTGCGCGAAAACATCAGCCTGGCAGCCCTCGCGCTGCAGCCGCTACACGGCCGGGCGCTTCGCCGCACCGAGGATGCGATGACAGCAGAAGGCATGGCCCGGTGCGACATCAGGCCGGCGGCTCCGGAGCAGCCCATGACCCACTTCAGCGGCGGCAACCAGCAGAAGGCGCTGCTCGCGCGCTGGCTGGCCGCAGGGAGCCGCATTCTTCTGCTCAGCGAGCCGACGCGCGGTGTGGACGTCGGTGCCCGCGCCGATCTGTATCGCCAATGGCGGGCCCTTGCCGATGACGGGGCGGCCCTGCTCGTGCAGTCGTCCGACTTCCGTGAACTGCTCGGGCTGGCCGATCGGGTGCTGGTGATGCGCCGCGGCGCGCTCGTCGGTGAATTCCGTCCTGATGTCATCACGGAACAGCAACTGCTCTCGCTGGCATCGGTCGGTGAGGTGGCGTCATGACGCTCCGGTGGATGCAGCGCCTGTGGCCCGTGGCCAGCCTGCTGGCGCTCTGCGTATTGATTCCCGTGGCCGAGTGGCTCTGGCTCGGGCACGAATCACGGTTCCTCACCCCGGCCAACTTCGCGGCCATCATCCGGCAGACGGCGGCGATCACGATTATGGCCGTCGGCATGACCCTGGTGATGGTGGCCGGCGGGGTCGACCTCTCGGTGGGTTCGGTCGTGGGCGTGGCTGCCGTCAGCGGATCGCTCGCCATGGTGCAGGGCTCGGTGGCCATGGGCATGGCTGTCGCGCTCGCGGTCGGGGCCTTGTGCGGATGGCTCAACGGGATGGCCACGACGTGGCTGCGCATCCCTCCGTTCATCGTGACGCTGGGCACCATGGGCATCTACCGGGGTGTCGCACTGCTGCTGTCGGGGGGCACGGCTGTCACCGGCCTTCCACCTGGAGCCGGATGGCTCGCCGAGGCTCATGTGGCTGGCGCGCTGCCGGTGCCGCTGCTGCTGGTCGTCGGCGTGTCACTCGTCATGCATGTGCTGCTGACGCAGACCATGCTCGGCCGGCACAGCTACGCGGCTGGCAGCAGCGCCGAGGCCGCACGCTACGCAGGTGTCAACGTCGAACGCACGCGACAGATGGGCTATGCCCTGCTCGGCGTGCTGTGCGGTCTGGCGGGTGCGCTCGACCTGGCGCGCACTGTGACCGGGCAACCCAACGCCGGGGAAACCTACGAACTCAACGTCATCGCCGCCGTGGTCATCGGCGGCGGCAGCCTGACCGGGGGCCAGGGCACTGTGGCCGGTACCCTGGTCGGCGCGCTCATCATGGGCGTCCTGGCCAATGGCGGCAACCTGCTGCAGGTGTCGCCCTTCGTGCAGAAGATCATCATCGGTGCGGTCATCATTCTCGCCGTCACGGCCGACGAAGTGCGTCGGCGTCAGGGACGGCTGTGATGGAAAGGAATCCGGCATGACACGAACGGCTCCGCTCCCCTCGTCCCTACCCCACCTTGTCGGCGCACTGCTGTGCAGTGTCTCGCTCGGCCTGTCATCGAGCACCTGGGCACAGCCGGCCGTCGCGCCAGCCTCCCTGCAGGCCGATGTTGATGCCATCTTCTCGGGCTATACGTCGCAGACGCCCGGATGCGCCGTGGGTGTGAGTGTCGACGGTGCCATGGCGCTGCAACGCGGATACGGGATGGCCGATCTCGAGCATGACGTCCCCATCACGCCGGAGACCATCTTCGAGGCCGGGTCCGTCTCGAAGCAGTTCACGGCGGCTGCCGTGCTGCTGCTCGAGGCCGACGGACGGCTGCGGCTCGACGAGCCCATCACGAAGTACATCCCGGAGGTACCGACCACGACTCCCCCGGTCACCATTCGCCAGATGCTGCAGCACACCAGCGGACTGCGCGACTGGGGCAGTCTCGCCGGCATCAGTGGCTGGCCCCGCACGACGCGCGTGCACACCCATGCCCACGTCCTCGACATCGTTTCGCGACAGGCGGCGACCAACTTCATCCCGGGCACGCACTGGTCGTACAGCAATACGGGCTACAACCTGGCGGCCGTGCTGGTGGCACGCGTCTCGGGACTGTCGTTCGCCGAGTTTACCCGGCAGCGCTTGTTTGTCCCCCTGGGCCTGCGCCACACGTCGTGGCGCGATGATCATCGGGCCATCGTGAAGGGCCGGGCCCTCGCCTATGAAGACACCGGGAACGGCTTCCTCACCGAGATGCCCTTCGAATCGGTGCATGGTAACGGCGGCCTGCTGACGACCGTCAGCGACCTGCTGGCCTGGACCTCGTACCTGCACCGTCCCTCACGCCCAACCGATGCGGCATGGATTGGGCAGATGCAGATACCCATCTCGTTCAGCGGCACCGCGGGCCGCGGCTACGGCCTCGGCCTGATGATCGACACGCGGCGAGGGGTGCGTCAGGTCGATCACAGCGGCTCGACCGCTGGCTATCTGGCTCACCTGGCGGGCTATCCCGACCAGCGCATTGCCGTGGCCGTCCTCTGCAATGTGACATCAGGCCAGGCAACGCAACGCGCCTATCGCACGGCTGACGTGTATCTGGCACGCGCGATCACTCTCCAGGATCCCGTTGGGGCTACCGCGACACTCTCCCGGGCAGAGCGAAACGCGCTGGCCGGGCTCTACCGGTCTCGTCTGGACGGGCGTCCACTGCGACTGCTGGACGATGGCGAGGCGCTCAGGATGGCTGGTGGCGCGCGGCTGCTGCCGCAGTCGGCGCGCACGTTCGCCTCGGCCGGCGGGCAACAGCTGCAGTTCATCGGCGGGGACACCGTGCGTGTGTCTGACCGTTATGACGAGGTGACCTACGATCGCACGACCGAGGCGACACCGTCCATGGCCGAGTTACAGGCGCTGGTCGGCACCTACCGGTCTGCCGAGGTGGAAACGAGCCTGCGTCTCACGCTCGACGGCGGACAACTGATCGTCAGGCGTGGCGTCGACACCCGCGTGCCCCTGACACCGCTGTATCGCGATGCATTCGACGCGGCGTCGCTCGGCACGCTGCTGGTGCAGCGTGCCGTCGACGGCACGGTGACAGGCATCTCTGTCGTGCAGGACCGCGTGTGGCACCTGCCGTTCACCAGAGAGACTGCGGCATCGCGCCCGCGTCCTGAGCCGTAACCTCAGCTGCCGGGCACCATCACATGCGCGCTGGTCGTGCCCGCGTTCATGATCCAGGCCCCGCCCTGCTTGTTGTGATCGGGCAGCCCGGTCGACTGGGTCGTGGCCCCCGGCACGGCGATCGTCATGTGGAGCCGTGTGGTCGTGGCGTCCTTGCCGCTGAGGGTGTAGAACACCGACCCGTATTCGGGTTTGACGCGCGTGCCGTCCTTCTCGGCGGCGTCGAGCGCGGCCTGCCGCTTCGTGCGGTCGGGCTCGGCTTCCATCCGGCGGTTCTGCGCCACGCGCTCGAGATTACCGGCGCTGGTGCACTGCACCGAATACGGCTGCTCGGTCGGCAGCCCCGACTGGTCGTAGCAGACGATGCGGTTGGTACCGGGCCGCAGCACGTCGTAGGTATAGTCGGCCTTCCAGCGAATCACCATGGCGCCGTCACGGGCCTGACGCGGTGCGGCGGCGAGCGCTCGTTCGATCGCCTCGGCATCGCCGGCAGCCGGCTGCGCCTGTGCCGTCAACCCCGCCGCCGCCAGGCCTGCCAGCATGACTGTGAAGATGCGTCTCATCGGGAGAGTCTCCTGAAGTGATGGGAGCGGTGCGCTCCGGTCATACTGTAGCTGACTTTTTCGTCGGGTGATGCCCCGTGGCGGGAACAAAGTCCGTGGCGCGTCCGTCCATCCCACCGGCATCCTGTGGCTCGGCTCAGTGAGGTGTGACTCATGCTCAGCATCCGTGACCTCCGCTACGAATATCCGAACGGCACCGTGGCACTCGACGGTGTCTCCCTCGAACTTCCCCACGGGATGTTCGGCCTGCTTGGCCCGAACGGCGCCGGCAAGAGCACCCTGATGCGGTGCATCGCCACCCTGCAGGTACCCCAGGCGGGAGGTATCAGCTTCGACGGCATTGACGTGCTGGCAGACCCGCAGTCGCTGCGGCGGACGCTCGGATACCTGCCACAGGATTTCGGGGTCTATCCGAGGGTGTCGGCCTGGGACCTGCTCTCGCACCTGGCCGTGCTCAAGGGCTACAGCTCCAAGGGGGAACGGAAGGACACGGTCGAACACCTGCTGCGGCAGGTCAACCTGTGGGATGTCAGGGGCAAGGCCGTGGCGGGTTATTCGGGAGGCATGCGCCAGCGCTTCGGCATCGCGCAGGCCCTGCTCGGTCAGCCGCGACTGGTCATCGTCGACGAGCCGACCGCCGGGCTTGACCCCGAGGAGCGCCAGCGCTTCCTCAACCTGCTGGCCGACATCGGCGAGCAGGTCGTCGTCATTCTGTCGACACACATTGTCGAGGACGTCGCCGAGCTGTGCCCCCGCATGGCCATCCTGGCTGGAGGCCGCATCGCAGCGCAGGGCGCACCAGGTGCACTCGTCGATGAACTCCGCGGACGTGTCTGGCGCACGATCGTTCAGAAGGATCAGGTCGAGGCACTCAAGGCGTCGCATCGCGTGATCGCCACCAAGCTGCAAGCCGGCCGCACGCTGCTGCATGTGCTCGCTGATGACCGTCCCGGTGACGGCTTCACCGAGGCCACGCCGGGTCTCGACGATGTGTACTTTGCCACGCTGGCATCGATGCGCCGTGCGGCGTAAGGCCTCCCCATGCTGCGCCACATCGTCTCGTTCGAACTCCGGTACCAGCTCAGGTCGCCTGCCTTCTGGGTGACCTTCCTTCTGTTCTTTCTGATCACCTTCGGTGCTGCGGCGTCTGACCAGATCAGCCTCGGTGGCGATGGCGGCAACGTGCATGTCAACGCACCGTTTGTCATTGCCCAGTCGTCACTGATCCTCCAGCTGTTTGGATTGTTTGTGGCGGCCGCCTTTGTCGCCAACGCCGTCGTGAGAGACGACGAGGCGCGATTTGGCGGGCTGCTGCACTCGACGCAGCTGCCCGTGCGCGACTATCTCCTGGGGCGCTTCATCGGCGCGTGGCTCACCGGGCTGCTCGCCATGGCCAGCGTGCCGCTCGGCAACGCCGTCGGGGCCGCCATGCCCTGGCTCGATCCGGACACCGTCGGTCCGTTCAACCCCGGCTGGTACCTGTATGCGTGGCTGGTGCTGAGCGGACCGACGCTGCTCATCAGTTCGGCCGTGCTGTTTGCAGTCGCCCTGCTGACGCGATCGATGTCACAGACGTACGTCGCGGTCGTGGTGCTGCTCGTGGGATACCTCGTCGCGATGGGCCTCCTGTCGCAGCCCCGCTTCGAGTCGATCGTCACGCTGGTCGACCCATTCGGCATTGCGGCGCTGGCCATCAGCACCAAGTACTGGACGGCCCAGGAGCTGAATTCCCGAATGCCTCCGCTGGAAGGGGCCCTGCTCTGGAACCGCATCCTCTGGACCACGACCACCGTGGTCGTGCTGGCCCTCGCCGTGCGGCTGTACCGCATCGAGGGACGGCCGTGGCGATGGCGTCGTCGTCAGGCAGCCGCGAACGAGACGGCGAGCCAGACGGTATCCGCTCCCGCGATCGCCACGCGTGCTCCCGAGGCGCTGTCCCAGGCGAGTCCTTCGTGGGCCGCCCGCGACCGCGCGGCCCTCTGGGCCCTCGTCCGGCACGACATGGCCGCAGCCTTCCGTCATCCCGGCTATGTCGTGCTGGTGCTGGCAGGCTGCCTCAATGCCGGAGCCGCGCTCTGGTTTGCGGACGAGATGTACGAAGCGGCAACACTTCCCGTCACCCGCGTCATGATTCAGACGCTGGCCGGGGCGTTTGCCATCATTCCGCTGATCATCGCGATGTATTACGCCGGAGAACTGGTGTGGAGCAGCCGCGAGCGGCGACTGCACGAGATGCTCGACGCTACACCCGCGCCGGGCTGGGCCTTTGCCGTGCCCAAGATGCTGGCCATCAGCCTCGTGCTGGCCTCGACGCTGCTGGGCAGCGCCGGCGTCGCCGTCGGCATCCAGCTGGCCAAGGGATACACGACGCTCGAGCTGAGCCACTACCTGCTCTGGTATGTCCTGCCGTGGACGGTGGATGTCACGCAGTATGCGATCCTCGCCATTTTCGTGCAGGCCGTGGTGCCGTCGAAGCCTATGGGCTGGATGGTCATGATGGCCTACATCGTGTCGCAGTCGGCCCTGTCGGCACTCGGCCTCGAACATCCGCTGTTTGTCTTCGGCGCATCCACACCCGAACCGCTGTCCGATATGAACGGGCAGGGCGTGTTTGCGATACACGCCGCCTGGTTCCGGGTCTTCTGGTCGGCCTGCACGGTGGTGCTGGCCGTCCTCGCCACGGCGCTGTGGCGCCGCGGCACCGTCGTGTCCCTGCGTCATCGCCTGGGGCGACTCCGAACTCGACTCACGGGCGTACCGGGCGCGCTCGTGGCCGCCAGTCTCGTACTGATGCTGGGGACAGGCACGTGGATCGTCTACAACACGAACGTGCTCAACGTGTATCGCACGGCCGAGGCGACGCGCGATGTGCAGGCGGCCCTCGAGCGCACACTCTCGCCCTTCGAGCAGGTGCCGCAGCCTCGCATCACCGATGTCACACTCAGGGTCGACCTCTATCCCGACGACCGCCGCGCCGTCATTCGTGGGCAGTATCTGCTGACCAACCGGTCAGGGTCACCCATTCCGGCCCTGCACGTGCAGGTGCCGGAAGAGCTCGACGTCACCAATCTCGAGGTGACCGGAGCACAGCTCGAGCAGCAGTGGCCCGAGTTTGCCCACCGCAGGTTCCGCTTTGACACGCCGCTGCCGCCGGGCGGCAGCACGACCGTGTCATTCGATCTGGTCCGTCAGCAGCGCGGCTTCAAGCATCGCCGCAACGACACCCGGCTGGTCGGTAACGGCACGTTTCTCGACAACAGTGAAATCACGCCGACGATTGGCGTCGACCGGTCAATCTACCTGCAGGACCGCAACGAACGGCGCAAGCGCGGACTGGCTCCCGAATCGCGGCCACGGCCCCTGGAAGATGAGGCGGCACGCGACACACAGTTTCTCCGTCAGGACAGTGACTGGGTGCAGGCCGACATCACGGTGACCACCGTCGCCGATCAACTGGCCGTGGCTCCCGGCTATCTGGTCTCTGAAGAGGTCAGCGACGGACGCCGGATGGTGCGGTATCGCACGGACGCGCCGATTCAGCACTTCTTCTCGATTCAGTCGGCACGTTATGCCGTCGCCCGCGACCGCTGGAAGGACGTCGACCTAGCGGTCTACTACCACCCGCCGCATGCCTCGAACGTCCAGACGATGATCGCGGCGATGAAGACGTCGTTGGATCTGTTCAGCACGGCCTTCAGCCCGTTTCAGTTCAGGCAGCTGCGCATCCTCGAGTTTCCTGCCTATGCGTCATTTGCCCAGTCGTTCGCGAACACGGTGCCCTACTCGGAAGGCATCGGGTTCATTCAGCACCGGAAGAACGAGGACGACATTGACGGCGTGACGTACGTGACGGCGCACGAAGTCGCGCATCAATGGTGGGGCCATCAGCTCATCTCGGCGAATCAGCAGGGGGCGACATTCCTGGTCGAGTCGCTGGCACAGTATTCGGCGCTTCGGGTGATGGAGCAGGTCTACGGACCGGCGCAGATCCGGAAGTTCCTCAAGCTCGAGATGGATCGCTACCTTCGTGCGCGCGGCAGCGAGCGGCTGGAAGAACTGCCGCTGGTCCGCGTCGAGAACCAGGGCTACATCCACTACCAGAAAGGCGGCATCGCCATGTATCTGCTCAAGGAAGAGCTGGGGGCAGAGGTCGTCGACCGCGCCCTGCGGCGCCTGCTGGCGACCTATGCCTTCAAGCCTGCGCCCTATCCGAATCCCACCGACTTTGTGCGGCTGCTGCGCGAAGAGGCCGGGCCGGCGCACGACGCCATCATCCGTGACCAGCTCGAGCGCATCACGGTTTACGACGTCTCGGCCCGTACGGCCACCACACGCCAGCTCGAGGGCGGCACCTGGGAGACGACGATCGAGGTCGACGCCGCCAAGCGCCACGCCGATGGCCAGGGACAGGAAACACCGGTCCCGATGGACGACATCTTTGAGGTCGGCCTCTTCACGACGGAGCCAGGCACGCGCGGGTTCCGCAGTGCGCACGTGCTCGCGGTGGAACGCTGCCCCCTGCGCGACGGCCGGCAGCAGTTCGTGATGCGCAGTGCCGCACAGCCAGCGTTTGCGGGCGTCGACCCCTACAACAAGCGCATCGACCGCAACACCGACGACAACATCCGCGCCGTCGAGGTCGGGAAGTAACGTCGACCGCCGATCAGTTCCCCGCGCAGGCAGTCACCTGCGGGTCGACCCGCAGGCGGGCCTGTGCGGTGGACTGATACCGGTCGGTCTCCATCGCGCCGCGATTGCGCAGCCAGTCTTCCACCACCTCGCGCACCGTCGATGACTGCGGACTGACTATCTCCTCGCCGGGTCTGCGCGCCGCCGCAAACAGCGGCCCGGACATCCACGAGTCGATGCCCACCACACGCAGCGGCTGGTCCGCGGGAAACCGTGAACCGTCGGGCTGACGCAGCCTCACCCGCATCCCCTCCGTGGCGCAGTCGACCTCGAGCATGGCACCCGACACAGCGAGCGCTCCGCGACGACCGCGCCTGAGCGCCGCCGACAGAATCTCCTCGAGCACCGCTGGGGAAACAGTCACGCTCCCGATGCGATTGTCAAAGGGAAACGTCGCATAGAGCGCGCCGAAGGTGACAGGGCCCGCCGGAAGGTCCGCACGCAGCCCTCCAAGCCCGTTTGCATGCAGGGCGACATCGGCGTTCAGTTGCTCGCGCAGGGCATCCGCATAGAGCGTACCGAGCGGCGACTCCCATGTCCCGCTTCTGTAGAGTGGTCGGTCGAGCGTCGCCCCCAGCGCGGTGGCCTGCAGCTGGCGCACACGCCGCAGCGACGCAGCCATCGCTGCGGTGACACCAGCATCGGGCGTCACCGGACGCCCTTCATATTGCACGGCTGCGGCCTGCGGATTCGCCGGATCGCCACAGGTAGTGTCGACCTCACCTGCTGCCACGCAGATCGTCTGCGGCGCAAACAGTCGAGACGACTGCACGCGGCCGGTCGTCGGGTCGATACGCAGGTCGACGCGCCCGAAGGCACGTCCGCCCGAGTAGGCCTGAATGATCGGCACGCCACCGACACGGTGCGCCAGACCGGCATGCGTATGGCCCGCCACAATCGCGTCGAGCGTTCCGGCAGGAAGTGACCTCGCCACGTCGAAGATCTCGGACGAGTCATCACATGACGACAGGTCATCGGGATCGGTGAACTGGCTGCACCAGCCTCCGGCGTGTGTCGCCAGCAGCACGACGGTGGCACCACGAGCCCGCAGTGACTGCGCCTCACGGCGCACCGTCTCGACCAGCGGCGCGACACTGAGTCCCCGCACGTTGATCGGCAGCGTGGCCCTCAACGCGCCGGCCGTCATCAGGCCGACGATGCCCACGCGAATGCCGGCGTGATGCACGAGCACCGAGGGCTGCACATTGGGCCAGTCGACAGTCTTCCCGGTGGTCTCATCAAGCAGATTCGCCGCGAGGAAAGGAAAGCGTGCCTGCGCGGCGCGTGCTTTCAGGGCCCCACGGGGATCATCCTTCGGGTCGTGGCGTGCACCTGGCCGGTCGGCGGGCCCGAAATCGAAATCGTGATTGCCGACAGCCAGGGCCGTGTACCCCAGCGCACGATACGCATCGACGACAAGTGCGCCTTCGCTCAGGCCCGACTCGACGCCCCCCTGAAAGGTATCGCCAGCGTCGAGCAGCACGACTGCCCCGCCGTCACGCGCGCGCGCGTCGCGAAGGTTGCGCAGGTATCCGCCGAACACATCGAGCCCTCCGCGTCCGTCCACCGTCCACAGCACACCGTGCAGGTCGCTGGTGCCGACGAGGGACAGCGTCAGGGGCGCCCGTGAACTCAGGGACGTCGTCGATGCACAGACGAGCCACAGGCTCGCTACGACCGCGCTCGCGGCCGCGCGCCAGCGGAAACGGATCACCGTGCTACCAGCCCACCGCCTGGCCGTCCTTCCGATGATCTGAGCCGGCGCGGTAGAGGCCGTTGACCGGCAGATCATCGGTCACGCTGCGTCGCTCCCAGATCGGCAGCGGCAGCCGGGGGTCGCGCGTGAAGAGAATGCCCTGATACCCGCCCACCGCGCCGCCGTCGACGCTGCGCACCGAATGGCCACGGGCCTGCAGCGCTGCTCCCATCCGTGCGAAGAGGTGCTCTTCGAGCGACAGGACGTTGCTGTTCTGGTTGTGCGTGAACCGTGCGGCATCGGTGGTCATCTGCACGTTCATCCCGTGGTCGATGAGATTGACCATGTGCTGCGCGTGGGTCTCTGGCTGCACGCTGCCGCCCATGTTGCCGAAGGCCATCAGCGGTTCGCCGTTCTGCGTCACAAACCCGGCCATGATCGAGTGGAAGGGCTGCTTGCGCGGTGCCACCAGATTCGGATGCCCGTCGGCGAGCGCGAACGCCGAGCCCCGGTTGTGAAGCACAAACCCGAACGGTTCGACCGATGCGCGACTGCCATACACGCTGAACACGCTGTGCACCAGCGACACCATGTTGCCCCAACGGTCGGCCGTCGCCAGATAGATCGTGCCGCCGTCCATGCCTCCGGCGACGTCCACCCCACCCGCCTTCTCCATCGAGATCCGTCCGCATCGCGATGCGGCGTGTTCCTTCGAGACCAGTGTCGCGACAGGCACCGCCGAAAACGCCGGATCGCCATTGACGGCCAGCATGTCGGCATAGGCGAGTTTCTTCGCTTCCACCAGCAGGTGCCACGTGTCCGGATGCGACGGTCCCAGCGCTGACAGGTTCACCCCGAGCCGAGGGGCACACACCTCGAGGATGTTGAGCATCGTCAGGGCCGCAACACCCTGCCCTGGCGGCGGCAACTGGTGTACGGAGTAGCCGTGATACGTCGTAGCAATCGGGTCGACCCAGGCCGGCTGATAGCTCGCCAGATCATCGAGCGTCATCACGCCTCCATCAGCCTGCACCTTGCGCACAAGCGCCTGGCCGATGGCCCCGCGGTAGAACGCCGACGGACCTTCGGCTTGCAGCAACCGGAGTGCCCGTGCCAGGTTCGCATTCCGAATGACGCTGTACAGAGCTGGCACCTGCCCGTTATCGAGAAACAGGGCGCGCGAATCGGCGTCCTTCCGCAGCGCCTCGGCGGCACTCAGCAGATCGTCGTGCCGCCGCTCCGCGAGCCCCCAGCCTTCGTCAGCGATGCGCGCCGCACGCTCGAGCGTCTCGCGGAACGTCATGGTGCCGAGGCGTGTCAGCAGGGCGTCATAGCCGGCGATGGCGCCCGGGACGGTGGCCGCATTCACACCGCTGCCGGGCATGCGCGTCACTTTCAGGCGGTCGCGGAAGAAGGCCGGCGTCCATCCGGCCGGTGCACGCCCGGCCGCATTCAGGGCATACAGCTTCCGCTCGCGCGCATTCCAGACCAGCGCAAACAGGTCACCGCCGATGCCCGTGTCGTTCTGCGACGTCACGTCGAGCACGGCCGCTGCCGCGACGGCGGCGTCGACGGCATTGCCCCCTTGTCGCAGGATGTCGAGGCCCGCCTGTGAGGCCAGAGGATCGCTGGTGGCGACCATGCCGTGACGCGCCAGCACTTCGGACCGCCCCTGCGATGTCCAGCCCTGCGCCCGCGATCCGGGCTCGGCCATGATGCGCCGGCCGGGCTGCGCCGCGTCCGATGTCGGCACGCCGAAGGGTGTCTTCGACTGCGCGGTCCCTCGGGCACCAGTCACCGCCATCGCCACCGCAAGCAGCAGGAACACCAGCGACCGCCCTGCTGCCCGACGTGTCCACCATCCGTGCATCATGCTCATGTTCAGGCCTCCTGCCAGATCCCGTCCCGGACGCGCTCCGCGCGCGGGTCCATCACGCGCCTCCATAGGGGAGGTATCGTCGCCAGCAGCAGCATCGCGCCATAGCCCGCCGGCAGCTGCGGTGCCCGCGGCTGCGACGACAGCGCGGGAAACCGTCGACTGGCCACGAGATGATGATCGGCGTGGCGCGCCAGATTGATCAGCAGCCAGTTGCTGACACGGTGGCTGGAGTCCCACGAGTGCTGCACCCCGCAGGGTTCATAGCGACCCGCGCTGATCTCGCGGCGCAGCAGGCCGTAGTGCTCGACATAGTTGATAGTTTCCAGCAGGGCGATCGCCAGCACGCTCTGCAGGACCAGAAACCCGACGCCCCACCAGCCCTGCAGCATCCACACACCGCCGTAGACCACCACGAGCGTCGCGGCGTACCGCCAGCAGGCATTGGAGACGTGCCAGGCCGGATGCCCACGTCGCCGCAGACGATCGCTCTCGAAGACGGCGGCCTCACGAACACCGCCGATGACCGAGCGGACGAGGAAAGCATACAGGCCCTCTCCCAGGCGCGCCGTGGCCGCGTCATGCGGCGTCGCCACGTGGCGATGATGGCCGTACACATGCGCGAGGGCGAACTGCGGATAACTGACCAGGGCAAGCAGCACATCACCCAGTGCCCGCTCCCACGACGACGTGCGGTGAATCAGTTCGTGGGCATAGGTGATGCCCACGGCACCGCCGATGGCTCCAGTGCCAAGCACCAGGGCCCACCAGCCAGAGCCGTGCAGGGTGGCTCCGGTCGTGATCGCCCAGAACATCAGGGCCGCATGCACGGGCACCCATAACCAGGTCATCACGCGGAACTCAAGGTGGCTGTCGAGTCGGGCGGCGTCTGAGGGAGACCACGAGGCCGGATGCACGGGCGTGACGGCATCACACAGCGCGACGCCCACAAACAACGCCAGGACGGGAAGCCAGGCCGTCAGGCCCCCAGCCTCCGACGACCAGACCAGCAGCGGCGGCAGCAGAAACCCCAGAGCGTAGGGCAGAACGGCGAGGACTCGGGGGAAGCGCACCACGGACAACCGGGCACGAGGTTACCGTACCCGACGCGAAACAGGGCGGTATCCGGCGTCCACACCGGATACCGCCCCTGACGTGCTAGAAGCGGAACTGCAGGCCGAGCCGCATCACTCGGGGATTGAGGATCGAGCTGACCTGCTGAAACGCCGCAGTCCCGAAGTTCACCGACCGATATCCCAGCACAGGATTGGCGTTGGTGACATTGAACACGTCGACCTGCACCTGCAGGCGGCGGCTGCCGAAGGTGAACCACTTGCCCAGTGACAGGTCGAGCTGGTTGATACGGTCGAAGAGCTCGGTGCCACCCGGCTTGAGCGGCAGCGTCAGCGACGCCTCGGTCATGTTGGGAATCACCAGTTCACCGGGACGGCAGGGCCCGGTGCAGTTGGCCGCATAACGTGTGGTGGGAGCAAGCAGCCACTGCGTGGCCAGGGGTGTCCCCACATCGCCATAGCCAGGACCAGCGATCTTGTTGCGGGCCGTGGTGAAACCGCCGATCGGACGGCCATTCAGGCTCTGGAACGACAAGCTTGCCTGGATACCGCCGGGCAGCGGATAGGTGCCCGCACTCTTGAACTGGGTCAGCCACGGCAGGTTGTTCTGCCAGTCGTCGCAGAAGCGGAGGTTGTTGGGATCATCGGGCTCATCGCAGGTGTTGCGCAGCGTGCGCTCCATGGTGAAGCCACCGAACAGCGTGCCCCCACCAGGCAGCCGGGCGTTATACGTGAGATCAGCGCCCTGGTACATCTGCTTGCGGTCACTGCTCGCGTTCGTGTCGAAGTCGCTGACCCGCGCCAGCTGCGCTGCCGTATTCACCGTATAGGCCTTGAACACCGAGCCGTCGAGCGGGCTGACGACATCGACCGCCCGGTAATCGGCGAAGGTGCGCAGCAGATTGTCGCTGACCGACAGGTCGTAGAACTGACGACGATAGTAGGTCGCAGCCATCGACACCCGCGGCAGCACTTCCTGCTGCAGGCTTACTGTGTACTCGAGGTTGTAGGTGCGCTGGAAGTCGGGGTCAACATTGGCCAGGCGCCTGGTGCCGAAGTTGTTCGGCAGATTGGCGAAGTTGATCTCGCAGCCCGGCTGCAGAAACACACAACCGAGCTCACCCTGGGCGATGTCGTCGCCATTGATGTCGTTCCACGGCAGGTTGGCAGAGGTCAGGGCCAGCGGGTTGTACCGCGTCGCAAATCCCGTGGTGCGTGATTCGTTGTACCGGTTGAAGCCGGCCTTCAACGCCGTCTTCCCGTTGCCGAACACGTCATAGACGACGCCCAGCCGTGGTGCGAAGTCTTTCCAGGTGGGCATGGGAATCGCCGCAAACTCACGCACAGGCACAAAGCGCCCATTGCCGGACTTCGCCGGAGCCACTTCGTGTGCCAGGTACTCCCAGCGGAGGCCGGTATTGATCGTCAGGCGGTTCAGCGACCACGAGTCCTGCACAAAGATTCCGAGGTCGCCCTTCAACCTTTCGAGATACCGAAGCGGCGTGTTGTACACCGTCACCTGGAACGGGTTGGTGAAGGGCCTCGTCGTGCCAAGGTAGACCTGCTGCAGGTCGGCGTTGGTCTCGCGGGTGTTCTCGTACGGCCCCCAGTTGAGCTGCGCGCCGACCTTGATGTTGTGAGCGCCGGTCACATAGCTGAGCGCAGTCAACGCATTGTAACGATCGGGATAGCGCCCGCCCCAGTTCGCCAGGCCATTGGTCAGGGCGGTGAAGTTCGCATCGCGGCGACTGGCATTGGCGTACCATTCGGGAGAGAACGGCGTCTTGTTCACCCCGGGCTGATTGGTGATGACGTACTGCTCGTAGTTGAACGAGAACCCGGCCTCGAGCAGCAGTTTGCTGCTCAGGGTGCCCGTGTATTTCGTCGCCGACGAGTTGTAGATGGGCGACGTCCAGACCTGGGACGAGGTGTTCGGGTCGTCGCCAGCGTTCATGCCGTGGCCGCGATACTTGTTGATTTCGTCGTAGTAGGTCGCAATCCGGTGCTTCGGAGAAATCTGCCAGGTCAGGCGCAGCATGCCGCTCTCAATGGACTGGTCGTCGATACCCGTTTCGCAATTGAGAGCCCCGCTGCGGCAGCCCACCACCGCATCCCGATAGGGAATGCCCTGAGGAGCCACGAACGTGTCCGCAACGGGGGCATACACGCCCCAGGCGCGGCCGGACGCGAAGAACCACACCTTGTTGCGCTTGATGGGGCCGCCGATAGCCAGGTTGAAGTCGTAGATCTTGTCGACGCCAGGCCCGTTGCGCAGGCCCCGCGCCCTGATGTCGTCGGTCAGGTTGCTGCTCTGCCAGGCCTTGTCAGTCCACGCGCCAAAGAAGGTGCCCGCGAACTGGTTGCCGCCGTCCTTGGGCACGATGTTCATGCGAACGCCGCCCGGCGACACATCGGCACCTGCCCCGCTGGTCTGATACGACATTTCTTCCATCATCGCCTGGTTGAAGTACTGCTGCACCGCGCCGTCACCGTCGAGCCCGTTCACCATCAGGCCGTCGACGGTGACGATGTTGTTCGCCGAGGTGAGGCCGCGGGTCGACATGTAGGTCTGCTGCATGCCGCGCGAGCCGCCCACATCGGGCACATTGAGCGATACGCCGCTCACCAGCTGCGCCAATGCCTGGATGTTGCGCCCGGTCGGCACCTGATCAAGCACTTCCTGAGTGATGACCTCGACCTTGGCGTTACTCGAAACGTCCACCGTCGGCGAGGCACCGGTCACCGTGATCGATTCCTCAAGGCCGCCGACTTCCAGATTGGCATTCAGCGTGGCATTGAAGTCGACACGCAGTTCGACTTTCTCCTGCCGTACCTGCTTGAAGCCGACCAGCGTGAAGGTCACCGTGTAGGTGCCGGGCCGCAGGTCGACAATGCGGTACTGACCGTTGCCGTCGGTGACATCCGTCCGGCTGCCTTCGATCAGGACCGGGCTCGACACCTCGACGGTGACGCCGGGCAAGATCGCGCCACTGGTATCTCTGACTGTGCCCGCGAAGGACGACTGCGCCCAGGCCGTCACCGGCCCCGCCAGCATCCACAACACCCCGAACAGACACGCCCACCGTCGTCTTGCCATGTGACTCTCCTCCCGGAAACCACAAAAAGACCTGGTCTTGCGCCGATACGAGGGTGCACAGTCCGCACCCGATTGGCCTTCGGACATCAGATGTCCGTGGCCGTGCCGAGTGAGATATCACAAGTTGTCACTGCGCGCAACGAATGATCAGGGCGTCGCTCTTCGTGCCATCGCCAGATTCGCCCGGGCATCCTCGAAGCCGGGGCGGAGGCGGAGCGCCAGCTCGAACTGGACGATCGCCTCTGGCAGGTTTCCCTGCGAGGCGAGCGCAATACCGAGGTTGTTGTGGGCTGCTGCATAGCCGGGCCGCACGGCGATCGCAGCCGACAGGGCGACGATGGCCTCGGCATACTGTCCCTGTTCAAGGAAGAACACGCCCAGGTCGTACTGGGCATCGGCGTCGCCAGGAGCCAATGAGCTTGCGGTGCGCAGATGCGACAGCGCCTCGGTCGGCCGTCGCAGGTCGGCGAGCACCTTGCCGAGATTCAGATGCGCCCGGGCCGATGACGGGTCGAGGGCCACGGCCGCCTCGAATTCCAGGACGGCGTCGGCGAGTCGCCCCTGCTCGTAGAGCGCGAGCCCCAGATTGTTTCGGGTGCCTGCCGCATCGGGTTGCCCGGCGGCCGCCGCGCGCAGATGCACCGCCGCCTCGTCTGCCTGTCCCCGCGCCAGCAGCACATTGGCGAGGTTATAGTGCAGATCGCTGTCGTCCGGGGCCAGGGCCAGCCCCTGCCGATAGGCCTCGATGGCCGCGGCCTCTTCGCCAATCGCCCGCAGCGCCACACCGAGATTGCTGTATGCGGGTGTGTAGTCGGGCCTGATCGCAATCGCCCGCCTCAGGCGTGTGGCCGCCTCGGCGTCGCGCCCGCGATCGTGGAGCGCGGCACCGAGATTGTTCTCGGTGATGGCGCGGCTGCGGTCGGTCGGCAACAGCGGCCACTGGGCGGCGACCGCGAGCAGCACGGCCATGCCCAGCGCCGTCAGCATCGATCGGGACGGCCACGCCTGACGCAGGCGTCCGGTGTCGGTCAGGGCAGTGGCCGCGCCGATGATGAGGAACGGCACCAGGGGCAGGCGGTAGCGCGCCAGCACGTAGAAGGCCACGGTCGACGCCGCCAGCGTCGCCCACAGCAGCACCAGCACGCCGAAGCGGCGCCTCGCCGGCCACAGACACCAGGCCCCCAGCACCGCCAGCGGCAACAGCACGCCCGGGTGCGTCACCGGCCCCAGCACGCGCAGGGGCCACGACCACTCGGCGTACGACTCCTGGCTCTCGGTGTCGACCGCCTCGCGGGCGTTGATCAGCAGCAGCGTCTTCCGCGCCATGAGCGCGATCCACGCCGCAGGGTCAGACGCGATGAATGCCAGGGCCCGATCGCGCCAGTAGGCCGACACCTCGGCCGGCGAGAGCATCCGGCCCGTGGCCTGCTGTGCAAGGTCGGTCGCGTCGCGCCGCTCGAATTCCGGCGCCCCCCGGCCGGGCCGCAGCGACACGTACGAGCCGTCGGCACCCGCATGGTTGCCGATGTAGAAGTTGGGCCCGAACTGCGCGGTCGTGAGGAACCACTCTCCACCGATCGCGTAATTGCGCACCGCGACGGGCCCGAGCAGCACCAGCACACCCGCCGCATAGGCGGCCAGCACCCGCGCGCGCCCGGCCTGCCGTGCCTCGGCCCCCACGAGCGCCCAGCCCCCGAGGACCACGACCCACACGAGCGCATTCTCGCGGGTCAGCGCGAGGGCCCCGGCGGCCAGCCCCAGCACGGTCCACCATACCGTCGCCCTGGGACGCTGCGTGACCACAGCCGCCACCGCCATCACCAGCAGCGTGACGAGCGCCAGATCGACGGCCGATTTCTGCAGCACGCTTTCCAGGAAGATGGCGGGGGCATAGAGGGCGAGCAGCAGCCCGGCGACCAGGCCCGCGCGCGGCGACACCAGCCATCGTACCGTCGTCGTCAGCATCAGCGCCGATGTCGTGCCGAGCACGACGTGCGCCACGCGCGCGTGCATCGGATCGGGGCCCGTCAGCGCGTAAATCACCCCGAGCAGGTAGGGATAGAGCGGCGCCTGATAAAAGACCTCGGTGCCCCACCACGCGCCGTCGGCCAGGCCGCGGGCCCAGGTGTCGTAGCCGAGCGCGTCGCCCATGAGCACCGTCGCAAACGGCGTCGCCGACAGCTGCCAGAGATGCAGCAGACGCACGGCAAGGGCCGCACCTCCCACCAGCAGCAGGTGACGCCGGACAGTCGGGCCTTCGGAGGGAAATGACGCAGGCATGGGCACCCGGAGTGCGGCAACCGCCCGTATGCTAGCACGCGGTCCGCGGGGTCTCTGTCCAGCGTTGCGCGACTGCGGTAAGGTAACAGGCGCATGTGGGTCTTATCGGGTCTGTCGCTGCCGCGTACCCTCCGAGGCCGGGTGCTGCTCGCGGCTGCGCTGCTTGCCCTCGGGGCGTTCTACGTGCTCGGTGCCACCGAGCACGCGCGAGTGATGAACACCGCGAGGGCCCGGGCCGACCAGAGCGGCTATCTGTGGGACGCCGTCGCCATGCACCGCAACTGGCAGGGCACGCAGGACGAACTGATCGGCGAGCGGAACCGGATGCCGCTGTATCCCGGATTCCTGGCGCTGTCCTACGACCCGGCCCTGTCACCCGACGAGTTCTTCGAGCGTGCCAAGCAGCTGAACATCAGGCTGTCACTGGTGCTGCTGCTCGTCATCGCCCTCGTGGCCCACTGGCGCCTGCCGACCGCCTGGGCCTCGGCCTTCACGCTGGTGGTGGCCTTCGGGTACTTCATCTTCAAGGCCGGCTATGCGCAGTCGGAACTGCTGTTCTACACGCTGCTGTTTCTCGCGTTCCTCGCGCAGGCCCACCTGCTGCGCGGCGGCATGCAGCGGCGAGACGCCGTCGTGGCCCTGCTGGGTGGGGTGCTGGCCGCACTGGCGCACCTGACCAAGGCGGCGGCGCTGCCGCTGGTCGGTCTGTTCGCGGGCGTGTTCTTCGTGACGGAAATCGGCTTCTTCTTTGCGGACCCGGCCCCGACCCCTGACAGGGTGATGCCGTCCCGAACGACCCGTGTCCTCCGAAGGGGTGGCCTGCTGGTTCTCTTCCTCGGCGCATTCCTGCTGACGCTCTACCCGTACATCGCGAACAGCCACCGGGTCTTCGGCCACTACTTTTACAACGTGAACACGACGTTCTACATCTAATACGACGACTGGCCGGCCGCCAGCATCGGCACGTATCAGCACGGCGACGGGGTGGGCTGGCCCGATCTGCCCCCCGATCAGCTGCCGAGCATGGCGCGCTACTGGCGCGAGCATTCGGTCGGCCAGGTCGCCGCGCGCCTCCTGGACGGGCTGCGCGACATGGTGGTCGTCACCTACCAGCGCTTCTGGATTGCCAAGTACCTCGTGCTCTACCTCGGCATCGCACTCGCCCTCGGCCTCTCGGCCCGACGCGCACTGCGTGATTTGGTGGTGAGTCACCTGCCGCTGGCCACCTTCCTCGTGGCCTATGCCGGGGCGTATGTGGTGGCCATTGCCTTCTATAAGCCCATCTCGGGCACCACCACGCGCATGTTCCTGGCGCATGTGGCTCCCCTCCTCTTCACGGTGTCGGCCTTCGCGTCACGCGCCCCCTTCCGCGAGTATCAGTGGCGGGTGGGAGACGTCACCCTGAAGGCCGCACATTTGCCGCTGCTCATCAGCGGCCTGATGCTCACCGACATCGCGTTCATGCTGTGGCCGCGCCTCATGGCCGACTTCACCGGCTACTGACGCTCGGCCCAGGGGCGTCTGGCGCGGACCGGGCTACGACTCGCGCACCGGCACCACGGCAACCTTGCGTCCGTGCCCCGCTGCCCGTATCGTAGGTCCCCAAGGAGCCGCTCCATGTCACAGCCTTCCCGCCGGAACCGCCGGCACTTCCTTCAGCAGTCTGGCGCCTCACTCACAGGCCTGCTGACGGTGCCCGCCCTCGGTGCCTCACCTCTCGCTGCCGAAGCCCTGCAGGGGACCGCTACCGGCCGTCCCGAACCCGATCTCATCGTCGTCAATGCGACGGTCTACACGATGGATGCCGCGCAGCCGCAGGCAGAGGCGTTCGCGGTAAAGGACGGTCGCTTTATCGCCGTCGGCTCGAGTGCAGACATCCGGAATCTTGCCGGCCGCGCCACGCAGATGTTCGACGGCCGCGGCATGACCGTGACACCGGGCTTCATCGACTGCCACAATCACGCGGGCGGAGAAACCCTGCTCTACGACGTGCTGGTCGGCAATCCGTTCGACGTGGAGTTTGTGACCATCCGCAGCATCGTGGCCAAGCTGAAGGAACGCGCCCAGCAGACGCCGCCGGGCACGTGGGTGGAAGGCTACTTCTACGACGACACTAAAGTGAAGGATGGGCGGGACGTGCACCTGCGCGACCTTGACGAGGTATCGCGCGATCATCCCGTCGTGGTGCGGCACCGCGGCGGCCACACCGCCTTCTACAACAGCAAGGCCTTCGAGATGGCCGGCATCACGAAGCAGACGCCCGACCCGATGGGTGGCACCTACGACAAGGATCCGAACGGCGACCTGAGCGGCCGCGTGACCGACACCGCCATGGCACCGCTGCGCGCCGTAGGACAGCGCCCTCAATACACGGCCGCTGAGCGCGCCGCCCGGGCGCGCGACGGCATCGCGCATATCTCGAAGCAGTTCGCGCGATACGGCCTCACGAGCGTGCACCACCAGGGCGGCGATCTCGCGGCGATTCAGGATGTGCGCGCACGGGGCGAACTGGTGCATCGCGTCAGCTTCGAGACCAGCGGCAGCATGCTCGAGTCGCTCATCACGTCGGGCATCCGCACGGGATTCGGCGACGAGTGGATTCGCTTCGGTTCGACCTCGGAACACACCGTCGACGGATCGTTCTCGGAACGCACGATGGCGCTGAGTGTGCCCTATCCGAATCGCACGCCGCCCTACAAGGGCAATGTCACCGACACGCAGGAGGCCCTCAATGAATGGGTCGAGCGCGTGCATCGCGCCGGCATTCAGGTCAACTGCCATGCCAACGGCGATGTCGCCATCGACATGTACCTCACCGCGATGGAACGCGCGCAGCAGCGGCATCCCATGGCCGATGCCCGCCCGAAGATCACGCACTGCACGCTCATCACCGACGACCTCGTGCGGCGCATCCGGGCCCTCGGGGCTGTGCCGGCGATGTTCACCACCTACGCGTATTACAACCCCGACAAGTTCGTGTACTACGGGCAATCGATGATGCAGCGTTCGATGGCGTATCGCTCGATGCTCGATGCCGGCGTTTATGCCTGCGCCGGTTCAGACTTCAGCCCGGGCCCCTTCGCACCACTCATGGGCATTCAGGGCATGGTCACGCGCAAGGGCTGGGACGGCAAGGTGTGGGGCGCCAATCAGCGCGTATCGGTGCGCGAGGCGATCGCCATCAATAGCTACAACGGCGCCTGGGCGTCGAAGGAAGAAGCGCTCAAGGGTTCCATCACCGCCGGCAAGCTCGCCGACTATGTCGTGCTCTCCGGCGATCCGCACACCGTGGATCCCGACACGATCAAGGACCTCCGCATCGTCCGCACCGTCGTGGGTGGACGCATCTCGTACCAGGCCTGAGGATGCGTCATTCACTGACAGTGCTGATGCTGGCCGTGAGCGTGACCGCCTGCGGCAGCGGCGGTCCCTCGCGTGCCGAACGTGCCGCGGCCGAACAGGCCGCGCGCGAGGCTGAAGACGCGCGGCTCCGTGCCGAAAACCGCGCACGCCTCGATGCCGAGCGCCTGCGTGCGCTGTGGAAGTATCAGCAGTCGACGATGGCGGGCGGCGCCCAGACGACGTCCTCGATTCTGAGCACTGGCGGTGTGGATACGGATGGGAGCGGCGAAAAGCCCGTCCAGCTCATCTTCCGCGACCATGCCAACTGGGGCCGCAGCAGTTACCTCGTGCTGCAGGCGGGAGACTTCGCCTGCCCCCCGGGCTGCACGGTCACGGTGGTGGTCGACGATGAGGGGCCGGTCACGATCAAGGCGCGTCGTCCGAACACCGATGAGGCCATCGCCCTGTTCATCAATGACCATGCGGCGCTGTGGGCACTGGCGGGACGTGCCCGCGATCTCCGGATCACGTTTCCGTTGAAGGCAGGGGGCACGCGACAGGCGCGGTTCGAAGTCGACGGACTCGACCCGTCACGCATGCCGGGCTGGTAGCGGCGCACGGAGCACACCAGGCCGGTCGCCGTGCGCGGCCGATACCACGAGCCTGCGCATGGTGCGTGGCAACACGCCGAGCCGACCTCAGCGTATGCGACAGGCACCGCCGCAGAGCGCAACGGTGGCCCGCCACGCTCGGGGTCGCGCACCGATCAGGCCGGCCCCGCGGGCATCGATGCCAGCCACTGCGTGGCGCAGTTGCGCGCGGCGTCGCTGGCGGGCTTGCCCGCCCTGAACAGCAGCTTCCACACGGCTGGCCTGGCCTCGAGGGCCGCATCGGTGAACACGCGCAGGCTGTCTCGCGTGGTGGTCGCGGCCGCGTGATTCACGTCGCCCGTCGCCTCGAGAAACTCCTTCAGGCGAATGGCCACGAGGGCGCGGCCTGTCTGCGGCCACCGATCGTTGTGTTCTTTCACGGCGGCTTCGTACGCCCGCATCTGCTGTGCGCGGCGCTGCTTGATGAGCGCCTCGAGTTCGGCACGCCGCGGGCCGGTTTCCATGTCGGTCATCCGTTGACGCACGTCCGCCCAGCCCTCTTCAAGCGTCTTCACCTGTGCGGGCGTCAGATCCGTCAGCTGTGTCTTCATCTGCACCACCTGCTCTTCGAAGGCCTTGCGCTGGCTGACCAGCACCTCTTCGATGGTGGGGGCCGTCGGCTCGCGCCCGGGACCGTTGGCCTCGCGGTGGTCGGCGTAGCGGCTGAGGAATTCCTGGCTCTCGGTGAATCCCCGTGCCGCCGAGCAGGCGGCCTGCACCATGGCCACGCGCGTGCTGTCCGATGCGTCCGCGAAGGCACCGGACATCTTCGGCATTCGAGGAGCGCCGAGCAGCAGCGACTCAAAGAGCGCATCCTTGCCCTGACCGTCGGTCACGCCCAGTCCGGCCAGCGGTCCCTGAGCCGCAAGGGTCACCGCTGCCGCCAGCGTCAGCAGAGTGACGCCTACCCCAAGCCCTCGTCGCATCGCACGCACGGTCATGTCTGCCCCTCTGAGAAAGACGCGCCAGCATACACCTGGCCGGGGGCGGTAGCGCTGCTGGGGATGGAATCCGGGCGTCACCGGGCTTTGCGTCGGGTGATGACGACGATCTCCGACCCGCCGAACGCGGTTTGCCCCACGGTCAGATCAAGGGCCTGAAACCCGAGTTCGGCGAGGTCGCGCAGTTCGCGTTCGAGTGTCGACGTCTTCGTCGTCGCCACCAGACGGTACTCGTAGCGCACCACGTCTTCGCCAACCCGGCGTTCGACAATTGCCGCCGTCTCGCGGCCACCGAACGTGCTTTCAAACACCGTCTGTCCGACAATGCCGTAGCCCGCGTCACCCGCGTCCCGCAGTTCCTTCTGGAGCGTGGACGTTTTCGAGGTCGCCAGCAGCCGATAGCTGTAGGTCATGGTGTCGCCCTCGGTCTTTTCCATCAGCACCACGACTTCGCGGCCGCCGATGGCGGTCGAGCCCCCCATGACGGCCACAAAGCGGTATCCGGACTTTCCGGCCTGATCCATCTCGGACTGCATGGTCGACGTGCGTGCGGTCGCCAGTACCTTGTAGGTGTGTTGCGCCTCGGCCGGCGCCGCTCCCGCCAGCCCACACAGGATCAGTGACAGGGTCAGTGCAGCAGAGGGAACACGCATCGGCACACTCCTGAGAGACAGCGAGAAGAGGGATGGCCCGGGAGGCGGCTCGTGCAGAGCCGTCCGCCGGGCTGCTTTGGGGATGTTACCGCAGGTCGAAGCGGTCGAGCGACATGACCTTGTTCCACGCCTGCACGAAGTCGCGCACGAACTGCTCCTTCGAGTCGTTGGCGGCATAGAACTCGGACACGGCACGCAGTTCCGAGTTGGAACCGAACGCCAGATCGACCGGAGTCGCGGTCCACTTGACCTCACCGGTGGCGCGATCGCGACCTTCGTAGATGCCCTCACCGGCCGCGGCCTTCTTCCACTCCGTCGACATGTCGAGCAGGTTGACGAAGAAGTCGTTGCTGAGGGTGCCGGGCTTCGCCGTGAAGACGCCGTGCCGCGCGCCGCCGGTGTTGGCATCGAGTGCACGAAGGCCCCCGACGAGCACCGTCATTTCGGGCACTGACAGGGTGAGCAGGCTGGCCTTGTCGACCAGCATCTCGGCCGGTGACAGGCGCTGCCCTGGCGCGAAGTAGTTCCGGAAGCCATCGGCCACCGGCTCGAGCACAGCGAATGATGCCGCATCGGTCTGGTCCTGTGACGCATCACCACGACCCGGGCGGAACGGCACCTGCACCGTCACGCCGGCCTGGCGTGCGGCCTGCTCGATGGCCGCCGCACCGCCCAGCACAATGACGTCGGCCAGCGACACGCGTTTGCCGCCACTCAGCGTGCGGTTGAACTCGGCCTGCACCGACGCGAGCCGCTGCAGCACCCTGGCCAGTTCGGCGGGATTGTTGGCAGCCCAGTCCTTCTGGGGCGCCAGACGGATGCGGGCCCCATTGGCCCCGCCCCGCATGTCAGTACCGCGGAAGGTGGCCGCCGACGCCCAGGCCGTGCGCACCAGCTCCGGCACACTCAGCCCCGACGCCAGGATGCGCGTCTTGAGCGCGGTCACATCGGCCGCATTCATCAGCGGCGCGCCGGCTGCGGGCACCGGGTCCTGCCAGATCAGCGTTTCGTTCGGCGCATCGGGACCGAGGTAGCGCGTGGCCGGTCCCAGATCGCGATGCGTCAGCTTGAACCACGCTTTCGCAAAGGCGAGGCGGAACGCCTCGGCGTCCTGCGAGAACCGACGCGAGATCTTTTCATACGCCGGATCCATGCGCAGGGCCAGATCGGTCGTGAGCATCATCGGCGCGTGGCGCTTCGACGGGTCGTGGGCATCGGGCACGCGGGTCGCGGCCGCTGCGTCCTTCGGGCGCCACTGCTGGGCGCCGCCGGGCCCGCGGAACAGTTCCCACTCGTAGCTGAAGAGGTTCACAAAGTATTCGTTGGTCCACTTCGTCGGGTTGTAGGTCCACGCACCCTCGAGTCCGCTCGTGATGGTGTCGGCCCCCTTGCCGGTGCCGCAGGTGTTGGTCCATCCCATCCCCTGCTGTTCGATGCCGGCCGCGGCCGGCTCGGCACCGACGCACTGGGCGGGATTCCGCGCGCCGTGCGCCTTGCCAAAGGTGTGGCCGCCGGCGATGAGCGCCACGGTCTCTTCGTCGTTCATGGCCATGCGGCCGAACGTCTCGCGAATGTCGCGCGCCGCAGCGAGCGGGTCAGGCGTGCCGTTGGGGCCCTCGGGGTTCACGTAGATGAGCCCCATCTGCACGGCCGCCAGGGGATTCTGCAGGCGGCGGTCGCCGCTGTAGCGTTCGTCCGCAAGGAATTTCTTCTCGGGTCCCCAGTACGTCAGGTCGGCTTCCCAGTCGTCGCGACGGCCGGCGGCGAAGCCGAACGTCTGGAAGCCCATTGACTCGAGCGCCACATTGCCGGTGAGCACCATGAGGTCGGCCCACGAAATCTTCCGGCCGTACTTCTGCTTGATGGGCCACAGCAGCCGCCGCGCCTTATCGAGGTTGGCGTTGTCGGGCCAGCTGTTTTCGGGCTCAAACCGCTGCTGACCGCCACCGGCGCCGCCGCGACCATCGGTCATGCGGTAGGTGCCCGCAGAGTGCCACGCCATGCGGATGAAGAAGGGACCATAGTGCCCGTAGTCCGCGGGCCACCAAGCCTGCGATGTGGTCAGCACCTTTCGGATATCGGCCTTCAATGCGGCTAGGTCGAGCGTCGCGAACTCACGCGCGTAGTCGAAGTTCCGCCCCTGCGGATTCGATTCGGCCCCGTGCTGGCGCAGCGGGCGCAGATCGAGTTGCTCGGGCCACCAGTAGTGTGCGTCCTGCGGGGTGCCCTGTGCGCTCACCGCGGACGGGGTCACTCCCAACACAAGGCCCAGCATTAGGCCCCTCACCCAGGTCGTTATCGTGCTCTTCATTGCCTGCCTTCCTGAAAAAATCGCCCCGCGCACCGGGGCCCCCTCGGACGGACCCACACGGTGGCGTCAATTGCATACACTCTTCCGTATGACGCCGTCACGGTCTCTTGGTTTCCTGGCCCTCCTCATCGCCCTCGTGATGAGCCCGGCCCCAGTCACGCATGCCCAGGATGCACTCGGCCGCTGGTTCTCGACCTCGCCGGGCCTGACGAATGACACTGCGACGGTGGCCCGTGACGTGCCAGCCCTCGATGCCGATCCCGATGCCGACGAGCCCGACCCCTGGGGCTTCGGCGAACTGCGCTCGCTGCCGCGCGATGCCGGCGGCGGATTCCTGCTGAGCCCGGGTGCCTGGTCAACCACGCTCGAAACCTACTGCCTGTATGCCGGCAAGCCCGGACCACGTACCGGCGACGGCTATCTCTATTCGCCCGAACTCACGGGCACGCATGCCGCCATCGTGACCCGCCTGCTCGAGCGCGCGTCGACCGCCCCGCAGGTGCCGCAGGAAGACATTCAGTCGCTCGTCTGGGCCATTCTCGCGCACGCACGCTATTCGAGCCTGCCGCCCGGACCTCGGCGCGCGGCCGACGCCCTACTCACGGCGCAGGACATTGCCACGATTGAGGCCAATGTGAAGGACCGCGCGTCAGAGACCATCCGCCGGCGCCTGCTGCCCCGGTTGCCGCAGCCGGTGCAGACGCTGCTCGAGGCCGAGGCCCGCCTCCGCGATCTGCTGGCCACCGGGGCCAGTTATGCCGAGCAGGCCGCCACCGCGGTACCCGACCGCGAACCCGACCCCACTCCGAGTGACCGCGACATTCCGACCGGACGCTGGTCGATGATCGGCAGCTACCTTCTGCGCCTGCAGCCCGAGGGCTACCAGAAGACCCGGGTCGACATCATGCTGCCCGAGGCCACGCAGGTGGTGAAAGACGACCGGGGACGCATCACCAGTTTGCGCGGTACCGACGGCTTTGCCACTGAGGTCGACTACGACGATCAGGTGGCGCCGCTGGTCATCCCGGGGGAACCCGACCTGCGTGGCTACGCCTTCCGCCGCGTCACGGCACGGCTGCGCGTTGACGGGCGTGACGAGTCGATCACCATCGAACGCGAAGGCTGGACGTTTGCAGGGCGCATGACAGGGAACGGTGACGTCGAGGCCATGGTCGCACTCGACGCCGACGTGGCCGCCCGCGCGGGCGGGCCTTCGGCGGACCCGCGCAGCCAGGCCCGCGGCTCCTCGTCTCGCTATGGTGACGTGGCGTCGCGTTACAAGGACGCCAAGCGGCAGATGGACAAATACAAGGCGCCCTCGCAGAAAGACGTGGACGACCTCGCTGACACCGGTCACTACCAGAAGGGCGTCAAGGCCGCACTCGGATCGAGTGCCGATGCCAAAGCCAAGTGGCTCGACAATCACTTCACACGATTGGCGCGAGCCGCGGCCTACATCGCGTGCCGTCTGGCGGGTGGCTGCGACCCCGATGAGCCGACGGGCAAGACGTTCAAGCCCGGAGGCGCCGCAACCCCCGGCAAGAACGGCTCACAACTGGTGGGCATCTCGGGGCGATAGTCGTTCCCCGCTGCAACGTTTCCGGAACGGCGGTGTTCTTCGTTCCGATGACATTTCTCGACAGGCCACGGCGTGACCGGCGATGACCCGTTCGAGGTCTTTGTCGTTCGGCACCAGCACATGGTGTTTGGTGTGGCCCTGCGGCTGCTGGGCCAGCCGGCCGACGCCGAAGACATGGCGCAGACGGTATTCCTACGGGCCTACGAGCGCTTCGACGCCCTGCAGGGACCAGAAGCAGCCGGATGGCTCAAGACCGTGACGACCAACCTGTGCCTCAATCACCTCACCCGGCACCGCACGCGGTGGGTGCTCTGGTCCGCCCTCGCGCGTCCAGATGAAGGTGCCCTGGCTGACTGGCCAGACACCCATGCACCAACGGCAGAAGCGGCACTGCTGGCGGCCGAATCACAGGCCGCGCTGCAGTCGGCCCTGCTGGCCCTGCCGCCTCATCAGCGCGTGCCACTGGTGCTGGTGCACTTTCACGACATGGCCTACGACGAGGTCGCGCAGCGCCTTGGCGTCCCCCTTACGAAAATCCGATCCGACATTTACCGAGGACGGCAGGCCCTGCGACGGGCACTGACCCGACCGCTTCCGGGGCGAGCACACGCATGACGCCACTCGACGATCCGACCCTGCACCGCGCACTCGCGGCATTGCCCCATCCCGAGGCGCCGCCCACGCTGGCCCCCCGCATCATGGCCGCCGTGCGGCAGCGCCAGACCGGCCAGATTCCCTAGGCTACGTCAGGCGTGCACCCGCAGTGGGTCATCGTCACTGCCGCGGCGGGCCTGGCCATCGCCACGTCGGCCAGTGTGTGGGGGCCCGAGACCACCGCATGGCTGCCTCGCCTGCCACAGTTGCCGCACACACCTGCGTCCGTCGCGACCGCAGCCGCGATCATCGAGGCCGGCGCGCTGACCCTCAAGACACTCTACGCCTCGGCCGCCCCGTGGGTGAGCGCCGTCGCGCTTGTCGCCGCCCTGTGCTGTGTGCCTTCCCTGCTGCTGCTCGAACGACTGACGGAGACCCGCGCATGATGCCCCACGCTTCCTTCCCCTCACGACTGCTGCTGTGCCTGACGCTCCT
>Ga0194133_10000253_pt1 | contig 113993 bp, 125 predicted proteins | sample TA2KigOf40mmetaG_FD_155448 | JGI IMG/M metagenome (GOLD analysis project Ga0194133, IMG submission 155448) | Freshwater microbial communities from Lake Tanganyika, Tanzania - TA2015055 Kigoma Offshore 40m | ecosystem: Environmental > Aquatic > Freshwater > Lake | place: Tanzania: Lake...
TACATTAGAACAAACATATGACAGTATTTGGAGACGCATCAACACCCAACAAAGAGTTCAGGAATACCCAGTACACTGAGTTGGATCCCGGCCCATACATCGGCATTGTCAAAGACAATGTGGACGTCACCAAAATGGGTGGATTGAAAGTGATTATTCCCAGCCTCTCAGGCACAGACGAGGGTCCTCGCTCTATGTTGTATGACGTGAAATACCTAACACCGTTCTACGGAGCCAAGAGCCCCAGCGCCACAACCAAAACCGGTCCTTATGATTTTACTGACAGCCCCCACAGCTATGGAATGTGGATGGTGCCACCAGACATAGACACAAGAGTATTGGTGCTATTCGTAGAAGGCAAGGTTTCACAGGGCTACTGGTTCGGCTGCGTGCAGGATCCCTACACCAATCACATGATACCCGGCATCGCCGCCAGCCCCCACACCGCGCTGGGTAGCGAAGAGGGAGAATCCGACAGGGGAGTAGCACAGAAATACGGAACCAATGAAGTGCCAGCCACAGAGGTCAACAGAACCACGTGGACTGTGGCCAGCAATGAAGAAAAATTTGATAAATTGAAAAAACCTATTCATCCGTTCGCCGACACCCTGAAGAGTCAGGGACTTATAACAGACAACGTGCGTGGCACCACAACCAGCTCGGCAAGGAGAGAAAGTCCAAGCGCGGTATTCGGTATCAGCACCCCCGGAAGAATAGACAGCGAGCGTAAAAAGAAATTCAAGTTGGGACCCACAGACGCTAATCCTCCAAGATCTGTGGTGAGAGCAGCAGGCCACACGTTTGTTATGGATGATGGAGATGCCGCAGGCCAAAATCAATTGATAAGATTGAGGACAGGTTCAGGACATCAACTGCTGATGCACGATACCAAGGGAGTGGTGTACCTAGCCAATGGGTCCGGCAATGTGTGGATGGAATTCAGTGCTGATGGCAGCATAGACATTTACTCCGGAGGCGCCGTGGCGTTGCGGGCGGTGAAAGATATCAACCTCCACAGCGATAGCAATATAAACATGTTCGCAAAGGGGCAGATCAAAATGAGCGCCCTACAGAAGTTGGTTTTGGATGGTGGCATGATACAGACCTACTCCGACACCGACACACAGATACAGTCGGGAGGTTCTTTCACCAACAAAGCTATAGATGGTTCGATCATATCCTATGCGGGCATGGCCCAACTGCACATGGCCACCGGTCCACATCATCTAACTGGTGAAGAGGTGCATTTCAACACTACCTATACCAATCCAAACATGATATCGACATATGAAAGAACAAAATATTATGATGAAAGTGGTACGGGCACATTGAGAGAGGACGTGCCAGAAGTGGACCTTTCACGTAAAGGTGGTGAGGCCATACTGCAGTGGACGCCAACGGGCAACGTGTCCATGTCCGGAATGCGCGTACCAACGCACGAACCATGGTTTGCACATAATGACATTGTGACCACGTTCAATGGCACAGAGGACGACACCGATGCAGACGTGCCAGGCACCCCCGGACACGTCGCACAAATGAATAGGAACAATCCCGATGAAAACATTAGAAGGCTCCAGCAAGCAGCAGACCTTTCAGTGCATATAAAAAAATTAGACATACCCGTGACAGACGTCAAGGCCTTGACGCAGGCCGTGGAAAACTTTTATAACACTTACACTGATAGATTTCCTTCAACGGTGAAACAAGCTGCATCGTCTCTGGGCCAGGCAGCCAGCTCTACCATACAGCAGACTGTGCAGTCTATTACAAGCGGAACATTAAATGCATTGTCGCAGCAGGTGTTTGTAAATCAGGCAGGAGTGCTTTTCACGCAAGGAAACCTAGGACAGGCAGTGACTGGATCGGTCACATCTGTGCTGAATGATCTGAGCACAGGCAAGGGAGTGTTCGCCACAGCAGGCAACTTGTTGTCTGCAGGTAACGTGTTGCCTGGAGTTCAGGGATTGGCCAATCAGGCACTTGGAGGAGTGGCCAAGAGTTTCAATGCGCTGGGTGGAGTGCCTGGAGGTCTGGGCAATCTACAGAATTTTGCCAACACGTCTCTTGGTGGTCTTGGCAACTTGGCTACCAAAGGCATTGGCAACTTGTCGGGCGTGGCAAATCAAGCCATAGGAAAAGTGGCAGGTAATGTTCTAGGCAAAGCAGGCAATGTTCTAGGCAAAGTAAATAATGTTGCAGGAGGATTAGGTATAGCTAATGACATCTACAAGGGAGTGATGGGAAAAAACATCACATCAGTGACGCAAATTAAAAGCGTGGTGGGAATGGTGGGCAATCAGATCACTTCCAGGATAGCCAGCGTGGGCAGGAGTATAGGTAAGATTTTTGGATTTTAACGATGGGCGAAAACGATAAAAGTAATAACATAGCAGGTGGGCAGCAGACGTTTAGAGGGTTCAGCTCGCGGGCCGATAAAACCAATTATAAATTGTATGATTTTGCATTGATCAAACAAGATCTGATCAATCGATTGAGTGTGAGAAAGGGCGAGCGTGTGGAAAATCCCGAATTCGGAACCATAATCTATGACCTGCTGTTCGAACCATTGACCGACGTGATCAAACAGGCAGTGGCGGACGACATCGCACAAAATCTAAATGCGGATCCAAGATTAAGCACCAGCGAGATATTGGTAAGTGAGTCAGACCACGGCATATCGGTGCAGGCCACCATTACCTACGTACCCTACAACATCACTGAGAAACTCACCTTTAGTTTTGACGAAAACAGCGCTTTGCGCCTTTCTTAATCTACGCACATTATACAATCAATAAATATCCATAGTTTAAACTATGGCCATCACTGACAGACAAAATCGCTTGCTTGTAGCCGAAGATTGGCGCAAAATTTACACTGCTTTTCAACAGGCAGATTTCAAATCTTACGACTTTGAAACACTGCGAAGGACCATGGTGGCCTATCTCAGGGAAAATTATCCAGATGACTTCAATGATTTCGTGGAGAGCTCAGAGTATGTGGCGCTGATAGATCTCATAGCCTACATTGCTCAGAGTCTGAGTTTTCGAGTGGATCTGAATGCAAGAGAAAATTTTTTAGAAACCGCGGAGAGAAGGAACAGCATTCTTAGACTGGCAAGATTGATCAATTACAATGCCAAGAGAAATTTATCAGCGTCTGGACTGTTGAAAATAGCTTCGGTATCTACGTCAGAAGACATCAAGGACAGCAGTGGAAATAGTTTGATTAATACCACAATCGTCTGGAATGATCCTTCAAATACAAATTATCGAGAACAATTTATCACAGTGTTGAATGCCGCCAATGTGGAAGGACAGAGATTTGGTAAACCAAAGGAGAGTGATTCTATCGGAGGTATCCCCACAGAAGTTTATACATTGAATTCCAACAACACCGATGTGCCGGTATTTGAATTCAACAGGTCGATAAGCGGTATCAATAGACAGTTTGAGATAATGCCGTGCTCTATATCCCGGGCAGAATCTATTTACGAGCCGGCACCTATCCCCGGCACAGGTTTCACATATCTGTATAGAATAGATGGAGCAGGTGATACCAGTCCCAACACAGGATTTTTTGTTTTATTCAAGCAGGGTTCCCTAGGCAGCACAGAATTTTCAATAGTCCAACCAACCACAAATTACGTTCAACCCATCACGATCAACAACATCAACAACACTGACCTTTGGTTATACCAGCTGGATGATTTCGGACAAATAACAAAATTATGGACCAAGGTGCCAGACCTATCGGGCAGTAACGTTATCTATAACAGTTTGAAGGCCAACGTGAGAGACATCTACAATGTTGTTACCAAGAACAACGACAATGTTGATCTAGTGTTTGGGGATGGAAATTTTTCTAACATTCCTTTGGGCACTTTCCGAGCGTACTACAGGACCAGTGACAATGCCAAATATTCTATACAGTCAGCAGACATGCAAGGGATTACTTTCGTGGTGCCTTATCTGGACAAGTCGGGTGGACAACAAGCACTCACCGTTACCTGCTCATTGCAACAGTCAGTTTATAATTCTGCAGCATCAGAATCAAATGACAGCATCAAGACCAAAGCATCTCAGGCGTACTACGCACAGAACAGAATGATCACCGCAGAGGATTACAACGTGGTGCCACAGTCAATTTCCCAAGAAATCATCAAGATCAAAGCAAGCAATAGGACCGCCAGCGGGGTCAGCAGGTCACGAGAGATTATTGATCCAACAGGTGCTTACAGCAACGTGTCTGTGTTCGCAGATGACGGGATATTGTACAGGGAGGAAACCAAGCCACAATTCACATTCTCGTTCACCAACAGGAATGAAATCCTAGATATCATTGATAGATCCATTGAAGCAAAATTAAAAGAAGCATACTCTAGACAATTTTTTTATTTTAAATATGGAACCAAGGATTTGAGCACCCTGTCAGCCAGCTGGGTCAGCACCACCACAGGCACCAACACCAATACAGGATATTTCCAAGCAGCCGGACCGCTGACTGTGGGTGACTATTCCACAAGCAACTTGAAATATGTCAAGGTTGGGTCCCTGGTCAAATTCACCTCTCCGGACACGAGAGAATTTTTAAATGGAAAATTAGTCACACTGGGCACAGATTTAGCAAAAAACAGAGCTTGGGCAAAAATAGCAGGAGTGGTACTGGATGGTGCCAATCAGGGAGAAGGTAATCTGGAGAATGGTACCGGACCAATCACACTGAATGATGTGATTCCAAACAACGCAGTGATCAGCGCTGTGTTTCCCCCATTTACTACCATATACGATACAGACTTAAAAAGAGACATTATAGATAGGATAGAAGCCTATGAAGAATTCGCACTGAGATTTGATGAAGAGGATTCTTTGTGGAGGGTCATAACAGCAGCGAATCTGAGCGTAAGTGATATTTTTTCTCTAGACAATGCAGGCAACACATCACAAAATAATTTAGATGCCAGCTGGTGGTTCAAATTCACCACAGATGGCAGCACATACACAGTGACGTACAGAGCATTGAATTATATCTTCGAGAGCGCGCAAAATAACAAATTTTATTTTGATAAAACCGACAAAGTGTATGACTACATCACAGGAAAAACTGTCAAGGATGTGGTAAAATTGTTGAAATCCAACACTGTGCCCAGCACCGGATTTGGAATTGGATACCCAATCGATTGGCAGATTGTGGACACGGTGGAGGAGGCAGACGGATATCAGGACAATAGAAAAGTAAAAGTTGGATTCTATGATGACGATGATGACGGAGTGGTGGACAATCCAGATATTTTTGATATTGTTGTGGAGCCCAACACCAGTGTTAGCACCAAATTTGTATTTTTTGAAAAATATATAGGCTACAACAGCATCGAGAGATTTAGACCATATGACGCCAGCAATTTTGTTGTGGCCCAATACGAATCTTCTATCGTGTTGCCCGGCACTTATAGCAATGGACAACTGTTTTATTTCTATGATGTCAACGAAGACGTTGTTAAAAAATTTGATGCTGCATCGATTACCTTGGTGACAACCACAGACTACATTGCGCGAAAAGGCAGAAGCAATATAGAATTCCTCTATAAGCACACTGCCAGTCAGAACACAAGGATAGATCCTGCACAAACCAATATCATGGATATCTATATTTTGGAGAGAACTTACGACCAGTTATTTAGAACTTGGCTCACCCAAGGTGGAGAAAAACCTGTGCCTTCGACTTCAGACCAATTGAGAATCAGTTATGCTGCTGGGTTGAACTCAATCAAAGCACTGTCAGATCAAATAGTATTCCATCCGGTGAAATACAAAGTGTTGTTCGGTAAACAAGCAGATGAGCAATTTCAAGCCACATTCAAAGTGGTCAAGAATTCATCAACCAATGTGACCAACGCCGTGGTCAAAACTCGTGTGATTAAAGCCATCAACGAATTTTTCGCACTGGACAAGTTTGATTTTGGCGATACTTTTTATTTTACAGAGCTCGCGGCCTATGTTCACAGTCAACTTGAAACTGATCTGCTGACAGTGGTTATAGTTCCAAATCAGATCGGACAGGGATTTGGTTCATTGTTCCAGATCAGCGGAGCATCAGATGAAATTTTTGTCAATGGAGCCACAGTTGATGACGTGGCAATTATTGATGCTATCGGAGCCAATCAATTACTAGCCAGCGGCAACGTGGTCACAAACACGACAGGATTGACGACCAGCACGAGATCGTCTTCTGCGGTATCATCTGTAACAAGTTCTGTGGTAGGCACAGGCACTTCTAGCAGCGGCAGCACTGGTGGCGGCGGTAGCGGAGGCGGCGGCGGGGGGTACTAATAATGGCGGACAGACCTCTAGACAGCCAATCAAACTATGATGTGATCACCAACGAAAATGGTGTGACCCTTAGAAGGTCAGTAGCACATCTACCCACTTTTTTCAGAACAGATGTTAACGAACGTTTCCTAAGTGCCACACTGGACCAACTGATTCAACCAGGCAAGTTAGTCAGATTGGACGGATATGTAGGTAGAAGGAATTCTTATACCAGGTCAATCACAGATAAATTTATTGAATCGGGCATTGAAGACAGAGACAGTTATCAATTAGAGCCCACTGTAACCTACACAGACAAAGACACCTCTTCCATCAATCCAGAAGATCAAGTGAAGTTTACTGCCACCTATGATGATTACATCAATCAATTGAAATTCTTTGGCGGTGATGCAAGCAATCATGACAGACTTAATAAAGAAAAAATTTATTCTTGGGATCCAGCCATAGATTTTGACAAGTTGATAAACTACAGGGAATACTATTGGATGCCTGAAGGACCAAATCCCATATTAATCGCCAGCAGCGGAACCAACGCAGTGTCCGAAATCAATGTGACACACGGCGCACAATCCGCATATCTTTTTGGCACATATCCGGGAAGCAATAATCCGTCGATCACGCTATACAGAGGCAACACGTATAAGTTCATATTTGACACTCATGGTCATCCTTTCTACATAATGACCGAGCCATTCAAAACTGGCGTAGCTGAGGACGGCAGCACATCGGTGATATACAGCACGGGGGTCTCAGGAAACGGCATTGAGGAAGGCACGCTAACTTTCACGGTGCCCACAAGTGCTCCTGATGTGCTATACTACCAGTGCGGTAATCACCAGGCTATGCAGGGCGTATTCACCATAAGAACTATAGGCGTAGCAACCAAGATAGATGTGGATCATGAGATCATAGGAACAAAAAACTATACTTTGAAATCAGGGACCAAATTATCAAATGGTATGAAAGTGAGATTTGAGAACAATGTTGCCAATTCCGCCTATGCCAACAAAGAATTTTATGTTGAGGGGGTGGGCACATCTATCACGCTCACTGACACTGCCAATATGATTGTGACAGGACCTTACACAGAAGAGTCCACAGAACCATATGACGCCGTTCCCTATGCCGACAGGCCTTACTCGATCAGTTTTTATAGACCAGTAAAGCCCGATTACATAACGATCAAGAGAGACAGCATCGATGGCAACGCCTGGAGCAGATACAACAGATGGTTCCACAGAGCAGTGATAGAGGCCACTGCTGCAGCCAATGGTTACACACCTGTGCTGCTAGAAACAGACAGAGCCAAAAGGCCCATCATAGAATTTGATTCTGGATTATCTCTGTTCAATCACGGAACCACTGCCAAGAGATCGGTGACGTTGATAGACACAGTGACTACGGATGTGTTTTCTAAAATGGTCAATACCACAGGATACATTGTGGATGGGGTGCCACTAGTGGATGGTATGAGACTGTTAATCACCGCAGACACAGATCCTCTAGTTAACAATAGAATTTATTTGGTAAATTTTGTCAAGGTTCAGGGGTCAGCAGTGACCACTCTGAGACTGTCCGAAGGGTCAGACGCTTTGCCTTTGGACGGAGATGCAGTATCAGTGGAAATGGGGGCTGTCAATCAGGCAAAAACTTTTTATTACAGCACCAGTGAAAAGGCATGGATAGAGGGACAATCAAAAATGGATGTGAATCAACCACCCCTGTTCGCACTGTTTGATGAGAATCATAAAGCATTCAACAATGATGATGCGTATCCAAATTCCACTTTCACAGGATCTAGACTGTTTGAATACAAGATCAGTCCAACGTCCACAGTAGATCCTGTGCTGGGACTACAAATAAAATATTACACAGTAAAAAATTTGAGCGACATTGTATTCACTTCTGATTTCGCCACAGCATCTTTTCAATATAATATAGACGATAAGTCTTATACAAAAAATTTTAACACGGGACACGCACATCAAAATCTTTCCAGAGACAGACATGTCAACAGATGTGGATGGATAGAGAGAACAGAGGAGAGCAAGCAGAGAGTCACTAGATTATTTTCGGTTGATAAAAATGAATTGAAGTTATTTCCTGTGGACGTGTTTGAAAACAGCAAATCGTTATCTGATTTATCCGTGACGGTGGATGTGAACCACGTCACTCAAAATTTAGGCACAGATTACACCCTGGTAGACGGATTGACCTACAAATATGTGAAATTTGCGAAAAACCTAAAGGTAGATGATCTAATCAAATTGAGTTGTTACAGTTCAGCAAAAAAAATTGCCGGCAAAGGCATATATGAAATACCGGAAAACATAGCAGTAAATCCGTTCAACGCACAATTGAAAGATTTTACATACGGACAGATATTGAATCATTTACACGACATCAATGAAAAAAATGTGGAGATGATCGGCAAAACTCCCGGAAGCAGCAATCTCAGAGACATAGGCAACGTGAGATTACAGGGAGGCACAATAATTCAACATGGCGCTGCTTTGCCGCAGGCGATGTTTTTATTGATAGATCAAAACGCCAACGCTATTAAGTCGATAGAATACTGTAACTCTGAATATACAAAATTCAAAGAAACGTTTCTAGCAAACAAGTCGGGATCACTGCATGAGGGTTCTATCGCAAGTAGAGTAGACGAAATAATCAAAAATATTTCTGAAAATAAGAATGTAAGTTTTCCTTTCTATTACGATGACATGATAGGGCATGGAGAAAATCTCTCAGTGAGAAAATACACAGTGCAAGATCCTGAAGAAATAGAGTATGCCATCGATTCACAATTTGATACGACTACAGCGAGCAAAAGAGCGGTCTACATATACCTCAATGATCAAATATTGCTGTTGGGGTATGACTATAATTTCAGTGCCGAAACAGATGGTGTTACCATAACCGCCACGTTAGCTGCTGGAGATATTATCACCATCAAAGATTACGCAAGCACTGTGGGCAGCTTCGTGCCTCCCACACCAACCAAATTGGGAATTTATCCAAAATTCAAACCTGAAAAAATCATAGACAATACCTATAGAACATCCGTGAACGTGATTGTGGGGCATGACGGCAGCAGAACTATTGCCTTTGGTGATTATCGAGACGATCTTTTACTAGAGCTGGAAAAAAGAATTTACAACAATTGCAAAACTTCATTCAACACAGATTTATTGTCCGAAGATGATGTGAGACCAGGGGTGTTTAGAACCACAGAATACAACAACAGCGAAATTGACAAAATATTGAGCTTAGATTTTTATGCTTGGGCAGGACAAAATGGCATAGAATATCAAAACAATTTACACTACGACGAAAACGATTTTTTCACTTTTAATTACAGCAAAAATAAAAATATTAAAAACGGAGAGAAGTTACCTGGATACTGGAGAGGCATATACAAATATTTCTATGACACGGATAGACCACACACACATCCTTGGGAAATGTTGGGCCACAGTGAAAGACCTTCCTGGTGGGTAGGCACATATGGACCGGCACCTTATACTTCGGGCAATGAATTATTGTGGAATGATCTGGCAGCAGGCTATGACACAGGATTGAAGAAAACTGTCGAAAAATACAAGAGATCTGGGCTGTCTGGCTATATCCCAGTGGATGCCAATGGTAATTTAAAATCGCCTGTCGCCATTGGCTTGATAGATCAATATCAAAATCTTGGAATAAAAGAACGTTGGAAGTTCGGAGATCAAGGACCTAGCGAAACGGCATGGCGCAGAAGCAGCCAATATCCTTTCAGCGTGATGAAGTTATTGGCACTCACCAAACCAGCCAAATTCTTTGGATATTTCTTAGACAATAGTAGATTAGGAAAAAATGTGGCAGGAAATTATGTCAATACCAAGACACAAGTAGCACCCACGCTGGCATCTTCCACATACTATTTGGATACCACGGGCGGATCCACGCCAAGTATCACAGCTGGGTATCAGCCGTTCATTGTCAACTATTTGATCAAATGCGGGCTAGATCCTGCCGCTTTCTTTTACGACAAAATGAAAAATCTTAATGTGCAATTGGCATACAAATTGGGAGGATTCACAGATAAACAAAATTTGAAAATTTTGACGGACAGCGTGAGCCCAGGCTCCACTTCCGGATCCCAATTCATTCCAGACGAAAACTACAAAGTTGCATTTAGGGTCAGTAACCCTGTAAGGGATTACGATTATTCTGGGGTGTTGGTGGAATTGAATTCAAATGTTACCAGCGATGGCAGCACTCTTGAAGGAGGATACAAGATCATTGGATACAACAATATAAAACCTTATTTCAGGATTCTTAAACCCGTAGAGAATAACAATTTACACTCGATCTCCATTGGCAACAGCAGTGCAATCATCTACAATGATTACAGTGAGAACGAGACTGTTGTTCCTTATGGCACTGTATTCAATACCACGCAACAGGTGATCAATTTCTTGGTAGGCTATGGAAAATATCTAGAATCTCAAGGATTTGTCTTTGATAACTTCAGCAATGAAATAGGAGAGATAAACAACTGGGAAACTTCGGCCAAGGAATTCCTTTACTGGACCAGGCAAAGTTGGGCGGCAGGTTCGGCCATAACATTGAGCCCGGGAGCTGCGGGATTCGTGCTTAAGACCAGCAACAGTGTGATCAGCAAATTTCAAAATACATTGGGGCAATACTCTGTGTTGGATTCTGGCGGCCGCGCGATAGGAACTCAATATATTTCAACCAAACGCATCGGCAATAAATTTTCTATTTCTATGAAAAATACGGAAGAGGGCATCTATAACATTTCAATGTGTGCCGTGCAGAAAGAACAGATTCTACTTTTTGACAACATCACGGTGTTCTCCGACATCATATTTGAACTGGTTACAGGATTCCGCCAGCAGAGATTGAAACTAGTGGGATGGAAAACCGCTGACTGGAACGGGGATTATTATTCTCCAGGATTTGTATTTGATGAAGCCAAGGTGGACAGATGGGTGGCAAACAGGGATTACCAAATAGGAAACACAGTTGAGTATCTCAATGGATTCTATACAGCCAAACAGAACCACAATTCTGGCCTGAAATTTGAGTTTGAGAGATGGACTAAAAAAAAAGCCAAACCATCTGCCCAACTGATACCTAACTTTGATTATAAAATTTCTCAGTTCAATGATTTCTATAATTTGGAAACCAACAACTTTGACGAGACCCAACAGAAATTGGCACAGCATTTGACAGGATATCAATCTCGGCCCTATCTGGAAAACCTCTTCTTGAACGATGTTTCTCAATATAAATTCTATCAAGGATTCATCAGGGAGAAGGGCACGCTGAACGCTATAGACAGATTGGTCAAGGCCAAATTTTATGGAGAGGACATCAATATAAATGCTTATTCGGAATGGATGATAAAGGTTGGAGAATTTGGAAATCTAGACGGCAGCAAATCGATACAATTGATACTGCCCGATAATAATTTCACCAGCAACGCTCAAAGCATTGAATTGTTGAATGATGATAATGACGCAGAAGATTACGCGAGATCACTTTCCATAATCAGTGATAATTTTTACTCCAAGCCATTGGAGTACTCAGCTTCCAACACATTTTCTAAATATGATTATTCCCAGCAGGGATATGACAGAGATTTTGTGCAAAAATACAAAACTGCAGGCTATGTGAGAATCACAGATGCGCAACACACCGCGTTCAACGTATCAGATATATTGAATCTAGATGTCAACAGGATCAACAACAAGGACCTAATATGGATAGCAAAAAAATCCAACAATGATTGGGACGTGCAGAGGATCACTTACACGGGACTAAACCTTATCACAATAAAACCAGTCAACAACAATACACAAGTAATTTTGGGATTCAACGGGGTGCACAAGTTGACAGCCGACCAATACATAGCCATAAACAACAGCCAGTTCCCTAATATGAATAAGGTGTATCAGGTGAGACTAATTGTAGATGCCACTTCTGTCTTGGTGGATTTCGCCAATGCCACCACAATCAGCGGATCTTTCACAGTCAGGGACGAATCCACGGTGGCAACATATGGAAACCTGTATCGTTTCATCAGTGTGAGATTGGCCTCGCTTGACACAGTCAATGAGGTGTTGCCATACGATGAATACAAAATCGCGGACACTGTAAATGAAAAGCCCGGAGATAAAATTTTTGTGGACAATGTGGGATCTCAGTGGAAAATTTATGAAAAAGTGGATCCTTATGTGATCAAAAGAATAGCGTCTTCTGATGTTGCAGACAATCAGGAGTTTGGTTATAAAACAGTTGCCAGGTCCGATGGGAAATTTATCGCAATATCTGCGCCCGGCGATAGGGGAGGAACATCTCAAGGGTTCGTGAATTTCTTCAGCAGACTTGACAATCAGGCAGGATCGGTGTTCACACTTATAAACAGTCGCACAATGAGCGACAGCACCACCGGTACCGGTAGGCTGGGTGAGAGTTTGAGCATCAGCACCGATGAAAATTTTATAGTGGCGGGGGCTCCGTATGCCAATATTTTAGCATCAGATGGCAGCACAAGACGCAACAACAGCGGGTTAATAAAATTATTCATTTGGAATCCTATAACAAAAGCATACGATGAATTCACAACCATAACCCCAGCAGATGACGGCACAGAAAATATAAATTTTGGTTGGTCGCATGCACTGGCGGAACCCACCGCGGACAGCGATGCCAGTGTGAGACAGAAATATCTTTTGGTCGGAGCTCCCGGATATGCCAGCGACACAGGAATAGTTTATCTATACACTTATACCCCCGTGGAAGACAGCACATTTGCCGCATGGACGCAGGACAACAGTGTGGTCAGCAGCCAGGCAGACACAAATAAAAGATTTGGCCATAGGATGGCCATCAACGACAACGGTGACATACTTGCGGTGTCTTCAGTGAGCCCAGATGATGCTGGCATGGTGGAGATCTTCGTAAGGAATAGTCCGGACAGTGTTGACAGCACCACGTTAGGATTCACTCATGTGCAGACCTTCAAGGGGACGTCGTCTCAAGATAGCACACTCAACACAGCGTTTGGAGAGAGTCTGTCCATGAGCAAAGATGGAAGGACATTAGTGATCTCCGCTCCGGGTAAAGATAATTCATCACAAGCGGATGCTGGCGCAGTATATGTTTACAAATGGAACATGGACGGTTCAACCAACACTTACACATTACACCAAACGATACAGTCCCCAGAAACTGCCACCAACATGCGGTTCGGTTCCACAGTACACATCAATCATAATGCTGACAGATTGGTCATAGGAGCAGAAAAATTTGCAAACAGTCGCACACAAAAATTTGACAGTGGATCGACCACATTTGATTTACAAGACACTAACATAGTGGATGTCAACATAGGATCTGGAGGAGTTTTCACTGCAACCAAATACAACAGCAATTTTATATTGGATGGCAAATTGATCACGGATAATGTGTCGGCCAATGACGATTTTGGTAGAGCTGTGTGGGTGATCGATAACACCGTATTTGTGGGAGCGCCTGGAGATGATTCGAAATATTCAAACGATTCTACTAGCGTAAATGATGGCATGGTAGCTGTTTTTGACTTGCAAAAGCAGGGATCATACAGCTGGAAAGTGTTACAACAAGAAGAGTCTTTGATCGATGACAGATTGATAGATTCAGCTTTCGTATTTGATCGAGCAGCACAAAAAATTAAATCTTACATAGATTATTTTGATCCGATCAAGGGCAGGATACTGGGCATTGCGGATAGAGAGATCAATTACAAGACCGAATGGGATCCAGCAGTTTACAACATAGGCACAAATAGTGTCACGGTGAAACCAGACATGAGTTGGGCCGAAGAGCACGTGGGAGAAGTTTGGTGGGATCTCAGCAAGGCCCGATGGATATGGTATGAACAGGGCAACCAGGAATACAGAACTAAAAATTGGGGCAAACTCTTTCCTGGCAGCACGATTGATTTGTATGAATGGGTAGAGTCCACTCTATTGCCATCCGCGTGGAGTCAGCAGGCTGATAGCGCACTGGGATTAAGTCGAAAGATATCGGGGCAGCCTTTGTACCCAGACGACACGGTGCTGACTGTGAGACAAAAATATGATTCTCGTTTGGATGGTTTTATCAATTACTATTATTACTGGGTCAAAAATAGTGTTTACCTGCCTGACAGTGCCAAGAGTGTGGTCACCAGGGTGAACACCACGGGTTACATTTCCAATATCATAACCAATCCCAAAGGGTCAGGCATCAGGCATTTTGCGGTGTCAGATCAAAACAAATTGATTGCATTCAATATGAAAAATGACATCACCACCGACAACACTGTGTTGAACATCACTTATAAAGATACGGTGGAAGAAGGTGATGCGCATTATGTTTGGAAATTGATTAAAGAAGGTGATAAGGACGATGCGCCCAATGCACAGATTGAGAGAAAATGGTGGGATAGCTTGATCGGTTCTGACGAATCAGGCAACGAAGTGCCAGATATCTCGTTGTCTATAAATCAAAGATACGGCAACAAAATCAGACCAAGACAGAGCTGGTATGTGGATCGATTTGATGCGCTGAAAGAGATTATTGATTATACAAATTCAATATTGGCAAAGAATCAAATGGCCAACAACATAAGATACAAAAATCTTAATTCATCAGAGCCTGAACCAACTGCCATATCAGGTGAGTGGGATAGCACTGTGGACACCTATGACGATTTGACCTATATTGATACCAGAGACATCAGCGGCACCACCAACGTGCTGGTCAAAAATGATCAAAAATTTAGCAAAGGTTTTTGGGCCATCTATAATTGGAACGGTGCCGAATGGATAAGAACCAAGTTACAAACATTCAAAACCAGTGCTTATTATTCCGTGATTGATTGGTATGATGTTTCATTTGATGCAAATGCTGCAATAGAGAAACAGCTGAATTTTCAGTATGAATTGGATGGATTGACATTAGGGAATGGCAAGTATGTAAAGATTTTAACAGCCGATACAGGAGGTTGGAAGATATTCGAGAGCACATCAGACGGTTTCAAAAATATCGCCACGCAAAATGGCACCATTGAATTAAAAACTTCTCTGTATGACTATACTATCGACAACAGGGGATTTGACGGGGAGGACGCCTTTGACATCAATTTCTTTGACACAGAACCAAAGATAGAACTGAGAAAAATTCTCACAGCCCTGAGAGATGATCTATTGATAGGGGACCTTAAAATAGAATACAACAACATTTTCTTTATCGGGCTAAGAAAAGTACTAGAGCAACAGAAATATGTTGATTGGCTATCAAAAACGTCATTCATCAATGTATCCAATATTTTAAGAGAGCTAGATCAAAGAAAAAGCTATAGGGTCAACACGGAAAATTATGTGGAAGAATACATCAATGAGGTCAAACCATACCATACCAAAATCAGAGAATATAGATTGGGCTACACCGGGCTTGACATTGAGGATGGGATATATTCAGATTTTGATTTGCCCGCTTTCTATGACGGAGATGAGATTAGAAATGTGGACATAGTGAACGACATAGCTGTGCTCAGCACATACCCTTATCGTTTTTGGAGGGACAATTATAAAAAATATGTGGATAGTATCACAGTGATGTATGGTGGCAGCGGATATTTGACTCCGCCCACAGTGACATTGGTAGGGGGAACCACGAAGACGGTCGGACCATTCACGGTGTTGGGAACCAGCACCCAGGGTGCTTCTTCGGGCCAATTTGGATATTTTTATCCTCTGTACACTGCGCAAGTTGATGCAAATATTGCTGATTCCCAGGCCGGGGGAACTGGAACTAGTCACCTATTAAAATTCAGTGAATTTTCGAGTATTGATTTCTATATGCCGAACACAGGGCAAAATGTTGCCAAGGTGGATAGACCCGCGGGATATGAAGTTTACACATTGAGCGATGTGACACAGGCCACAGCTAGAGCAGTGATCAGCGGAGGCGCTGTGTCTAGAATTGTGGTATTGACGAATGGAAAAAATTACACTTCAACACCTAGAGTGATCATTACAGGTGGAGGATTGAACGGCAACACTCCGTTAGATTCCGCCAGGGCCTATGCAAATCTTAGAAATGATCTAGTAAGGGATATCAGCACCACAATCAAATTTGACCGTGTTCAATCTACGGCCACAATACTGCCATGGGCCAGCAACAAGACTTATGCTTTTAATGATCTTATTAGATATGATAATAAACTTTATAAAGTTATTACAACGTACACCAGCACAGAAGATTTTGACGAAGGATTGTCAAAGCTCTTGGCACTAAGGGGAGACGAGCCATACATCACAGCGGCAGAAAGAACGCTAGGATTGTATGCTCCTACAGCGGGCATGCCGGGCAATGAGCTTTCCCAGTTGATGACTGGAGTAGATTATGGTGGCGTCATGGTGACAGGATTGGCCTTTGATGATGGACAGGGTTGGGACAGATCTCCATGGTATAACTTGCCATGGGATGGATTTGGTCTGAGCAGAGTAAAAGTATTCTATGGTGATGGCACCACTATCAACTTTTCTTTTGATTTTGCTCCATTGCCAACTGACGTGTACACAGTTTATTTCACCGACATCAGCGATTCCTCGGCCCAATACCCTGTCGCCATGTCTAACGTTAACAGAGTGAGACAGAGAACTCAGGTTCTGAGGGGGGATGGCACCACCAAAACATTCACCATCTTGGGAGATGATGGTAATCCAGCTCCTGCGAACACGGTCATCGAATTGATACCCTTTGATGACGACGGAGTGTTGACACCTACCGATGACAAAACGCTGGATTCCTTGATCAGCGGTGGACTGTTCAAATCAGCGCTGGGAGTATCGCCCACAGATATACTTGTGGAAGGTGACGCTTTCATCACACCGGAAACCAGCTACGCCCCAGAAGAAAATCTACCCGGCAGCATATTTGACTCTGTGGATATCCGAGTCTACACAGCGCCCACCTCGGGAGTGCCGTTCATCATAGTGAAAAACTACATAGGGGACGGATCAGTCACTGTGTTCCCAATCGGGCAACTGGCGGGCACACAGGCATCTGTGGTTGTTTCACTTGATGGCGCAACACAGACTTTGAACTCAGAATACACGGTAGACACACAAAACAAAACAGTGACATTTGCAGCGGCACCGTCGGCAGGCAGTAAAATTTCAATTAAAAGTTTTGCCATATCTGGCAGCAACTATATGGTCCTAGACACATTTGTGGGTGACGGTTCCACGCATTCATTCATTACCAAGAGCAGAGAAACCTATCAATTAGACAGCTCACTCAGCCAATTGTTTGTCACAGTGGATGGTGTGCCCACAACAGATTACAGCTACACGGTGAGTGGCAGGAACATCACCGTGCATCTACACACGGGGGATGGATCTACCGCCAATCCTCCAGCAGCTGGGACCAGCGTGCAGATAGCATCGTTCAATCAGCCACCAGGCAGCGGCAGGGCCTATGCTGAAATAAGGTCACAAGAGATAGTGTATGATGGCAGCACTAGTGATTACACATTGTCATATCCTCCGGGATCAATAGGTCCTTTTTCAAGTTTGACTTTGTTAGAACATAATGGAAAAGTGCTGAGAGGACCCGACAACACTTATTATTTGGGTGATGGAAGCAGCAATACTTTTTCATTCGCTGGCTATGCAGGATCTACTCAAGACGACAGTACCTCTGGATACGTGGACGTAAAATTTGGGGAGCAAACTGGCATTCTAAATACACCTATATCAATAGATTCATGGCCTGTTCATCCAGCAGCAGAATATAATGGTGTTTGGTACCTGGCGGTCACGCGAGAGGAAGTGTCAGGAGAATTGGCCACCGCCAAGTACTCTTTAGTGCATAATAATACACAGGCCTTTGTGAGCATGTCATCAATCACCAAAACAGGAATAGCGGAGCATATCACAGTTGACGCAATTATTGATAATACATCGTCCCCCCACATTCTATCGATACAAGGAACAGGTAGCTCCGTACTAAACTCTGTCTCTTGGTACAGAATAGGATTGGGGGCAAACACAGTGGGAACTTCAGGTACTCAAGTAGTTACACTAGTATTGCCATATCTAGATTCCGTAACAGTGCCGCTAGAGTCTCCAGGATGGGATAAAAATATTTACAGAGGCGCCAAGTATTTTATCACAGTTGAATCAATAGGAATTTCTCCCGTAGAAAGAAGTAACATGGAGGTGCTAATGGTGCACGATGGAACGAATGCCTATGCCACCGTGTATAATGTGGTTCGCACGACAGCCACAGACATGGTAACTGTATCAGTGGATATCAATGCAGGACAGGCTAGATTGTTGCTGGCATCTAATCTATATGAATGTAGTGTCAAGGCCTATAGAATATTACTTGGAGAGGCAGATGTTAACGATGGAACTAATTTTAGAGGCACCACGTCAATTTCTAGTAATCAAACGACCATAGACACTTTCCAAACTTCTGATTACATCGGAGCCCACTATCTAGTGACTGCATACAATGCCAGCGAAGGATCTGCGTCCATGTCAGAAGTAACTTTAATAGTGGGTGGCTCATCTGTGTTCACCAACACCGCGCCTCATCTAAGCACCAAGTCGTCGGACCAAGTGTCGTTCACAGGGTCGATAACAGGAAACGTCACATCATTAGTTGCCAGCGCTACGTCGGGATCTGGCACTATCGTGAGCGTATATAGATTTGGATTGTTGCGTAATCCGGCCCAGGCAGAGATCGATCCTACCAAGGTCAGAGTATATCTAAATGGGATCAAGCAAGATCAATTCACAGATTATGTTGTCAACATTGATACAGCATCTGTCACATTCAACGTTGCCCCAGCCAGCTCAGATCTGATTGCCATATCAACGGTGGTGGGAACACACTATCATGATAGTAATGATCAAATAATTCTGCAGCCCGACAACATGGCTGTGGACGGCATCGCTATATCGCAAGGGGACATAATAACAGCTACCACATTCAACAACGCGGTTGGCATGAACCAACGCAGAGAAACTTTTAAAGGAAACAGTGCGGGAGAGTTCTATCTATTTGGTACGCCGTTGAACAATGACTACGTGTTTGTTTGGCTGAATGGAGAAAATCTGATACAAGGTTTTGATTGGACATTGGCGGGAAATGAAATCACGATCAGCAGAACATTGCAGGACAATGACAGGATAGACGTGATGTATTTCGTGACAGAAGGCAACAACTTCTCAACAGGATTCAGAATATTCAAAGACATGCTCAACAGAACGTTCTACAAGAGAATCAGCCAGACCAACACAACGAAGCTGGCAGCCGCTCTATTATTGAACGACAAAACAATCACAGTGGTGAACGGCAGTGTGTTGAAATCCACAGATGGCAGCACGCTATTGCCTGGGGTGATCTTTATAGGCCATGAGAGAATAGAATATCTCTACAAAGACGGCAATGTACTATCCAATATCAGAAGGGGTACCCTGGGAACGTCGATAAAAAATCATAGTGTCGGAGCAGAAGTGGTGGACGCATCTGGACAGCAGACAGTGCCTTATGCCGATACGATATACACCAAGAAACACATCGCGGATGGATCGACCACAGCATTCATCTCGTCGCAGCCCGTGAGCAGTGTGAACGAGGTTGATATCTTCGTAGGCGGAACAAGATTGCCAGCTGTGGGCGAGGACGGCAGCACAGCGAACTACACAGTGAACGCATGGGATGGCAGCTCCGCCAACGTGATATTGAGCGAGCAACCTGCTGCAGGTACTGAAGTGAAAATTATACAAAAACGCGGGCAAACATGGTATAACAGAGGAGAAAGCACTGCCGCTGATGGTAAAGGATTGGGAAAATCCAACACAGCACAGGCCAAATTCATAGCGGGAGAACCAACAAATGCGCCTGAATAAATATAACGAAATGACAGAACAAGCAAAACAAGACTCTATCAACGAAAAACAAATGAAAGAATCCAAACCACAGGACAATTCAGGAATAAAAGTAGAAGGACATATCAAAATATGGGATCCTGCCACAGGTGAAGTCATTGTGGACAAAAGAAATGCCATACACTACGAGAACATGAGCATAGCACTGGCCAACAGTTTAGCCCACAAGACCACAGGATTCATTCATGAGATGGCTTTTGGCAACGGCGGAACCACAGTGGATCCCACCGGCATTATAACATATCTTACTCCCAACACATCTGGAAGCAACGCTACTCTATACAATCAAACATATTACAAAGTGGTGGATGATAATTCATCATCTAACAAAGATACCACGAGAAATAAAATGGAAGTGAGGCATACCGCGGGAAACAAATACACAGACATCGTTGTTACCTGCACGCTGGACTACGGTGAACCAGCCGGACAATCAGCATTTGACAACACCACGGATTTCAATGGTTCCTACGTGTTTGATGAGCTGGGATTGAAATCATGGGAGGGCACGGAGAACGGAAGCACCAATAAATTATTGACACATGTGATATTCCATCCTGTGCAGAAGAGCTTGAACAGATTGATACAGATAGATTATACGTTGAGGATACAGTCATTAACAACATTTACGGAATAATTTAGATGCCATACACAGTAAACAAAACAAGCGTCACAGAATCACCCAATCAATACACGGTGCAAGATTCCGTTTTGAACACCCAAACAGACATAGCATTGATAGGAAAAGGATACGCCGGTTATGGCGAGATAGTGGCAGAAAATTTTTTACATATACTAGAAAATTTCAGCAGCGACACCGCCCCTCCGAAACCCATCAAGGGGCAGTTATGGTACGACTCACAAACGCAAAAACTTAAAGTTTTCACGGGTACTTCTTTCCAACCAGTGGGTGGGGCCAACTACACGGCCTCATCTCCCGTAGGTTTGTCGGCTGGGGATCTATGGTTCAGTTCTTCATCCCAACAATTATATGTGAACAATGGTGGAGAGAACATATTAGTTGGACCACCAGCAACCACTGACAGCGGATTTTCTTTTGAAACTATATTGTCATCCACAGATGCCTCAAAAAATATAACCAAATTAAAAAACAACAACGTGCTGATAGCTATCATAAGCGATGATCAATTCACTCCCAAAATTGATATATCGGGATTCCCTGTAATCAAGAAGGGTATAACATTAACAGAAGACATAGCAGGGGTGTCATTCGCCGGTACCGCATCCAGTGCCAGCAGCCTATTAGGCATAGATCCTAACAATTTTTATCAAAAAATAGGTGGTAATCTTACCGGGAGGGTGAACATCAAGACTGATTTGGGACTGGTGATAGGTGCCGACGATGACTTTAAAATTGCAGTGGAATCAACAGGCAACGTCTCCATAACCAATAGCACAGACAACGCGGATCTTAGTTTCATAATCAAGGACGGTGGTATCGTAACCACAGTGATGACCATAGATGGGCCCACCTCGCGAGTGGGTATTGGTACAGTGTCTCCTTCAACAAAATTAGACGTAAGTGGCACGGTGAATGCCACTGCCTTCACAGGACCGATCACGGGAGTGATCACCACCAACAGTATCGAAGTTACCGACGCTGGAAACATCACATTTGATGGCACCATAGATGACAGCAACGGAACTGTGTTGACGGCGGCTGAACCCACAGGAAATAACACGATCACTTTGCCCAACAGATCGGGCACAGTGCTTACCACCGGTGATACAGGCGCCAATGCCTCCATCAGTGGTAACATGTTCAAAAGCAAGGTCACATTGACCATTTTGGACTCAAGCGGCGCAGTATTAACCACACTGTATGCTCCGGGATCTGACACCTAGTTTTTTATGTTGACAATTTTTTATTATTCTTTTAGTATTTTAAAATAGGATCACATGGCTGTTAGAACTCCATTATACTTTGACGATACATCACCAGTATCCACTCCCATCTTGAAAGAGATGTCTGCGGGACAGATCAACGAGATCAAAAATGCTTTCAAGCAGTTGTATTTCCAATCTCCTTCGGTGAGATTAGATGTAGTTCCAGGCGGTGGTGGCAACATGGCATTGCCTGACAGCAGTCTAATGACAGATACCAGATTGGTGGCGGGAGCTTATGCCACAAATCCCACTGCTTTCCCAGGAGAGGAAACAACGCAGGAACCACAGATACAGACGGTGGGATATAATAGATTGGATCAAGTGATAGAATCGGTGTCCGAGCCAATCAATACCAATAGCATACAATATCCCATATACTATTATACGGACGGATCCTCACAACCAGTTTTAAGATCAATGACGTTGCAGGATATGTATGACACTTTCGCAGAGCTGGTTGTCACCGACGATCTTTCCGTGGGAGGTGCTGTGTACACAGTATCGACCAGCACGACAGAAGCAGGATACACAGAAGTCAGTGGAGATCAAACACCGATCTTTTTAGACACCAGGGCCAATCCAGCGGGCTACAATGCAGGTGAAATTCCAGAAACTGAAGATTCAACAACCACAGAAGAAGTACAAAATTATTATCTACATAAAAAAAATTACACTACACCTGCTTATCAAGCACCGTCCAGATTAACTGCGTCAGGCAATATCATTACTCCAACCACAGCAACCTGGAACACCATCTTCCAATCTATCATACGTTACATGGTGGCCAATGTTGAAGGATATAGGTTGCGTTATTCTATCAATGGCACCGGCTCCACCTGTGGCACTGTGATGACAGACACTAGGTTAGAAGGAGGCGCCGGAGTTTATGCGACCAAGTTCGAAAACGCTGATGATTACAGAGCACAAGAATTCCCAGATGGTTCCAGCACCGTAATAAGCACATACGAATTGAAAGTAAACCAGATATAATAATGATATTAGAGAATGGTAGATTCACCTATGCTGTGTATGCCAGTAGCAAACAGAATCTAATTTTTGCCACCTGGTACAGCGAAGATACGAAAAAGCACAATGAGATTGCTGTCAAGACCGATCTAGACAATAATATTTACAAGAAACTATTGGAGACATTCACCCCGGATGAAATCTATCAAATGACAGACCAAAAGAGGAAATTGAACAGCCAGACTTTTGAGATTTACGTGAAAGATATTGCTTTAAAATATGGCTTGGTCTATGATCCCTTGATACATAATCCTCAGGAAAAATTAACAGTGGACAATCTGTTTAATCCGCCCACCGGAGACGTGGGCACTGATTTATTGTTCAATTTAAAATTAAAAATATTTGATCTTCCAGAGGTGATACGATCCGAAAATACGGAATTGAAGAAAAAACTACGAGAAGTGAAAACTCCCCTAGAATCTCTCTATATAGCAGGAAAATTCTTATACGAATAGATTATATTTCTCCCACTGATGTGGATGGTTGCTCATGTGGGTAAAGTGTACAAATTTGATATCAGGATAAAATTCATTACCCAAGAACATGTAAGGATTCCCCGTCACTTCGCTATATTTTTTATTAAGATTAGCCACGGTATGCCTAGAATAAGGTTTGGGCCTGGCCTCCATCCTACAAAACCAACTGTCAGGCAGCGTGATTAATTTTAGTTTTTCTTTTACGCTGTCTTCGATAAAATGTTGTTCGCCATTGACGGGACCGCTGGTAAATCCTTCTTCTATATATTTTTTCTGCCAATGTTCCGGACGGCTCATAAACTTGTCATAGATGTAATTGCAATCACGAGGATAATATTTGTAAAATCCCCCATTGATGTTGAATCTATTTTTTTCTCCTGTCTTGTCTCTCCACCAACCCGGAGCAGCGAGAAATTCTCCTGGGTTAACAGGATATTCAAATATTTTCTTGTAATCATTAATAAGCAACACGTCGATATCCATGACACAAATGGGTTCATCCTGTGTGAGAGTCATGCCATACATCTTGTTCCATTGCAACTTAATGTTATCAGCCATGGGTGCTCTGATCCAATGAAACTCATATTCGGGCAATCTGGATTCTAGATAAGTTTCATATTCTGGACCATATCTGTTGCCTATCCTGACAGCAATTATCTTCATTGCCAATAATCCTTGATCCATGAATCAACTTCGTCCTGTTTAGGACCGTTGTTCAATATACACACCTCATAATCGGGCCTCAGTTTTTCCGGGGTCGTGTCCTTGCCATATTTGGCTCCCTTCCAGTAGGAATAAGCAATGCCAGTGGGCAATAGATCTATCTGCACAGGTTCATGATATAGATAGCGATCTATGCCTCGATATTTGAACAGTATCATGTCTTTGTTTTTTTGGAAATAATTATAGATCTCGTCACCTTGATTGTCCTGCCATTTCATTATGGATGAATTATATTGTGTGGGATATTTGTTTTCTGGTTTGGCTTTTTTGTGTGGCAACAAGAAACCTTCTTTCCATTGTGAATATAGAATGGACACAGTTCTTGTTTTAACTGAAAGTAATCTCTCCATTGGCTGCAGAATTATAACATCCAGATCAAAAAAAATGTTGGTATCCCGCCTGAATAATTTGAACAGCTCCAGTTTGGGCCAATATTGCGTCAAATCAGTCTGCATCGGAATAATTTTGATGGATGGATTAATGTCTTTGCTGTTTTCGGTGTAACAATAAAATGTGAATGGATGACCACAAATATTTTTTTGTACCATGTTGAACAGCTTGTTCACGAATTGCGCAGAGTATTTTTCACCCCATTTGACACACATTACGTTGATCATACGATTTGATACTCCCATCTTGTGTGCTGATCTATCTGTTTAACGAATTCTTCATCATTTAATTGCCATACCGTCTGATCTGCTCCCCTGTAAAAAACATCTTTAATCTTTTTTATCACGCCCTGCCTAGACAGCAGGTTGGCCCAGATGCCATTGACTTTCTGCATGCTGGCCTCACACTTGTTGGATGATGTGATGTAATATCTGCCATCTTTGGGAAGAGCATTTAATGTCACAGGAATAAAAATTTGAGAACAGATATTTTGATGTTTTGTGATGCCTTCCTTGGTCCTCACGTGTTTGATGGGCAATAGTTCTGTCAATACGCAAGTCCTCACGCAAATTCTATAACTGTTTTCTCCCATCACATCGTCGAAATCATGCACAGCGGTTGAACCAACAGGTTGATTTTTATAAAACAATATCCACAAATCAAAATATCTCTGTCTATCGAAGGAATCGATCAATCTTTTTTGTGATGCGTTGTTGAAAAATCCTTTTTCTTGGCATCGCTGGTAAAAGAAAGACAAGTCGAGATCATTATTATATTTTTTTATTTCATACATCGCACTAGGTATTATATAATTTTTGATGTTTAATTAAAAGTGTATTTTGTCAAATCAGTTACTGAACTGTTTTTGAAAGCCAATTTCCTATGATGACAATTGCTACAGATGCCACAATTACCAAGATCAACGTCACAGCTAGTTGATTGATAGAGCATTGATAATTCATTTAATTTATCGTAAAGGTCAATCACGTCAGATGTGGTCAAGTTTCGAAAAGGTCTTACTGACATCTCATAATCATTCTTGATTTGTTCATAATCGATATCTTTCAATACACCGTAAATTTTTCCATTGTTCTTGAACACGTGTTCGAACAACTCAGGGTATCTCACTGAATTTTTTTCCAGCCATGGTTTCAATTTGTCATTGGTGATACGGCCTCTGTGCCAGCCACTTGCCTTCAACATATCCATGCTCTGCTCATGTATCTTGTTGTAGCCGGCCAGGATGTATTTCATCTTGCCTTTGTATTTCTGCAACAAAAAATTTTTAAATTCTAAAGAGGCATCTGTGTGCTTCTTATAGATTTTTGAATCCACTGTGAGTGTATGCACTGCTCTAAACCTTTCAATCCCCTGGGCGAACTTTCTTTTTACAATCTCGAGTTTATCATCGTCCTTATCTTGCGGTAATGTTCCATCGAAAGAAATTAATTTATCGTTGATGAAAACGACACGTTCCAATCCGTATATTTCTCTAGCTATCACGCACAACAATGTTGATTCAATATCCGCTTCATATATGACGCCAATTTTTTCGTCTGGAGAGATCTTTGGAAATTCTTCTAGATCAAATCTAGTTTTATTTTTACCTAACAGGTAGAATTTATTCATGGTCAACCTTTTCCTTATAATGCCACAAAGTTTTTTGTGGTATCTTTATACCATCAGCCTCAATCACGTGTATCTGCGAACCAGTGCATCTTTGGTGACAAATAGATTTGTCATTCTTGTACATGGCTGCCAACCAATCTTGAAACACTGGGTCATTCAATATTTCAAAAATACCACGCTGGTGCAGTGATATTGAATATTTATCTTTGGATATCGCCCAGCTGTTCACTTTGTTAAATGCGGAGGCAGTCCAACAACATGGGAACAGTCTGCCCCAGGAATCAACATAAATTTCTTTCCTTTGCTTGTGCAGGCAGATCAATGCGCCCTTGTGCTGCATGAAGTCGATGTCAAATCTGTCTGCTGTGGGAGGATATATTTTTTTTGTTTTATTGTCTCCGTCGCGATACACAAATGGTTTATCAAAGTCTTTGAATCTCGCGGAAATTTTTAAAACGAAATCTCGAAAACCCATTTCCTTGGCCATGGATTCAGCTGCCTCCACCTGATGCTCATTGTGGAAGAATGGTATGAAGAACCATTTGGCATTGGCTCCTGTCTGTATGAAGGCTGCAGCATTGCTCATCAGTTTTTGCCATTGTACTCCAACCCTATAGATATGATTCGTGTCCTCCAGGCCGTCTATATGCCACTCCACAAATGAGTGAGGGGTCCGAGCATAGATGCGACCTAACTTTTGCCAAAAATCAGTGCTGCGTACTCCACCGTTGGTGCTTAAAGTAATTTGGATATTTGAATTGTGCTCCAAAACGTATTCGTGTATCTGCAACAGATCATGAGCTATTGCAGGATCCCCATAATTGCCACAAAATTTTATTTTTTTTAATCTACCAATGAATCTTTTGGGAAAAAATTTAACAAAATCTACATAGGATATTTCGTCCTGATTGTCAAGTATTATTGGGTTATTAGTCCTGGAGCACATGGGGCATTTTGCATTGCAACGGCTTGTGATCTCAACATGGACTGAATCTATTTGGTGCATTCTGCTATTATACATATGTTTATGGCCAATATCAAGCTAGTTGTTCATTCTCATGAAAAGCACTGAAAACGTTATTTGGCTGCTGAAATAAATACAAGATATGGCATACATCGTAAACAAAACAGACGGGTCACAGTTAGTTGTAATCACAGACGGCACCATAGATAATAGCACATCGCTGTTTCTGTTTGGCAAGAGTTATTCCGGATACGGCGAGTATCTTAATGAAAATTTAGTAAAATTATTAGAAAATTCAGCTGCCACGGCCAGTCCAGCTGCACCATTGCGGGGAGAACTTTGGTTTGATACCAATACCAACCAATTGAAAGTGTATGACGGCACTGCGTTCAAGCCCACAGGGGGAGCCAAATCACAATCGGCCGAACCCACAGGATCTTCACCTGGTGATCTTTGGGTAGACAGCGATGACGAGCAATTATATTTCAGGACGAGTTCAAGCACCTGGCAACTGGTGGGACCAGTATTCACAAAAGGTCAAACTCTGTCAGGATGGAAGATAGAGACCATCCCCGACAGTTTTGGAAGCAATAGGGTTATCAGCAGCATGTTCAATGGCAACACCAGAGTGGCAATCTTGAGCACTGCGACTTTCACTCCTGCATCACCACCTACCGGATTCCCAGAAATTTATGCTGGTATAACGATGAGCAGCACATTGGGTGCCACTTTTGCTGGTACGACTACGACAGCTGCCAACCTAAACACCTCGTCAAGCTCCAATCCATCAGCCACAGTGATAGCCGGCGGCAACATCATGAGAAAAGACGTTTCGCAGACCATGGCGGGCGTGTTGACGATTTCCTCAGACAGCGGTTTAAGAATTGGTGCAGGCAACGATCTACAACTGACGGTATCAGGTATTGACTCTGTAATTTCCAACATCTCCCAAGATGGTGACATAGACTTACAGGTCAACAGCGGCGGATCCACGATCTCACCGATCAAGATCGACGCGGCCAATGCCAGAGTGGGTATATTCACATCCTCGCCTTCGGTACCATTCGAAGTCACTGGCGACGTAAGAATAGTGGGAAATCTAAGCGTATCTGGGGAATATAACACTACATCTTCGGTCAATGTGTTGATTGATGACGTGTTCGTGAAATTGAACAACGGCAACGCTTCCAATCTTGACGCGGGCATAATAGTAGAGAGAGATTCTGGAAGAGAAGCAAAACTTTTTTATAACGCAAGCGCTGGTCATTGGGTAGCAGGCGTAAGCGAGACCGGATCATATTCGCAACTGATAAGGGCAGATGACGCCACTACAGACGGTAATGCCAACAAAGGAAAAATATTGAAAACAACAGGTGCAGGTAATGTCATAGTAACAAGCATGAATTTAGGCACAGTAGGAACAAATCTATTGGATTCCGCTACGTCTGTGACAGAATCGCCAAATTTCAGCAGCACCGCCGTGCCATCAAAGGCGCAGGTTACTGAATCTATCACTAGATGGGGAGGCAGTTATATCAGTGTAGATGGCACGCTTGGAACGCCATTAGGCAACACCATTGCTGGTAGACGCTATGTTGAAACCAGCACGCCAACCAGCGGGCAAGGAAGCAACGGGGATCTTTGGTTTGTAAGGGAGCCTTAATTCCATGCCTTACTCAGTATCAAGCACACCAACAGAAGACACATACACATTCACCTATGATGGATTAAAATGGACTGCCACCATACCCGCGGGAGCCCAGTTCCTACAAATATTTTTGTGGGGAGGTGGTGGCGGAGGTGGGTCGCAGGAGACTTCTGGCTCCAGCGGAGTGGGCGCAGGCGGAGTCTACACACTACACAACACCATTGATTTGCGACCTCGCGTGGGAGAGATAATCACGCTGGCAGTGGGTGGAGGTGGCGGAGGTGGATCCAGCGGTGGAGGCGCAGCGGGTGGTTTCAATGGCAAAAGTTTAACAGGATTTTCAGGCGGCGAGGGTGGTAACTCGGGACCCAGTGGATCGTCCGGCTCTGGTGGCGGCGGTGGTGGGGCAACAATTATACGTTTCGACAGCACCAATATCGCGATAGCAGCAGGTGGTGGCGCGGGTGCCGGTGGGGGTTCAAGCAGCCAAGGCGCGTCAGGCATCACAACCAATGATCCCACAGCTGGCTCTCCATTGACCAGGGGGGAAAACGGCACACCTCACAACGGTGACGGTGGAGGTGGAGGCGGTGGCGGAGGTGGACTTGCTGGAGGCAAGGGCGGAGACAGTAATGACAACGACGTCGGTGGCACGGGAGGGTTCTCGGGCACATCTCTAGTTCCAGCTGGAGGCAGCACCACGGTTGCCACTGGCCAAAATCCCGCGGGTACGTCGGGTGGCGCTGGGCGTGGTGGAAATCAAGGAAACGCTGGCACGAATGGCAAGGCAATTTTAGTGTTTACGGTAAGTGCAAAGACCAAAGTAAAAATTGATAATGCATGGAAAACCATCACACAGATCAAATTCAAAAGGGACGGCATATGGAAGGATATTAGGGCTGCCTATGTGAAAATAAATGGAGTATGGAAAGCTGTGTTCAACAAAGGATTGAATTGGCAATCTACCACAGCAGGTTTTGGAGACTCCACAGGCAATCCATATTCAGGCACTCCAGGCAATCCCCCACCTCCTGCAAGTGGTGGTGGAGGTGGTGGTGGTGGATGCAAAATTATTTGTACCAAGTTGTATGAATTGGGCTATCTATCAGAAGATATTTACAAAGCAGATCAGCTATTCGGAAAATGGCTGCGTCAGTCAGATCCCCATGCCTACTATGGTTATTTGAAATGGGCCAGGGTGGTGGTCGACTGGATGAGCAGCGAAGGACCTCAATGTATGTTCTGGATAAAAGACAAGACAGTGCGGAACCAAAAACAAAAAGAGATGGCAACCAGATGGGCCAGGAGAATAGCCACTCCATGGGCTGAACATATGGCCTACAAGATGGGTGTATTAAGACAGGACAATAGGGCCGGCAGATGGATAATGAACATAGGTATCACAGTCAGCAGATTGTTGGGCAGATTCGTTAAACACACCGATCAGCCTTCCAAGAATGTTGCGATAGGTTATGCCATGTGGGCAATGTTTGGATTGTTATACATGATAGCAGGAGTGAAATAATGGGAATAAGCGTTGAAGAATATTTGGCAAAGAAACAGGCATGCGAAGATTGCATCACGCACGGTGATGAGGATCACTGCAAAACAACCTTGCTCAGCAGGGAGGACAACTGTTTGATATACAACATGGTATGGGCGTACCACATACCAAACCGCGAAAAGCATGTATCATTCACTCGAGATGAGCAAAACAGAATGTCAACGGCCGCTATGGCAGAGGCACATCTGTTCATGGCATTGCGAGACAAGCTCAAAGAGAGCATAGTTGTGGAATATTACCAAAGAGCGCAAAGCATAGTGACGCAGATAAAAGGCATTCACCAGAATGATCGCTTGATCTGGGCAGGATATTACAATAGATTCATGCCAAAGATATTACAACATCTGAGAGCTGGACGCGATTCTGATGCCATGGCGGAAATTTGGTTAATGGTGGAGACTCTGGAATACACCAATGGAAGAGTCATATGCACCTGGCTCAAAAACAATGGCCTGTTCTCAGCAGAAGATCTTGCAATTGACACCCAATTCAGTGTAAAATATTTGAGTGACAGCACCAAAATAGGTTATTGGTTGTGGGCCTGTCCTATGGTGGCATTTATGGAAAAGCACTGCAAAAGAAAGACCAATTCTTGGCTGGTACGAGCAGTCAGGATACTGGCTCAATCAAGAGCAGACGAGATAGCCTACCAGGTGGGCAAAAAGACTAAAGGCAACATCATGGGGAAAACAGTGAGAATACTAGGAGAGGGCGCCTGCTTCATGCTGGGTACCCTGGCTAGGCCCTTTTTGGGAAAAAAATTTAACAATTGGCTCAATATCTACGCCGCAAAACAAGGATAATTAATAAGGAGAAATAAAAATGGCCATCACGAAACAACAAGTAGCTGACTATATCAACGCAAATTATCAAAGCAGTTTGACTGCTGATGATCTTGTGAAAATTGATCAGGCATTGACACCTGAATTGGCAGCTATCTTGATCAAGCTACTGGGAGATGTTAGCTTTTTGGTGCATGTAAGGGACAACGAAAGCAATTAAAAATATGTCTTACACCATAAACAAGACCGACGGGACCAAACTAGTTGTGCTGAAGGATGGCACAGTCAATATCACAAGCACCGATATCGCATTGTTTGGCAGAGGCTATGCGGGTTTTGGTGAAAGGCTTAATGAAAACTTTGTAAAGGTATTAGAAAATTTTGCCAACACGACACCACCTCCGAGAAAAATCAAAGGACAGCTCTGGTATGACGCACTGACCAATCAAATCAAAGTTTGGAACGGAAAAACATTCAAACCCGTGGGCAGCAGCACAGTGGGTGCGACCAGACCCACCAACATCAATGCTGGAGACATGTGGTTCGACACAGGCAATGGTCAGTTGTATGTGTATTCGGGAACGGGATGGCAGCTGATCGGACCAACCACAGTGTCGGGAACTGGAGTCACCCAGGTGGTCCCAGACAGTGTGCGTGACAACGTGGGAGTTTTTAAATCTTTTTTAAAATTATTAGTTGACGATCAAATCGTAGCCATAGTTGCTAGGGAACAGTTCACTCCACTGACCGCAATCACGGGATTCACCACAATCCAAAAAGGCATAACCATGAACTCCACCAGCATAGCGGGAGCCAAATTCGTTGGAACCGCAACCAATTCAGAACTGTTTGGTGGATTATCAGTCAATGATTTTTTAAAATCCAGCGAAGCAGAAACCACGAACTATCAATTTACCGTAGCTTCTGATGACGGCTTGCTGGTAGGAAATAGCTCAGATGCATTGTTGGGAATCACAGGCGGCAACAACGTGCTTTTAAAAAATAACACTGTTGGTGGAAACATATTATTCAAAGTGAATAAGAGCGGTGATGATGTCACTGCGATGTCCATAAGCGGATTGACTGGCCATGTCAGCGTGCCTAACCTCACAGTGGCTGGCACACTGACAGTCACAGGAACTCAGGTGATCTTGGAGACACAGACACTGTCCATAGAAGACAATATAATAGAATTGAACAGAAATATTTCCACTGCTGCTGCCATGCCAAATTATTCTGGATTGAAAGTAAAAAGGAGTGATGTTGCAGGTGGCACTAATGAGAATTTATATTGGGTTTGGGATGAAACTTTTGCAGATGACGGCACTACACTTCACGGTAATGCCGGTGGAGCATGGACCGCTTTCAGAGATCAAGGTGAGATTGCCTCTCCCATTTTGGTGGACATCAGGGCCAATGTGGTTCATGCGACTTCTACTGCAGCCCAGTATGCTGATATAGCAGAGCGTTATGCCACAGACGTGCCGCTGGAATCAGGTGATGTGGTGATATTGGGCGGGTCAAAAGAGATAACAAAATGCAATCAGGAATTGGATCACAGAGTTTTTGGGGTAGTGTCTGAAAATCCAGCGTTTTTAATGAACAAGGATGCTGGTAATAACGACAGCCATCCCATGATTGCCCTCAAAGGTAGGGCCAGGGTGAAGGTTATTGGAAGCGGTATGGCAGGAGATCGCATCGTGTCCAGTCATATTCCTGGTGTTGCCAGGGTGGCTGTGCTTAATGAATGCACTGCATTTAACGTGCTGGGTAGGCTGCTCAGTGATAAATATAATGCGCTATTAAGTTTAACAGAATGTGTAATAGGAGTCAAATAGTATGAGTTATGTGGCCGGTGATAAGATACTAGATCAAGAGTATAATAATTTTTTAAACAGTTCAGGTGCAGTTAAAGGAATCAACTACACATTTGGCACAGGAGCCCTTCAACATGGATTGGGGCAGACAGAATTGAGTTCAGTAACGGTAGGAGACACTATCACAGCCTCCCAATGGAACTCATTGTTTTCAGCCATGGACAACGTGGCCAATCATGCCAATGACACTTTGACATCAACAGAGGCTAAATCAGCAGGAGATGTTATCGCTGTCAAAGCAGCTCTAGAGGCCGACCTAACGACACTGGCAGCATCAGTGGCGAATGGATGTCCCAATGCCACAGCACTGAGCACGTCAGCAGCTCTGCAAACTTCAGCATCCGGCACCAGATATATAGGATCACACGTAGTGGAACATTCTATCACATTCACCAATGCCAATCAGGCACGTTTTTTCTTCAACGCAGGCGGCAAGATACAGATCAACATCACTAGAACCGGCAATGGCGGATCATCAGCTACATCCAAAGACGACTCAGTGGACCAATTGATCTCAGCACTGGGAGATTTCCGATTGAAATCACAGAATTCCTCAAGATCAGGCACAGGAGAGACACTCACTGAGGATGGAACCAACGTTGGTTTCTACGAACTGACAACATCATATCAGACCATTATAGAATTAACACAAGATTCAGGCACATACACCACCATGTTTTTCAAAGTGGAAGCCAAAGCCGATGCAGCAGCAGGTTCCGCCTCTGTGGTGACCATCAGGACTTCTATAGTGGATCCAGATTCAGGTGATAGCGAATTCACCGCTGGTAACACATCAGGTGTGGATCAATATGCCAACTTCATTGGCACAACCAACGTGGTACTGAAGACTGTGAATCCAACCACAGCAGAAGGTCTTGCCACGGTGTACACGCCAGACTCCACTGCAGTAGTATCAAATACCACGACATAAAAACTTTTTACCAGCTTGATTTTTTCCATAATTAGCTGTACAATACAGATATGGATATTAAATCTTTGCGTGACCGATCTGACCTCAGCTTTGATATCGCTGTTGCCAAGAAGAATGCACTGGAACGAGCAAAATCTCGTCAGATCGTAGCATACAACAATCATCTTTTTCATGCTGACGCCGACACCATTAATATTGTCAGTGTATTAAAACAACAGCACGACAGATTTTTCATACTGGATACCAATGATAATCCTTGCGAGATCACTGATCCACAAGGATTCTTAGATGTCTTGATACAGCGCAATCAAGAAGCACTCAATGAATATCATCAGTTGCACCAGCGATTGAAGAAAAAAATATAAAAATGTCAGTGGGAGCATTAATCTACTGTTTCGATTCGGATCAATTGCAATATCATCGCGTTGCTAATTTTTGCATACGTCAGGTCAAAAGAAATCTAGGGCTGCCTGTCACAGTGGTGACCAATGAGGCCACGAGAAAAAACATACAGGAAGCAGATCGATTAGTACTTGTGGAAAATGCCCGAGGCAATAAGCGTTATTACAAGAACAGACCCATCCCATGGTACAATCTAGAGAGGGCCATGGCCTATGATCATTCTCCGTATGATACCACCATACTTTTGGACGCTGATTATTTTGTCTATACCGGCAACTTATTATCATTCACTAACAGCAAATATGATTTTGTGTTGCATGATCGTGTGCATGATCTCACCAACAGGGGGAGTTTCCTCTATGAGACAAAGAGCATGATACCCTTGGTATGGGCCACAGTGACTATCTTCAAGAAAACTTCCTTCTCCAGGAAAATTTTTGATCTGATACAGCACATACAGCAGCATTATGATTATTTCTGTAACCTGTACAGGATAGAGTTTCGTAATTTTAGGAATGATTACGCCTTTGCAATGGCGTTGCATCAGCTGAACGGATTCACAAAACAGTATTTCATACCATCCGCCATGGCCATGTTGCCCATGGACACGCAAATTTTAAAGATAGACGAGACGGGATTGATATTCAAACACGACAAATATATGAATTTGATCTCGGATCAGGATGTGCATGTGCTTAACAAGGAGATACCTTTCAATGTCTAAGGGTTTTCTCTGGTTCGCCCAGAACAATGACAGCACAGATTATGCCAAACTGAGTGTCGCCCTGGCAAGATCAATCAAGAAAAATTGCAAGATTAATAATGTTTGCGTGATTGTGGACGAGCATACAAAGATACAGAGCGAATATGTGGACTCGGTGATTGTTTTGAAACAGGATCACAGCCAAGATCAATCATTGAAATTTGCCAACGAACACAAAGCATTCAAACTATCACCATTCACCCATACCATAAAATTAGAAGCAGACATGCTGTTCACGCACAATGTCGACTGGTGGTGGAATCATCTGTGTCAGCATGACCTTGTGTTTGCCGTGAACTGTAGGAACTATCAAGACCAGATAATTAAAAAAACTCCTTATAGGAAATTGTTCCATCAAAATAATCTACCAGATGTTTACAACGGACTGACCTATTTTAGGCGCAGTGAAAGAGCCATGCAATTTTTTAAATTGTGCAAAGCCATTACTGATAATTGGACGCAGGTTCAGAATGGGCTATTAATAAATTGCCATGAGCAATATCCCTCAACGGACATTGTGTATTCCCTCGCCTACAGGATCATGGATCCTCTCCAAATGCACTTGATAGATTATCCGTGGTTTAAATTCATACATGGCAAGCCTGAAATAAATGGTGTGGCGAATGCTGTAGATCAATACAATTATCTCAATCCAGTTTTCATGGATGACAGAATGTATGTGGGAGGACGTAGGTTCGACCGCATTTGGCATTACCATGATAAAAAAATGATAGATATTTTTCATGACAGAATTTTTTAAAGCATTAGATAGTTTCAAATCTGCACCGCCCGATAATAATTTCTATATGGAAGTTATCGAAACAGAGATAGTGTGTCTGCGTAGAGAAGCCAACAACAACACTGTGAAAATTACGCAGGAGCAATATAAGTTTCTGTTAGAGAATGGCATCAATAATTTTATCTATGATGGTTCTATAGGAAAGAAACATAAAAAAAGAACTCACAGAATATTTTCCTTGCTGCGTAAAGACGAAAGAGGGTATAATCTTGAACGTAATGATCCCTATTGGCCTATCGAGGTAGTGGAAGGAGGTTACACATGGCGTACACCGTCAGAATAAGTGACCTTGACTTTGTTTTCATCAGCTATCGCGAGCCCAACGCCGACGAGAACTACGCTGACCTGTTGAACATAGTGCCCTGGGCCAAGCGGGTGCATGGCGTTAAAGGATTTGACAACGCACACAAGGCCGCAGCCGAATGTGCAGAAACAGATTTTTTCATCAGCATAGATGGTGACAACAGGATAGATTCTACCTTTCTGTTGCAGACATTGGACTGGAGCAAGACCAATCCCGCTGCCGTGCATCGCTGGAGGGCGAGAAACATAATCAACGGACTAGTGTATGGCAATGGTGGACTGGTCGGATGGCCAAAGAAGACATGCCTAGGCATGAAAACACATGAGAATGCAGTGGATGAGCGATCCAAGATAGATTTCTGCTGGACCGTGCCACACGAGAACCTGCACAATGTTTATTCAACAACACACATCAATCACACACCAGAACAGGCCTTCATAGCAGGATACAGGGAAGGGGTAAAAATGAGCCTAGATCGAGGACAGAAAGTTAATCCCAACGGCTTCATGGAGACAATAGAAACTGTAAATTTGAAAACTTTATTGATATGGATGAGCATCGGACAAGATGTGGACAATGGCAAGTGGGCGATGCTGGGTGCTAGATGTGGTTGCTACATGGCCACATTGGATACCAACTATGACATCACGTTGGTAAGAGATTTAGAATTTATGAGCGACAAGTTTTCTCGCATGATGTATGATATAGAATCTGATATGGCGTCATACGGAAACTCTTTGAGACAGCGCTTGGGGCTGCCTTTGGCGGACCTCGATGCGGCAGAGAGCAAATTCTATAAGTTCTGCCAACAACCACACAGGAACAAGGGAGTGCAAGATCGTGAAAGCAAGTGATTACAAACACAATGCTGATAAGGCACAGAAGAAACTAGATAAAATTAGCCCAAGTTTCTGTCTAGCCAAATGGAATCAGGTGTCACTGCACCTGCCCACGGGACTGACCAATTCCTGCTACCATCCACCACTCCACGAAATAGATAGAGCAGCGTTGGCTCACAATCCTTCTGCTCTGCACAACACCGCACAGAAGATCTCAGAGAGACGAAAGATGATGGAGGGGCAAAGGCCCGAAGGATGTTCCTATTGCTGGAATATTGAAGACACCGGGGAGATGAGTGATCGTCATTATCGTAGTGGAGAACCCTGGGCCATGCAGGATTTCGAAAAGATAACACAGAACCCCTTCAACCCTGCGCACACACCTTCATATGTGGAAGTCAACTTCAACAATGCCTGCAACTTTAAATGCAGCTATTGTTCCCCTCAGTTCAGCACCACGTGGGGCAAAGAGATAGATATCTATGGAGAATATCCAACCGAGCCCGCACACAACGCACCCGAACACTTCATGGGGCGCAGGAAACCAATACCCAACAGAGAAAATAATCCCTACGTGGAGGCGTTCTGGCGCTGGTGGCCGGAACTATACAAGAATTTAAAACATTTCCGCATGACCGGTGGTGAACCCATGATGGACAGCAACACATATCGGGTGTTTGATTACATTATCAATCATCCCAAACCCGATCTACATCTCAATGTGACATCCAACATGTGTCCACCCAGAGACAAATTAAAGGATCAATACTTTGACGCTGTCAAGAGGATGTGCCTGGATGGGAGCATCGAGCACTTCATGCAGTTTGTGTCCGTGGATGCTCATGGATCTCGTGCCAACTACATACGACACGGCATGAATTACAATCAATTGATGGACAATGTGGATGAATTCCTCACACGCATACCTGGCCGTAACAGCGTGAGTTTCATTATAACTTACAACAATCTCAGTGTGACGTCCCTGGACAAATTGCTAATAAATATTCGTCAATTGAGGCAGAAACATTCCACAACCTATCAAAGGATATGGTTTGACATACCTTTGCTGCGCCAGCCGGCGTGGCAGCAGATCACTTTGCTTCCGCAAAGTTATCAGCGGATACATGAGCAAAACATTGAATATATGAGACAGCATCAAGAGAACACAGAACAGGACAACAAAGATTTTGCTGTGTTCAAGGACTTTGAGATACAAAAGATGCTGCGCAATCTCGCTTACTGGCGCAAGCACGCTGAAATAGACAAAGCGCAGAAAAAGAATTTTTACGCATTCTTCTCGGAGCATGATCGTCGACGAGGCACAAGTTTTGAAAACACGTTTCCTGAGATGAAGGAATTTTGGCAGGAGTGTAAAAGTTAAGGGATATCATGAACGAGAACGCAGATCTGGAATATCGTAAACAAATACTGGACTTATTGAGTCCTAGTTTCTGTGGAGCCAAATGGTACAACGCCACCATATGGTTGGGATCCGGCATGACTACCAGTTGCCATCATCCACCTGCACATCAAGTGGATGTGGAGAAATTACGACACAATCCAAGATTGTTGCACAACACTCCTCAGAAGAAACAAGATCGCGCTAAAATGATTGCCGGCGAGAGGCCCGCGGGCTGCGAATACTGCTGGAAGATAGAAGACATGGGCAGAGATGCCGTGAGCGATAGAGTTTACAAAAGCAAAATTTATCCAACGGCAGATCTGGAACGGGCATTCAGCACTCCCATCACAGAGGACGTTAATCTTAAAACACTGGAGATTGCTTTCGACAGGACCTGTAATTTCGCCTGTTCCTATTGCAATCCTGCTTTCAGCACCACGTGGGTGAGAGATATAAAACAACATGGTCCTTATAAAAATTTGATATCAGATGGTAGGAATCATTTCACTCATCCTCATGATGGTGCGCAATTGTACAAAGACACAGAGGAAAATCCCTACGTTGAAGCTTTCTTTAGATGGTGGGAAACAGATCTGCACAAGACCTTGGACGAGCTGAGGATCACAGGTGGAGAGCCCATGATGAGTCCTTCCTTGTGGAGATTGTTGGATTGGTTTGAAACTCAGGGAGAACGTATCAATCCTAAAATGCGATTGGCCATTAACTCTAACCTAGTGCCCAAGGCAGAATTGTTTGCAAAGTTCATAGATAAATGTCGGAAAATAAAAAATCTACACATCTATACGTCCAATGAATCCACGTATGCCCATTCGGATTATATCAGAGACGGCATGGACTATTCTGGCTGGTATGGCAATTTTGCCAATATCATCAATCAGATCAGACCGGCCGGCCTTCACAACATGTGCACCATTAATGCACTGTGTCTTGAATCACTTCCCGAATTCCTAGATGTGATAGTAAGAAATAAATTAGATGCCAAGAGGGTGTATGGGGTCAATGTAAATTTCACCTTGAACATACTGAGATTTCCTAGTTTCCAATCTCCATTGGTGTTGCCGGACTATCTACGTTCAGAGTTTCGAGATAACCTATCCCGATGGTTGGATATCAATATAAAACATTGCGAGTTAATGGAGGTGTCCCACGTGCAGAGATTGATAGATTATCTAGACGTGGTCAAAACGCCTCATTCAGATGCATTCGATTTGCCAAGACTAAGGTCTGACTTCAAAAATTTCTATAAACAATATGATGAGCGAAGAGGCAAAGATTTTGCGAAAACATTCGCAAGGATAGGAGAGTGGTACCGTGGCCTATGAGTACGGGGCTAAAGAGCCCGAGAAACTGAAGATAAAAAACATGACTACTCGTCAAAAAGAGTTGTTGTTGGATAGCGACACATTCTGTATGCTGCCATGGATGCATCTGCACGCCTATCCGGATGGTCGAGCATACCCTTGCTGTTTTGCATTTGATGCCTATCATGTGGGAGATTTGAACAAGCAATCTCTTGCTGAAGTTTTCAATGGTGATAGGATGAAACAGATGCGCTTGAACATGTTGGATAACAAGCCCTGCAAAGAGTGTGGCAAGTGTTATGATCAAGAGAAGGCAGGGTTTTTCAGCCTGAGATTGAGCTCCAACAAACATTTTGGACACAACGTGGGGTTAGTGGACACAACAAAATCTGATGGCAGTGCAGATTTTGTGATCAAATACTGGGACATACGATTCAGCAATCTCTGCAACTTCGCCTGTCGCAGTTGTGGAACATGGTTCAGCTCCAACTGGTATGAAGATCATAAAAAACTTACAGGTTCGCCTCCTCCACATGCAAAAATTTTGAAAGTAGGCAGAACAGCAGATGACTTGTGGGAACAGATGTTGTCCCAATTCGATCATGTTGAACAGTTCTATTTCGCAGGTGGTGAACCTTTGATCATGGAAGAACATTATAGAATACTTAAAGAATTAGATAGAAGAAAGATGTACCATGTGAGACTTGTGTACAATACCAACTTCAGCAAACTGAAATTCAAAGATATGGACGTGTTAGAGCTTTGGAACAAATTTGACACAGTGTCGGTAGGAGCCAGCCTGGACGCCGAGGGAGAAAGGGCAGAATTGATGAGAAAAGGCACAGTGTGGAAAGACATAGTGCAAAATAGAAAAAGGATGTTGGAGATATGTCCCAAAGTGGATTTCTACATCAGTGCTACAGTGGGATTAATAAATGCTCTACATGTTGTTGATTTTCATAGATCATGGATAGATCAAGGACTGATTAGGCCCATGGATTTTAATTTCAACTTGTTGCAATGGCCCAAGTGGCAGAGGATGGACAATCTACCAAAAGAATATAAGGAACAGGTGGACAAAAAATACAAGCAACACATAGAATGGCTCAAAGGCAAGGACCCTCTAACCAGAGCGACCAAGGGTTATCAGAGTGCCCTCAATTGGATGTGGATGAAAGATAACACAAAAAATTTACCGTTGTTCTTTGAACAGACAAGGAAATATGACACTATTAGACAGGAAAATATAGTAGAGGTGTTTAGTGAGTTAAAAGAATTATTTGACGTACATGAAAAGACTTAAACCAAACCAAGGCAATAAAACTTTTTGCATGGCTCCCTGGACCCACACCTATCTATCGCCGCAGACAGAGCGTAGGATCTGTTGCGCCTCGAGGGAGAATGCACAGAGTTTTCGTCAATACATCGACAGGCATGGAGACTTGAAGGATTATCAGCCTCAAACTTTGGACCAACATTGGAACAACGAGCACATGAAAAGTGTAAGGACTAGAATGATGTCCGGTGAGACATTGGCAGAATGTCAGGTGTGCAACGACAAATTACTCAATACCGACGTGTATCGTGACTATTTCAATCATCTGTTCCGCAACAAGATTGACGATGCTTTTGAAAAGACCGACGACACCGGATACACTGAGATGAAGACTGTGAGTTTTGATTATAGATTTAATAATCTTTGTAATTTCAAATGCCGGCAATGCGGTGATATGTTAAGTTCAAGCTGGGAATCAGAACAAAGAAGCCATGATATGTGGTCCCCGGAGAGGCAGCCCTGGATGGCAGCGCCACTGAGACAACAGATCTCATATTTTCAAGACAGCACCGTGGTGTTAGAGTTCATGAATGCAATAGAGGACAAGCGCATGGAGGAGATATATTGGGTTGGTGGAGAGCCCTTGATGTGGGACATACACTGGACAGCAATGGACAGAATCATTCAATTAAAATTCAGCGACAGGGTATACGTAAGATACAACACTAACCTAAGTCGCACACAATTCAAGGGCAAAAAACTTTTCGATCTTCTTGGACATTTCAGAGATTGGCAGGTCTGTGCGTCACTAGATGGCACAGGAGAAATAGGAGAATACATAAGGACCGGACTTGACTATGAAAAATTTCTAGCAAATTTCAAGGAGGGACTATCAGTTGCCCGAAATAAAAGACAGATGCAGTTAGACTTCACGATAACCATGCCCGGAATGCAGGAGATACGTAGCATGTTTGACCTATCGCAGCAATTGAACGCTAAACTATTGACCAAGGTTACCTTTGCTTTTGACTCACAGCAGATTATGTCTCCCATGTGTCTGCCAAAGCCGCTTTTGCATCAACTGATCGATGAAAATTTAGATTACATTAAACCAAGAGCGACTGCTATGCAAAAGAGCTTAGTAGATGTGCTAGAAAACATGAAGACACGTCCAACTTTCTGGGAGGAGTACCCAAAAGCAGAAATAGGTATCCGCTCAGGAAAAAAAAGATGTGAAAAAATTGACACGATACGTGGAACAGATATAAAAAAAATATTGATAGACGAAAGATTATTAGAATGGTGGAAAAATATCTAAAATCTAACTTATGTGTGCTGCCGTGGACTTCCTTGGAAGTTGACGTGAATGGCTCTGCGTCACCTTGTTGCCTATACAAAGGAGAAATAGGTGATTTCAAAGTTTACAAAGACGATCTACATAAAATACAAAATTCAAAATACATGAATGAGTTGAGAGATCAATTCCGCAATGGCGAACGTCCCGCAGGTTGTACCAGTTGTTGGCAGGAAGAGGATGCGGGCAAAATATCAAAGAGAATGAACAGCTATTATAAAATGAAAAATAGTTTGAATGGGTGGACCCCAGAATCAAAACCATCTCTTAAATTTATTGATTTCAAATTGGGCAATATATGCAATCTCAAATGCCGCATATGTGGCAGTTACAGCAGTTCCAAATGGGCCCAGGAAGAATTAGATTATGGCGCGAATCCCGTCGCCAAACAAAACCTAGATTCTGGCCAATGGCCCAAACGTAATCCTGCCTTTTTCGAAGACATCAAACCCGTGTTGAAAGATGTGGAGTACTTTGAATTCACGGGCGGTGAACCCATGATGATAGAAAATCATTTCAAGATATTGGAGCATTGCATTGAAAATGAATATTCAAAAAAGCAATATCTACATTACAACACCAATGGCACCAAGTGTCCACCATTGAAAGTGTTTTGGATGTGGAGCCAATTTAAGAACGTTGAGATAGCATTCAGTATCGACGATACCGAGGCAGCTTTCGAATACCAGAGACATCCAGCAAGCTGGCAAGAGGTGCAAGACAATTTAAAGGAGTACAAAAACTTTGTGGGCAGCAACAACATTGATTTTCAAATATGCTCGACTATAAACATTTTCAACATTCTAAGTTTAGATAGATTATTATATTGGGTGAAAGAATTCAATCCAAAATATTTTCATGTGAATACGCTGTTTGCTCCGGACTGCTTTAACATTCAAACATTGCCCAAGCAGCTCAAAAAAGTTGTGACAGAAAAATACCAACATCTACCTCCCTACAGGTCCATAATCAATTTTATGAACATGTCGGACAGGCATTCTCATGAAATGGACGCGGAAAGGAAAAGAAGGATAAGACGGACAGATGAGTATAGGCAAGAAAAATTTTCTGAAATATTTCCAGCGTTAAATAATTTTTTAAGGATATATGAATAAAATTTTACTGGCAGGTGGATGCAGTTTCACTTTTGGTAACGAATTGAGCGATGATAATGGAAAAAATCCATCCGCAAAATCCTGGTCGGCTCTACTGGCCAAAGAAACAAATGCCAAATATATTTGCGTGGCGAAGCCAGGAATAGGCAACTCTGCAATAGCAAGGAGGATCTTTTCCTATGTTTCATCCAATCCCACCAAGGACGTCTTTGTTACCGCCATGTGGAGTTTCTTATCACGCTATGATTGGGCCATGCCAAGACACCATGTTCTTGAAGGGACTAGATGGGCCTCAATCACGCCATGGGACACTTCCGACAATCAGGCAGAAGTACAAAAAACATTGTGCACCAGTGAGCCCCAATTGGAGGAATGGAAAAGGCGCAGGGAGGACATGAAGAGCACAGGAGTTGGGCCGTTCGCTGATGCCCTTTATCGTCACGCCGCGAACCAATATCACGAAGCATATCTCAGCTGGAAGAGCATCGTGTGGCTGCAGAATATCTTGGAAAAGAAAGATGTGCCCTACATGTTCACTTTGGCTGATAACAGTTTATTTTGGCAAGGGTTTGAGCCATTGCATGCAGTTGATTCTTTGCTGAATGGTCTATATAATGAAATAAATTTTGATAAATGGATTTTTTTTGGAGATAGGCAAATGGGATTCAATCAATGGTCAATAATGAAAGAATATCCTCGGGCCACCACGCATCCGCTTGATTTGGCACACGCTGATGCAGTGGCACTTATACGCAATAAATTTTTAAAATTGTATCAACAATAGGAGAAAATATGTTCAATTGGTTAAAATCTTTAATACAAAGAATAAAATTAGAAAGACAGTACCGCAAACGTTTGAAAGAATTAAGAAAGAAAGATCCCTTCATATACAAGTAAAATGAGAACTCTGGGAATAAATTGCCTGAATCATGACGCAGCCATGGCTGTAATCGATGGAGGCGAGATATTATGGGCCGCGCACTCGGAAAGATATAGCAAAATAAAAAATGATGAATATCTTAACTGGGATATAGTGAACGAGGCCAAGTTGTTTGGGCCATGGGATCGCGTGGTTTATTACGAAAAACCCATATTGAAAAAAACGAGGCAGATTTACGCGGGGCAATGGGCCGAAGTCTTCAATCGAGCCAACATGCCACAAAGTTACCTGCAAAATTTTAACATCAAAATAGATCAATATTGCGGGCATCACGAATCTCATGCGGCGGGAGGCTTCTATACGTCACCTTTTAATGAGGCAATGGTGCTTACGGTTGACGCCATAGGAGAATGGGAAACCACCACGATATGGCAGGCAAGTGACAAAAAATTAGAGAAGTGTTACAGCATGAAGTATCCACATTCGTTGGGAGTGCTTTATTCTGCATTTACCCAGCGTGTTGGATTGAAACCCGCAGAAGAAGAATATATTTTGATGGGAATGTCTGCGTATGGACAACCAAAATATGTTTCTAACATTTACAAAGATCTGTTGCAATGGGACGGAGATTTTATCTTAAAAAAAAATTTGCATAGAGGACTTGGCGATTGGCTGCCGGAAGCGGATTCGATGGACTTGGCGGCAAGCATACAGCAAGTTATGGAGCTGGAATTAGAGAAACTATGGAGAAAGGCACGCAAGCACATATCTGTTGGGCATGCAAGGAATTTGGTTTATGGTGGTGGCGTGGCACTGAATTGTGTGGCGAACACCAAGTTGGCGGATTTGGATCTATTCGATAACATATGGATCATGCCCAATCCCGGAGATGCCGGCAGCTCCATAGGCTGCATCGCGGCCGCTGAACGTAAACACATCAATTGGCGTCATCCTTTCCTTGGGCACCGCATAGAGGGCGAATATCCTGTAGATAGCATTATAAAGGAATTGGAAACCAATCGCATGGTGGGTGTGGCCAACGGCCGGGCAGAGTTTGGTCCAAGGGCGCTTGGTAATAGATCTTTGCTGGCCGATCCCAGAGGCAACGACATAAAGGATTTGGTAAATCAAATCAAAAAAAGACAGGAATTTCGACCATTTGCGCCGGCCATATTGGAGGAGGATCTAAGAGACTATTTTGAGGTTCCTAAGTGCGTTGTAAACACCCCTTATATGCAATTTATAGGCATTTGCAAGCATGGTAAAGACTTTCCTGCCATAATACATCATGACGGCACCAGCCGTGTGCAAACAGTGAATAAAACAGACAATCCGGGCTTTTACCAACTGTTAAAAACATGGAAGGAAAAGACCGGCTGTCCCATGCTGCTGAACACATCTCTCAACATCAAAGGTGAGCCCATTGTGAATGATAGTTTGGATGCAAAACGTTTCGAAACCAAGTATAATGTGAAAGTGCTATGAAAATAGAAGGTAATTTTGAAGTTGGCGGAACCATTGTCAAGCAGGATGATCGCTATGTGGTCAAGGACAATAACCTGTTGAAGAATTTGATCTTGAGCAGCACCAGGCTCAATCCAGGCAAGCAGACCACTGGTCATAGACATGCCGGGCAGGAGGAGGTGTACTTGTTCGTGGAAGGCAATGGTGAAATGCTGTTGGATGATAGGCGCTTTCCAGTGAGCAAGGGAGATATAGTGTTGATAGAAGACGGAGTTTTCCATAGAGTTTACAACACCACTGAATCGGAGCTCTATTTCGTTTGCGTGTTTGATGGCAGGAGGACGATATGAAAATATTTGTTACTGGAGGAGAAGGTTTTATAGGCAGCTGGATTGTGGAAAAATTAAGCAACAATGGACATGAGGTAGGCACTATGGACAATCTTGATACCTATGGAGTGATAAGCGAGAATAAACTTGATCAATTGTGTAGATGGAGGAGACGCAACTGGAAAAAGGTAACGAGATTTTTCGGCAATGTTAATAGTCCAGAATCCTATTATCTTTTGACTCCAAAGAATGCACTCAAGGCGATGCAGGAATCGGAGGTTGTGATACACCTGGCATCTTTTCCCAGGGCCAAAATAGTCAACGAAGATCCGCAGCAAGGTGTCAATAATATTGTGGGCGGTACAACTAACATGCTGAATCTGTGTAAGTGCACCAAAGTTAAAAGATTTGTTTTTGTGTCCTCCAGCATGATCTATGGAAATTTCAAAGATGGCACTAAAGAGGACATGCCTGCCAGCCCAATTAATGTTTATGGGCAAGCAAAACTTGCTGCAGAAAAAATGACTGAATTATTTGGCAGGGTACATGGACTGGAATACGTCATCGTGCGGCCCAGTGGAGTGTATGGGCCAGGAGATATTCCAGATAGAGTCTTGAGCAAGTTTTTTGACGCCGCCATGCGAGGTAAAGATATTGTGGTCCATGATAAGCGCAACAAAGTTGACTTCACATATGTGGAGGACGCGGCCGATGGCATCATCAGTTGTGCCCTTGGTAAACAAGCCGCGAATAAAATATTCAATATCACTGCCGGCGGTGCGACCAGTTTGGGAGAAGCGGCAGAGAAGATTATTAAATTGACCGGCAGCAGCAGCAAAATAAAAGACACAGGCCAGAATAGTCTGTATCCTGAAAGAGGCACACTTGATATATCTTCGGCCGTGAAATTACTGAAATACAAACCCAAACACAGTTTTGAACAGGGAATAAAAAAATATTATGAATGGTTACAAGATAAAATTTAATGGTCTTGAACGTATCTATGATCGTTACAAGCAGGAACTGGATGAACAAGCTCGGAAGTCCTGGCAGTCAGGACAGGCAATCCTGGGCGAGCAGACTGAAAAACTGCAACACAACATAGCCAAAAAATACGGAAGGCGATACGCGGTTGCGGTTGGCAGCGCGACAGATGGAGTGTATTTTGCCCTAAGGTCATCTGGCATCGGCCGGGGAAATAAAGTTTTTTGCCCGGTGCTCAGCTATGTGGCCACCTCAGGAGCTATACGCAGGGCTGGCAGCGAGATCAGATTTATCGACACAGACGGCTACGGCAACATAGGAAATTTTCCTTTTGGAGAGAGACCAGATGCCTTGGTGTATGTCAATCTGTATGGCAACACGGCAGATTATGACAGAATAAAATCATTCTGCCAGGAGAATAAAGTTGTATTGATAGAGGATGCCGCACAATCTCAAGGGGCGTATTATAGAGACATTCCCTCCGGAGCCATGGGAGACGTCAGCGTGTTCTCGTTCGATCCCATGAAGAACATGCCCAGCTTCGGTTCTGGTGGCATGGTGCTCACAGATGACGAGCTGGTGTGCAGGCGGGTGATGTCTCTCAGGAGACATGCCGTCAAGAGCGACGACTTCGATCATGGATACAACAGCGTAATATCAGAAGATCATGCCGGACAGCTCAACGTTTTGTTGTATCACTATGATGAGCTGCAGATGGATCGTGAGCGCGTTGCACTCAGATATTATTCTAACCTGCCGAAAAGTATTTTCATACGCGGAGATGGAAAAAATAAAAGTAGCTACCATAAATTGGTCATGCTGTCCGAGCACAGGAATGAGCTTAAAGAACATCTTGAACAGCAGGGCATAGAAACAAAAATACATTACGCGGAAATACTGGACCCTGCCAATTTGGGTTTTTACCCTGTGGCAGAAAATATATGCAGAGGTGCCCTTAGCATGCCAATATATCCGTTTCTAAGCGATGACGAAATAGATTACATATGCGATAAGATCGAGGATTTTTATGGCGTTTGATTGTATTTGTGTTGATTTTCAAAACGCCACGGAAAATTTAAAAATCATCAAAGATCGCATGCCCCAGGCAAGGGTGATACCTTTTGTCAACAGCTACATGGAAATTTTGCGATCCATGGTCAGAGACTCAAGGACCTCACAGGTATGGATGCTGTCAACTCTTGTGGACTACAGCACATTTGATTTTGATTACATTCCAGAACAACACCAAGACAGACAGCTACATGTGTGGGCCAGCGCGGGGCAGAAGGAAGGGGACACGCTATTAATACCACGGGATGATTTTTTAAAACAGGAAGTACATTTGAAATTTCTAAGAGATTACACCGACATCAATTACCATGACTCTGCTCTGTGCTACTCGGCATGGCCTACGAGGCAGTTCAAGTTCGATGACTTGATTGAACAGGTGCGGGTGCAGAAAGAGCTGTATGTGAATTATTATTACAGAGATCCTGTTCAGCATGTGCCTTCATTTTGGGAGGACATCAAGTTATATTGTTTGAACAGCAATAGATTAAATCTTTTGGTTCCAAGATTCTTCGTAAGGGAAGAATTACATGAATACTCACCAAAGCTATTGTCAAACGAGGCATCTGGTGGTCTGTATTTTGATATCGTGTTCATACATAACAATGAACCTCAACACAGAGAAAATTATGAAGCCCTGCTGTCAGCCACCAAAGGAAAACCAAACGCTGTGAAGATAGTGGCAGGAGTTTCCGGTAGGAACCAGGCCTATCGCGCTGCGGCCAATATCAGCGACACCGAGTATTTCTATGCGGTGTTCGCCAAGATAAGAACAAATCCTAATTTTGGGTTTGATTTCACGCCTGACACCCTTAAATCTCCTAGGCATTACATATTCGACTGCTACAACCCTGTCATAGATTACACGTATGGACATCAGGCCATAATACTATACAACAAGAAAATGGTTTTGCAAAACCCAGGCACGGGACTAGATTTCACACTATCTCAAAAGCATGATCATGTGAAGTTATTAAGTGCTGAAACCACCTTTCATCTTGATCCGCAAGTGGCATACAGGACTGCATTCAGAGAAGTGGTGAAACTGCTTTACGCCCAAAAGATGCAGCCCACAGTGGAAGGCAATCATATTTTACTTAAATGGTACACAGAGTCTGACAAGCATAACTCAAGTTATGTGCGTGCTGCCTATGAAGATGCCGTGTCTTTTGTGAAACAATACGCGGGTGATTTTGAAAAGTTATTACAAAGTTATGAGTGGGAATATGTTGATAGTCTATATCAGCAACGATACAATTAATCTTTAAAAGTTTTATCTAACAGGTTGTTTGTTTTGGATTCGATATCGTGTTTTAATTTAGGGATATCGAATTTCAATTCCACATGCTTGATGTTAGGATAGTTATTGTTGATAAATTTTTTCACTGTCTGGGCTACTTGTATCTCAGTTTTCTTTGCGGCCAATTCTTTTTCTACATCATAATGTATTGTCACATGATTTTTCAAAGTTATGTCGCACCATCTCACGTATCCTATTGGCATGTTGCTGTACGAAATGCCTTCTAGCACCTCAGGCCATTCTTTGACAAACTCAGATGTCAACTGCACCCAGGTCTGTTTAGCTCTTGGCAGCTTGCTGGCCATTGTTGCTATTTTTTTTTGTTCTTTGATTTTGGCTTGTCCTCTGCCACAGATAGGTCTTTTAGTGAAACTTTCATATCATCTGCCAGCAGCTGATTTAATTTGTCCAAAGGTATTCTGCCATTCTTATCTGGCCCATACGTGACTATCACGTCCTTGGTAGGCATCTTCTTAATGTAATTTTCTTCATGTAAGAAAGACAGCATATTGATATCTCCCGGAAAGTTGCACTTGGCCAGGTATGTGCCTAGGTCAAATGCGGCCTGTCCGTCAGAACTTTCAAGGCTGCGCATCAAAGCGTCTCTGTAGTTTAAGTTTAAAAAGTTTGGACCAATCACTAAACAGTTTTCTGGTTCTTTTGGAACCATTTTAAAGACTATGACCACCGGCGCATTGTCAGCAGCCAACACTCCTAGGTGTTTGAAATATCTCTTAGGCTGACTGTTGGCCTGTCCAACTCCGGTGGCGTCCATGACCAATCTATCATAAAGATTTAGCATTTTTTACCTTCCAGCAGGAACTGGATTTTCTGTTTTCTTCGCAGCTTCCTCGGGCTTAGGTTCTGGTGCCACCTTGGCCAGGAATGCCTGTAGTTTGTTATAGATCAATCCCACGGTGGCCATCTCATTGGCTCTGAATGCACCTCTCGTGGATGCTACGTCCATTACAAGTGCAATATTCCGCAAATCACCGATGTTGAGATCGGTAGCAGGCTGACCCATTGCAGGTTGCTGTGCCGTTGGTGCGGTCTGAGCCTGAGCAGTCGCTTTTGGCGCTGAAGATTCAGTTTCTTTTTTTGTTTTTTTTGTTGCCATTTTTTCTCCTAATTGCAATTAGAATACAATTGTAACAAAATTAGTTAGCGAGGTCAATGCTTAAATCACAGCATTCTGAGCCATGCCGCTGAGTATGAATAGTGTGAGGTCGCTGTGTTCCTCGAAGCCCACGGTGGTCAATATCTGCACTTGGTCATTTTGGTATTTGACATCATTTACCATGGCAAACCTGCCTGCGCAATTGGCATAGATCCAGCGCGCAGTCTTGTGCATCTGGTGATCTGTTTGACTTGGTAAAGATATCGATTTGAAATGTGGTGGTATCCGATCTAGTTTTCTTGTGTGGAAATTTTTGGCATTAATCCTCATAATTCACCGTCAATCCAAATGGTGCTTGTATATTTCTTTCCAGGCTGTTGTTGATCAGGAATATGGTGTCGCAATAGTCCTTGTCGCCCCAACTGTCGTAGGGCCAACCGTCTGTGAACATGATGAATTTCTTGGGCTCGATGCCCTCCTCCTTCATGTAATCCCAGTTGCACATGAAGTCAGTTCCGCCACCAGACCCCAGCTTGTAGTCCTTTAGTTCATCCTGGTTGTCGGGCGTGTAGATCACCGGATTGAATACCTTGGTGTCAAAGGACCAAAGATGTATGCGGAAGTCCTTGTACTGGTCCATAATGCCCTGCACCTCACTGAGGAATTCTCTGCACTGGTCATCGTCAATGGATCCCGATGCGTCGATCGCCAGGCAGATGTCAATTTTGTCTGTGTTGATCATGCCGGGCAGTATTGCGTCCATGTGCCAGCTCCTCCTGCTGGGTTTCATGAATGTGTAGTCGCTCTTCATTGTGCTCAATATCTGCTGTTGTATGATCTCTCTCCAGTTCATTTTCGGCTCAGTAAGCTGAGCCACCAATCTCTGTATGCTGCCGGGCAGGTTACCTGCTCCCGAGCTCTGTGCCGCGCTCAGCATGGCCTCCTTGATCTCGTCCTTGATCTTTTTCAGTTCCTCCTTGGTATAGACCGGCTGGCCTTGCTTGTTGGCACCACTGCCTTCACCTTGCTTATCCTTGCCATCACCTTGGCCATTTCCGTCCTTGTTCATTTGCAGGTGTTGATCAATCAATTCACCCAGTTTGTTCAAATTTATCTTATGCTTTTTCACATTCTTGTACAGCTCGTCATAGATCTTTTCTGCCGCCCAATCCTTGTATTTGTCATCCTGGAAACCTTTGTTTTCGCCCTTCTTGCCCTTGGGCATGTCGCCGATCTTGTAATCCACTAGTATCTGATTCACCGCATAGTCGCAGGCGATGTTCCAAATCTGTGGATCTCTGTCGCCAACACGCAGCAACATGTGCTCGAACACATTGTGCAGTACCTCATGCCCAAACAGGAATTCAGTTTCTCTAGCGGAAAGGCTGTCTATGAATTTGATGTTATAGAAGAAGTGCCTGCCGTCTGTGGCAGCGGTGTCACACCACTTGTCAGCGTTCACGATCTTGAGCCTGGTGGCCAGGTTGCCGAAGAATGGATGCTTCAATAACAATGCTATCCTGGCGGTGACCAGCTTGTCTATGATCTTTTGATCTGTGGCGAACATCACTTTGACTCCATGGCAGTTATTACGTACTTGCCAAATTTTTTGTGGAATCTGTCGAATGATTTAAGTTTGCTGGGATCGAATGGCAGCTTGTAGTTGGTCAGCGCTATCTTGGCTCCCATGACCACTAGTTCGGTCTCAAAATTGTCCATCATGTAGTCGAAGAAACGATCTGCCTTGTCATTCCAGTTCCTCTCCTTGTTGATGTGTGACTGTTGCAATTCGTAGCACAGGCTAACGGTGAGCGAATACATCGCTGATATCTCCTTGGCCTTAAGGTCCTTGACCTTGCCGCTCAGTATGTCGGATGGGTTAGGTAGTTGGCCGCTAATTTTACGATGGTTCATAAACTTAACGGCCAGTCCCTCTCCTACTGCGCCCGCCACGAGGTCAGTGAGCGTACTTTCAGGCAGGCTGTCCGATAGAAGTTGGCTTACGAAACTCCATGATCTAGGAGTCGCGAAAGAGCGTGATGATCCCTTGGGATCAAAATCATATAAATCTTGTTTGGCGAATGTGACATAGCCCACCACGTCAGGGTGTATGTGGTGCATGGTAGCCCACTGCATCCAGTCATCATAGTCCACTCGCAGTTCGATGTGTACGAACCTGTTGGCGAGCGGCGCTGGCATCCTGTAGGTCACTCCCTTGTCTGCGTCTCTGTTGCCCGCGGCCACAATGGCCACGCCCGCTGGCAGGTGATACTGCCCCACTCTGCGGTTGAGAATCAGCTGATATGCTGCCGCCTGCACAGCAGGCGCAGCGGAATTGAGTTCATCTAGGAATATAATATCGGTGGATTCGGGATTGGTTGGCAGCTCAGCTGGAGGAGCCCATACCATGTTGTTTTCCTTGGCATTGTAATAGGGGATACCTTTGATGTCAGTGGGTTCCCACAGAGGCAATCTTATGTCTATCACCTGTCTATCTTGGTCTTGTGCCACCTGTTTCACGATATCAGATTTACCAATACCGGGAGCACCCCACATCATTAGTGGTCTCTTTAATTGTATGCAGTGCGATAATGCTGCCTTCGCCTCATTTGGAGTAACGGTTCTGTTTTGAGAGCCAACCGCTGTGCTCTTTTCCTTTTTGCTCACCATTTTTAGACCTCTCTACAATTTGTTTATACTACCATTATAGCATAAAACCGTATAAGGTCAAGTTGATTTAACCAATTGATATTATTGGCTTTTTTGCTCATCCGCCTTGCTCATGGCGCGGGCAAGCCCATATTTGGTCACGTCACCGGCAAACATCATCAACTGAAGTGCCATTCTTTCCATTGTGACAGTGATCTGTTTCTTGTCCACATGATATGGGCAGTCCACAAATTCGTCCAACCATAGGAAGGTCTGTGGCGTGAAGATGATCTTGTCTGGGAACTTGATTGTGTAGATTTTGATCTCTAATTTTTTTACAATGTCAAGCCCCTGCTTGGTCAGTCGCAACGACCTAGCCTGATAGCTTTCTCTCACGTTCTGCCACCAAGTGTAATAACAGCTCTTGACAGTTTCCTCATGGTCGGGCTGATTCAGCAGTTGCATGAAGGTGCGAGTATAGGCGGTCTTGACGTCCATACTGTTAATTATCGCTTGAATTTTTCGCCGGACTTTAATAGGTACACGCCAAACTTGTCAGTCTTGTGCATGGTGTTGAGTTTCTTGGCCAGGTTCTCCGCATGTCCCGGGTTGGAAAAAGAAACTTTCTTGTACTTGGGACCTGGGTAATTGGAAACCAAGCTGGCACTTTTAAGATTGATGGGTTTACCATCGTAAAATACCGCCCAGATTCCTTCCGCAGCGAGAACTTCTTCTTGCTTGTAGGTCTCTTTATTGCTGATAGTCAACAGCACTGTGGGTTTTGGTCTTGACATAATCTATCAAGGTATTTACCAATTTTTACCAGATAGATTATTTGCTGAACTTGCCGCCGTCCATTTCTATGTTGATCGTTTGAGCCTGCTGTGCTGTTTTCAATGCCTCGATCATATCTTCCTGCACAGACACTATTCTCATCATGGTTTGGCTCAAACTAGATGCCAAACGGTCGGCGTCTTGCATGGTCAAAACAATACTTTTTTCCTGCTTGTTTTTGGCAGTGCGTACTCTGGCTATGAAGTCTTCAATGGGCTGAGTTTGCAGCTTGCTCTTTGATTGCGTCATTTAATACCTGTTGCATTTCTATTTTGGTTTTGATAGGCCCTTTGTATGCATATCTCTGTAGTGTAATTACCTTGGGACAGTAGGCTTTCCTCCAACCTTTGGGGAAGCTGATGATATAATAGCCTGCACAAAACAAGCTGCGGCTTTTGGGTGTTTTGGTGTAAACGGGCAGTTGCTTTTGCACGTCAAACATGGAATTGTAAGGCTGTTGTGAGCAAGTATAGCCATGCACCTGAAATTCCGTTTCGATGTGTGGCGCTTTATTTTCTGGCACTGTGATATCTGTGGCAAATATGCCTGAGCCAAATCGTGCGTACAGGCTTTCCTGTGTGGGATATTCCTGTCTTTGATCTTTCTTGCCCAGGAAGATCCAACCATTGTCGTCTTTTCTTTGCAGTGTGCCCAATTTCTGGCCATTCTCTTCTATGATCCAAAATTTATCTTTTACTAATATCTTTGCTCGCATGGTCATGCCAACCTCGCATTGAACGGTTCCACATACAACTGTGCCTGTTCCGTGATCTTCTGCAGGTCATATTTGGCACAGAATCTCATGAATCTTATACCCACTTGTGATATCTGTTTGTTTTCTGCTTTGGCCTGGACAATTGTTTGATCCAGTTCTTGTATTATGGCTTCGGGTTGTGCATGCAAGTCAACCAGCAATCTGTTGCGCTCGTAATCATCTATCACTCTGTGTTCAACCCCCTCAGGATCCATCCATTTGCTCAGCATGAGATTGTTCCAGGCATAACCTTTGTTGAGCCTATCCTCAAATGCTTCCAACAATCCCACTTTGTTTTTAGTGCCTTTTTTGCGCACTCCCGGGAAAGCTGAAAATATGTTGTCAGATGGATCGCCTCGCATGGCCTTTTCGAATATCGTCCATTCTGCACTCTCTGTTTTCTTGTGCTGTTTGGTTTTATTGTCGATCACAGGATTGCCTTTTTTATCAAAATAGCCCGCCACTGTGATGGTCTCTTCAGTGACACCATTGTACTGTCGAACATTTGGAGCTATCAGCTGATTGAGATCTTTGTCTGTGCTTATGATAACATGCTGTTGATCAGGATGCAGATCAATCCAACGAGCTATGAGATCGTCTGCCTCACATCTGCCATTTTGTAGCACCGTGACGTTGGTCTTGGTTCTTACGAAATCCACGAAATCATCATAGCACTCCCAGAACAGTTTGTTCTCTTCCTGCTCTGCCGCCGTCATTGCCTGCACTGTTTCTGCTCGATTCCTCTTATAGGGAGCATAGTGGTCTTTCCTCCAGCTGCGTCCCTCCAAACAGAATATTACGTGGGTGCCGTCAAAATCATTCCAGGCTTTCTTGATGGAATTTAGGGTGATGTGTATGGCCATGCCGATCTTTTCAGAAGCATCGCCACGTATCACGTGCCTTGCTCGGAAAAAAGTGTTAGCGGTATCTACCAGTATGTGGGTCATACCTATGATACCTCAGTCTTGCCGTCATCTCTTCTATTGATTTGAACATAACCTGCACCTGTTACATCCACACCTTGCTCGTTGCCGATGGTCCGGCAAAGGCTCTGAAACCAACGATCCACTATTTCCTCTTCAGATGCACCTTTGTAGCCATTCTGTTTCAACATATTCACAAACTCATTATTCCAATCCAATTCAAAGAATCCATTTCTTGGATTTTCTGGATTCACATTCACTTGCAGAACCTTGACCATGGGCTCTTCGCTCTTTTCAACTTTTGTATTTTTTGTTTTTTTAACTTTCATATCCTTATTTTACAACTGTTTTTGGAAAAAATCAATTGTTTTCCAATCCAAATTTACCAAATTACGTTCCCCAAGCATTCTTGAACAATGGCACCTGTAATCTATCGCTGTATCTGTAGCCCATTTTCATTGCCAGCTCTGCAACTGTCCTGTTGTTCATGTGATACACGCTCTCCACACCACCCACGGGCATGAGATAAACGGAACCTCGGAATCCCGCTTTATTATATTCCTTTACGACCTCTATGGCTTCATAGGCATCATTGATGTCAACGATCACAAATTTCAAGTACACATGTCCCACTTCACCATACTCCGCTACCACATCGGGCACAATGGCATCTTCTCGCTTCTCGCCGCTCACGCTCAATTTTGCGCTCACAGAGAAAGTGATGCTATCTTTGTTCCTACCATGCCTGTGACTCCACTGTGAAAGATATCGTTTGAAATCTTGATGAAGTCTCTGTGTGCCATTGGTCTCGAAAGTGATCTCTCTGAGGTCCTGCATCTTGCCGTGCTCCAGTAAATCAGGATATGCTCTCTGCCAGCCCAGCAATGGCTCGCCGCCCGTGAATATGAAATGCTCATCGACCCATCGCTTGTGTGGCAATATCTCCATGGTCCTCTCCACTATGGCGTCTGACGTCAGCATGGGAGACAGGTCCTTGAATCTAGGATCCCAGGAGGCATAGCTGTCACAGCCTGTGCTGACCAAAGGCAATTCTCGATAATCTTTGAATGGGAATTTTTTATGTTGCTCGTACACCTTGTCATTTTCATCGCTCCTGACCCCTTTGGGTAGGCCGAACCCGGCACAGGTGAAGTTGCAGCCAAATGTTCGCAGGAATACCGAAGGCACGCCCATGTAGCGCCCCTCTCCCTGTATGCTGTAAAATAGTTCAGCTACTTTTATCTTGCTCATGCAATGCCTCGACCGCTTCTAATATCTCTTCCACAGTGTATTTTCCCATTCTCTTTTTTTTAATTTCTGGGTCCTCATCTAAAGTGTACACTTCGTATTCGTTTTCGTCAATCTTGCTGTTCATATATGAATTTTTTATTGCAATATCCGCAAATGACTTCGTTACTATTGCCTATTGTGTAAAATACAGTGGGGTGTCCACCCCAGTCGTCATCTCCAAAACATTTGATGTCTCTGGTGTTGACGACCTCGACAGCCTGTTCAGCCATCATCTTTTATCTTTTTTATCAAGCCTCACCACATTGCCGCTGCGGAAATGGCCCACTGTCTCTCTTTGAATGTCATCATGATTGAACTCTGCCCAGTACAGTTCAAAGGCCACGCCGTCCTCTATTCCCTCGAAGAGATGGAAGTAGCCTGGCTTGACCTTGGTGAAATCGCCGGGTCCCAATATCGTCTCGTCGATGAGGTCCTGCTGGTCTCTCTGCCAGACCTTGATCTTCATCCGGCCTGACACCACGTAGAATCCGTTCCACTTGTGTTTGTGCTGGTGTTTGCTGCACACTCCTCCCGCCCTGAAGTCGATGCGGTGGAATTCCAGCACGCCATTGGCGTGTATCAGTTCGGTCTGTCCCCAGATCTTGCCGGCCTTATTTGACATATCCACACATTTTAATTGTATTTAGATGATTTGTCAAGGCAGGTGCTGGTAATGGCACCTGCCTCATGATCTATCCAACCAGTTTCCTCTGCAGCTTGTTCTGCAGATACATCAGCAACACTCCATACGCGGGCAAAAAGATTATGAATCCCACAATGATTTTGACCAAGGTGTTGTTGAAGGCCACCGCATGCACCCACGGCTGCGGATAGAACGCAGTGTAGAAGAATGTGTAGGTGTCAATGATGTTGGCCGCCACAGTGCTGAGGGCCGGAGCCAGCCACCAGTTGCTGGTCCACTTCTCACGTATGTACTGCATCACGTAAACGTCCAGCATGGTGCCCACTGCATATGCGGTGCCGGATGCCACGCCCACTCTGATTGCGTGTGGGTCCTTCAATATAAGAAGCACAGCCACCGACGCCACTATGGCGGGCAGCATGGCCATGGCCACCACCGCCCTGGCGGTGTGCTTGCCCACCAACCGCACGGTGAGATCGCTTGCGACCACCACCAGCGGGAACGTGAAGGCCGCAGCTGCCAATGGGAAGCTGGTCTGCCAGCCCAGTATGTTGATCTTTTCTGCAAAGAGATTGAAGCGTATGGTCACAAGATAATTGCTAATAGCAATGATCACTGTGTGGAATATCACCAAATTCCGCAACAGGCCACGGTCAACATCTTTCAACAGATTGTTTAGATAGTTTGTCATGTTTCTCCTTTTTAGGTTTGCCATTCCTCCCATGGAAAGACCACCCACTGCGGCTGTAGACTTTTGTCAATCTCGTAGCCCTGGTAGTCCATTTTGACAGGCGATGGTTTGTTATTGACCACAGCAGCAAAACGCACACGCTCAGGTTTTCCAAAGTTGTCCACGATGTATTGGAACGTGGCTCCGGTGTCGTTGATGTCGTCAATGATCAAAATCTTTTTCTGAAATGCGTATTCTTTTTCCAGCACAGAGAGGTTGGGCTTGACTGCATGATCCCTCAGTCGCACGTCCAGCACTGCGTGCTCCTTTTTCAATCTATGTGATAGGTACACTCCTGGCACGCAGCCACCTCTGTTGATGCCCAGTATAATGCTAGGCATCCACATGGAATGCACCAGCTGATCCTCAATTTGAGTCAGTGCCTGGCGCATCTGCAGTGTGGTAAAATAAGTTTTTTGCACAGTATCAACCGCTGTCATTTTAATAGTAATCCTGCCACGTAGATGGCTGTTAATCCTGCATTAAGTGCTATTAGACTGCGTTCTTGCCACAGTATGCCCACTAGCACCCATATGCCATTGGCCACGCAAAATAGATACACATATACCGGAAACACGTTGAAGGCTGCCAGCGTGGCGGCGCACAACAGAACCACTGTTCCGATCCAGGCCAGCGATTGGTAAGGTTTGGTTGGTAATTTACTTGCCATCGTAGACCCTGTTGATCACGTTGTTGACCCTCACGAAGTGAGCGCACTTCGGCATGTCCTTGATACGTCTAGCTCCGATGTAGGTGCAGGTGCTTCTCACACCACCCAATATCTGTTCCACTGTGTCCTTCACAGGACCTCGGTCATCCAGCAGCACTGTCTTTCCCTCTGTGCCTCTGTAGCCGTCCTTGCGCATGCCATACCTCTCAAAGGCCGACTCGGAACTCATGCCATAAAAAACTCTCTTGCCATCACGCAGCTCCAATTCTGATTCTTCATGTGCCGCCAGCATGCCTCCCAGCATCACGAAGTGTGCGCCGGCAGCCAGCGCCTTTGACACGTCTCCGGACTGGGTGCAACCTCCATCGGCTATGATGTGCCCGCCAACTCCATTGGCAGCGTCAGCACACTCCACGATAGCGGAGAACTGCGGCACTCCCACCCCGGTCTGAGTCCTGGTGGTGCACACGGATCCAGGCCCTATGCCGATCTTGACCACGTCTGCGCCGTTTATTATCAGTTCCTCTGTCATCTCAGGCGACACGACGTTGCCCGCTATCAGCACCTTGTCTGGGTATTCGGATCTTATCCTCTTCACAAAGTCCACGAACTGTTCGTGGTATGCGTTGGCCACGTCTATCGTTATGGTTGGTATGTCCGGGAATGCCCGCATGACCTGTTTCAGTGTCTGGTAGTCCTGCGTGTTCTCGTCCCATATGGCTCCCGTTCCCACGCACGCAGACACATATTTGAATTTTATGCCTGTGCCCGCGGTCTGCTTCCATTGGTCTATAGTGTAGTGCTTGCGTATCACCGTCAGCATCTTGTAATCCTGTAGCACGCGTGCCATGGAAAAAGTGCCAACTCCATCCATGTTGCTGGCCATTATTGGTGTGTATGAAAGTTGTTTGCGGCTGTTCCTGAATGTGAAGTCTCTCGTCATGTCCACGTCTCTGCGAGAGTTAAGCGTGGATCTCTTGGGTTTGAGCAACACGTCGGAATAATCCAGATGCAGGGTGTGATCAATTCGCATCCATTTCTCCTTCTCTGGTCTTGCACATGTTCAATATGTTGTGGTAGTGATCCCATGCCTGCTTCAAAGCCGGATACTTCTGTCTAAGCTCTTCATCTTTTGAGGTGTAGAACATGTCTCCCCAATCCATCTGCACGTTGGCCGCCGTGGCCACTGTGCCCACGTTGATGTCTGTGTTGTACAACGTTTCATCCAGCGCAAAGGTTTCGCTGGCGTCCAGCTCAGGGAAAAGTGATGCAGAAGTCATTGCTGTAAGTTTTTTATCCATTTGGCCCACACTGTGCTTCCTGCAGTTGTATGTTGTGCATAAATTCACTCTTCAATGCCGGGTCCGTCTTCAATAACCCCTTCAGCACCGTGGTCTGCGTGCTGGAATCACCGCTTCTTATCCCTCGGTTCTCGCAGCAGCCGTGTCTGGCCCTGATGTAGACACCCACTGCCGGGCTTTCCGTGAGCTGTGCTATCTTGTATGCTATCTTCTCTGTGAGCTCTTCCTGCAGATGTCCTCTCGCGGCCTGGTGCTGCGCTATCCTGGTGTACTTGCTGAGTCCGATCAGACGCTTGCCCGGGAGACATCCGATGTAGCACACGCCCGTCATGGGCTGATGGTGATGCGAGCACATGCTCTTGATGTCGGACCTGATCACTATCAGCTGATCGTATCTGCCATCTTCGTTGGGAAATGTCGTGACTTCTGGTGGAGGGTTGTATCTCCCTCCCATGATCTCCGTTATGTACATCTTGGCCAGCCTGCGGCCTGTGCCAACGCTGTTGGGATCATTGGTCCTGTCTATGACCAAGCTGTCCAGCACAGCGTCGAATTTCGTGGTCAGCTCGTCAATCAGTTTTTCTCTCTCCCCATTTTCAATATATCTGCTGATGTTGTCCGCCGCGAAGAACCTCTCACCTGACTTCACTATCCTTTCGCGTATCTGCTGGCTGATCGGCTTGTTTTTGTCAGTCCAAGTGTCCATCAAACCCCCTGACATGATATCTTTACGTGTGTCTGACATCAGTTAAATTCTTTTTGGTTAATCTTGTTATACCATTTTACAGCAGTGGCCACGATGTTGTCAATAGAACTGTGTGATGGCCGCCAGCCAAGTTCTGTGTTCGCGCGTGTGTTGTCGGCCACCAGCACAGGTGGATCGCCCGCCCTGCGCGGCATTTCCATTATCTTGATGTGCCCCACGTATTTTTTTATGGTCTCCAACAGTTGCCTGTTGCTTGTGCTGATGCCGGAGCCCAGGTTATAAGTCTCACAGATCACATCACCAGACGCTCGCTGCAGTGCCAGCACGTGCGCCACCGCGAGATCGGTCACGTGGACATAGTCTCTCACACAGGTCCCATCCGCTGTGTCAAAATCAGTGCCAAACAGCTTGAATTCTCGATCTCTATGTGCTGCATCTATGGCCAATGGTATGATATGCGTCTCGTCCTCGCGCAGTTCACCGATCTCGCTGTCAGCGTCCGCTCCCGCGGCGTTGAAATAGCGCAGGCTGACGCTGCTCAGTCCATAGGCCACATGATAGTCCTTCAATACATTTTCAATCATCAACTTGCTCCTGCCATACGGGTTGATTGGATGCAGGTTGATGTCATCATCCCTGGCCACTCCGTTGGCGGGAATGCCATACACTGCAGCGCTTGAAGAGAAGACCACCTTGTTGATGCCTAGATCTCTCAACTTGTCCAACAACTGCACAGTCATTATCACGTTGTTCTTGTAATATTTAGATGGATCTCTCACAGACTCTCCCACCTGGGTGTGCGCGGCGAAATGTATACAGGAGTCTATGTTGTATCTGTTGATGATTTCCTGCAGGAAGTCAGTGTCTCTGGGCAGATGGCATTCAAATGCCGGTCCAAACTGCGTGGCCCAGGGTTTGGTCTTGATGTCTCTGTCAACCACGACCGGAGTGAACCCATTCTTGGTCAGCTCCTTGGCGGTGTGAGAACCGATGTAGCCGGCCCCTCCCACTACCAGCACCGACTTGCTGATGCCTTTAGTACTTGGCTTCGGGCGCATACGTCCTGTAGTCGCTTCCATCTCTCCTCCATTGCTCTCCCTTGCCTGTAATGATGTCGATCATTCTGTCCACCGTGCCGTCGGTCCAATCCGATATCTTGCCCATGTTTGGCGATGGTGCCTGCAACAACACTTTCAATTTTTGCATGGCGTCTCTGCTGCTCCATGGCACGTACATCCTGCTGTCGTCATTGGCGAATGTTTCTGGGAATGACCTATATGCCGGAAAAAGAACATTGCAGCCCAGTGTGTCAGCTTCGGACACTGTGTTTGACACCCAGTCCTGCAGTGCGCAGTTGAACAGCACTCTGGTGTCATTCAACAGTTCATAGTAGTCATTTTTTTTCAAGTGTTCGTAAATTTTAATTTTGCCAGACTTCTCCAAGTGCCTTGCGCGATGAACATAGTTTATGTTGTTGGATCGCAATGGTCCGCCACAGTAAACGGCGAACTCCGTGGCAGGCAATGACTCGTCGGCAAGCCATTGCTCGATTAGATCCATGAAAAACCCTGGCTGCTTTTCCTGATCCCATCTGGCGGCGTAGCCAACTCTCATTGTTCTTTGATCAAATGGTCTGATGGTCTTGATTCTCTCCAGCACTTCCTGTTTGCCATAACTCAGACCGGAAATGTTGTAGATGGGAGCGCGCCAGTTGGCTATTCTCATATGTGCCACCATCTCCTCGTTCGTGGCAAGTATATGCACGTTGGGTATCTCGTTGCACATCTGTTCATACAGGCTCATCCATCGGCTCATGCGCCAGACATGCACGAAGTCATCTGGATCTATGGACTGTGCCAGGCACCTTAGATATATCCTCGGCCTGTACTTCTCTGGCGACTGTTGTATGATGTAGGGCAGCGATTCCATGCCCGGTTGGAACATGTCCTCAAAAAATATCACGTCATCAGAAGTAACTTCTCCAGATTTCATCATGCGAACCAAATTCATCATCTGGCTCATGCCGAAATAGCTCCTGCCGTGTGCGTCCAGCACCTGTCCAGTCACTATGGCTTTGGAATTGTCTATGGTGGTGCCGGGCACGACCACGTAGTCTATGCCGCGTTTCTTGTAGATTCTCTCGGTCCAATCGGTTAACTGTAGCGTGTAGCGACCTTCATAGGGCTCCAGGCCCATGTAAAATATTTTCATCACGTGCTTACAATCACCTCCTTCTGGCTCTTCTTACCTACCAGCACGTGGGTGTGATACCCATGCATGGGATTGGTTTTCAAATATCTCATTAGGTCCGCCAAAATATTGTCATTGCCTTCATGTATTAAAAATTGATACAACGGTTCTGCTCGTCCATACAATGTCTCGTTAGAATCTAAAACTATGAATCCTCCCCATTCCACGGCAAAATCACTGAGATAATTTTCTCCGTAATGACGGAAGGTTTGATTGTTATTGATGTTAACGCCAGCATGTGGTTCAAATACTAATCTTATTCTCATCGAGCAATCCTTGTTAATTTGACACCACCATCACTAGTGTGTTTGATATGGTAATCACACTTCGCTCGCAGATGCAGCCATGTCCTGATCTTTTCATCCCGAACATATAGGGTCACCGTGTCTTCCATGTCATCATTGTAGCCGTGATACGCCCAGATGAAATCCTTGCCATAGGTATAACCAGCGCTGCCCATCATGGTGCAAACATTGGCCACGGCATCCACGAAGGTGTAGTCGGCATTTAGAGCCCCGCCACCTATGGGGAGATATCCTTTCCTCCGGGTCAGCGTTCTGACCGGAATGTTTACTTCTATGTTAACCTCTTGGGTATTCTGCTTTCGAGCCATTCTCTCCATCCTCTGATACTTCTATTGTTATTTTTCTGCCTGGATAACGTTGTATGATCGCGAGATACAGATCATCCGATATCATTTCACAACTTTTGTAATCAAGTGCCAGCGTCTTCTCTGTGTATAATTTTTCCAACCATCTCTTGAACTGTATGAATTCAATGTCTCGGTCATCGTGGAACACCTCTATCGCTACATGAAAATGGAACATGTGCCTGTGGGGATAGCCCAAGAAGCTCACGTCATATTCATCACCTGTGGCCAATTTTGAATCTGTCAGTGCCGCGGGATATTTGTGTATGCCTTCCTTGCGGAAAGTGACCCAGATCATCTTTGAGCTTTGACCTAATTTTTCTTTCAGTGCCTGCTCTCTCTGTGCTTCTATCATTTTATGATTTCATCCTTGCCATATTGGTCCCAATCTGTGAATCCCGACTTTTCTTTAAATTCTTTCATGCTCATGGTCCACACTCCTGGATTGCTGTGTCTGAAAGTGACATCGTCTATCTTGAAGTGCAGTTGTTGGTCATCGTCGCTGTGCTGGAATATGATGGAGCAAAATGGTATGAACCTAGGTTCGTTCCATATCAGTGCGAATCTTTTCTTGACTTCTTCGTGATCAGCGTAGGGATAATCGATGGTGACATAATAACCATTGTCCAACAACTTTTTCATCTGGAAAACCTGCGTGCCTAGGTTGTACTGGAACGTCCTGTTGGCTCCATAATACACTGCCTCGCAGCCATTCATGGTGGCCAGTTCCAACACATCATCAGTGCTTAGACTATTTGTGGCCAAAAATAAAGTTCTTTTACCATATGCAATGGTGTGCTCAATTTCAACGCCAGTGAACACATTGACCTCGCTGTTGCTATAATGTCCTGTTGCATAATCTCTGTTCATGTTGCCTAATTGTAGCATGATAATTTAATTTGTCAAAGCTATTCGCTGTTTACCAGTTGTTTTTCCAGTTCCGTGATCTGATCTTTGAGCGATAATTTCTCCTTTTTCAATCGCATCAATATGCTTTTGCTTTCAATGCTCCTGTCATGACGTCGAAGCTCGGTAACCTCTTCCACCTTCCTGTTGAGGTAATCATGATGCATCTTAAGTTTTCTCAGTTGCTTGTTCTTGTTGGCCATTTTATCCTCCTTCGAATAGTGAACTGAAGTTGTTCTTGCCCTTGCCGCCACCAGTGGCTCTCTGCCATCTGGTGCCCCTTATGTCTGCCAGGAATGATGTGGCGGAACTGATCAACTCCATTGGTTTTTCCGACTCAAACACCTCCTTCACGAACGTGTTGAAATACAGTATGTTTCTCGGAACGAAATCGCTCATCTGATCTGTGTTGTCCGATTCCTTGATCTTTCTCCAGTGTTTGGCTTCCGGTTGGTGCTTGATCATTTCTATGTCATTCATGTCATTGGCAATCTGTACAGCTCTGATGTGATTGTATACGTTGTGTGCCATCATTAATATATAACTGAAACTATCCCAAGAAGTTTTGCCTTCTTTGTTGTTTTTATTTAGGTCACCTTCTCCATACCAGCAAACATCTCCCATGTGTAATCGATTACCGATAGCACTCTTGAATGGGAATGGTATGGTGCTGCCTTTCAATCTTTTGTCATCTGGTGCTTTCTCCATGATATAACTCCATCTCTTGGGAGTGAATAGATTGTGTGTGTACACTAAGCCATTGGCTGTGCTTAGGAAAGCGGATGCTGAATCAAAACTAATCGTGACATCTGGATTTACATGTTTTCTTAACTGTCTCTGTATCTGTGTTAAGAAACAAGCCCAATCCAGTTGTGATGTGCCCAGCACGTGTATCCAATTTTTCTTGTCCAATTTCTTCTCATCTCTCATTATGACCAATCTTTTTAACAAGACTTCCATGTCGCACATGTTGATGCCACCCATTGCCCATCCTTCAAACTCAAAATCTTTGATGGCATCATACCATGTTTGTGCCGTTTCCCAATCATCTCCTTGTAATACGTTCAAAAATTTAGTTTGTCCCAATCTGTTCTTTTGGAAGAATTTGTTGTTATAGATTGTGCCATTTAGAGTGTCTTGAAAACTCTTCAATCCTGTTTTTGGAGAGTTTAATTCATCCGCTGCCCAGGTTGGCACGTCCAGCGTCATAGACCAGTCAGCGGTTAATTCTAACCAATTTAGAATATTGCTTCTAACTTTATTGGCTTTGTTACCTTCGAAATCCTGCCAATCAAAATTAATAACTCCTCGGCCTATCTGATACCCACCCGAATCACCCACTATGGTAGAAAATTTTCTGTCTCTCTGTATACACATACTGTCAGCCACAGGTGCTTTTTCCACGTCTAGACAAGCATGTCCTGCTGAATATAAACCCACATCATAGGTAAAATAACCTTTCTCTGGATTAAGAAAGTTTAATCCCTCCACATCATTCTCAAAACCTTTAGGTATTCTTTCTTTAGATATGTGATCGCCTTTCGCTCTCTGCTTGCTGATGAAGGTGTTGTAGAAATTGGATATGGCCGGCAAGAATCGGGCAAAGTCCCTGTTCAAAGGCCCTAGATGTTCCTGCCTGTTATCTGGCATCACTGCGCCTGTGCTGGTATGATGTAACGATATACGCCAACTCCCGAATCCACTGTGACCTGCATTGCGCCCTCGTTGGAGAAATGCAAGGTTACCTTGGCGGAGTCGCTCAGTTTCAATATCTGGAGAACCTGCGCCACTGGCCAGCTCCAACCTTTATTGAGAGTGCCCTTGACACCTGTGGCGAAAGTGAATTCACCGCCATGAGATGCCTGATCACCAAACGTGAATATGAGGTTGCCGTTGTCGGTCCTCACCACGAAGGTGTTGTGTTCTGTGTTGGCGACAGATTGGAAGTTGAATCTCTGCACGCCCGCCACTGTGGGCTCGATCTCCACGTCCCACTTGACGCCTTTGAATTTGATAGTTTTCAGTTTCTCGTTGATGATCTCGGCGTTCATGAAACGATAATCGTTCTTGAAATCACCCTTCTCGTTCTCAAAGTGTATGCCCACAGGCACTTCGGCATTGTTTCTTGTGCCTTTGATCACCGTGATGTGTGCCTTGTCCTTGTATTCGGGACATTTCAGATGTATGTCCAACTTGTTCAATTGTGGCATCCCAAACGTGCCCGCCAATCCTGCCTGTGGCTGTTTGAATGTGCCTTGCAGTATCACTGACCGATCTTCGGCCATGGAATCTATCGCCGTTTCATCTGCTGTGCCTGTGATCTTGACCAGGTCTAGGAATCCTAAGCCGTACGTGTGCTTGACTATGTCTCTTAATATGTCTATCATTTTTTGCCTGTTCTTAAAAGTTTATTTTGTATTGTACAAGGTATTTAGAAAAAAATCAAGTGTTGAATTATTTTTCCACAGGCACTTCTATGACTTGATATAACACAGGATTATCTTTACCAGGTTTCTTAAATATGGCATAGTTATTCCCTGGAGAGAATTGATCCATCTCTAACACGTCATATCCAGTTTCTTGGATGATTTTTGTCATGGCAGATTTAGTATTGTAATTCCAATAGCCCCTTTTGGCCTCGTGAAGATCACGATCATATTCGCAATTGGCATAATGTATAAACACATAGCCACCTGGTAAGATAACTCTGGATATATCTTTGAGATATTCTCTTATGTGTTCCTGCGTGAAAAATGTAAATGTGTCCCAACTGAAAACAAAATTCACTGCATTGTCCGGTATCTCATGGCATGCGGTTCTATCTGTGGTGTAAAACTTGATGTATTTGTGCTGCTGTGGATTGAACAATTTTTTAATTTTGCTGTGGCATTGCGGCAATATGTCCACATAGAAGTTTAATCTCCATGCCAAAAATAATCTACTAAATTTTCCGTATCCTGGCCCAATTTCTAAACTGTTGTATAGGGCAGAACTGGCCCCCATTTTAGAAAACTGTCCAATCTTGCTTTCAATTTTATCAAACAACAGTTTATCATTGAATCCCTCTCGTCTCTCGTGGCGCCACTCCATGTCCTTGGCATACCAGTCCTTGGTCTTGTCCAGTCTATCTATCTGATCTTGATTATTGATATCAACTGTGGTGGCCAACTCTTTCAATATTTTGAGATTATCATCGATTAATTTTTGAAAATCGTGTGATTTAATTTTTTCCAATTTCTCTATCAGCAACTTGATTTCTTCTATGCTTAACATGTCATGCCACCTCGAACAATCTGTTGAACGTGTTGCTGCTTTCTGTGGATCTCACGTCCCATTCCAGCACACCAATCAGATTATCAATCTTGCCATCCAGCACACTCTGTTCCATGCCATCGGAATCAAACGGCAGTTGTTTGAACCATTCCGGCAACCTCTGCTCATCCACTGGATATGCTATAGACGTGTATCCAAGGGGATTATTTCTTAATTTGCACACTATCACCTTGGCTCCATCCGTGATTGGCAGGCTGTATCTGTCGCCATACATGTCTCTGCAGATGTTCCAGTTGATCGAAGCTCTCACATGGCCAGGCATGTTGGCCTTGCCTTTCTTCTTCTCCTCTTCGTGATATTCTGTCACATTGTTGGCACGCTTGGGAGATCCTTTTTCCCAGCCCGGCCTGGATTTGAATTCACCCCGGAACTGCTTGATTCGATCTAGCACTTCTGCCTCAGTTTTGCCTATCAGCACCAGATACAGTATGTCGCTCAAGAAGTCCTGTACGAATACCGGAGTGTCAGAACGCTTGAGGTCCAGACCCATCGCTTTGACCTTACCTTCCTTGCCTGCCGTGTCCACACGCTCGCCCTCCTTGTCAAAATACAAGAGAGCGTATCTTTTTTTGGTTATGAACAGTCCCTTGCTGGCCACCAGTTCTCGGCCTGCACGTATCACGTCACCGCGGGTCTTGGGACAATGGAACGCTCGAGTCATGAATGCTGTGAATGTGCCATTGACCTCTTCTGCTATCTTGTCATACAGGGCGATCACACTTTCCTTGTTCCACTGTATTTTTGCAGATTTTATATCATCCTGCAGCGTGGCGTAGGCCGAGAAATACACGGAGTCAGTGTCACCGTAGATCACGCTCTCGCCCACGTGATCATATTTTCCTGCAATGATCTCGTTGGCCTTGGCAGCCATGTGTTGCGTGATGCATCTGCCGGTCAACGTCACTGATTGGCCTATGCGCATGTCAAAGAAGCGGCAGCCCGGATTCAATATCGCGCCATACAGCGAGTTTAGATTGATTTTTTTGACCAGCTGCCTCTTGTCCCAGAATTCTCTCTCTATTTCATTTTCTCCGCACTCGGACATCTTGTGCTGCATGTCTTTCCTCTCAGCATACCATTTCTTTAAAAGTCCAGGTATGACTCCTTCGAACTCATAGGTGAATATTGTTCCGTTGGCAGATATCATCCACTGCCTGTTGCCGTCGAACACAAGATCATGCAGCTGAGCTGCGCTCATCCTCACGCTGGTTCCATCCTCCCAATCAACAATCAATTCGGTGCCTTTGTCCTTGTCCATCACTGCTTGATATTCCCAACAACCAAATTGTCCTTCCCATGCAGTGGCGAAGGACTTGCCTTGGTGCTTGGCCCTGTTTATCTCCGCTGATGTGATCACAGGACGTATCTGTCCCACTATTGTTTCCGGACCCATGTTCAGCGCTCGGATCACGGATGGATACAGCGAGTTGATGTCCACGGAGCCAATCCAGTCGTGTATGCCTTTCTTGGGATAAGCCACATAGGCCCCCGCCGCTGATTCAACAGGTGCTGACTCATCTCTCTTTGCCCTGCCAGGCACTATCATGCCCCTGCGATGTGCCTCGTTGATAATGGCCTGCTCAGTAACCGCCACTGCTCCCATGGTAGTGTCCAGCAACACAGTGTTTTGGTGTGCTATCTCATTGGCCAACTCAATAAATTTTAATTTCTTTTCCAATTTTGCCAACAGGTCGCAGTCCTGCCTGTTGTACTCTATGAACATGCCAAAGTCATTGTTGTACAGCTGGTCCAGCGATCCTTCATACACTGTCTTCTTCTCGTCCAATTCCCATTCACCTATGGCGTCCAGGCGGTAGCTGTGCCGCTCCTCGTAGGTGTATTTTCTATATAGTTCCAATAGGTCCAGATGCACTCTTCCAGTCAAATCATAACTGATCTGTTCCCTGCCAAATTTTTCAAATGTCCTCTTCTTAGGTTTTTCTCCCCAAAAACACAGTCTTCTTGTGTCATCGGAGCTCAATACCTTCTGTATCCTGCCTACGACATAGGGTAGGTCATATCCTTCTGAGTTCCAGCCACTGATGACATCTCCCTCGTCCACCAGCGTGAGAAATGCGTCCAGCATGTCTTTTTCTTTCTCGAACAGCATCACGTTGCTGAATCTCTCCACCTGCAGCCTGGCATCTGCCATGCTCAATTCCTTGGGCGGCACAGCAAACGTGACCAGCTGATCGGTCCAGTTGAGATAACAGGTTATGGCGGTGATGGGCATGAATGGATCATCGGTGGTGGAATAGCCGCGTTGCGGGTCAAAGTCCACTTCGATATCAAAGAACACCACGTTGAGCTTGGGAGCATCCTTGCCCAGATAATTCTCCTCCAGGCAGCGGAACACAGGATTGATGTCCTGTTCAAACAATTTCTTGTTGCTCCTGATCTTCTGTTCTTTTATGAACTCCTTGAACGTGCTGCAGGTGACCTTCTGCAGTGTCTCTCCGTGTATGCTCCTGTGCTTGCCTCGGGCATCGGGATAGTAAAAAACATATCTTGCATCATAGTCAACGAACCGTCTCTGTCCATTGGGATCTCGCTCAACGACAAAAACTTTGTCGTCGTCTCTCCTGTAGAATGCGTCTATGTAGCTCATTTAAAAAATACCAGGTAATTGCCGATACAGTTCATCACAGTGAACCAGCCGGCCAAAGTAGTTATCCATAGGTTCCTCCTGCGATAGGCCGAATAGGTCATGGTGGAAGAACCGATCAGGTAAAGGGGAAACACAATCCACATCTTTGGATGTGGGCTGGTGAAAGTGAGAGCGAGAGATCCAAATATGGTGAATATCACACTAATCAGCTCAAAATAAAAAGCCACGCGATCAGTGCGGTAGCTCTGTGTCCAAAATTCGGCTATGAAGGCATGCACTAGATCTTGCCTGCTGCTGCCAATATCGAATCCAACAGGTCCATGTCATCGGCCACAGATTTATAATTGTCTTTGTGGGCGATCGCGATGGCCTTGTTCAGCATGGCTGGCTTGAGTTCCAATTCTTCAGCCAGTGCTTTCACTGTGTCTCGCAGTCCTGCTTTGAGATCATCTACCTCTCCCAACACCTGTGATCCTTCTTTGATCAGTTGTATCAGCTTGGTTTTTTCTGCTTCATTGAAATTTCTTCCTGACATATTATCTCCTTTTTTATGTATTATATTATTCTTTATATTTTAGATCAATGGATTTATATTTTACCATGATCTAGAACAAAATTATTAATTTCATCAATAACCTTGTGTTCAATACCTCTAAATCCATGATAACCCACAGAAAAATGCGGACATCCTTGATCTATTCCTCCATTAAGTTCTGCATATCTTGTCGATGTACTATTTGTATCATTAATAATTTTTTTAGCTATTTCGGGGTGTGTTCCGTTATTAGGATCTTCTGCGTGTTGAATAATCAGCAATGGTTTAGCCATTTTTATGAGAAAATATTTCATTTCATCTAGTCCTAATTCACGCCATCTACTTTTCCAATACGGATTTAGAAATATTATTCCTCTATAGAGATGATTATATTGGTTGACGTCGTGTATCATTGATATAATATTTGCACCTGTACAATGCCCCATTAGCCATAACTGCGTGTTACTTAAACTTTTTATGTGCTCTAATATCTTTTCAACATCTGTTATGAAAGTATGTGTTTCAAATAAAATTTTATTATTTGAAAGTAAATCTTTTTTTATTTTTGCATGATGTTGAATATAAAATTCTCTAGCTTTTGTGAACCACTGTTTTTGAATATAAAATTTTTTGAACCATATTTTACTTTTTAAATTTTTTGTTGCATTTATACTGCTGTTGTAATAATCTAAAGGATCATCTGGATGCAAGCTCATTCTTACCTGCCAGGCGTGCTCTAATGGATGATCTGGGTCGATGATAATAAGATTTAATTTTTTTGCAATACAATATTCAAAGAAAGGCATAATTAAACCATTTGGTATGTCGTTAGAGTCTATAACATAATATTTGCCATCTCCTCCAAGAATAGATACTATTGTATCTGTAGCATCTTTGTGTAATAATGAAATAAGTTTGTATTTGTTGCCGTTGATATTATGATATGATATTTTCAAGCCATAATGTTTTTTTAAATTTTCAATATCGTTTTCTGTTACTTGATGTCCATGCTCAACAGGATCTCCGGGCAAACCATATTCTCCCCAACCTCTAGGGTTTACTATATCTAAATCAAGCAATCTAGAAGTCATACAAATAGTATATATTCTGTACAGGTGATACGCAATTATTTCTTGTTTTTTACTTTGGTCCAACAGGATTCAAACCAGATTTTTAAATTACCCTGTATCGCTTCTGGTAGAATTAACTTCCCTGATGTATTGCAATACCTTATGTTTTCTAGCACAGCCTTTATTGCTTCATTTTTTCTACCTTTTTTATTCTTTGATTCCAATTTAGGATTGGGATTTGCTGGTGAAGGTCTTTGGCCGTCCATGTCTTCGCCCATGAGGTGCACGGGGTCTTTCACGAAACTTTTTAATTTTCTCAATCCCCTCGAACCTGCGCTTACAGGCTTGCTGAGTTGGATATCAACATCCACGTGACCATGATCCTTAAGACGTGACATGTCATCAAGATATTGCTTGTATGAAAAGATCGGTATTCCTATCATGCTTTTATATTTATTGCCACAGCACCATCTTGAAACGTTCTTTCTCTATGCCAAAGAACTCGGTTTTCCATGCGCTCTGCTCAAAGAAGCCCAGGTGATGCCATTCATTTTTCCTAGCGATCATCTCAGCGGCGGATGTGTCCCAATCCACTGACAGTAAAAATTTCTCCACATTTCGTCGTTTTTCGGATATCTCCTCGTAGCTGAAGCCATCATATTCCCAGTGCAGCAGCTCGAAAACATTGCCCGATGTGTCCACGTAGTCAACGCTGATGTCCATGCCCCATTTGGGACGCATCTTGATTATCTTGTAGATCAGGTGATTGTTCAGCGCCCAGTTCTGCAGTTGCGCCAGCGCTTCGCCGACGTAGCCTTTCCTCTCAAATAAAAGGGCATGATTGATGTGCGCGCCTGAGACAGAATTTTCCTCGTCCACGAACCAATCATATTTCAAAGCAAAGTGGTTGGGGCGATGCCAGCGACCTGCCTGTCCATTGGCCTCAGCGTAACATCTCTCCAGCTTAGTGAGGTCGTAGCCATTTTGGTCAAACAATTCGGTCTGCTCAACGCCGGGCACAGAGATCTGACTTATGGGTTTTCTGAAATAAGGGTCAGGATTGAATTTGTGATGTGTTGGTGCCAGTTTCATGCACCGTTATTTATTTGACTATTTCTTTTTTTTTCCTTCGGACAGCTCGTCTGTGTATTCTTTGGTCTCATCCACCATGTCTCCCAATGCCTTGATCACTGCATCTGGCTGCGCCATGGTGTGTATGGACACTGATGAAAAATCTGCTTCGCTTGGCGTCACTTCTGCCTGTATGCCAGCATTCTGTAAAGCATTCTTCACTGCGTCGGCATCAGCGTCTGACGTCGGACGCTCCCTGTCAAAGTCACCATCGAGCCTGACATCAAATTGCCTGGCCTCTGCCTGTCCTTGGAATCCTGATGCTTCTCCCGTGGCCTCTGTGTCTTCGGCCTGGATGTAGCCCTGTTTCTCGTGTTCCGGCCATGCCTTTTTTGGTATCTTTATCACGCCCTCTTCGCTTCCGGGCTTGATGACCATGATCATTTCCTTTTCATCTGGGCCCAGTATCATCTTGTTGTTCTTGATCTTCTCTGCGGTCGCTGCGTCCGGTTGCTTTTCTTGTACCGCTTCTGCTTTTTCTTCTGCGGCTTTTTCTTTTTCAGCAATCACTTTCTCTTCTTGTTTCTCAGCGTCGGCGATGATCTCTTTAGTTTCCTCAGTCTTGACAAGAATGTTTGATGATTCCTCGTTGTATATTGCTTCATTCTCCGAAATAGAGTTGTAAAGTTCGACCAACGCGGACTCATCGCATGATTTGATATACTCCTGTACATCTTTTTGCACCACTTCTCTGAATGTCTTTGCGTCATAGGTCTGCTCTTCTTTTTGTTCTGCTTTCAATTCTGCCAACTTGGCCTCTAGTTCAGCAATCTTTTCTAATCTATTTGTTTTTTTCTTTGCCTCTTTGATTGGTTTCTTGGGCAGTTTCTTGTCTGATTCCTCGATGGCTTTGGTTATGTCGCTCTTTTCGCTGGTGATTGATTCTATCAACTTTTCTGCCTTGGCGGAGATCTTGGTGGGTTCTCGGAATTCCTTGATGCCGGCCAGTCTCGCGATGTCCGCTAATGTGATCTGCCTGTCGTCCAGCACTCTGGGCTCTTTCTTGGCAGCCTCCAGCAGCTCCTGGCGCTCCTGTTCTGGAGTCATGTTGCTCATCTCGTTGAGCCTTCTCACTAGGTCTGCGAAGTCGTGTGTGCTGTTGGATTTGCGTGCCATACGATGTATTTATTAAATGCTGTATTATAATAATATATTATTATTTTACGAAAATCTAGCTGTTTTTGATGCTTTATTTGGTTTTGACGTTCTTGGCCGCGCCTTTTCGGTTTGCGTTGGGGTCCTGTCTGCGCTTCCTTGCGCCTGCCTTGGCCCGTCCCTTTTTCCCCAGTGCGTAGGCCTTGCTTCTGGGCAGGCACTTGGGCTTGCCCTCCTTGCTTGAACCTCTGGCGCAATCACCCCTGATTTTGCCATCGGGTCCGAACCTGACCCATTTCTGCTTGAACCATTTCTTGAGGTTCTCGTCCAGTGATTCGTTGAACAAAAGATCGCCGCAGTTGACGCAGATGTCGATGTCTTCCTTCTTGACGCAGTTGGGCACTCGCTTGCCGAACATGGTCTTCATGCCCTTCTTCTCATAGCCCTTCCAGCACTTCTCAGTGATTATCTCAGCTATCCTCATTTCTTCTTCCTGCCTGCGCAGTGGGCCTTCTGGCTGAAACCCTTTGGCCTGGCGCAGTTGATTGAGCGCTTGTACTTGCCGCTCCATTTCTCTGATATGAATTCGTAATAGCGCATTTTACTTGCTCTTGTTGCCCCAGTTGGCCGCTCCAACCTTCCTACATCTCACCAGCGCCCCCGATGCGTAGGCTGATGGCCATACCTTGTAACGGCTCTTGACCTTGTGGTAGCAGGCGTCCTGCTTCTCCGTGATGTCTGTGACCTCCAGTGCCATTCTGAGGTTGTCCGCCAGATGTGATTCATAGCTGACTTCCTCTTTTTTGTCAGCGTCGGTCTTTGGTGGTTCTTGATTTTGCTTCTCCTTGCTGGCCATGTACTGTCGCACTGGCTCTCCCAGCTTCTTCATGATCCGTGACTTGAATGGTGTCCTCTGCATCTCTTCCTTCTTGGGCATGTAATTGGCATACTTGTCCTGCATGTTCTTGACGTAGCCCAGCCCATGTGCTCCGTCCAATCTGACTTTGACCTGCTCGATCTCGCTGGCTATCTCCTTGGCCAGTTGTGTGTTGCCCTGTGACTTGGCACTGTCAAGTGCTGAGTTCATGGCCTTGACCACTGGCACGCTGTTGTCTATAGCGTTGCTGATGGTGCCCACTCCCGCGATGCTGCCTGCAATGATGCCGGCCGCTGCTAATCTTTGTAAAAATCCTTTTAGGTCCTCGTCCAGTTCAACTTCTTTCAAATTATCGTAGTTCTTTTTGAAGTAATCCTGTGCCACCGTGTAATTGCCTGATGAGAACACGATCTTGCCATTTTTGTCCAACACGTCGTACTTGCCTTTTGATGACTGGCTAATGTAAGGTTTTTGTGTGCTTTCGAAATGCCTGCTGTAAGGTCTAGACTTGGCGAACTCCCTGCCAAAACTAAATTCCTGTCTTTGAGCCAATTCTTTGGCTGAAAATCCTGGTGCTACCACTCCACCCCTGGCTGCTTTAGCAACATCTGCTCTATTTTGAAAATATGCCTTGATCTCATCTGGATTCATCATGTCCAGTTTCTTCTTCCTGGCCGCCATGCTGCCGGACATCTGCGACCCCTCATGCTGCTGATTTTCTCTGTTCTCCTTGGCGCGCTCCTTCTCAAACTGCTGCACGCGCTTCTTCAATATGTTCAGCATGCCGGGCTTGGTCTCGATGTCATCCACAGCGGTCTCCGTGGCCAGTATCTCGTCTATGTTCTTCTTCACTATCTCAGCGTGCCTCTGGTGCAGGTCGCCTATCTCTTCCCTGTAGGGGTTCAATTTCTGATAGTCCTCGTAGTGATAGGCCGCGTCCAGCATGTCCACCGCCCGGTTCATCTTGGTTTGTATCCAGCCCTCTATGTCATCTCCCGGCTGTACCATTGTGGTGATCTTCAGCGCAGCCTGTGCAGTGTGGTACAACTGCTCTCGGCTCATGTGTCCCTCGCCGGAATCTTCTTTGTAAATGTGCTCGGTCTCAAGATAATCCGCAATGCCCTTGATGTAGCCCGACGCTATGTCAATCTTTTTTGCCACCCAGGATTCCATCTCCTGGTCGTTGCTGAGTAAATTGTGTAATTTTATCGCGTATTTGCCCGCCCTGATGGCCTGTGTGAGGAACATGCTGGCTTCATAGGTGTCTGGTTGCACTGGTGCGTTTATCTCGTTGATGCGCATGTGCGTATTTATGCTGCGAACTGCCTAGAACTATTCCTCTGTGAAACCCTCTTCGCATAGATCACAGGAGCAGGTCCTGCACACCTCTATCTTCCACCGATGCCTAACCACGCTGCCCACTTTTTCATGTTCCCAGCGCTCCAGTCGCTTGCCACAGTGGCTACCGTGTCCGCAGTTGACGCAGTAGTCTTTGCTTTTGATTTCCATCATCTCCTTGCAAATCCCGGGCCACCAAACAGGTTGGTGCCTTTCAATTCATGGGCGCCCTTGGCAGTGCCGTCCGCTTTCTTTGGAGTGTAGGCCCGTGGCACTCTGGGTGCTCGTGTACCTGATTGTCCTGGAGTTCCTGTAAAGCTCTTCTTGAATCTGTCTGGCCCTATGGCCACGTGTGGGTTGGCAATGCTGGCGATGTTGCCTGCGCTAGTCGCTCCTGCTGATGCTGTCTCTCTGATCATTACTTCTTTGATTTTCATATTCCTATTTATTTTTTTTTAGATTTTTTTATTCTCCTTGCCAATTATAATACCATGGAGACCTAAATTTTGGTGTTACAATGTCAAGATGTTTAACCAAATCACAAGCAAACACTCCAGAACCACCTATAGTTAAATGTGATACGTTCTCTACACAATTATTTTTTTTATCTTTCCAGAAAAGATAAGGTATCAAATCAAAGGCTGTTGAACGCGGTTCTTGGAATTTAAAATTATGCGTAGATTTAATTGTATCAAGAACATATTGATAATCATTACAAGGCACAAGAAGACATGTATGAAATTTAATCAACGTAGATTTAGTCATAAAACCATTGTTATAATTACTATCGCTATTTTTTATTTCTAGTCTAATAGAATGTTTCCATGCACCTGTCAAGTCCAATTGATAAAATCTTAAATTAGGTATAGAATTATAATCTTCAAAATTGTGTGGTTCAATATCAAATTCATCGATGAAAATATTATCAAAAAAGATTCTAGTGTTAGGTCTTTTTTTATAAATTTCACAATAAAACCCCAATGCTAACACGTTTAACATTCTTATATCTTTGGTGCTTGTCTAGTTAAGAATTTGGTTGTATATTTTTTAGGACCAAAATGTTTCTTTATAATTTTCTCTGCCAATTTTGGATCGAATCTTTTGCAACTAAAAATATCAAAATATGCTGTGCCATCGAGATCCATAAAATGTGCAGATATGTTTGACGTCTTGATCAATTGAATCATGCTGTAACCTTGATTTTTATGTCCTGATAATAGATATTCTATTTGAGGTTTTCCATGTGGAATCATTTTGATCGTGTGTAGAAGATCTTTTATGAAATTTTCGATCGCCTTCTTATTTTTAATGTTATCATTGCAACCGCTGCAATCCAACATCAAATGATATCCCCAAGCAGAATTATTCTTCATGCTCGTACTTATTTTAATTTTTTGTCTGTTTATTTTTTCTTGCCTTGCCGCATGTTGATCTGCCAGTGTGCCAGCTGTTTCTTGCGTGGCGAAGCAGTTTTAGAACTGCGTATCTTCTTAAGTTGCGCGATGGTGGCACCCTTGGGTATGCCTGCTCGCTTGCTGTCACCTTTGCGTCCCGGACCCTTGCCATCCGCGAAATTCTCTTGTATGGAATTGATCAGATGCAATTTTCTTAAATTTCTCTCTGTTTCGCCAGGTCGCACATCCTGGGTGGTGTTTTGCTTGGTGATTATGCCAACCCCAGCAGCATCTTCTCTATGAACTATCTCTCTGATCTTCATCGCACTCGGAACGGGTAGCCCATGGGGAAGCCCGCATGGTATCCCATCTTGTTGCCCTGTTTGACCCTGGTGGTGGCACGCTTCTCGTATCGGTTGATGATGCGATTCACGTCAGGATGTATCATGTTGGGGTCTTTGGTGTATAGTATTTCTCTTATCTTCATGCGGCAACCCGGTTGTCTATTTCTGCAAACAGTGATTTTATTTTGGCCACATTGGGATGATTGTTTGTGGTGTTGTTCCACACGTAGGACTTCAGTGGTTGGCGGGCTTTTTTTGCCAGGAATGCACGGTGGTTACCGTCAACGATTTCTGATCCTCGTGGTGATCGAGACATTGTCATGGGTGGCAGCTTGGAAAAGTCTATTGTTCTGGGATCTGCGTCATTCTGCCTAAAATATCTTGCCGGCCTACCTGCTTCCTTATCTTGTACATATTGATTATATCTTTTTTCCAACTCCAACTCATACTCTCGCTCGTGTGGTGGTATTTGGCTGGCCTGTAAGACCACCGGACCGGTCAACACCCATTGATCTATTTCATATATAAATCTTCTCCATTCTGCAAAAGGCACTTCGTCTCGGTAAGCGAAATCAATGATCTCACGTTGCTTGGGGAACATTTCCCCCAATAATTTTCTAATTACATCGGAATGCTGTTGTGTCACAATGGCATTGATCTTGGAGAAATTTTGTTTAAATAAATCTTCTGTGATTTCCCTGATCTTCATTTTTTCACTGTGCTCCTCAGCATCCAGCCGTGCTTGCTGTGCCTGTCGATCCTTTCAGCTATGAAGTCACTGAATCCATGCAGGTGGTTGGCCTCCAACACGTCAAAGGCCGCGTTCAAGCTCTTCAGCACCTTGTCGTTGCTGTCGATCAAATTCTCATACATCTTTTCCGCTGCAGGTATCTCGTCCGACTGCTGTATGGTGGCCAATTCTCGTAATCGATCAAACACTCCTGGGGCATATGTGCCCATGGCCCTAAGCTCTTCCGCGAACTTGTCAATGGCCTCGAAAACTTCTTCATATATCTTGCCCAGCAGCTCATGATCCTGTGGGAAGTTCCTGCCTTCCACGTTCCAGTGATAGTAGTGTGCCTGTAGGTAAAAAAGGAAGCTGTCCGCAAAGGCCTGTTTTGCGATCTTGCCTATTTCTGGAGTCATGATATGTTACTTATCCACCTGTTGGTGCTGGCCGAACTGGCTTGGATTTCCACCCTTTATCAAAGCTGCCCACACGGTGAGCTGCCGGCAGAACCTCTCTATCTCCTCTGCCAGCTCCTTGTCTTTCATGATGTTGTCCCTGCCCTGTGGTTTGGCCTCAACTGTGCATCTGGGAGGTATGGTAAAACCCAATTGCGTGGCGAAGTTCAAAAACATTCCATGGATGTGCTGGAATCCATCGCCGCCTCCTGAAACCACGGAGCCGAAAACCTTGTTGTAGTTGGGATAGTATTTGTTGTCTCTGCTCCAGCCGTCGATGTAGTCAAAACGCTCGATAACAGATGATATGTAGCCGCTGTGCAGACCCCACCAGATGGGAGTGGCGAATATCAATCCATCATAGTTTTTTATAAAGTCCGCCAGTATGGGTTTGAGCTGATCATCGTAGCTCTCCGTGCCGCATTCATAGTCTATCTCATTCATGGTGATTATTTTGCACTCGGAACCTTGCTTCTTGAATTCAGCAGCTACCAATTCGCACACGGCATAGGTGTTGCTGACTTCGGTTTTCTTTAGGCTGCCATTGAATATCATGAATTTCATATGAGTATTTAAGCAAAAATCCAAGTATTTAAAAATACGTCCACATCTTCAAGCCTTAAAGTTCTGTGCATATCCTGCGATTTTATCTCATTTTTCAACATTTCATGTAGATTTTTGTCATAGTTGTCTTCACTATATTTTTTAATCAGCGATTCTACATTTAATCTGAATTGGTGCGCTTTATAATTGTCTATGTTAAATTTCTTTATTTTTATTAGGTTATCAATGTATCTCTGTCTTTGTTCCATTGGCACTGCGGCATGAGTCCATATGTTTCCCACGACAGGACTAAGACTGATGCTGCGGGTGTATTGACTCATCCATTCCACAGTATTTTTTATGTCATGCACAGTGATATTGGAAGCGACCAAATTAAACATGATAGAGATACCATTGTTTCTACAAAAATTTATGTTCTCTTCAAATTTGTTCCATTCGAGGGGATATCTAACGTAAGATCCCAATTGTCCTATAGCATCGCAGGAAATTGTTACAGTAAAATTTTTGAATAATGTTATGATTTTTTTCCATCTAGATGGCAAATTTTTCAAATTGGTATTGATGACTATTTCACAATCTGGATTCTCGATGGCCAAATCTTTTAAGAATTCCAAATAAGATGCATTGTACGTGGGTTCTCCACCGGCCATGTAAACTTTTTTTAAATCTTTTTTATTATATTTGTTTAAATTGTGTTTAGGTTTTGTTAATTTTATCCCCTTCTCTTTCGCCCACAATGTGCTGGCCCCTGGACCACATGTTTTGCATTTCAAATTACAAGTAGGATCGTTTCTTATGTCTATGTATTGTATGTTTGTTTCATCTATTTTTGGTGCTGAAAATTTCCTAACCCATTTTATTGTTTCTCTTATTCTGGGACTACTTTCTCCCTGTCTTTCCTGCTCATAACAGCTATTGCAGACACTGGGTTGTTGTCCTTCCAGCATTAATCGTCTCACATCATCCAAACTGTTATTCGCTGATAGAGCCGATCCATAACAACAAGGTCTTTGTCTTCCGCTTAGATCTAGGTGTTCGTGTATCCAAGGCAATACACAGATAGCTTTGTTAGCACGTGTATCAAACATGGTTGATTATTTTTTGCGAGGCATCGGATCTTCGCCAGTGAGGTAAGGGCGAGAGAACCATAGTCGAAACCATTCTGGCGTGCCGGGCTGTATTCCGTGCTTTCTTTGGTATTCAGATTTCTCCGTGGCGGAGTGGCTGATATTTTCACCAACACTGGGCTGATGTGCCTGGGTGTTTGCTATGCCTGCTAATTTTTTCAAATGTTCGAGGTCCATATTATTAAGATGAAAATACCTCCAATGCGTGTTTGTAGTGTTTTATTCTGTCCTCCAGACCAATGGTGCCACCGTTGATGCGTTTGGTCATTGTGAGGATGTCTCCGTCATCGGCATACTGATTTAGATTATTGGTTTTCCAGAACCAGCAGGCACTCTTTACTGCCCCTTCAAATGTCTCCAGTAAAGCCGGAATTTCTTCCACGGCCATGCCGACACTCTCTGCAAATTTGCTGTAATTGTTCTTGCCAGTCAATTGTATCAATCCCCTGCCACAGTATCTGAACCCATCTCCTGATGATTCGTCACCGTTGCCCATCCTGCTCGCATAGACTCGATTGGCAATCTGTTCCTGTTTGTGTGCGTATTCTTTTGCCAACTCATCTGTGGAGAAATATTTTGGGAACACCTTTCTCAAGCTCTCCCATCTATAATTTAAATTTTCTTTCAATCTTTTGAATCCTCCGCTCTCGTGCGCGCATTGTGCTATGAATGCTGCCACTCGCTCTGCTGTATCGATCTCATATTCGGGCAACACATTTGACAGGGCTTGATGCCATCCCTCCAGGTCGGGGTTATTACCAATTATTGATTGCAACTGTTCTTTTGTTAAAATGAATGACATGTTTGATTACTCTTCCTTGTTGAAAAAACGATGGTCAGCTTTCTGCTGCGCCTGTGCTTTGATATCTGATTCGTTGTATTGCAGTTTGCCGCTGCGGTTTAGACTTGATGCTCCTTTGGCGATACCTGGTGCTAATTTTTCAACCTTGCCGCCACGGGCCAGGAACTCCTGCATCATGCGATCTTTCTCGTCCTGCGCTGTTTTGATCTCTTTGTCTGACCTATAATCTCTCCTTATGTCAATTACCATTTTTTTCTCCGTAATTTTTTAAACCCTGTTCTATCGTATTTAATGAGTCTTTGTTGGCCTGATACAAGATTCCATAGCCTCCCTTGCTTTGCCATTTTTCTATATTTACGGGACGATCATCAATCAAGATGTTGGCAGCGCCATTGGCGGTGGCATATTTTTCCTTCCTGCCGGTCACTATGGTCTCGTCTGGCTGTTCTATGTTCTGGTTGATCCAGACCTTCTTGTACCTGGCAGAGTTGTCATGATCTCCCCTCAGTGGAGATGTCAGTATTGAGAATCTGCCACCGGTGAATTTTTTGATCAAGCCTATGAGAGCATCAGTTGTGGAAAACTTGGGCAAGGTCTCAAAGAAGTTGGTGCCTGTGATCCTGTCGATCACGTCCTGTCTGAGATCTTTGGTCTTGTCGGACGCCAGTTGCTTCCAATGATTCACTCCATAGAGCTTCTCGACCCCACCAAAGAAATCAGCCAGCACTCCGTCCATGTCCAGGTAAACAGTGGGTTTACCATTTTTCTGTTCAGGCATTGACTGAGTATACAACTTTTCCGTGTTTGTTGCAACCTGCTCTTTAACTCCCATGTATCGTCTCAATTCTTGATACAGTTCGGTGCCGAACTTGGGATTTACCATCTTCATGAAGCTGTTCTGATCTCCCGACGCCGCGGCTGCTCGAGCACCGCTGGCACTGATGCCACCTATGCCTTCCTGGTCCGGATCTCTCTCACCCGAGCTCACAACATCTATCGTGTCGAACTGGAAGGGTATGCTGCCTTTCTTGTCAGGCTTATTGTTATACTGATTTAGGAATGTTTTGAATTCCGTCACTCGATCCGAGCCAGCCACCATGGTGATATTCTTGTATCCTCGGTTCATCAATTCCTGCAACAATTGCACGATGGTCCTGATAGTGTCGTCACCGTGAAAGTTCACGCCTGTGTAGGCCTTTCTAAGATAATTTAACTTGTAGGAGAACGGCAAGGGATCTGTCTTGGGCTTTTGCGTTGAGCTGATGAATATGGAGTGGTCAGCAGCCTTGGACTTGGCGGTGTTCAATACTTTCTGAAACACGGCCTCATGTCCCAGTGTGGGCGGGTTATATCTGCCGAATGCAAAAACTATGGAATCGTTCTTGGCCTCAAATAGTTCCTTTAGCAACATCGTACTCACCCTTTTTCATATTTTCAAGTTCTCTGTCGGCGAGCACCTGTGCCACTTTCTCTCTGGTCGCTTGCGGAAAGAAATCCTTGACGTCTTCGCCTGGCTTACCAAACTCTTTTGTGTAGGCCTTGGCAGCATCATTGACTAACAGGTTCCATCTTTTAACTGCATTGTCGTGATCGTAAGTATTATTCTTAAGTGATCTGTTCAGCCAAAATATCAGAGGCATAAAATTTTTTCTATAGAGATCTTCGTTGTTGTTGATATAAAGATCCAGTTCATTCACTGCGTCAATGCTGGATTCTGATATGAACTGATGAGCCCTTACCATTTCCTGCAACTCCAATACCTTGCTTTGGTCCTAGGTCCTGGGTTGGCGCAGTTGTGTCTCGCTCTGAAGCTCTTTCTTCTTCCCGGAATGTGTTTCTTGATCCTCATATTGGGATCACCAAAGTTCACTTTCTTAACATTTCCAGTCTTGGGATCTTTTACATAAACTTTGAATTTTTTGACGTCACCCTTCATTGGTCTGCCCAATGCCACTTTCCTGCCTCGATATTCGGCTTCCCACAATTCTGTTTCCGGAAATCCCAAATAACCAAACATCTCGTGAAAATCCTGTGTGTCCTCCACGGTGATCTCATCTGCCTCCGGCAGTGGTTCGTAAGCGGGTTCTGCCGCTATGCTGTCCAATCTAGTTAATAATACTCGGATATCTTGGTAGTTGCTCATGCCCTGTATTTAGCTTAATACAGGTTCTCCAACAGCCACATGTAGAAAGGTGAAGTAAACGTTAATTCCCAGCGGCCATTATGCCCCATCGAAGTTACATTTTTAACGGTTACAGGCAACAATTTGCCTTCTTTTTTCTGTTGTGAAGCCCATGGTTCTGGATATTCTGGATAATGTAGACCTTCGTAAATCAATCCTCCTAAATCTATTTCATCGATCTCTATGCTCTTTATAAACAGTAATTGATCTTTAACAATTTTATTATCTTCTAGCACAGTTTGTGAATCATCTTTATTAGACCTATGAATAATAAACTTGTATTCTTGACCTTCATTTAAATCATGAAAAAATTCTATTAAGGTAGGATTTTCCTGTGTGCCCGTAATTTCTTGTTTAAATTTGCTTTGCTCTCCAACACAAATATCTGCAATTGGTGGTTTGTCCCAATATTGGGCATATAGTTGTATCTTAAATTTTAAACTTTCAGTCCACATATTTAAACTCTAGTCCTGCTTTGGTTCCTACGTACGGTTTATTTAAATCTGTACGGTACATCTCTATGGTCATCGTGGTTCCTTCCACCGCCACTTTCATGTACTTGTCCGTGCGGCTTAACACATCGGCACGTTTAGTTTTACCATTGTCAATGCAGGTTATATCTATTTGTTCCATGTTATTATTTTTTGTTAATTATATCCGGAGTAAGCATGTCCACTGTGTTCACTATGGTCTTGCCCGCATACACCACCGCTGATCCTGTGACGTCTAATACTGCTACTGTGGTAGAGCAGGAGTTTAAAAGAAATAAGATAGAAATAATTAGCAGTAATTTATTCATCGACTTCTTTTTTTTTTGAAATCTGTCTCTCTTCTTGCTCTTCCTGTTTCTTTTTCAAAGCCTCTCTGGCCTTTTCGCTCTCCATCTGTTTCTTGGCAGTGTCTAAGGGGTCGTCTATCTCCTTAATAGAAATCAACTTTGCCTCCATGTATTCTTTTACCCTTTGCACAGCGTCTTCCTTAGTGTCAGCATAGAACCATGATTGTAACTTGTTGCCACTGGGCATCACGCACTCGAACTGCCAAGCATGATTGACATGGCTGTTGATCATCTGATCATGCCCATGAGGTACATGCCTGCTAGAAAACAAATAAGGCAAGTGCCAAAAAAGTAAGCCTTCTTTTGTACGGAATAACCATTATTCTTTAATACATGAATGTGTACGTCCATGCTTTCGGGCGTCACCCGCACGTCCACATATTCTATTTGATCGTTTTCGTCATAGTCCATAACACAATTATACAGTAGATCTAATTGATGTCAATGAGTTGATCTATATAAAAAGCATTGAAATTCAAAGACTTATTTTGAATGGTCTAATGATTATATAATATCTTGGTAACGGAGCCCGCGGTCATGCTGGTGCACTTGGCTCTGACCCAGACGAAGTTACCCGTGAAGTTCTTGCTGTCAACCAATGTGCTCTGGTCCGCTGTGAAAGTGGTGCCGGATATGTCAAAATAATCATCCTCTGTGGGCGTGGTGGCCAGCGATCCCTGCATTTTTATGGATCCGGTCATGGTGCTGTTGACGTGGTATGCCACTGTGTGCACCCCGTCCACCTGTGAGTAGTAGCCATCTCCCTGATGTTTGTCGGTTACGAAACCAATGTAATCCAAAGATACTGACGCACCCGCTGCTTCTGTCGTTGTAGATTCCTCAACCACAAGGTGAGATCCATTTGATGCTTTGCTCTTGACGGTGAATGTCTTGTTGTTGTTGGTCGTGCCAGTCACAGTGATTAGGTCAAATTTTTCAAAGCCACCAAGCGAGGTTGTAGTGGTGTTGCTGGAATTAATTTTGTATTCTGTGCCTGTCTGTGAGAAACTGATCACAGTGCCAGTGATTGTGGCCTTGTGTGCGGTTGCGCTGCGTATGGTTGTGCTTGTCTGTGCCATGGCAGTTATTTATGGCGTTTTTCTTTTTGGAATCTGCTTGTTTTTGGACCAAGGTTGTACACAGCGGCCAGGTCCTGCGGTCGCATGCCGTCTATGGTTATAATGTCGTAGTACATGATCTTCCTGAATGGAACTACCGCGGCGTAGTCATATTCTTCGTCTGCTATGCAATGGTCGCTGTGAAGTTCTCTAATTCTCATGGAGGCCTTGACCTGTATGGGAGTGCCCATGTGATGCTTATCAATCATAGTTTCTATGATGGTGCCCACTTTAAAAATGTTACGGTCCCTTAATTTTAGTATCACTTCTATCATTTAGAGACCTTGACAAACTTTATAACCTTTTCCACCGCATGTTGCGCCATCATGTATATGGGGGTAAGCAATTTTTCATTTCTCACATAGAAATATCCTTGCCAGCCATATTCGCTATGGCCCTGCAGGTATTCTTTTACATACCTGGTAGTGATCACACAATTTTCAGGATTTTGTGTGAGATATCTAAATAGATTTTCGCGCTGGTGAGGTTTTAATATTTTATGCACATTCTTTTTAAGATGAACTTGATATTCATACTTGCCCAGAGGCAATCTCTTGCACAGGACTGAATTTTTATCAAGAAGATAAGATTTGTCCTCAGGCACGGCGTCCGCGCTGCACCACTCGTCCCAAAATACAGATACGAGATCTTTGGCCATCTCCTCGCAGCAGTAGAATATTGTGTCAACGTTCTGTATTCTAAACTTCATTTTATCTCGGTTGTGCAGTATACATGAGGCCAATTTTTTTATTTTTTGACTATGTTTCCCAAATTGAATCCATTTATTTTGTCTTAGAGCGCCCGCTGATTTGAAATCATCATCATTGTGATCCAATATTGTTTTGAGATGTTGATCCGTGGTGGGATATAGGTAACAGGCCCAGGGCATACGGAACGCCACTTTGTGAGAGTATCTCCCAAAATATAATCTATTGTGATGTTTCCGCATCAGCCTGTTGTGTTTGCGCATTGGTTTCCAGCTGTGGTTTTTTATATTCCAATGCGATCTTTTCCTCTTTTATGGTGACTTCAACTCTGCCACCATCTAATAATTCTCCAAACAGTATCATCTTGGACAGCGGTTTCTTGATCTCATCATCGATAATCCTCGCCAGTGGACGGGCGCCCAGCTTGTCATCGAAGCCCTTGTTTACCAAGTACTCGATGGCGTCCTCAGAGGCATTGACCTCGACTCGTTTCTCCAAGGTCATCGTGTTGAGCTCCAATAAGAACTTGTTAACTATCTTCTTCATGGTCTCTTTCTCCAGCTTCCTGAACTTGATCACTGCGTCCAACCTGTTCCTGAACTCCGGCGCGAAGAATCTTTTCACAGCGTCATCGTCGTCGGTCCTTTGCTGCTCGCCAAATCCCAGATTGGCTCTCTCCATCTCTTCCGCTCCAAGGTTGGAGGTAAGAATTAAAATTATGTTTCTACAGTCAGCTTTTTTTCCATTGCTGCCTGTCACAGTGCCATAGTCCATGACCTGTAGCAGCATGTTGCTGACGTCCGTGTGCGCTTTTTCCACTTCATCGAACAGCACCACCGCGTGAGGCTGTTTCTCGATCTCATTGATGAACATGCCGCCGCCCATCTGCGCATCTTCGTAGCCCACATATCCTGGAGGCGATCCTATCAATTTGGCTATGGAATGCTTCTCTTGGTACTCGCTCATGTCAAATCTTATCAACTGTGTGCCCAGCGTGGTGGCCAATGTTCTTGCTGTTTCGGTCTTACCACAACCAGTTGGTCCTATGAACAGGAATGATCCCACGGGCTTGTTTAGGCTCTTCAGCCCGGCCCTGCTTATCAATATTTTATCAATCACTTTGTTTAATGCTTCATCTTGTCCGAACACCTGCAGCTTCATCTTGCTCTCCAGCGTTTCTAAGTTCGCGGCCTGTTTCTGGCTCAACTGCTCTATGCTGATGCCGGTGAGTTTGCTGATCTCGTGTATGATCTCGTCATGGTCAATGCGGCCATCTTTGACTCCTTTTAATCTCAAACGCGCGCAGGCAGAATCTACTACATCTATAGCCTTATCTGGTAATTTTTTATCCGCTATGAATTTGGATGAATATTCCACTGCGTCTTCACACGCCTCGTCGGTGATGGTGCAACCATGGAACTTCTCATAGTATTGCTTGATGCCTTTCAATATCTTGACACAGACCTCCTGTGTGGGCTCTCCGATCTGCAGCCTCTGGAACCTCCTCATCAGTGCTCGATCCTTCTCAAAGAATTTCCTGTACTCTTCCCACGTGGTGGAAGCTATGACCTTGATGTTGCCTTTCATCAAGACCGGTTTCATCATGTTGGCCAGGTCCATGCCACCCTGTCCTGTGGTCCCGGCGCCCACCATCATGTGTGCCTCATCGATGAACAAGATAGCATTGCCTTTTTGGTCCAGCGCGTTAAGCACAAGTTTCAATCTCTCTTCAAAGTCTCCTCGAAACTTGCTGCCCGCGATCATGCTGGCCACGTCCAAACTAAACACAATGTTGCCTTTGAGATACTCTGGCACGTCATCCTTGTTCTTGGCGATCCTTCTTGCTAGGCCTTCCACTATGGCGGTCTTACCCACGCCTGGATCACCCACCAGCAGCACATTGTTCTTGTTTCTGCGAGCAAGAATCTGTTTCAGCACTTCTAGATCATCATCTCGGCCAATAACTGGATCTATCTTTTTATCAAAATATTTCTGGTTAAGATTCTCGCAATAATTTTTCAATACCTTGTCCGCCTGATTAGGCCTTAATTTTTGTTCTGGATTCACAGTGGCTCCCATACCTGAGTCTTCCAGGATAGTTTCCGCCGATATTAGATCTTGCAAATCATCTTTATTAATTTTATGTGTTTTTAAAAAGAAAGCACCATAGCTCTTCTTCTCAGCGAATATGCTCAGCAGCACGTCTATCGCGGTGACGCTCTGCCTGCCCTGGAACAGGGCCTGTGTGAATGCTCTGTTCATCAGCCGTTCTAAACTTGCAGTCTTTCTGGGAGCCACTGGATTGGTTCCCTTGCTCACTATGTCCGCACACTTTGTATCCAGATAATTTTCTATATCAAGAATTAGCGCACCCACATTGGTTTTTAGATCCGCCAACATAGTGCCCACTTCCTTGTCCTTGATCAATGACAACAGCAGATGTTCTATGGTCACGTATTCGTGTCGTCGCTTCTCGGCCTCTTTGACCGAGTTTTCAAAAATATTTTCAAGTGATTCGTTGGCTTCTAACATAGTCTATCTTTTTCTGCGTGCTCTTTGGTCGAAAGTGATTCCATTGATGTGGTCGAGCTCGTGCTGAAAACATCTGGCTTCTAATCCTTCTAAAATTGACAACAATAATTCTCCTTTGCCGTTTTGATATCTCACCTTCACGGTGCGTGATCTGCTGATCTCAAGCAACATGCCCGGGAAACTGAGACATCCCTCCTGTGCGATTTCGCGTTTGTCGTCCGCATGAACCAGCACTGGATTATAAATTATAGCAGGTTTTTTGAAAACGTCAAATGACTCGTGCCCCATGGCAAAGAATCTTTTGGTAATTCCAATCTGATTTGCGGCTAGACCCATGCCTTGGCTGTGTGTCATGAGATGTATCACGTCTCTCTCGAATAACTCCAGTGAGGAATATCCCAATGGTATTTCATCAAAATTAAATTCTGTGCTGGCCGTGTGCAGTGTGTGATACGAATTAGTGTAGATACTTAGATTCATTTTACGTGTGCGTAGATAAAAATTTTCTTATAAATTTTTAATCTTGTCTAGATCCCTTTCATTTAGTCGTGGTATAGATATGTTTATGTTAATGTACATGTTTCCTTTGATATTTAAGGTCTCATGGACCGGCATACCCTGTCCCTTCAACATGATAGTGTTGCCCGGCTGAGTCGCTGCCGGGACCTTCACGTTTAAAATCCTATCATCCAATGTTCTTATTTGAAATTCCATGCCTCTCATGGCTTCGAAACAACTTATGGTTTTATCTGTATAGAGATCATTTCCTTTCCTGGTGTATCCATCGCTGTCCAACACCTGCACGTTGCACAGCAGATCTCCACGTTGTAAATTTTTATCGGTGTCATCGCCCAGTCCCCTGTACTTGAACACGGCGCCGTTTTGCACACCGGCGGGTATCTTCAAATGTACAATCTCATCTCGGCCCGACGGCAATCGTACACTGACAGTCTTCTCGCAGGCATGATACACTTCCTTTATAGACAATGATATCCTGATGTTCACTGACTGATTTGTGCGTGGCCGATTCCTATAAACCCGTGTCTGACCCCGTCCGGGAGCGAATCCAAATCCAGAGAAGAAGTCCTGGAAAATATCCTCGCTGAAGAAATCGCTGCTGTTGTAGTTGAAGCCCGAACCCGATCCACCTGACCTCTGGCCGTAGCGCCGGATGGCGTCGTATTCCTGACGCTTGTCCCGTGACTTCAGAGTGTCATAGGCCTCGTTAATGTCCTTGAATTTCTTTTCGTCGCCGCCCCTGTCGGGGTGATGCTTCTTGGCCAGGACTTTGAAGGCTTCTTTGATCTCCTTGTCAGATGCTGACTCGGCCACACCCAGGGTGTCATAAAAATTCTTCATCTGTATAAGTTTACTACGGATTTAGTATCTGTCAATGCTTTGGTAATTACAGAACTGGGTCTTCCGTCTTGGCAGGTTTTCTGGCACCAAACACGGGAGCGTTACCATTGGATGTGGTCGTAGCAATCTTTTCTTGAGATCTGCCATATGCTGATAAGCCCAACACTGCTCCCATAGCGATATGGAAGAAGCCAGCACCCTGTAGTGTCAGGGGACTCCATTGGGTGAAAACGATGGTTTTCAAGTAAGTGGCCTGCGCCAGGTTCCACAATATGGGGAATATCACGAAGTCAAAGGCACAGATGCCCATGTACAACCAGCCCATGGCCGGCCTCCAGCGCTTCTGCATCCAATCTTCTTTTTTTATCTCGCTCATGTCAACTCCTATATAAATTTCATTAAACTTTTCACCGCGCCCACCAGTGCGTTCTTAACTACCATGTCATCGGCCTCGGCGTCCAATTTGTCTGTCCTGATCAGGTCCTGCATGAGCTCTTGGTACTCGTCCTGGCTCAGCTCTCCCGCCTTGTATTGGTCCGCGAACTGCAATGCCATCTGTGCCCGCTCCTCTGCCCAGCTCTTGCCGCAACCAACCAGACTTTTTAGCTCATCATATCCTACCATCTGTCTAACACTCCCTGTGCTGCTTTATATGCCTGCGCCTGCATCACTTTCTTCTTGCCATCGCAGTAGGCCCTGCTGCCTTCCTTCTCCAGGCTCCTCTTGAGGAAATCCTCATTGGTCTCCTGCAGCGGCCTGATCAGCGCCCTGACGTCGTTCTGCATCATGCCCTTGCTCTCTGAGTAAAGGTCGAACCATTGCAGGTCTTCCTTGATGGCTCTGGCCTGTGGGGCGTGTGGCCTGCCGCAGTCGATGTTCTCCACCAGCTGCCGCACGTCTATGATCTTCTTGGCCTGATTGTCATCCCAGAAGCTGGGTATGTAGCTGTGCAAGGCGCAGCCCTGCAGAACTATGAAAGTGCCTACGAACAACGCTGTTCTGATCATGCAACTATTTACCAAAATAGCAGCCTATTTTTCTTTCAGTATGTATTTGATGGGATATTCCGCCTTGACCTTGACACGCTTCTTGGTTTGGCTGTCTTGATACTGTATCAGGTTGGGCGCAATCTCCACGAAGTCATCCACGTGAACAGTGGTCAGCACGCCGTCCTGCCAGTAGGTCAGCTCGGATGGCACCTTCTTGAACAGGTCATACACCGCACAGCACAGCCATCTGGCGCCGCTATAGATCCACTTGGCGCTGCCCCAAATGATGGTCTTTATCAGCACGTTCCAGGTGAACAAAATGATCCAGGTGAACATGGAGACCAGGAGATCAATTGCCAGCTCGCTGAACCAGCGCAGTCCCGCAAGTGCGGACTTACTTCTTTCCGTCAGCTGGCTGATTATCTTTTTTGACAGTTCCTTCATAGTACTCCTTGTAGCGCTCCAGTATGTCCTGCGTCTGTTTCAGGGTGCTGCGTATCTGTGCGAAGTTCTTGGCCAGCAGCTCATAGTCCTCGTCGCTGAGACCAAACAGCACAGGATCCAATCCTTCTGCCTTCATCTTGGCGAACACTTCCTGGGCGTTGTTGCTGGTGATCACGATCCATCTCAGTTTCTCCATTTCCTCCAGCGTTGGTGTCTTGAGGTTCAGTTTCTCCCTGGGCTGTTCCTGTGTGAATATCTTGATGGCCTTCTCTCCCAGCAGGCCGCAGCCGTTGAGGAACAGGCACAGGGTGATTGCAACCAATAGTTTACTCATTGTATGGCCTGTAGTTGGGGTTGGCTATGGCAGGGCATTCGGAATTGATCTCCGATTTCTTGGTGGCCTTGATCTCTGCTTCTGTGAGCTTGGCTCCGCCCGCGATCTCCACGCATCTCAAAGCCCTGTCTGAGGCCTTGTTCACGATCCTCTCCATGGCATCGGGTCTCTCAAGTGCTGTCTTGCCAAGATCACGTGTGCCCTTGTTGAATCTCTTGTCCAGGTCGTCTATGTCCTTCTTGAGATTGCCCACCAGCTTGTTGACCTCTTGGTTGGCCTTCATGATGGCCTCAAAATCCTTCTTCTGCTGCTCTATGTACTTGGCCTGTGCCTCCAGGGCCTGTTCCATCTTGACCTGATTGCCCTTGAGCGTGGCGTTGTCCGCTTTAAGTTTGTACACGTAGCTGACCCCGCCCGACAGTCCTATAACCATGACAATGGTAAAGATCATTTTTACTGATCCAAATAATCCAAACATATTGTTATTTATCGCAATTATATACCCATATTAAATAACACTGATGATGCAACGTCCCGAACTTGAAATGCTGAAAAACTCCGGCTATGCATGGAGCAATCCTTTTGACATCATGAAGATATTTGAAGAGAAGATGTCAAATTACACAGGTGCTCCTTACGTCACAGTCACTGATTGTTGCACTCATGCCTTGGAATTGTGCCTCAGATACAAACAATTGCAGGGGGAAAGCATACCAGAGATCGTGTTGCCCGCCCGCACCTATGTGAGTGTGCCCATGATGTTGAAAAAATTGGGCATAGGTTATAAATTCAAAGATCAGCAATGGCGAGGATATCATTACCTTGAACCCACCAATGTGGTTGACATGGCAGTGAGATTTAACAAAGATTGTTTTATTACCGGCAGTCATTGTTGCATCAGTTTTGGCAATAGGAAAGTATTGAAAATCAACAGGGGTGGGGCCATACTTACAGATGATCCCATTGCTCATGAGTATTTCCAATTGGCGAGAGCGGACGGGAGAAATTTTGATTTGATTCCTTGGGAGACACAAAGAAGTTATGATGTGTTAGGATACCACTACAATCTTTCTTTGGATGACTGTGCCAGGGGAATATTACTCATGGACGAACATGCCAAACACGGTCCTGTGAACGCCGATGCCATGGACAGCGGTGATTATCCAGATCTCAGAGAAATCAGTTTGAATTTTTAATTACCACTTGTATTTGCTAACCAGAGCAGATTCTCCGCCTTTGGAGAATATGAACTTATCCTCGTAGGTCTTGGTGATGTTGTAAGGTCCAAAATATTTGGTGAGAAACAGGCATTCTGACATGCTGTGGGTGTCTATTTTAAATGCTCTGGTTTCTTTCAATATGTCATTGGTATTGCCATACGCATGCAGTTCAAATTTTAATTCTTCTTGTGAACCTCTTTTTTTAACGGCAATGATATTTTTATCCAACTTGAACTCCAACAATTGGAATTTGTCAAAGAATGTGTTTACTTCGCCCAATCTCATGCTGTGTGTTTTTATCTTATAGGCTTCCGGGGTCAGCGGGATTACAGAAGATAAATTAGCTCTGCTGGCTTCAAATGGCACAGATCTCTTGTGATATGTGAATTCAAATGTTTTGATATTGGTTAATTTTTTAAGATCATCTAGAAATTCTGCAATATATTGATCTAATTTTTCTTCTCGTGGAAATTCTATGAATACCCTGTGCTTGCCGTCATCCATTGTGCCTGGAGTGGCATCCGCGTCCAGCACTTTTTTGTAGCCTTTTTCCGCAAAATTTTCCAGATCCTTGGCGCCCGCGGCTCCCGAGCAAATAAAGGCGAGCACACAGATGTCCTTGTCATCGCCCATCTTGCTCTTGTATTGATCCACGGAGAAACGTTTCTCCACTATGCCGTCGAGATCACCTGCCTTGAGCCCTTCGTTAACCTGTCGCATTTGCCGCGTCCTGTGCTGCTTGATAATCCATGGTGGTTTCTATATCCTGGCCGTGTTTGAAATTGCCGATCAGTTCCTTGGGCATACGGATGTTGACCACCCATATGGCATGACCATCTATCCGACCCTTGGTGGTGCCGGGCCTGTAGTCTTCTGGTCCCTTTATTGGTCTTGGTTTGAACAGCGTATCTTTCTGATAGGTCACTTTGCAACCGTGATCCAACAATCGTTTTCCGCCCGCCGGATCTGGCATTTGCTCCATGGGCCACATGAAAGAACACTCCACAAAATGTCTATGATCAATAGGACCTGTCAATAATTCACCTTCCGACCAATTTTTGAACACATAGACGTCTAATTCGTCTACCACTCTTTCAAAATCTTTTAGTATGCCCAGGGTGGGTGTTAAGGAATAGAGTCCTTGTACGTTGCGGATTACATCTAATACGTCATGCATGGTTTTGTATTTATGCATAAACGCGACGTCATGATTTATGCTCAGATATCTTTTGTGGTAAAGTGGTAAGTAATTTTGTATAATGTCTCGTAAGCACAGACGTCAAAAACAACAGAATAACATCATCAACTTTATGAACTATCTAGCCGAGAAGAAACAAGCGGCCAGGCCCACCGCCAAGACTCCGGGCCAGCAGGAGTATTTGAACGTGTTAAACAACTATCAATACAAGATCGTGGTGGCTCTAGGACCAGCGGGTACGGGCAAGACCATGCTGGCCACAGAGCGCGCTATAGAACGATTGCAAAAGGGCGAAATTGACAAAGTGGTTGTCACCCGTCCCGCCAGCTCTGTGGACGAGGAGATCGGTTTCTTGCCCGGTGACATTAACCGCAAGATGGAACCATGGATGAAGCCCATACTGGATGTTTTTGAAAGCCACTACATGCCACCCACTGTGGACGAGATGATGAAGCGCGGAACAATAGAAATAGCACCACTGGCTTTTATGCGCGGCAGGACTTTCAAAGATGCATTCATCATAGGTGATGAAATGCAGAACAGCACTCCATCACAGATGAAGATGCTGATGACTCGCCTGGGCAGAGGATCGCAGATGGTGATCACGGGAGACACCCGCCAGTCGGATAGGTTGGTGGGCAATGGATTGGTAGATTTCAAAAGACAATATGAGAACTATTTCAATGCTGAGTATGTAAAATTTATAGAACTGGGCAAAGCGGACATACAGAGGCATCCTGCCGTGTCTGAAATTTTAAATATCTACGGAGATTAATCTCTAATAAAATTGTCAATAGCATCTGCGTACCATTGACGATAGTGCCTGTATAAATTTTCAAAAGGAAAATCTTTGGGTATACCAGGTAGATCCACCTTTATCACTTGCTGGTCTACCAAATCTAATATCACTTTCGCTGCAGCGACCTTTCCTGATCCCAGCTTCTTTTTGCTTAACTCCACCAATTCATCATACTTGCCATTGGGTCTAATATTGTAGTTCACTATGAAATATCTCTTCTTTTCGTGCTTACTTCCCATCTGCTATCCTCGCCAGTTTGATCATTGTGGCCGCAAGGTTGATCTCCGGATCGGCCACGAACGAGTGGTCAACCAGGCCTTGCTTGATGGCCAATATGGCTTTGTCCTGCTGCTCATCATCCTTGCTGATGAGTTCTAAATTGTCGTACAGCCATCGGAATATGTCTTCCACTTCTTCTGGTCTCGCCTGCGAGCACACAAGTTTCCTAGCTTCCAATATCTTGCCTCTCTTGAATAGATCCACCATCTCCAGCCTGTAGTCCTGCTGGCCTCGATCGGCCTTGTCTGGGGCATGCAGCTTGCCATTTCGACAGTTTTGTTGCACCATGTTGATGCATTTCCTTAGATCTGGATATGTGGCCTTGACGTAGGTGTCCAGTATGTCGATGTCTGGTTCCACTTTCTCATCGATCATTATCTGTGCCACCCTGGCTGTGAATTCGTTCTTGTCTATGGTCTCGATGTGGAATCCCTGGCATCTGCTGTGCAGCGCTGGTATCACCCTGTTGGGATAGTTGCAGGTCAGTATGAATCTTGCCGACGTGTGATATGTTTCCATTACGCCACGCAGTGCTGCCTGCCCGTTGGGGGTTATGTAGTCCGCCTCGTCCAGCAGCACATACTTGAATGCGCCGAACGGCATTATCTGTACGAAGTTGATGATCTTGTCTCGCACCGTGTCCACGGAGTTCTCCCTGGATGCGTTGATCTCCAGAATGTCATAGGGATCAACTTCAAGCTCGTTGAACAATACCTTGGCCAGCGTGGTCTTGCCCACTCCCGGCGCTCCCGAAAATAACAAATGAGGAATAGCTCCGCTACGGATCCAGCCTTCTATCTGCTCTCGCTGGCGCTGGTCCCTGACCACGTAATCTTTCAGTGTCGCGGGCCTGTACTTTTCTGTCCAAAGCTCTTTCATGTGATTATTATTATACAGATCAGCGGCACTAAAGTAAAGATGTAATCATTGGTTATTATTTCCAGGTTACTATTTCATCAACTGTTGGTTTCCTTTTATTTTTGAAGTAGGGCATAGTTTGATCACGATACCCGATTCCCAAAAGAAAGGCCACATTGTGAAATCCATGTTTCAACGGATGCAAAATGTTATCAAAATTTTTATGGACCAAGTAATAACATTTACAGAAAGATGCGTAAAGTCCTTGCTCGGCACATAATAAGCTGGTGCCATATCCATGCATGGAGGCAGATATAAGCCACTGATGTTGTGAAACATCTGAGTAATTGATTTGTTTGGCATCATATCCTTGTTGCATTTGACTGTGTGTGGGTTTTCCTGGGCGCTGATAATAGACCAAAAGATAAGGAGCGGTGACCTGGTCGTTGAATCCAAACCCTTGATATTTGCCTTTGCCTTTGAACAGACTGTTTCTTTGTGATTCTCTGCTGTCCTTCCATGCATTATAGATTTCCTCCAGCAATTGTGTGTTGCCTTCCTCCGAGCCACCTTTGGCGAATATTCTCTTGTCCAGTCCTGTCACTGTCTGCATGGCCACTATCTTTTTTTCTTTCTCATGTTCAGGGCCCCACACATCTATACTGTAATTCCACATATTGTTTTTCACTGGTATCAGCTCGTGTGCGTCTCTGAGAATCTGATCTATTATTTTTTTATCGGGAGCCTGATCGGTAAAGTGTGTAATGTTCTCTCTCAGTTTCATCAAACGTTTCAATTCGCTCATAATTATCCTCTGTATTTTTCCAAAAGCATTTTAAAAATTTGGGATATTTCGGGGGTTCTTCTATATCCTTGCCAATACTCATCAAAAAAGTAAGGTATTTCTAAATTTTTTTTGTAATTTCTTCTATTAGAATTACAAAGTCCTACTTTTTTTTTATTTTCGAAATACATTTTATCTTTAGTAAATTCAAAAATGTATTTTTTTGGTTCAATTTTTTGCATCTTGGTTACATTAGCATTCATTTTTTTTAAATTAGAATATGACCACAACTGGAATTTTTCTGTGTTCCAAAAATTATAATCTTTAAAAATTTTTAAATTAGGCTCCGAGATAGGATCAAAACGTACAGACGGAATTCTCATGTAAAAAAGTATTTTTTCAGCCTCTATTTGCCAACGAAAATTGAAATATGGCCACCACCACCAATCGGCCACAGTATTAATGTAATCAGATTGCCCCACTTCTTCGATGTTGTCTGATATTTTTTTTACAAACCATGTGCCAAATGTAGACGTTTTTTTACTATATATTCCTCCTTTTTCATTCAAACCTTCTGTCATCTTTTTATAATGTTTTTTCCACGGTTCGAGATGTTCCTGTCTTGCAACAAAATCTTTATAGTTTAAAAGAACAGTACCAAATAAACTATCTGCTGGTTCACCGTGTAATAAAACATTTTTGTTTAAAAATTCATTATCTAATATTATAGAATTATAATGATTGCATTTTACTTTTCTTGATAAAAAATTTTCATAAAAACTATAATTTTCCAACAAAGACGAGCTGGTACACAATACGTTAATAATTTCTAGGTCATTCTTAGATAAATTTTTAAAAAAAGCTGTCAGCATAGAAGTGGAGTCAATACCTCCACTCCAACAAATACAAATATTTTTTTGATTGGATTTGGCATAGTTAAAAATTTCTATAGCTCTTGCATCATATAAATCTGATAAGTCATCATCAATATATCTTAATTTAAAAAGTTCATAGCCTTTTTGCACAGGGGCAAGATAAGGTGTGGTAAAGGTGCCCGATCGAGCTCTGAATTCGGTAGTACCAAATAAAAGTCGGGTAAGAGCAAGAAAATTTGCACCGTGAGGATTTTCAATGTGCATATGATCAAATGCAGGTTGATTTATAAGTTTACTATTTTTTATTTTACTTAAAATTTTCATCTAGGTGAACTATCTTTTCTATTGTATTGGCCTTATCCTTAAAATATATTTTCTTGAAAATTTCTTCTAAATGACTTGACAATTCCTTCTTAATATCTTCTATCTGTATATTTTTTAAATCTAAAGAATATAAAATATTGATTACATAACTTAATAATTTTTCATTAAAATTTTTATTATTATTCAATATTTGTTCTTCCTCTGCAATTATTTTTTTTATATTTTCATCCTCGAACGATATCATTTTTAAAAATTTTTTAATCATAATTGTATTGTTTTGGAGATTTTTGAATTCAATATCATTAATATTTTTTTCTATAATTTTCTTTGTAGTGACAAGTACTTTTCTTACATAAAATAACGTTTCCTGTAAATTAAAATCAAAAAAAGTTTCATCGGTCTGAATCTCAATGGATAAAGGATAGATATCATAGTCAGAGGCAAGTTTTGCAGTAATTTGATCGCAGCCATACTTACAACAATTTGTATTATTGAACATAGGAGAAGAATCAAAATGGTGCATAGCGAACCACTCGTGTTTAATAATCAAAAATTGAATAAATTTTAAAGTTTCGTAATCATTATCTAAGATATAAAATTTATTATGAAACGGCAATATCAATCCGTATACTGGTTTGGTTTTATCGATTTCAAAGAAATATTTAGACTTGGATATGTTCATATTTTTATATATCCTTGATTAATCGCCATTGTTCACCTTTGGGGTAGGGAGGTTTTCTTGCTGGCCAATCTTTTACATTATTTTTTGTATGCCATTTTTCCACGCATTGGGGTCCACAGAAAGGTATTATTTTTCTTTCTGTCCAATTGGCGAAATAGAGAGAATCAAACCAGTATAGGCAATTTTCTATTCGTTCACTGCACTGACCACAGATCTTATCACTGGTCATTGTGGTTTAACTGTTGCTGTAGCCGGCCTGTTTTAAGATTTCTTGTTGAGGCTCTTCGTCCGAAACCAATAGGATGTCATTCTCGTCCACCATTCTCACTTCTTCCTTGACTCCATCTCTCTCCACTATCATTCCTCTGGTCCAGCGGCCGTGAGCCACCAGCAACCATTGCCCCACTCGCACATCTTGCTGTTTAGGCCCCACAGCATAGGCCTGGCACCACCTGGGGTGTATGCCCTGCTCGGTGCCGTCATCGTCCAGCAGTATCAATCCACCCTTGGTCTTGATGTCACCAAATCTCATCCGGCACACCAGCACTCTCTTGCCTAGGGGTCGGATTTCAGAGTCGCTGACCGTGTGCTGCAGTCCCCCGTGAGAACCAAATCCTTTTTTCTGTAGTTGCTGCATCTCCACCATTGTGGTTATAGTATATGATGTTTACTCTATGCCGTCAAGAGCAGCATCAATGCCCTGCTTGGGTTTAAACAGGGTGGTGGTCTTACCCGCACTATTTTTTGACTGCTGGGTTTGGGCCACAGGATTTATAACCTGTGTTTTTACCACTTCCTGTTGTGGAATTGATTCAGCTCTGGGTTTTTTGACAGGAGTGTCGTCGGCCTTGCCTTTGGGTGCTTCATAATACTCTTTCATCACCTGCTCTTTGGTCTTGACAATTTTTCCACCAGTGCCCAACACGTCGCCTCGGGCATTGACGTTCATGTTGCCCACAGCTCTGACATCTTCGTTGGTTGCTCTCAGCTTCTCAATGTCCACCATGCGACCCTGCATGGTTCTGTAAAGTTTTCTGCTTGTCTGTCTTGTTACCATAGATTGTTACTCCTTGTGCATTTACTTATCATCGCAGGAATTCACGGTGATCCAAATTGTACAGCAGTGGATTAATCTTGTGTACGCCTATCAAAAACAAACAGAAGCTGGCCACGGAGCTGCCCCTACCCACGCCCCAAACCACGTTGTTGGCCCTGAGGGTGTCCACGAAATAGATCAAAAATTGCAGCACCTTGGTAAAATTTTTTTTTTGGAAAAGTTCATATTCGGTTTTGACTCTTTCTCTTTCTGTATCCGATTGGCAGCGTGCCAATAGATACTCCAGCACGTTTATTTTATGGTAATTGTCAGGCATGTGCCACTGTGATTGCAATCTCTGGTCCAAGTCGGCTGGTTTCTCATGATGCTGAGGTTCGCCCTGTATCGCTGGCAGATCTATGCCCAGCTCCCGCAGTGCTGCGAGATACTGTGCAGTATTTTCTATATAGAATTGACTGATGTCTGCTGAGGGGTTTTGATAGACATGTTCGATCAGGCTCTGCTCGTCGTAGACGCAGTCTCCGTGATCATTTCTTCTTGCCCTTGCCACCATCTAAAACCTTTGGGTTGAATTCAAATATTTTAGCATTTTCTCTGTGTTCGTCAACCTCGGAGATCTCCTTGTTCCAGCTGAAGTGTCCTGTGTAAATACCTTTTTCCAATTCTTCATCATATGTGGCCGTGTCTGACCTCAACCACCACGGATCCATCTTAGTGTACTTGGCACTGAACCAATTGTCAACATCTAACAGCTCCAATTCCGGGCCTTCCTTCTCTATGCTGTACACTATGCCATCGCCCTGAAAGCTGCCTAGATCTAATTTGGTTACCACTATTTTACCTTCCAATATGGCATTGCTTTTGGCGAAACAGGCTGCTGCCATGACCTGATCATAGGGAGGTCTTGGCAATTCTATGAATCTGTTGTCGCTGTTCAACTTCAATAATTGGTAAAGATCTTCCTGTCTCCAGGTGATAATGGTGTTGGCGAATACCAACTGATAGAGACTTTTCAATCTTTCAAAATATTCGCTTTGCTCAGCGAGATCTGCCGTGATGGGAGAGATATGACAGGTCACGTCATATTGATTGTGGAACAGCTCATCGCCCACGATTATGATTGTGCGGAAATCAGTTTTCCAGGAGAAAGATTTAACTTTCATCCTGTACTTATTATTCTATGTTGATCAGCTCGCCCATATCTGGTTCGTTGCGGGCTTTCTTATATTCGTCCTGCCACTGCTTCAATCTCCTGCGCCTCTGCTCTTCCTGGTAAGACACCAAAGCATGCTGCAACTGTGAGATCATCTCGGGATTACGCAACCATCTCTTGGCGGTGGCCAATTTTTTGGTGAGCTCTCTGATGCGCTTGCCTATATCTGCCTCGGACATGTTGCCGAGCTCTTCTTGTAAGGGATGGAAATACATTTATACCCTAGGTATATAATTTACCAATCTGATGCATCAGTACCGTTGTTCCCGCATCTGGTGTGACAAACTCGTATAGATATCTGCCAGCGGTGGGTGCTGTGATTTTATCAGTGCCGCTGTCGAATCCTGTCACGTTGTCTGCCACTATGGTGGCCGCAGTCACGGTCAGCAGATGTGCAACGTTGCCGTATGTGATGTCTAACACTATTCTCCCCAAACCAGAACCTGGCCAGTTGGCAAATCCTAGAGTGACGTTACCACTGGTGGTCAACTTGTGATAGTGTCCATTGGCATGATCCAATGTTATGGTTCCGCTGGTAGGTGGACCATTATCATATATTGTCAATGCCGTGTCTTTGAACACTGCTTTACTGACTGTGTAATTGTTGAATGATGTATTACCAGATGTGGATGCTTTGTTGGTTTGTAAATCTTCTATTTCAGTTTTGGCATCTTCAAAATTATTTTTAATTGCTGTGAAATTATCACGAAATCCCTGCGAACTGTTGTCCTGTCCCGCTATTGGATACGTGCCGTCTATGTTACCTGGTACTATGTTGCTGGCCATACTATTCTTTTAGCTTTCTTTTGAATGCAAGGTATTTATCTCCTTTTCGCTCCACTTTGATTTTAGTGGTGGCTGAAGGAGCATTGGTAAAATTAATGGTGGTTTTTTGCGTATTCGCATCATGAGTTAGGAAAAATTCCGGTTCATAGTCTGTGGAACGCAGGAGGCTGTCCGCGCTCATGTAATTGGGAATTGAATAGTTGTCCGCAGTGACCTGCTCACCATATCTCAATACTTTGGCATTTTCTCTAATTTTGATCTCTTCTTCATGTATGATTTCATTGATGGTGAACGTTCTGGTGCTGCCATCTGCGGTGATCGTGCCTGTGTCCACCTTGGAGGCTCCGCAAAGATATCTATCTATTCTGAAGAAAATATTTTTATAATCAAAACCTTTGTTCAATATTCTATTTCTTACCAGCCCGCTCTTGCCGGGATTGCAGTACGCCAACACTATGGCCAATTTGAAGCCCAGTGGAGATCCTGTGTTGTCCTGACTGGTTCTCATCCATAGAGGCAGATGCATGTATTCTTTCTGCCCCAGATTCTTCATGTTTTTCCTCATGTGGGCCACGGCATTGGGAAATAGTTTCTCGAATGAGCCTATGTCTGCCGTGATGTTGTTGGCATATCTTATCTTGCTGCCCGCGATGCTGAAACTCAATCCGCCATGGGTAGTCACGTCATACACGTCATAATCTGTGGTCAATCTAAAGTCATCTGCGCGGGCTCCCAACATGGGCCTATTGATATCGGTCCTCAGCGTGATGCTGTCAGATATCACCTTGCCCTGTTTGTTCACGAGATTGTCCACCATCTCAACGTAGACCACCTCGTATATACACGTGCCGTTGTGTTTAGCCAGTGCTGTCTTGATGTCTCCAAAATACAGCACTTTTGGTTCATGATTGAATCTCATGGCCTCTTGTAGTGCGTTGACAGTCTGATGCTCAAGACCTGCCACCAACAACATCTCGGGTCTCTGTGGCAGCCCAAAAAGGCTATCTTCAGATCTGAATATGTTGGCACTGTTGTTGATGTTGGGGTCTTGGGCGATGCTGTAGAATAAGTCGGTGTCGGAGGTGCTGTTTCTTCTATTGCTGATCAATCCAGAGGCGCTCATGTTGCTGTATTCCTTGGCGTAGGGTAATTTGACCGTGATGTGAAATTCCTTGCTGGTGGCCAGATTTTGATATTGGTCACTGACTCCCACCGTAAACGCATATTCTCTGTCAAAGCTGGTGGTGTTGTTGTCCAAGGTCAGCACGTTGTTGTCCAGCACTGTGTATTCTGATAGATCTATCTGCCCCATGATGTTGCCCAATGGCGACAACGTCAATCCCGGAGGCAAGGATCCTTGGGCAAGATTGTATATAAACACCCTGTTTGACACCTCGTCTGGGTTTAGTACCTGCGCAGGTGTCTGTGCCTCCACGCTGAACAGGCAGGGGATGCCTGGCTGTATGGATCCCAGATTGCTGCTGGTTATGAATTCTATTCCTATGTCGATCTCTCCAATCACCGTCAAGGTGAACTGCTTGTCAGTGAACACAATCACGCCAGATGCTGCCGTCCTTGCTGCCCTTATGGTGAACACGTATTCCAATTCTACAGCGGCCTGTGATCCCAGTCTTCCATATATCTCTCCGGAATTGATGTCGATCTGTATGCCTGGCGGCAGTGTTCCCGAGGCCAGAGTGTATTCTAGATCTCCCTGCAGCGGATCAAAATCCACCACGTCCACTTTGATCACCATTTCATTGTTGTGCCTGAATGTGCCCAATGCACCATCCGTCAGGAACACGGGACGCCTGTTGGCGCTGTTGCTCATTATGATGGGGAATCCCTGATATTGGGTCATGTCCACCGTGATCCTGTTGTTGTCCACGCGCCAGAAATCCGCGGTGAACACAAATATGCTGTTGACCTGTGTGGCCACGCTGGCCCCATCGGTCACTCGCACTATGAACTCAAAATTTTTCGATCTAGATATGGAAAACACCGTGGGGTCATAGGGCACGTCATCGTAGTCATACACGTTGTCGTAGCCTCCATAGGGTCCAAATCTATCATCATCCGTCAATAAAACCGTTCCTGATATCAATCCCGCGGAGCTCATCTTTATGCCTGGGGGCAACTGTCCCGTTACTATGTCATAAACCAAAGTTTGTCCGGCCGGTATGTCGTCGTCAAGTGCGCGCATCTGATAGCTGATGTAGCTGCCGTCCAGCACGTATCTGGTGGCCGCCCTGGTGCTGTCTCCCATGTCCAGCTCACCCTCGGGGGTGACGAACCTGGGGGCATCCGCTCCAGTCACTTGCATACTGAACGTCCTGTCCGCTATGTTGGTGCCGTCCGATGCTCGGACCACGAAGGTGTAAAGGGACCTCGTGGCCACTTCGAACGGCACGCCTCGCAGGACACCCGAGGTAGTAAGTTCAATACCGGGAGGCAGGTTGCCTGCGATCTTGGAGTAGGTCAAAGTGGTGCTGTCGGCATCTTCTGCTTCCAGCTGGAACGAATATAGTCGTCGTTCCTGTAATATGTCTATTTTACCCGACGGGGTCTTCCAGACCGGTGACGCCATTTGAACTTACTCCTTTACAGGTGTATTTATGGTGAATTACATTTATATAATTATGAAGGACTACCTGAATCACCACCTCCAGCAGCGAGGTAGAGGACTGCAGACAGGAAGCTAGAATCTGCAAAGGTCACTGTGAATATAGCTGTTTTGCTGCCAGCAAAAAAAGGATTTATAGTCAGTATTAAAGTGCTTAATGATGTAATTTCTGTAGGGTTTCCGTTTACAACTTCTAAATTTCCGCTCAATGAACCGCCGCTGATGTCACTGCTGATGATACCTGTGATGTTGTAAGCCAGTGACATATTTGCTATGCCTCTTGTGGCCAAAGTCACTTTCACCTTATTTCCTGCACCAACATACAGTGGGCTGCTGTAAGGAATATATTGCGTGCCGGTTCCGGTGGTATCCAGTGACAATCCCAACGTGGACCTCTGCGCGTCATTCTGCGGACCCATTATGGTCACGCTGCGTGATATCACCGACCCGCCGATCGTGTCATCCAATGTTAATGTGAACGTTTTGCTTGTCTGACCGACATCGCCAGCGGTCAATGTCAGGGTTCCAGAAGCTGTGTTGTCTTGCCCCGGTCCAACATTTTCCGTGAGAGCGATAGTGCCTGTCAATGCAGCGCCGCCGATGTCAGCACTGGTAACTCCCGTGATGGTATAGGCCTTGGGAGTGAAGTCCACGCCCTGCACATAGAGAGAGAACTGAATGGATTCACCCTGATAGGCGATAAAAGTATTGGCCGAAAGGGAGGCAGCGACTGGCCAAGTAGGAACTGTGCCATTGGGCCTCAATACAGCTTTTATGGTACCACTATCCACAGTCACAAACGTTGGAGTGTAGTACTTGTTGCCTTTTCTGCCGCGTATGAATATAAAACCACCTGGCACGAAAGGTATTTGACAGAAACCCTGTTCATCCGAATAGCCCGTTGCCTTGGTGATTGGAGTGTCACCTCGTCGCTCCACCGTAACCTTTACACGTGACTTAGGTGACTCACCTGGTGGGTTAGGCTGTATAAAGACAGTTGAATCGTCATTGTTTGAGGAATCATCATCACCTTCATAAACTTGGCATTCAAATGGAAGGCTTCCGTAAACCCTATCCAGATTCCACCAACTGAAACTGGTCACTGGAAATTCAAAAATATTTGTGCCAGGCACACGATATGCCGTGCCCTCCAAATCCCACACGCCTGTGGATTCATCCAATCTGTATGTGCCTATGGTATCTGTGCCAATCGGATCTGGATCCACTGGCAATCTCACAGTGGCTCCAACGGTTGGGTCGAGAGACAATTCATCGCCTGTGACGGGATCGGTAAGGTTAACATTCAAAAATCCAAAACTCTCAATGGGTTCCAAGGTGCCGCTGTCATCACCCACAAAGGATCCGGGAAAGATGTCTAAGCTGCCTGTATCACTGATGCTGACATTCGTCAACTGCACAGAGGCGCTGCTGACCGGGTTGCCGGCGTCGTCCACTATGGCGCCCGCTGGGAATTCCACGGTGGCGTTGTTTTCTGCCCTGGCAGTGTTGGTCACTGTATTGACTGTGCTGTCTGCGTCGGAGATCGTCTGTGTGCTCCGAATATTTGCTGCGCTGGCCATGGTTATTGACATCTGGATCACTCCCGAGACGTTGACCGCTGTCTTCGCGGTGACGTAGCCCGCCTTGGTGGCAGTGATCACCTGCTGTCCCTTAGGCAGCAGATAGGTTAGGTTTGTACCTGTGTTGTAAGTTAAACTGATGTTGGCATTGGCGCTTGTGGTAATCGTGACTCCGCTGAGTCCGTTGCCCGCATCGTCCACCACATCGAAAAACGATCCCTGCGTCCTCATTGCCAATACGCTCCTGCTGAAACCTGGCATCCTGCTCCCTATGAGTAGTCGTTGGCAATGTTCCCCAGGAACGCTGTACCGTCGTTGAATATGGACACAACGTCTATGGCGTTGGCCGCTGTGCTCAGCGTGGATGCAGCACTTGGAAATTTCACTGCTGTTGAAGCGTCTGTGCCAAAGGTGGCCGTGCGCAGGCCCGTGGCGTCCTGACGTATGATCAGGGTGACCCCACCGCCTGTGGGCAAGTTTGTTATTACAAATTCGGTGTTGGTGCCTAACGTTACTGTATGCACCGAAGCCAGCGAGCAGTCCACAGTGATGGTGCTGCTGGAAGTCAGTGAGTTAATGTCCTCTATGAAGCCCGCGTTGAACTTCACTGCGCTGTTCATGGCAATCTGTCCCGTGCCCTGTGTCTCAATTGTTAAGTCAGCATTGGAAGTTCTGCCTGTGATTGTATTAGTGTAAAAATTAGTAGCCACAGTAGCATTGTCCGTTAATATCCAGTTGGTCAATGTTTGATATCCATTCAGCGTGATGCTGCCCGTGCCGTTGCAGTCCAGTGTGATACCTTGATTGGTTGGGGTACTGATGGTGCTGCCTGCCATGGTCATTGACCCTATGATTGCAGAATATGGATTAGGTATGGATAGATCGCCACCCATGGTGATCTGTCCAGTGGTCATCGCTGACTGCACATCTACCACTCCCGTGCCCTGCGCCAGTATCGCTAGGTTGGCGTTGGTGGCCGGTGATTGGATTCTGTCCGAATACACCGTGCCCTGCACAGTGGCGTCTCCTGTGGCGCTGAGGCTGGTGAAATTTCCTGCTGCTTTCACAGATAGACCAATGTCTGTGCCGTCGATGTTGCCGCCATTGATGTCAAAATTAGATCCTTCCACTTCCACAGAACCTGCTTCAAATTTTTTGCCCAGCGTGATGGTTTCTCCACCATTGCCTGTGTTGAAGGTAAGATAGGTGTTGCTGCCTTCTTTGATGGTCAATGCAGTGGCTCTGTTGTCGGTCAATGCGATATTGATGTCATTGCCGCTGGCACTGATCGTGGCAGTGCTGAGATCACCTGTGACGTTACCTGTTACATTACCTGTGACATTACCTGTGACATTGCCTGTCACATTGCCCGTCACTGCTCCTGTTAAATCTCCTGTCACTGATGTCGTGGTCAACACACCCGTGAATGGATTGTATGTGAATTCTGTGTCGGTTCTCGGCGAAAGATTTCCTGTGGCGGCGCTCACGAACAGAGGGAATCTCGTGGCATTGGTTGTGTTGTCTGCTGTCAATGTCACCGCGGATGAATATGTGGCAGTGTCAGCATTGCCCGTCACGTTGCCTGTCACATTGCCTGTCAAAGGTCCTGCGAATGATGTGGCAGTCACGGCACCTGTTATGCCCACCGCGCCGGTGATTGTGGTTGCTCCGGTGATGTTGGTAGCCGCCTGCAATTCTATGGTGGCTGCACCCATAGGATTCAAAATTATATTAGCATTTGATGATGTCGTGATTTCACTATTTTCAATAATGATATTATTGATGGTGGTCAGGCCATTGATGGTTGGGGTGGTTATCTGCGGCGAAGTGAATGTATCCGCTGAGCTGTCATCCCCGTATAATTCTGCGAAATTGTCGTTAATTTTTTGGAATGCTGTGCGTAATGGATCACCCGTGCCGTCGTTTGCCGTGGATCCTATGTTGATTATCTGCTTTGCCATACTGATTATTTATGGATATTTTTATAAACCAAATGTGATTTATGTGCTGCTATAAACGTTAGGATATCACGATCCTGTCGGTCATCCTTCTCCAATTGGTGCCATCATAGAATACGGGTTGTGCACCACCTGTTTCATCTGTGCAATATGCCAACGTACCAGCTGCTGGAGTTAACACTGATAACTGTGCCACGGTTCGATTGTATAATGTGAACAAACCACCCATGGTCAAATTGTCCGAAATCTGCATAGAGTCATTGATCTGTATGGTGGAACCGTCGCCGGAACTGATGGTGTTGGTGTCGATGGTGTCCACGCTCAATGAGCCGGATATGTTAACCGCATCATTTATTGTGATGGCGGAAGAATCTGGACTTGATATATTGTTGACAAATAAATCGGATGCAACATTTATGCTAGACTCTCCCACTAGAACATTGTCTTTGCCACCGATCAACGTAATTAAAATTTCTCTACCTTCTGCCACTGTGGTAGAATAACTAATCGCTGCTCCAGTGGAATATGTGCCATTGAAAGTTAGGACCTTTGCAGAACCAGATGTGTTTTCTACTTTCATAGTTTTGACAGTGGAGAATGTGTAATTGGTCAATGTACAAGTGATGTCTGCATTGAACCATAACTCAAAATGCCTGCCAGAACTCATGTTGATGGTTTGATTGGTGCTGACCGGCGATCCCGAACTGCCAAATTGCACTACTGTTCCGGTGATGTCATTTGCAAATAAATTGGCATTACACTCAACATTATCCAATATCTGTATAGCGGAAGAATCATTGGAACTGATGGTGTTGACAAAAAGTTGAGATTTGACTTCTAGGTCATCATTGATCGTGACCGATGATGAATCGCCGGAACTGATCGCGTTGGTCACCACAGATGGTGTAACCAAAGAAGTGTTGGCTGTCAGTGTGCCGCTCACGTTCACGGCATCATTGATCTGTATCGCAGATGAATCCGCGGAACTGATGTTGTTGAGTTCCACAGTGTCCACGTACAGCGTATCGTCTATGACCACTTTACCTGTGCCGGACGTGCTTAATGTTAAATTCTCATCGCTTCTCTCTGCGCTGATGGATGAGTCTTTGATGGTTAATCCTCCTAGATAGTTTGTCCAATCCGGAGAATCTATATAGATACCGTAATTATTGTCGGCCTCTGATACATTATTTGCCCTGAAGGCATAATAGTTATCCACTTGTGTGGTACCATTAGAAACGTAATTTCCGTTAGCAAGGAAAGCCACTATATCGTCAACGGTAGTGCTACCACCTTGAAATCCAAGATTGAATGATACTTGTGCACCATTCATAGCGTCAAAATTTAAAGTAGTGTTAGCTGCAACCGTATGGCAAGAAACATGCAAGCTCAATATCGCTGTTTCTGATATGTAGCCCTGGTTTAAACTATTGGTATTTTTAAAACAATTTTTTATTCCCATGGCAATCGGACCACCTGAATAGCTTCTTGCAATACCTGAATTTCTCGAACTGCTATCTAAAGGGATGTCGGTTTCTGATACCAACGCACGACCAAAAACTTCCGTCCATAATTCTGTTTGATGTCCACGCCAATTTAAATCAGTGCCATCGTCGGGGTCCGCACCAAGCAATTGAATACTTGTGCTGGTGGAATTACCATACAGTCTCTCTGCACCGGCTCCCATGGTGTATGCATACTGTGACAATGATGAAAGACCATATTCAAATGGAGGTTGGTAACCAGCACTCCTTACAGAGGTGAAGCTTGTGTTTCCAATTTTTAGATACCCGTCCTGGGAAGGAGATATCTCTATCTTGCCGGATGATCCTTCCTCCATGGTAATGTATCCATTCTGTATGGTAGGATTTTCTGAATTAGTTTGCAACGTTAAATTACCAGTACCATTGGAAGTTATGGTCACTGCCGTGTTGACATCTCCAACCCTGATGATATCAGCATCCAGATTGATATTGCCCACTCCGTTGGGCGAAATGGTCAGGTCTGCGTTGGTGGGACCTGTGGTGATGGTCTGTCCCTCTATCACTAGATCTCCTATGCTGCCTCCCCCTCCCCCCGAGGCGCTGATGGTGATGACGTCTCCGCTCACTGCCGTGGATATGCCCACACCTCCCGCAATTTTCAAAGTCTCGCCTGCGTTGAAGGTGGTGCCGGTCGAGTCATCTCCCACCACTGTCATTATGTTGCTGGTGACAGCATTCAAGCTGGATGTGGTTGCATATGGTGTTAAATCTGGTCCTGTTATCGTTACCACAGAATCTCCGGTGGCCGAGGAATCGTCCGCCACCGAAACAGTGACGTTGCTGCTGCCTTGGATTACCAATGTCTCTCCCGGAGAGATTGTGGTACCCGTGGAATCATCCCCTACCACTCCGATTGGAGCGGCGGTTGTCATTACTGTGTTATCAGGAAATACTATCTCCGCAGCCTCTTGCAGATAGACATTATCAAAAAATATACTTTCGTTATTGGCTGTGAATGTTCCATTGGCAGTGATAGTTCCCAAGGATGTCAAGTTGTCACTGATAGATCCATCGGTCATCACTGTGCCTAAAATTCCTGCATAAGGTAATGTACAAAGAGTGGTTATGGGGTCACCAGTTCTAAATGCTACAACATTGTCTGTAGCAGCAACTGATAATCCAGATCCACCATTGGTCAATGTGAGTTGCAGAAGTTCTCCTGCAGAGTTATACACATGACTGAATGTGGCCGGGGTAAACGAAAGCTCGCCAGAAGGATACGGATCTCCTACCTGCCATCCAGCCCATGCTCCACCACCTGCTACTGCAGTTTGTATATAAAGGTAAGTGTGATGATCATAAAACACTGTGTTAGCATCGAATAAAAACGCTGTGCCGGTGTTGTCAAGACCATTGACTGGTAGATCTGATTCATCAAATAAAACAATGCTGCTCAGTCCCTGCGTGCCTCGGAATCCACCTGGCAAGTTGAGCACTCCTCCGCTCTGAGTGATAGCTGCTCCATCAAAATCCAGAGATCCCGGACCAAGATATAGGGTGTGCCATCTTTTAGTGGTGCTGCCCAGGTATTGGGTATTATTGGTATTGGGCAACAGATCGCCTGACTTCAAAACTAAATCACCCGTGCCCGCTGGGCTCAACTCCATGTCTGCGTTGGAACTGGTGGTACTTAACTTGTTGCCAGAGAAAGTGAAATCTCCCAAGTCTGCTGCGGCTCCGGTTATGGTCAGGGTGTCACCTGATACCGCCGTGGTCACTGTGCCCGATCCCGCTATCTTGAATGTCTCTCCCAGGGTGACTGCAGTGCCTGTGCTGTCATCTCCCACGAAGCTGATGTTGTTGGCGAAAGCTCCTGACGCCACGTAACCTTCGAGATAGCTCTTGCTGACTGCATCATTGTCGTCCGATGGCGCTGCCACGTTTTTTATCCTGGCACCATCAACGTCGATGGCACCTGTGCCTGAAGTGGACAATATTATGTCCGAATTGGAGTTGTATGCCAATATCTGATTGTCGTTTATGTTCAGCTCTGAGGTGTTGACAGTTTCCGATTCCAGAGTGCTAGCGGTCACAGTGCCACTTACATTAAGGCTGTCGCCCACCTGGATGGCAGAGGAATCCTCCGAACTCAATGTGTTGGTTATCACGCCAGTGGATTTGACCGAGCCCGCGACTTCCAAGCCGTCGTTGATCACTATGATGGATGAATCATCGCTCTGTATAACATTGGTAACCACTGTGGGCGCAGATAGCGTGCCGGCGAAATTGGCGGCCCCTGTCACTGCCAATGATTCATCGATGGTTATGCTGGTGCTGTCATCTGAGCTGATCACGTTGTCTGTGATTCGAATATTTTTCAGCAACACCGATCCGGTGCCATTGGGCTGCAGGCTGACGTTGCCGTTGGTTAGGCTAGTGGTCAATATGAAATTTCGTAGGTCTAGATCGCCGCCCAGCTGCGGAGTGATGTCCTCCACCAGGTCATTGGCCTCAGCGGTGGTTCCGTAAAGCTCGGTGAAATTGGTGTTGATCTTCTGCATCGCCGTGCGAAGATCATCACCCGTCCCGTCGTTTGCATTTGCTCCTACATTTATGTTGAGTCGTACCATTTGCTGTATTTACCGTTTTTTATCAAGACAAAACCACTTATTTTATAGTGTTTTACCTGCTGACTAGTTCCATTGCGAAGTGGGAGTGCCCAGCATCTGGAAAATCAGATAGGCCTGGGTCCAGCTGGTCCAAGTGGACAGCGGCTTGGCAGCCACATTAGACATACCATATAAAGCATTAGATGCGGGTTTACACCGGAGAACTTCATACTCCGTACCTCCAGGCCACGCTGTTGAAATTCTGTTGGATCTCGGCCTGCGATAACGCACGATTGTAAATCTTGCACAGTGCCCAATCCCCAGCAAGGGCAGAACCATCGCCCATGTTGGTGAAGTCTGCCACCATCAATGCATAGTATAATTGAGGAGCACCGTTCTCCCATGGCACGAGTCTGGTCACGCTGGTGCTGGTAGTGGTAGATCCATTGATATACCCACGCAGGGTCGTGGTGGCATGGTCG
>Ga0194133_10000254_pt1 | contig 113993 bp, 96 predicted proteins | sample TA2KigOf40mmetaG_FD_155448 | JGI IMG/M metagenome (GOLD analysis project Ga0194133, IMG submission 155448) | Freshwater microbial communities from Lake Tanganyika, Tanzania - TA2015055 Kigoma Offshore 40m | ecosystem: Environmental > Aquatic > Freshwater > Lake | place: Tanzania: Lake...
CACCGAACCGCCACTGGGCTGATTGTACCAGCGGTACAGACCCGTTGAACCAGAAGCCGTAAGGGTGGCCGCCTGACCGCAGGTAGCCGCCGAACTTAAGGCTGCGGGGGTAGGACACTGAGCAGATAGGCCGCTCACCAAACCAAACCCTAAAAGGAGCATCATGGCACCCCTTTTCATTTGAGTAAATGTTTTCTTCATAAATGGTTTTTGTTTACTTTTCTAATGAAACACCATTAGAGGGGTTAAAGTTAAAAAAACCAAAATGATATTTCCAACTTTTTATTGGCTTAAATCGTGTTTAACATTTGGTTTTATTGCAGTTCATCTATCATCAGGGAAAAATTGCCATTGTTTGCAGGTGCGGTGCATAGGCAAGCGAAAAGGCAAAGGCCTGTTAAATCCATAAAAAATCAAAAAAAGGAATTGATTTTAAGCTGGATTCTATCTTAAAATTCAATTTAAAATAAGGTTGTTCACGTTTTGTGTATTCTCAATGATTTGGTTTTTTGGGGCGGCCGCCGGGCTTTCCTTGCTAGTTGGCAGTACAGGATTGGGGCCAAAGGGCTGAACAGGTAGCTCCCAAGGTCGCTCCTGTGCAGCTCCTTGGCCAGCCAACCTGCCCCTGCCAAGCTAGCCGCGTCAATCCCTGCCGCGGGGTGTAAAACCCGAGCATGTTTCCAAATGGGTAAGCCTAGGGAATCAGGCCGCCAGCGGCAGGGATTGACGAGGCTACCCCGCAAGGATGCCGAAGCCTGGCCCGCTAGGTGCGGAGGCGACCTTAGGAGCCCCCGCAAACCAGCTGGGCCGGCCTTTCGGCAACCGCGGAGTAGCCCGGAAAGCCCGGCTGCCGCCCCCTTAAAAATTGGCCAAAAAAGTGGATTAGCGCGTGGATTTGCCAAAAAAGGCATTCTCTTTGCCTGCAGGCAAAATGTAGCGCACATCGATGCTAAAAAAGCTCCCGCCAATGTTGATTTCTTGGGTTTGAAAACCAATCGGACCGGTGGGTTCTTGCCTTTCAATAAACATGTCGGTTAGGGCAAACATGGGCCGCTGAAAGGTGCCGCCCACGTAAAAAGCTCCGCTGTTTTCGGTGCGCCACTCAATGCCCACGCAAGCGCGCAAAGCTGGAACTATCCAGCTGTTTCGACCATTGAAAATCTTGAACTCGCTGTTGGTGTTTAGCTTTTCGGTGCTGCTGGGATAAAAATCAACGCTGATGCCTACGGCATTGTTCAAAAAAGCTTGCCTGCCCAATTGGGCGTAAAATAAAGCCATTAAGGGCAATTCGTAACCAATGTAATTGATGCCTTCTTGAAAATACAAGGAATCGAAGGATTGCTGAATGCCGCCTGCTGCGCCTACGCTAACCTGAAAACGGCGGGAATGATAATACAGCCCCGTTTGCAAGGCAAAAACTTTTGAAAAATCAATGCGTACGGCGGCGCCAAACCGGTACCGAAGCATGGGCGAAACATCCCAAAGGGTATCGCCGCTAAAACTGCGGGGGCGTTCGCCGAAGGTGGTAGGTAGGGTTACCGAAACCTCGGGGCCACCCGTTACAAAAACCTTTTGCTTGCGTTCGGCCTGGCTAGGCTGAGCGCGAATAATACCCGTTGTGGGCTGTGCTTTAAGAGTCTGGAACAGGCAAAAGCAAGCCCCGAAGAACAGAAGACAGAATTTACGCTTTGGAGCCCACATAGGCTATGGCCTTTACTTCAATGGCAATGGGAGTTGGAAGGCTGAGAATTTCTAAGGTGGTACGGCAAGGTTGGTTGTCCTTGAAATACTCGGCATAAATGCGGTTGTAGGTTTTAAAGTCGGCCTTCATGTTGGTTAAGAACACGGTAACATCGACCAAGTCCATCCAAGAAGCGCCCGATTCTTGAACCACCGCTTGAAGGTTTTGAAACACCGAATGGCATTGGGCTTCGATGTCGTAGGCAAGAATATGGTCATTTTCATCGAGGGTAACCCCAGGAATTTCTTTTTTGCCCCGGCTGCGGGGGCCCATTCCGCTGTAAAAAATAAAATCGCCCACTTTTCGGGCATGTGGATAAGCGCCTACCGGCTCGGGTGCGCGCTGTGATTCAATGATGCTCATTCCCTAAAATTTGCCTAAAGGTAGGCAAGCTTAGGAATTCTCGGGCCGGTCGGGAATGTATTGGCTCACTTCTTCGGTCCAAGGCCATAGAACCGTACGTTCAAACTCATCGAATTTATGCAAGAAAGACTGCATAAAATCGCCCTCGGCCTCTTCTAGGTCCGAAAGATGCATAAGGGGATATATAGCTACGGCCGGGTATTTGCCCCGGCTGTGTCCGCGTTCACTTAAAAATGGCTGTAGCGACTCGAAGCGCTGCATGGTGTCAAACATTGAATCCTTGAGTTGCTGCAAATACTCCCTACGCTCTGCGTCTTTGTGCCAAATGCCCCCAAACGTAAATTTCACCAAAATGGCATCTTCTTCAAACACCATTTCAAGGCAGAACATTTCGTACATGTGGTGCCAAGAATACGAACCATAGCGGAACTTGTCTTGAATAATCACCGGCAAAAAACGAAAGATTTCGTCTTTCTGAGGGGTCAAAGCAGCGTAGCGGTCGTCTTCGCGGAAAAACTTGAACACATCTTGAAAATGTTCGGGGGTGTTCAGTATGGGTCGGTTGGCCAGAATGTAATCTAAGGCCGACTTATGCTTCCAATAAATTTGTTGGGCAAGATTGCGAAGTTCTTTGCCTGCACTCATAACTTCTGATTTTAAATACCGTTTGTAATGGTCAATAAAAAGGGCCACAGGCTCGTCAAGTTCTAGGCTGTTTAAGCCTTCGGCAAGCCATTGGTGCACCTCGTTGAATAAAATGGTGTCGTAGCCATCCATTCCAGGCAAGCGGCGGGTTTCGTGGGGCCTTGTGGCAAGCAAGATGTAATGAACATAAGACTGGGGCGCAAAATCGCGCTGAGAATGCTGCTGATATTGTATGGCCAGGTGGTCAATGGGCAAATCTTCTTCGGGAGCGGCCCCCAAAAGCAAAGCCCAACCCGACCGCCGGTTTTCAATCACCAAATCTTGGTGGTTGTATTGGTTGTGCACCTCGGTGTAGGTGTGGTTTGAAAGTTGAATCTGGTTCTTTATGGCCGCTGGAATGTGGTAGGCCGAAAGCACCAACTTGCGCAAAAACCAATCCCGGCAGCCGTGGTTTTGGTTGGGGTCTAAAAGCCATTTCCAAAACACCAAATGTTGCGCTCCTTGGCTGTTGCCCATTAATTGATAGAATGGATTAAACCTTGAAGACTCGCGACGCAGCTTTTCCAAGTTAAATTCCTCCTCTAGCAAAAAACGCTGAAGAACGTCGGTCGAAATGGTTTTTGATTTTAATTTCATTCGGCGCAAAAGTACAAAGAAAACGTTAGCTGAAATTTTTCTTCATTAAGTCGGCCACCACGAAGGTGCTTCCTCCCACGTAAACAACACCAGAGGGCCCCGCCGAGTTCAGCGCAGCCTGATAGGCCTCAACTACCGAATTGGCCAACAGGTTCACTTGAAAACGACTGGGAATTTGCGAAGCTAGTTCGGCCACGGGCATTCCACGGGGCACATCGGGGCAAGCCAAATAAAGTTGGGTTTGCTGCGGAATCATTTGGAGCATGGAGCTAAGGTCTTTGCCTTGCACCAGTCCAAAAACCATGTGAATGGGTTTGCCTGCGGCGGCCTGGCTCAATTGTTCCATGGCGCCCTTCCACCCGGGGGGATTGTGGGCCGTATCGGCAATAACCAAAGGGTTTTGGCTCACTATTTCCCAGCGCCCTTGGAGTCCGGTTTGGGCAACCATATTCTGAAAGCCGTCTTGAATTGCCTTTGGAGTTAGGTTCCAATCGGGATAGAAATTGGCAAAAACCTGCAGGGCGGCAAAGGCCGTTGCCGCGTTTTCTTTTTGGTACCAGCCACCCAGCGGAAAATGGAGTTCAGAGCAAGGTAGGTTCATTTTTAACGGGGCGGGGGTCAAATTCCAAGCCCAAATGGAATGGGTTTCGGAAGACCATATTAGAAGTTCGTCGGAAAAAAAGAGGCTAGCCTTCTGCTCCTTGCTTTTTGCTTGAAAAACGGCCTGGGTTTCGGGTTGGCGCAGCCCTATTACAACGGGTGTGTTGGTCTTGATAATACCAGCCTTTTCAGCGGCTATACTGGGCAGGTCGGGGCCAAGAAATTCGGTGTGGTCCAGGCCTATATTGGTAATAACGCTAAGCAAAGGGTTTAGCACATTGGTGGAATCAAGGCGCCCACCCATACCGGTTTCAACAATAGCGATATCGACCTTTTGTTGGGCGAAATGCCAAAAGGCCATGGCGGCGGTCATTTCGAAAAAACTGGGTTTTTGATCTTCGATAAACGCCTTGTTTTGCAGTACAAATTCAACCACCGCGTTTTGGTCAATTTCTTGGCCGTTGATTTTAATTCGTTCGGTGTACGAAAGCAAATGCGGCGAGGTAAACAGGCCGGTTTTGTATCCGGCCGACATAAAAACAGAGGCCAAGGTATGCGAAACGCTTCCTTTGCCGTTGGTGCCTGCAATGTGGATGCTGGGGAAGGTTTGCTGAGGCTGATTTAAATGGGCGCAGAATGCCAAGGTTGTGGTTAGGTCGGCCTTGTAAGCGGCTGCACCAATGCGCTGAAACATGGGCAAGCTGGAAAACAAAAACGCCTCGACCTCTTTGTAATTCATCGAAGCAGCTGTAGGCTTCCGAGTCGGTTTACGGGCTCTTCAAAGCACTCATTGCGAATAAATAACCTCCAGGCATAGGAACCGGCGGGCAGCCTTTCGCTGCCATCGGCCGTTCTGCCATCCCAAGAATCATCGGGACCATCGAAGTCCTTAATAATACCTCCCCAACGGTCAAAAATCGTGAAATTAAATCCTTCGGTAAGGTCCAATTGAGGGAAAGAAAAGTGTACCCAAACGGAATCGTTGATTAGGTCGTTGTTGGGCGAAAAGGCTCTAGGAATCCAAATTCGGTTGGGGTCAACCTGAATTACATCTAAGTAATGCCGGGCGGTGCTTTGGCATCCGTTGCTGTCGGTTACTTGCAGGGTAATGGTGTCAGAAGTTTGAGGAATAACCAAGGCCTGGGCCGTAGTTTGGCCGTTGGACCAAAGGTATTGCACGATGCTGACGCCGGAATCGACCTGGGCAAACAGGTCAATCAAGGCGTTGGGGCAAACAAGGGTGTCGGCCAAAATAGACACCTTGGGCGGAGTGGCAAAAGAGACGTTCAAGGTATCGGTTGATCCACAGCCGTCTTTTTCAACTTGAACCCAATAGGTTCCAAAATTTCCGGCAACAATGCTGCCGGTGGTTGCTCCTGTGCTCCAAAGGTATTGGGCTCCCAGATTTCCGGCCGATAAATTTAAGGCTATGCTGGCGCAGGCAATGGTGTCGGGCCCTAGGTTCACGATGGGAAAAGGAAAAACCAAAACGGTGGTTGTGTCGGTGGCGGTGCAGCCCATTCCGTCGGTTACAGTAACCCCATAACCTGTAGTTTGGGTGGGGTTGTAGGAAACGCTGTTCGATATGGCGCCGGTGTTCCAAGAAAAAGCCGTGTTTCCTACGGCGAACGTAACCTGTGCGGTAAGCTGAATAGGGTCGCCTACGCAGGAGCTATCGGTACCAACAATGTTCACGGCCAACTGACTGACGTTGATGGTTAAGGTATCTAAGTTTACCTGAGTGCAGCCTCCGTAATTGGCCTGAACCCAAAGTTGAGCCGATTGGGTACCGAACGAAACCGAAACAAGGGTATCGTTGGTAGGAGGCAGAAGGGTGGCCGCGGTGGCGCCCCATTGGAACGTGGGATTGCCTTCGATGGGGGGTTGCAGGTAATTTTGGGCGGTTGCCGAGGCACAAACCATGGCGGGGCCTTGCGGCAATTGGGCTGGCAGGTAATCCTGACAAAGGCAGGCAGGTTGAAAATTCGGAAAGCCGGGAATCAGATTGGGTACCTGAGGTGTAAATCCGGTGAAAATGCTGGCTGTTCCTACTATGTTTGGGTTGTTTACCGCAGCAATAAAAGGCAAGGTCAACTCTTGGCAGCCGCTAATTCCTAGGGTGTCGGTAACAACCAGAAATCCATCTTGCAAGCCTGCTCCCAAACCTGAAGAATATCCGGCCATAGCGAAGCCTCCTGAGGGGTTATTGCGTAAGTCAAGGGCCATAAATTCTTCGTCGCCAGCGCTTCCATAGGCTTTAGCGAAAGCTATATTTTGATTGGCATCCAACACAACCAAAGCCGCATCTTTGCCTCCGGCCCCGCCGGTTATAAAACCCACCACGGCTACCCGATTTCCGGAAAGTTCCATGGCCATATAGGCTCTGTCGGCCGAGGGCAGTCCGAAGGTTCTTGACCAAACCAGATTTCCCAATGCGTCGAGTTTAAAGGCCCACATTTCTTCGCCGTTGCCAAAGCTAGATGTAAAACCTCCGCACAAAAATCCTCCGTCGGCGGTTTGTTCTACCGACCAAGCTTGGTCGTCGCCGCCGCCGCCCACGGCTTTAGCCCATTGGACCAAACCCAGTGCCGAGACCTTCACGACGTAAGCGTCGTTAACCGGACCGAAGCTTGAGGTTCTTCCAGCCAAAATAAATCCTCCGTCGCTGGTTTGTTCAAAATCGTAAGCGTATTCAAAGCCTGCTTCGCCGAAATGGCTAACCGAAAGTATGTTACCCAAGGGGTCGGTTATGGCTAAAGACATGTTAACCTGTCCTCCAAATCCATTGGCAAATCCGCAAAAGGCAAAGCCAGCAGGTTGAATGGCTTGTCCTTTAAAGAATTCGTCGTCGGTGGTATTGCTTCCAAAGCCACGGGTCCATACTGGATTTCCAGTGGCGTCGTAGCGCCCAAAAAAACCATCGTCTAGGGTTGGGGGTGCGTTAAGGCTGGCTCCGGTCAGCAAAAAATCTCCGTTTTGAAGTAGGCTAATGTCCCAGGCGATATCTCGGGCCGAGGTTCCGTCTTGTCGGCTCCACACGGCATTTCCAGCCTGGTCGGTGGTTTGAATCCAATAATCGCGTTCGCCGGCACTGCCCGAAGCAGAGGCCCCCGCCAAGGCGTAACCTCCCGAGGGTAAGGTCCTAATTTGATTAAAATACTCGTTTTGAGGACCTCCGAAGGTTTTTTGAAACACCAACTGAGCTTGAAGCAAACAGGGGAAAAGCAGAAAAAAAGCCCCTACCTTAAGAATAAGACCTTTCCTTCTTTTGAAGGGAAAAAACGGAAACACCATCGTAACAGGCTGCATGAACCTTGATTTATTTCTATGCGTTTTGAAGGGAGTGTAAAGATAATGAAATAATGGGTTAAATGTGGGACTTCAATGAAAGATTTGGGCATTTGGGGCTTAAGAATTGGTGAGCATTCGTGGCTACAACGGCGTGATTAGGTCAACCAAGAATGGTCGGTTGCGGGCATGCCTGAACGAATGCACAAACGGATGTACGAACGTACGAAAACACGAATGAACGAATGCACAAACGAACGAATGTGCGAACGAACGGATGTACGGATGCGCAAATGCGCGAACAAATACGCAAACGAACGAAAACACGCATGAACAAAAACACAGGGCTACACCCTGTGCTAGGGTATTTCGCCCCTTCAGGGCTTGGCGGCGCAACCCATTTAATCAAAAAATATTCGTGCATGCGTGGCTACCCTTGCCAAGGTGGGGTTTGTGATTATGGATTGTGGGCGGGATTGCAGCCACTAGCCGCGGATTTCCTACCTTTGTATTTTGAGGCAAATCCACCCATGAAACATCCACAGGAACCCCTAGACGAATCCCGGCAAGGCGAAGCCCTTCTTTTGAATAGCGAACAGGGCGCGGGCAAAAAACTGTACCTGGAAAGCTATGGGTGCCAAATGAACTTTTCCGATTCCGAAATTGTGGCCAGCCTGTTGGCCGAAAACGGATTTTCAACCACACGCAACCTGTACGAGTCTGATGTTATTCTGCTGAATACCTGCGCCATTCGCGAAAACGCTGAACAACGGGTCCGCACCCGGCTGCGGGAACTCCAACACCTTAAAAAAGGCAAACCCTCTTTGGTGGTGGGCGTGCTAGGCTGCATGGCCGAACGCCTGAAAGACAAGTTTCTGGAAGAAGAAAAACTGGTCGATTTGGTGGCAGGCCCCGATGCCTACCGGGCCTTACCCTCCCTAATCGCCGAAGTGGAAAGCGGTCAAAAAGCCGTTAACGTGCTGCTTTCGCTGGAAGAAACCTATGCCGATGTTAGCCCGGTGCGGCTTACCGGAAATGGAATTTCGGCCTTTATCAGCATTATGCGCGGCTGCGATAACATGTGTTCCTTTTGCGTGGTTCCGTTTACCCGCGGCCGGGAACGCAGCCGGGACCCTCATAGCATTTTGCAGGAAGCCCGAGATTTGTTCGACGCCGGCTACCGCGAGGTTACCTTGTTGGGCCAAAATGTAGATTCATACCTGTTTTACGGCGGAGGCCCCAAAAAAGAATTCAAGGCTTTAAGCCCCGAAGAGCAATCAAATGCAGTAAATTTTGCGAAGCTGCTTCGAATGGTGGCCGAAATCAATCCCCAACTTAGGGTTCGGTTTACCACTTCCAATCCCGGCGACATGACCGATGCCGTTTTGGAATCTATGGCCGCGTATTCCAACATTTGCAAATACATTCACTTGCCTGTTCAATCGGGAAGCACCTCGGTGCTTGACCGCATGAACCGAGGCTACAACCGCGAACAGTACATGGATCGCATTGCTGCCATTCGCCGAATTTTGCCCGATTGCGCCATTTCGACCGACATTATTGCCGGATTTTGCGGAGAAACCGAGGAAGAACACCAAGACACCGTTTCGCTGATGAACGAAGTAGGCTACGATTACGCCTACATGTTTGAGTATTCTGAACGGCCCAAAACCTTGGCGGCCCGTAAATTTAAAGACGATGTGCCCGCCGAATCCAAAAACCGCCGACTAAAAGAAATCATTGCCCTGCAAACCGAATGGTCGAAGCGCCGCAACGAAGAAGAATTGGGCAAGGAGGTCGAAGTGCTGGTAGAAGGCCTAAGCAAAAAGTCAGACCAAGACGTGTTTGGCCGCACCTCGCAATACAAGGTGGTGGTGTTTCCTAAAAAACACTACAAAGCGGGCGATTACGTCCGGGTTAAAATCCACAGCTGTACCTCGGCTACCTTACTGGGCAACTCCATCGAATAACCACTGAATTGGGGCAGATGCAGATTCAAGAGATAAAAAACCGCTTTGGCATCATTGGCAGCTCGGGCCGATTGGACCGGGCCCTTGAAATTGCACAGCAGGTCGCCTCGACCAACCTTTCGGTTCTTATTACCGGTGAAAGCGGGGTGGGTAAAGAGGTGTTTTCAAAAATCATTCACCAACTCAGCGCCCGAAAACACGGCCCTTTTATTGCTGTAAACTGCGGAGCCATTCCCGAGGGCACCATTGATTCTGAATTGTTTGGCCACGAAAAAGGGGCTTTTACCGGAGCTTCTGACAGCCGTAAAGGGTATTTCGAGGGAGTAAACGGAGGCACCATCTTTTTAGATGAGGTGGCCGACCTGCCGCATCAAACCCAGGTTCGCCTGCTCCGCGTGCTTGAAACCGGTGAATTCATTCGCGTAGGCTCGTCAAAGGTTCAAAAAACCGATGTCCGGGTGGTTGCAGCCACCAACATCAACATGCAAGATGCCATTCGCAAAGGGAAATTCCGCGAAGACCTATTCTACCGCCTCAATACCGTTCCCATTCGCATTCCTTCCTTGCGCGAACGGGCCGAAGACATCCCTTTGCTTTTCCGCAAGTTCGCTACCGATTTTGCAGAAACCTATAAAATGCCCTCCATTCGATTGCTGCCCGATGCCATTGAACAAATCAAGGAATACCCTTGGCCCGGCAACGTTCGGCAACTGAAAAACGTGGCCGAACAAATTTCGGTGCTGGAACACGAACGCGGCATTTCCCTGCCCACCCTTATGCCGTACCTGCCTCAAGACGAAGGCCCTGGCCAAGGAATGCCGGTTTTGGCAACCGGACCAGAATCGGCAGGGGGCGGAGGCGTTTTTTCTGACCGGGAGGTGCTGTATTCTATTTTGGTGGAAATGCGCAAAGAACTCAACGACCTTAAAGGTGTTGTTTACGCCATTTTGCAACAACACCCTGAGCTGGCCAGTCAATTGGCCGACCTAGGAGCCAGAGGCAGCAACCCCGATTGGGCCTCAAAAAAATCCTTAGGCCAAGGCCCTGAAACCTGGGAACCTGATTTTTCATCGGACGAAGTCGCCCTAATTCCCAAAGAAAAAGCCCTGCCGGCGGCTTCCATCACCCATTCGGTTGAAGAAAGCCTTAGCCTGCAAGACCAAGAAATGGAATTGATTACCCGTGCCTTAAAAAAGTACCGAGGCAAACGCAAAAATGCCGCCCGCGAACTGGGCATTTCCGAACGCACCCTGTACCGAAAAATTAAAGAGTTTGGCATCAAATACTAGCTTTCGCCGCTTGTTGTTTGGAATCTTGGCCGGATTTTCCCTGCTAAGCTCCTGCCTGGAAGAACCGGGCCTTGGGAATTTCTCCGATTTGCGCTTTGACCGCGATACGGTGTTTTTTGACACGGTTTTTACGCAGATGGGAACCTCGACCGAGGTGCTAAAACTCTACAACAAAGGTGCCGGGCGCATTCAAATTGATGAAATTCGACTGCTGGGCAATTCCGTGTTCCGCTTTAATGCGAACGGAGTGCCGGGCCCCATTGCTGGCTCGTTCTTTATTGACCCGGGCGACTCCCTGTTCGTGTTTCTTGAAGCAACCCTAGACCCCAACGGCGGCAATTTGCCCTTGATTTTCGAAGATTCCCTGCTGATTTCCTTCGCTGGACAACAAAAAAAGGTGGTTTTGGCGGTTCCCGGACAAGATGCCTTGTATTATTTGCCCAACGACACCCTAATTTTCCCACCAAGCCCCGGAAATCCCGGCGGATCTATTCTACCCTACCGAATTCTGGATTGCGCCACCGAATGGCGGCCCGACCGACCTGTGGTTATTGTGGGTTATTTGGTGGTAGATTCCAACTGCAGTTTAACCATTCACCCGGGAACCCAAGTGCATTTTTTCAACAACGGAGCCCTGTGGATTTACCGTGGGGGGCAGCTGCAAGCCTTAGGCGAATCAGAACAACCCATTGTTTTTCAAGGCACTCGGCTGCCAGCAGCCTGGTCGGAACAGCCGGGGCAATGGGACCGAATTTTGGTCAACGATGGGGGCAGCAGCACCCTGCGCAATTGCCTGATAAAAAATGCCTTTATTGGATTGCAAGGCGACCATTTGGGCAAGTTGAATGGCAGCTCAGGCCCCGGTCAACTGAACCTGCACAACGTTGAAATTCGAAATTGCAGCGGAATCGGTTTGTACACCCGCGGGCTAAACATCGATGCCAGCAATATATTGGTGCACAATTGCGGGCAATACAGCGCGGCCTTCACTTTGGGCGGCAGCATTCGCCTTCGGCACAGCACCTTGGCCAACTATTGGAGCCGCAGCAACCGCACCTCGCCCACCCTATTTTTCAGCAATTACGCACTGGCTGGTAGCAGCAGCATCGCCGCGCCCCTTAACCTTCAGGTGCTTAACTCCATCGTGTACGGCAACAAAGAAAGCGAGTTGGAATGGGATTCGGTGGCTGCCGCTGGCTTTAGCTACCTTTTCGACCATGTTTTGCTTAAAGCTTCTGACGACTATCCTACTCCCCTTTCCGCCAGATTTCCCATGGTTTGGCGCAACGAATCTCCTGATTTTTTGAATACAAATTCGGGCAATTATCAGCCTGCGGCCGATGGGGCAGCGGCCAACCGCGCCAATCCAAGTTTGGTTTCGGCCAATCCCCTGTTGCTGCGCTTTGATCTGCGGGGCCGCAACCGCAGCGAATCCCTACCCGATTTGGGGGCAGAAGAAAGTGAAAATTAGGTTTTTTAGGGCGGCAGCCGGGCTTTCAGCCGTTGTCCGCGTTCCCAAGCGGCGGGCCCAGCGGCTTTGCGGTGGCTCCTAAAGTCGCCTCCGCAGCACGCGGGCCCAGCGCTTGGTCCCTTGCGGGCAACCAGCTTCAATCCCTGCCGCAAGCCCCTCAATTCTCAAAGGCCAAAGCACAAAAAGGGGGGGTTGCATGTTAAAAATGCCCAAAACAGGGCCTTACCCTTGATGCCCCTAAACAAGTGCGTATCTTTGTGCCAAGATATTGACCATGAAAATTCAACGCATCCACTACTTTTTGTTTCTTGTTTTGGCTCCTTTGTTCAGCAGCTGCGGCTACAACGCAATGGTAGCAAAAGAAGAAGCCACAACCGCTGCCTGGGCTCAGGTTGAAAACGTGTATCAGCGGCGCGCCGACCTTATCCCCAATTTGGTAAACACCGTAAAAGGCGTAGCCGATTTTGAAAAAGAAACCTTGAAAGAGGTGGTCGAAGCCCGGGCTTCAGCCACCCAGATTAAGGTTGATGCTTCAAACCTAAGCCCCGAGCAAATTAAAGCGTTCCAAGCTTCGCAAGGGCAGCTTACCCAAGCCTTGGGCAAGCTGTTAATGGTGGCCGAACAATACCCCCAACTTAAAGCCACCCAAAACTTTCTGGAACTGCAATCGCAGTTGGAAGGCACCGAAAACCGAATCAGCGTAGAACGCCAAAAGTTCAATTCTGTAGTTCAAGATTACAATGCCTACATCCGAAAGTTCCCGCAGGTAATCTATTCAGGTTGGTTTGGGTTCGAGAAAAAAGGGTATTTCGAGGCCGAAGCCGGAGCCGAAAAGGCCCCCGAAGTTAGCTTCGAATAAGCCATGTCGGCTTCTTTTCTTTCTGAAACCGAACAGCAACGCGTTATTGATGCCATTCGGCAAGCCGAGCTACACAGCGATGGTGAAATAAAAATCCACCTTGAACCGCATTGCAGCAATTTGCTGCCCCTGGCAAGAGCCAAAGAACTGTTTCTGCAATTGAATCTTCAAAACACCAAACTGCGTAGTGCCGTTTTGATTTACATTGCCTACCAAGACCATCAATTGGCCATTCTTGGCGATGTAGGCATTCATTCCCAGGTTGGCGATTCCTTTTGGCAGAACGAAAAAGACAGCCTAATAAGTTATTTCAAAGCCGGTGATGTGGCTGGAGGACTCGTAAGGGTGGTGCAAGACGTTGGCGAAAAATTAACCGCCTTTTTTCCGAAATCGGAAAACAACCCCGATGAAATCAGCAATGACCTTTCCTTTGGCGAATAACCCATCCATACTAGGGCTTAAGGCCTTTGTTGTAGGCCTGGTTTGGCTGGTTCCCATGGTGTTGGGGGCCAAAGATGTGCCCGCAAAGCCAAAACGTTGGGTAAACGACTATACCAATACCCTGCCCGCCGACGAACTGGCGCATTTGGAAGCCCAAATTCAAGCGTTTATCGATTCCACCGGCCACCAAATGGCGGTGGTCATTGAATACTCCTTGGAGGGCGACGACCTGTTCGATTACAGCCAACGCCTGGCCGAAGCCTGGGGAATTGGAAGCAAAAAACACAACAACGGCTTGCTGCTGTACATTGCCATGCAAGACCGTGCCATCCGAATTCACGTGGGCTACGGATTGGAGGGCGTGGTTACCGATGCCTTGTCGAAACGAATTATAGAACGCACCTTAAAGCCACGCTTTCAGCAAGGGCAGTATTCTGAAGGCATTCACGATGCCGTTGCTTTGTTGATTATGGCGGCTTCGGGCGAAAAGGTGGACCTACCTACCGGAGAAGAAGACCTTCCCCTTTGGGCCATTGTGCTCTTGGTGGCCTTTATTATTGGGATTTTTGTTTTGGCGGCCTTGTTTGGAAACAAGGGCGGAGGTTCTGGAGGTCGATCCGCGTATGGCGGTCCAATTTTATGGGGCGGCACGCTGGGCGGTGGCGGGTTTTCAGGTGGCGGGTTTTCGGGTGGCGGGGGTGGATTTGGTGGATTTGGCGGCGGAGGGTTTGGGGGCGGCGGAGCCAGCGGAAGTTGGTGATAGAGTGCCTTTATTAAATTCGACATCGAAGTTCTTAAGCAAGAATCCCGCAGGCAGATTCAATAAAAAAAGGCTCATAAATGAGCCTTTTTAATGAATTTATAAGCAAGAGTCGATTACTCGGCTAAATGCGATTTAGTGAAGGTGAATTTTACGGTAGTTGCGCCCTTATACTTGCAAAATTTAAGCATAGATTTAGACCCGCCTGCTGGTATGGATTCTTCCTTTGAGGCTGCATTAAAGGAATCTTCTTTGGTATCAATTAACTCGCCAAAATTATCATAGAACTTAACCGTCCACTTTACTGCATCAACAGGCTTATCGTTGTTGTTTTGAATTTGAAAGCTGTACGAAATCATATTCCCTAAAACAATTTTGGGAGAAATTTTCAAGACTTCCATGTTAGATTCAGGACTTTGCGCCTGCACATAGCCTACAGAAATAAAAGCCAAGAAAAGGAATGAAAAAATGGACCATTTGTTTGTCATATCTTATAAACGTTAGAGTTAATGCTTTTGATGTTCCAATAATCAGGCCAAAAAAATCCTAATACCACCAAGACCGGATATTATATACAATTTTAGTTTGGGGTTGGTTCTGAGCTTTTGCCACTCCAATAGCTCTAGCCGCACTAATTCTACTTTTTTCTAAATTAACTGCATCGGCTTGTTGCTTCAACTTAAATTCCCATTCACGCTTTTCAGCATCTTGGGCGCGTTGGTCAAGTTCTTGAATTCGCTTTGCGATGGTGTTTGACAATCCTTGAGCATCAGAATAACAAGAAGAATTGGGATCGATAGCCCCTAGAAAAACAGATGCTTTCTTGGCGGCAGCTTCATCTTGACCCGCATTCCATGCGTTTTGCGCTTCCATCATATCAATTTTACATTGCTTGTCAATTTGCTTTTGATAGATCGGAGAAACGGCTGTCATGGCTTTGTTATAACAGTCTTTACAAACGCCAGGAACACTTGTCAGGACAGAAATAGCTCCTTCAAAATCGCTTTGGCTGGATAGGGATTCCGCTTCTTTTAAAATGAAATCACACTTGCTGTTGTAGTATTCAATGATTTTGACTTTTGCCTTTTCTACAAATTCGGTGTAGAGGGGGTCTTGGTCCATAATTTTCTTAATCGCTGCCAAATATGCTTTAGTATGGCTAGGGCCAGCTCCTTTGGTATTGATAGTTTGTGAAGCGAATAGGGTTCCTTCAATGGCATCTCCAATTAAGAGCGTAATCTCCAACTCATAATAATAAATGGTTGGAGTGGTGCTAGAAACCTCTTTTGCCAATTCGGCAATTTTAGCCGTCATGATAAAGCGATTGTCATACGAAGACCCGCCCAAGCCTGCTTTCGTGATAATACGTTCAATGCGTGTTTTTAGCGCTGATTGAGCTTCAGGAGTAATATCTCCTATATCTGTGGGCACATAGGCTTTGATGGGTATTCTAGCCGCATCATCTGCACTACCCTCAGAATTTTGAGCAGGCAATGCATTGGCTACAAATAATAGAAGGATGGAAAAAAAGAAATGTTTCATATCGAGTAGTTTATTTTATATTGTCTTTCTCTAATTGTTTTTTAAGTTTTAGCCGTTCCACCCGAACCACAACCATGCGCTGTTCGGCTTGTTTTGAATCTTTTACATTCCGATCGGCCTTGTTTTTCACCGTTTCATCTTTTAGACTAACGAAGGCTTTATAAGGACCTTTATCGGCGAAGAAAATGGCAAAATAATCCTCGTATTTCTCTTGAGCACGGGGGGTAAGAATTAAGGGGCTGCTGTTGCATCCGCCAACACCGATTTTAATGCCTTTGAAAACAACGGCATGAACCGCGTTCTTCATTGCTTGTTCAGATGCGTCTGCGTAGTTTTTACCGAGACCATAGGATTCAACGGTAATGCTGCCATCTAGTTCGGTACCCAAGCATGAAACTTCGTACGTATATTGAGCTCCTCGAGAAGTTTCCTGTGTCTTACACGAAAAAAAAGCCATCAGCCCAACATATAGAAGGGCTGATGACACAAAACAAGTTGAAGTTTTCAATTATTCTGCAGGTTTAAAAACAACCACGACTTTTCCTTTACCTACGGTTTTTACAACCGCTTGCAAATCTTTAAGCTCCTCTGTCACATAGGTTTCGATTTTAGAAGCTAATTTTTCAAAGCTGTTGGAAACTTCCTTTCCTTTTCGGTTTTTGGTTTTGGCAGGAATGGTAACATCATATTCACGACGGGTTCCTGTTTGGGCTCCAAAAGGAGAAGCTTTTGAAGCCAATTCTTCTGCCGCTTCGTCAATAAGTTCGGAGAAGGTCATTTTGTCTCCTCCGACATTAATTTTTGAGGAAAAGTTCAAATCTACGCCTGCATCGACTTTGAAAATAATCTTTCCAGCCAGGCCTTTTGCCTCACGGTTGGTCAAAAACTTCAAGGCCTTGGCTTGGAAGTCGTTGCTAGCCTCTTTCAAAGCGGCATCCATAAGGCCTGTTCTATTGTCTCCCACAAGACGTTTTGTTACAGAACGCCCTGGCATATCTGAAGAAGAATTGCTGTAAGCATCTATACCAGTAAAAGAAATGGTCATTTGCTTAGCAGTGCCTCCGTCAACCGATTCTTCTGAAAAGTTCACTTCAAGATAGATGTCGGCTTGTAGCGTTCTAGCCAACATATCTTCCGCAGATTCTTGTAGGTCAACATCATCAGAGAGTTTATCGCGCATCACTTCATTATTGCCGTTCGCAAGTTGAGTGTTGATGTCATCAATTTTAAACCCTTCGCCAAGATTCACACGAATACTCTGAAGAATATGGTTGTAATCTTTATTTTCAGACAGACGTGAGTAATCGCGTTTTGGTGCTTTAGACCCTTGATTGTCTTCAAACGTAAGGCCACCTAACCTCTTCAGCCATTCGTCGTTCGGGCGAACAACAACTGTGATTTCACCTAGGGTTTCCTTCAAGTCGGCCATGGATTTGATTTTCCCTTGGGCTTCAAGGTCTTTACGGATTTCGGTAATTTTAAGGGTTACCGAAGTCGTCAGCTTAACCATTTTCTTCTTTTCAATTTTCACCTCGCCTCCAGGCTTTGATGTATTGATTTTTCCTTCTGCAAAACGAAGACCTTTTCCTTCTTCATTGATGTAAGCAATAAAGAAATCTTTATCCTGTTCATATACAGAAGATTCGGCAAGTTTGGTTACTTCTGCGTCAAAGCCAACAAAAATGTAGGTGTAAAGCGCCAATTTTCTTGCTCCCAATAACGCTTCAGGAACGGAAGGCGCAGAACAAGTTACATCTACTTTGATGTAATCTCCTTTGGTTTCTCCCCACAACTGAATGCCTTTGAACGGATCGGTTTCAAACCAAGGTTCGTTTTGTGCAAAGCCTATGATTGGGCTTGTTAATAGGGAGAAAGCAATAACACTCTTTAAAAGTTGATTCTTCATTACTAAAAATTTAAGTCTCAATTATTTAAGCAAGCGTAAGAAGTTGATGGAAGGTTGAACCTTTTTACCTCCGGCAAACGTAGTGAATGCTGGTCCGGTTACTGGATTTCCGGCTTCATCTAAAACAGGCTCTTGGTCAGCACCAATGCGGTTGTCCCAAATAGGCTGCTTGCTATCTACTTTAAGATTGCCTACAGACTTGTAGCGAGGGAATCCGAATTCATTAAACTCAATAGCCAAAATCTCAAAGGTTTGTTTTGCTTCAATTCCTTCTTTCATGCCAATTCTTGCAGTTACGGGTCCTGCACTAGAAACTGGAGCTACCGGACGGAATTGAACGTGGTTCTTTTGAAGGCGAGCCAAGGAGTTGTCCATTACGCGTTTGATTTGCAAATCAATGATTTGCTCTTCGGTGCGCTTTTCGCCAATTTTAAAGGTAACAATCGAGCTGGTGGTTGATTTGCCTACAAATTTGATCTTGAAAATTGAAGTGGTATCCCAAATTTGACCTCGCTGATCTTTCAATGTTTCATTCAAAAAATAACCTTTGAATTTTCCGGCAATGTCCGCATCCCATTCCAATTGATACAAGAATGAGGTACAAATAACAGTATAACCCTCTTTCGTTCTTTCATAAACGGTATCCAATTGATCTAGGGATTTCTGAAGCATTGCAGGAGGCATAGCTGCCATTTTCTTCCTTGCTTCGGCCTTCGCCAAATCACGGGCCAATCGAGCAACGGGCTCATTTGGGAAGAAATTTAGCTTTTGAAAAACGGTGTAGGTGTTCGAAATCAAATCGTAGTCTTCGTATAGATTTGCTTCAAGTCCTGCTTGTTTCGCATCATCCATTTTTTCGGCCGAGGCAGAATATTTACCTCTCTCGAGCAAAAGTTTGATATTTAAGTCATTCCCTTTCCGGTTAAACCAAGTATCAAACATTTGACGTGCAATGTTTTTTTGGCTGATGTATTTCTGCAATTTAAGTTGCAGCAACTCTGCTTTATCCGGCCCCTGAACGGCTACAGAACTATCGGCTTTCAAATAGCGTAATGGGCGCAATGGAAATTTAGCTGCCTTCAAAAAGTCCATAGGTGTTTTGAAGGTGTCTTTGAAAAATCCGGCAGCTAAAAATTCAGCATCGGTCAATTTGATGGCAGAAGCATCAAATTTCTTGTCAGCAATTTCGTGTATGTTGTATTTGTCGGGAAACGGATACGAATTGTACGATTTAATTACTAAATCTTTGCTTTTGCCCAAATCATCGTCTTCAATCAAGACCATAGTCATAGAACTTCTACGGTAATCCAAAGGAGATGGTGCGTCTTGTGCTTGTAGCCCAGAGAACATAGTTAGACCCAAAAGGGTAGGTAAGTAGACTCTTAAATTCATTGTTAGTTAGTTTTGTTAAAAAAAATTAAGTTGTACCTCAAAGATGTTAAAAATAATCTGAAGCGCCAAATTTAAACTGATGGTTAAACCTTTAGACATAACCGAGGAGCTTATGAATGGGGTTTTTTGACTTGTAGTGGTAGAAAATTTTGAAAGAACCCATCAGATTTGAGAAGCCGCCATAAACCATACTTTTTTCTGGCATGAGGAGCCCGCGGCAGGGATTGACGGGGCTAGCCCACAAAGGTGCCGAAGCCTGGCCCGCTGGGTGCGGAGGCGACTTTAGGAGCCCACGCAAACCCGCTGGGCCAGCCTTTCGGCAGCTGCGGACTAGCCCGGAAAGCCCGGCAGCCGCCCAAAAAACTTCAAAAAAAAGCCCCGCAATGCAGGGCTTTCAAATTCAAGGTTAATGTGCCGGCTCAGCCTGCTTTTCCTTTTCGCTCAAGGGCTCATCTTGAGGAATAAAGTCGCGCTCCTCGCCATTGGGCAAACTGTAATCGTAAGGCCAGCGGTGAACCGTTGGAATTTCGCCAGGCCAGTTGCCATGCAAATGCTTTACAGGAGTTGTCCACTCCAAGGTAGAAGAATTCCAAGGGTTTTGAGGCGCTTTTGGCCCTTTGAAAATAGAATAGAAGAAGTTGAATACAAAAACAAGCTGTACCAAGCCGCCTACGATGGCGAAAATGGAAATAACCATATTCAAATCGGAGAACCCACTGAAGAATTCAAAGTTTTGATAATAGCGACGGGGAACGCCGGCCAAGCCCATGTAGTGCATCGGGAAGAATACTCCATAGGCCGAAATCAAGGTAACCCAGAAGTGCAAATAGCCCAACTTTTTGTTCATCATGCGGCCAAACATTTTGGGGAACCAATGGTACACCCCAGCAAAGGTTCCGAACATAGATGCCACACCCATTACAATGTGGAAGTGAGCTACCACAAAATACGTGTGGTGCAAATTCACGTCTAGGGCGCTGTCGGCCAAAATAATGCCGGTTAAACCGCCGGTAATAAAGAGCGAAACTACGCCGATGGCGAACAACATCGCTGGCGTAAACACAATGTTTCCTTTCCAAAGCGTGGTGATGTAGTTAAAGGCTTTGATGGCCGAAGGAATGGCAATCAGCAGCGTGGTGAAAGTGAATACAGAGCCCAACAACGGATCCATACCGGTTACGTACATGTGGTGCCCCCAAACAATAAATGAAAGGAAGGCAATGGCCAACATAGAACCAATCATGGCGCGGTAGCCAAAGATGGGCTTACGGGCATTTACGGCCAACACCTCAGAAGTAATTCCCAAAGAAGGCAACAAAATGATGTACACCTCGGGGTGGCCCAAGAACCAGAACAAGTGTTGGTACAGTACAGGACTTCCGCCGGTTTGTTCTAAAGCCTGACCTGAAACATAAATATCAGAAAGGTAAAAGCTGGTGCCCATAGAACGGTCGAACAGCAACAGCAAACCTGCTCCAAGAAGCACAGGGAACGACAAAAGGCCTAAGGTGGCGGTAATTAAAAAGGCCCAAACGGTCAAAGGCATGCGTGTCATAGACATGCCCTTGGTGCGCAGGTTCATTACCGTGGTGATGTAGTTTAGACCACCCATTAAAACCGAAACAATAAAGGCAATAATAGAGAACAGCCACAAGGTCATACCCAAGCCTGAACCGGGAGATGCTTCGGGAAGAGCCGATAAAGGAGGATAGATGGTCCATCCTGCGCTGGCGGGACCCGTTTCAACAAACAACGAAACCATCATCAGCAGGCTGGAAAGGAAGAAGAACCAATACGACAGCATGTTGAGGAAGGGAGAAGCCATGTCGCGGGCTCCCAATTGCAATGGGATAAGCAGGTTTGAAAAGGTTCCGGACAGACCTGCGGTTAATACCATGAACACCAAAATGGTTCCGTGAATGGTAACTGCTGCAAGGTAAAAGTTCGGGTCCAATACTCCGTCGGGGGCCCATTTGCCTAGGAAGGTTTCCAAAATCGGCATGGATTGACCGGGCCAACCCAGCTGAAGCCGGAAGAAAATGGAAAGCATCATTCCCACCAATCCCATAAACATACCTGTAATCAGGAACTGCTTGGCAATCATTTTGTGGTCTTGGCTAAAGATGTACTTCGTAATGAAGGTTTCTTTGTGGTGATGACCGTGGTCGTCGTGGCCATGGTGTGCATGGTCGTCGTGGCCGTGGTGAACCGCATGCGATTCGTGGACTTCGTGGCCTAGGTGGCCTTCAACGGCAGGATTGTTGGTGTGCTCGCTCATAGCTGATTAAATCGAGTTATCAATGATTGTTCGCGAAGTTTGTTTTCAGGCCCATCTTGGCAAGACGGGTTTTGGTTTCGTCGTCAAAGGTTTTTTTGGCGGCCAACCAAGCGGCATATTCCTTTTCAGAAACAACCCGCACAGGCAGCATCATATTAAAGTGCGTGGCTCCGCAAATGTTGTTGCAATATAAGCGGTATTCAAATTCGGGATCGTTTAACTTTTGCTTCATCTCCTTGGTGGTGGTGATGGGCTTGAAGGCGAAGTAGGTTTCAGAACCGGGAACGCAGTACATGTGCACCCGGAAGTGAGGTAAGTAGGCGCTATGGATTACATCTTGAGCGCGCATGTGCAGCTTAACAGGGCGATTCACAGGAAGTACAATGGTGTCGCGCACCAACACGTCGTCGTGGCTCGCTGCATACGATTCGGTCCCTGATTTGAACTGATATTCAAACTCGGCCACAGTCCGAATTTGGTGAATCAAGCGGCGAAGCCTGGTTTTCTCTTGGTCCAGTTTTTCGGCGGGTAAAAATCCAAGGGTAACGGTAGAGTCTGTTACCAACGAATCGCCCCGAACAATGCTTAACTGCTCCTGAATGGCATCTGAAGAAATAAGGCCCAGAATATTGCCCTCGTTGATCATGGTATAGCTCGCTTTTCCCAAGGCATTGTCTTTGCCTGAATATCGGGCGGTCCAATCAAATTGACGGGCGTACAATTCCAGATTAAGGGTGTTTTTGTCGGGGTCGGGGTTGGTGGTGTGGTTCCAAACGATTAATCCTTTCAACACCAATACGGCCATTACAATGGCAGGAATCACGGTCCAAATCATCTCCAACTTATTGTTGTGAGCGTAGTGGGTAGCCCTGCGGTTTTTATTGTAGCGGTATTTGTAGGCAAACCACATCAACAAAATTTGGGTGATAAAGAAAGCCAGGGTTATTACGTAAAAGTTCAAATTCAACAGGCTATCTACCTCAACTCCATGCTCAGAAGCGGCTCCTGGAATGTATTTTTCGTTGTAATAGACGGCGGTTAAATAGAAGAACATCGAAAACAAGCCCACCAAAGAAAGCAAGGTGAGCAAGGCATTCATGTTGTTCTCAGATTCAGAAATTTCATGGGCCTTTTTGCCGCGCAGTTCAGCAGCAAATTGGAAAACCATGAGCAAACGGGCCGAGGTAATGATGGCCAGAAGCACAACCGCAAGTAAAATCAGGTTCAAAAGCATGGTTGATCAGTTAAAATAGTAACAGAAATCAGGTTCAAGAAGTTTAAATATGGTGTTGTTTGCTTTCGTTCAAGAAGGGGTGGTTCTTAGGAACCAACGCCGCCTTACCCAAAGCACGAAAGGTAAAGAACAGAAACAGAGCCATAAAGCCAAGCATGGCCAGTACCGACAAAATGCTTACAGGAACATATTTGGCCATGGCGCCGGGCATAATAATTTGATACATGTCAATAAAATGGCCCAACAGTACAACCACCCCGGCAAAAAAGGCCAGCTTGTAGTTTCGTTTTGCGTCCCGGTGCATCATTACAATCAAAGGGAAGGCAAAATTGATGGCCAACATCAACACCATCCAAGGTTGGTAACCGGTGCTAAAGCGCTCCAAGAAATAGTTGATTTCTTCAGGAATGTTTGAATACCAAATCAGCATGTACTGAGAGAACCACAAGTAGGTCCAAAAAATGCTAAAAGCAAACATCATTTTGGCCAAATCGTGAATGTGGCTTTGGTTTAGGTGCGGCATGTAGCCATTTTGCTTCAGCCAAAGCACAAGTAGAAGCATGGTGGTTAGGGCCGACACAAAGAAGCCCGCGAAAATATACCAGCCAAACAAGGTGCTAAACCAATGAAAATCCAACGACATCAACCAATCCCACGAAGAGGTAGAAGAGGTAACGGCGAAAAACACAAGAAAGCCGGCCGACCATTTGTAGGCTGTTTTATGGCTGCCCATACCGCCTTCAAGGTCTTCTTTCAAAGACAGGGCGCGCAGTTTGTTCGCAAAGAAAATCCAGCCGCCCAAGTACACCAGGGTGCGGATAAGCCAAAATTCGTTTTGCAGCCAAACCTTTTTTCCGGATGTATTGTAGATAACGTCGTTGGCTTGAACCTCGGGATCCAACCAATGCCACAGGTGGTGAATGTGGAAATAACCACCCAAAACCACCAAAAGCAAAATGCCGCTGCCAATGGGCAGGTATTGGCCCATGGCTTCGGGCACTCTTTTGAAACCGGTGTGCCAGCCGCCTTCACCTACATAGTGAACGGCCACAAAGAAGGTCGCCGCCAGCGATATAGCTGTAAACCAAAAGGCATTTAGCAGCAGGTTGGCCCAACCGTATTGAGGATCCATAATAAAGGTGCCAATCAGCGAAAGCAGACCAACGCCCATTACGGCCATCAAAATGTTTCGAATTTTACCGGGCAAAGAAAAGTTCATATGCGTAGCTTCTAGTCGGTTATCTGAATTAGTTCATTGCAGTGGTGTCGGCCGGAGCAGCTGTGCTGTCGGAAGTAGCCACTGGGTTTTGCAAGGTTTGTACAAAGCGGGTGATTTGCCAGCGTTCTACCGCCGAAAGCTGTGAGGCATAGCTGCCCATGTTTCCTTTGCCAAAATGCATGGCATAGAAAATTTGACCTTCGGATATGGCTTTAAGCTGGTCGCTGCTGTAAGCGGGTGGCTGCAATCCATAATTGTCTTTCGCCAACAGTACCTTAACCACAGGACCATCGCCCTTGCCTTCTTTTCCATGGCAGGCGATGCAATACACATTGTAAAGCCGTTGGCCTTCCTCCAAATGGTAGGCCGAATTTCCCAATGGGTTTTTCAGTTCCAAAATTGCCTTTTCTCGGCCCTCAGGAGTATTGGCGTAAGGGAAGGCGGCAAAGTTGATTAGACCTAAAGAGTCTTTTGACTGGGCCACGGTTCCATTCACCGGGGGCTGATTGGTTTTGCCATCGGCGTAATTGGGATTGGCTTCGCCTGGACGATAGGCAATGCTGTAATACATGTCGGGCATGTATTCGTAGCCAGGACTATTGGGGTCGGTTTTTACACAAGAAAACAAACCGGTGGCCGTTGCTGCCAGGACCAAGGCAAAGGATAAGCGAGAGTTCCGTTTCATAGATTCCGGTAATTATTGATCTTCGTAACGAAGCACATCGTCAGAGCACTCAATGGCTCCATGGTTCATTAAATCGGATTTCAAATCGTTCAAAGAAGTGCCAGGATTGTCATCTCCCACAATTTCAACCACAAACAGGTCGTTGGTCGATCTGGGTTCTGGATTTTTGGCCGGCATGCCGGGAAAAAGGCGGGTGGCGAAAAAGTAGGTCGCAATCATGCCATGGGCGGCAATCAACACGGTGATTTCAAAACCCACAGGCACAAAGGCTGGCAGGTTGGTCAACAGCGTAAAGCTGGGCTTGCCGCCAATGTCCATAGGCCAATCTTGCACGTTCATGTACCACATCATCAACAAACCCAAAGTGGTTCCAGTGGCTCCATAGAAAAAGGCCGCCGTTGAAATGCGGGTTTTGGGCACACTCAATACCCCGTCAATTCCGTGAATCGGAAAAGGAGAATACACTTCCCGTACTTTTACCCCTTTCTTAACAAGATGCTCGCAGGCGTGCAGGCACTCGTCTGGGTCGGTAAATTTAGCTAACAACGTTGCTTTGCTCATAACGCTTTCGTTTCAATGCTGATTAATGATGACCTCCATGTTCTCCTACCTCGGCATATTTGCTTTCGGTTTTCCGCTTCCAATTGTCGCCTGAAATTTTCAGAATCGACTTGGTTTCGGCAATAGCAATAACTGGGAAGGTCCGAGAGAACAGTAAGAACAGGGTGAAGAAAATACCTAAGGTTCCGATGAAGATACCAATGTCAACCCAGGTTGGGTAGAACATGGTCCAAGAAGAGGGAAGGTAATCGCGGTGCAATGAGGTTACAATGATAACAAAACGCTCAAACCACATACCAATGTTCACCACAATCGACAGCAAGAAGGTGGCCAATAGGCTGCGGCGAATTCCGCGGAACCAGAACAACTGTGGACTAATTACGTTGCAGCTCATCATAATCCAATACGCCCAAGCGTAAGGCCCTGTGGCCCGGTTCAAGAAGGCATAATGTTCGTACTGAACTCCAGAATACCAGGCTATAACCAATTCGGTGATGTAGGCTACACCCACAATAGAACCCGTTACCACAATGATTTTGTTCATAGATTCAAGGTGGTTCACCGTGATGTATTCTTGCAGATTCAATACCTGACGCATAATCAGCAACAGGGTAGCCACCATAGCAAAGCCCGAGAAAATCGCTCCCGCTACAAAATAGGGAGGGAAAATGGTGGTGTGCCAGCCAGGAACCACCGAAGTGGCAAAGTCGAACGATACAATGGTGTGCACCGATAGTACCAAAGGAGTTGACAAACCAGCCAAAACCAAGGAAACCTCTTCAAAACGCTGCCAGCTTTTGGTGGTTCCAGACCAACCGAAAGAGACAATGTTGTAGATTTTCTTCATGAAAGGAACAACCTGGCGGTCGCGCACCGTGGCAAAATCTGGAATCAAACCTACGTACCAAAATCCGAGAGAAACCGAGAAGTAGGTAGAGATGGCGAACAAATCCCACAACAAAGGAGAATTAAAGTTCACCCACAGCGACCCAAACGTGTTGGGAAGAGGGAAAAACCAATACACCACCCAAACCCGACCTACGTGAATGCCGGGGAACATGGCGGCGCAAATTACCGCGAAAACGGTCATGGCCTCGGCCGAACGGTTGATGGCCATCCGCCATTTTTGACGGAACAACAGCAAAATAGCGGAAATCAAAGTTCCGGCGTGACCAATACCTACCCACCAAACGAAGTTGGTGATGTCCCAAGCCCAACCCACGGTTTTGTTCAAACCCCAAACCCCGACGCCGGTGCCAAAGGTATAAGCAATCAAGCCAAGGCCCCACAAGGCGCAAAGGGCGGCAACCGTGAATACCAGGTACCACATTTTGTTGGCGCGCCCTTCAATGGGACGCACAATTTCGTCGGTAATCTGAGCGTAAGTTTTATCGCCCAGTATGAGCGGCTGACGTATCGGTGATTCGATGAGCATATCCGGTTGGATTGAGTAAATTAATGGGATTGATGTTCGCTATGGGCTTCTTTTGATGAACCTGAATGGGCATCTTTGCCGCCTTCGTGTCCTTTTTCGTGCCCTGCCGAATGATCGGCATGGTCGGCTCCGTGATGGGCGGCGGCTTTGTGGCCATACGCTTCATCTACGTTGCGCACTTTGGTTTGGTACACGATGTTTGGTTTCACGCCTACCTCTTCCAACAAGTAGTAAGAGCGGCCATGCTGAGCCAAACCGGTAAGTTTGCCTTTTTCGTCGTTGAAATCGCCAAAAACAATGGCGTTGGTGGGGCAGGCTTCGGCGCACGCAGTTTGAATTTCGCCATCGGCCACCATACGGCCTTCTGATTTGGCGGTCAATTTGCCGGCTTGTATGCGCTGTACACACAATGAACACTTCTCCATTACACCACGAGCCCGAACGGTAACGTCTGGGTTCAACACCATTTTACCCAAATCGTCGTTCATAAAGTAATCGAACTTCTGATTGTCGTGGTAGCTAAACCAGTTGAAACGACGCACTTTATATGGACAGTTGTTGGCGCAATAGCGGGTTCCCACACAACGGTTGTAGGTCATTTGGTTTAAGCCTTCGGTGCTGTGGGTAGTCGCCAACACCGGACAAACCGTTTCGCAAGGAGCGTGGTTGCAATGCTGACACATTACAGGCTGGAAGGCCACCCGTGGATTTGCCGATGGAACCTCTTTGGAACGGTGGTCTTTGTTGCCGCGCTCGTAGCGGGTCGATGGGTCGGCATCGGAAGTGTAATAGCGGTCAATCCGCAACCAGTGCATGTCGCGTGAACGGCGCACCTCGTCTTTTCCAACTACGGGGACGTTGTTTTCTACATGGCAAGAAACCACGCAGGCTCCGCAACCGGTGCAGGAGTTCAGGTCGATGGACATGCCCCAACGGTGGTTGATCATTTTAAACTCCCTCCAGTAATCTACTTTGCTGATGGGCGCTTCGTGTTCGCCGGCCGGAATCAAATCGGCCACATTGGTATGTTGGGTTTTGGGCGCATTGCCTGAAGCAGCATTGGCCTTAAACTCGGTCAACGACGTTTCCTTAATGATGTCGCGGCCCATCATGGTATGGTGGGTCTGCGTACCTGCCAAGGCATACGTTGATGAGGTGGTTTCTACTTTCGCACCAAAGGCCAGAGCGCTTAACACTCCGTTTTGGGTTCCCATGAACGGGAAGGCATTGGCGCCCAAGGTAGCTTGTTCGGCGCGGCCAAACAACCTGCCGTAACCCAATGCGATTCCAATGGTTCCTGGAGCTTGCCCTGGCTGAGCCAACACCGGCAATTCAAGCGAACGGTTGCCTAAGCTCACCTTCACCACATTGGCCTGTTGTTCTTGACCCATCATTTTGTTCAACTTCATTGAATCCATGTCTGAAGGAGCCATGGTGATGTAGTTGTCCCAGGTTACCCTTGAAATTGGGTCGGGCAATTCTTGAAGAATAGGATTGTTGGCGTGGTTGCCCCAGCCCATTCCTACTTTTTCGTACAACACCACCTCGAAGCCTTGAGGGGCTTTAACTGCAAGAGCGGCAGCCGCGGCCGAAGCGGTCAATCCTCCTTCGGGCGAAACAGGGGTTGCTGTGGCATCAACCGCCGGAGCGGCTTGCCAGCAGCCTTCGTAAAGAAAGCCATCCCAAGATTTACCCAAGGGATTAAACACATTCACCCAACGGGCTTTCATGAAATCCCGGTAAGCGGTGTTGTTCTTGTCGGAACGCTGCGCTTGTCCTGCCCAAACCATCAATGTTTCCTGCGCTTGACGCGTATCAAACAAAGGATGAATGGTAGGTTGTTGAACGCTAAAATGTCCGCTAACGGCTTCAAAGTCGTTCCAGCTTTCCAAATAATGGTGGTCAGGAAGAAGGTATTGTGCGGGGCTTTCTTCGATGCGCTCGGCAAAAGAAACCGAAAGCTTTAAACCGGCCAGAGCCTGATTGAATGCTTGAGCATCGGGCATGGAATAGCCGGGGTTCACTCCGTACAAAATGACGCCTTGTACTTCGCCCGACTTCATGCGCTCGGTCAATTTCAGGGCAGCGGCATCGTTGCCGGCAAACATATTTAAGGTGGTGTTCAGGCTCAGGGTTGTGCCATAATTGCCCAGCATTTGATTGATGCGGGCCACCAAATATTGAGCGTTTTGGTCGTTCAAACCACAGACCACCAATCCATAGCCTTTGTTGGCAAGCAGGTGTTTTGCGGCCCGGGCAATGTCGGCCGCGAAAGACACTTCGCCTCCGGCCACTTTGCTGTTTCCGGTCTTTTCGGCCACGGCGTTGTACAGGGCAACCACGGCTGCTCCTTGCTCTGAAGCCTTAATCATGCTGCGGTAATCGGCGTTCGAACCCGCCAAAGACATCACGGTTTCAAACTGAAAATGCCGAGACATATGTGGGTTTTCGGGTGAACGCGATTCAGCGTAACCGCTTTCGTAGGCGCAGCTGTTCAACCAGCCGTTTAAGAAATCGGCACCGATGCCAACAATCGAGCGGGCTTTCGCAAAATCCAGGTGAGGAATAATGTTCTTGCCAAACGCCTGTTGGTGGGCAAGACGAATGCCTTGGTACGAAACAGCGTCGTACGAAATGTGTTCAACCTGCGGGTAGGCCGTCAAGAACAAATCTACCGCTGCGCGGGTTGAGGGAGAAACAAGGGTATTGGTCAGCAACACGGCCTTTTTCCCTTCGGTTCCAATGGCTTTCAGGGCCTCGGCAATTTCCTTGTCGGCGGCAGACCAACCGATGGATTTTCCGCCTTTCATGGCTGTTTTAGCGCGCTTACCGTCATACAAGCCCAATACAGAGCCTTGAACACGGGCGTTGGTACCTCCACGGCTCAGTGCCGAAGCCGGATTGCCTTTCAGTTTAATGGGGCGGCCTTCGCGGGTTTTAACCACAACGGGGCAGTAATCGCGGCCGTCGTAGTACGTCGAGGCATAATAGTTGGGAATGCCGGGGGTAATGGTTTCGGGTTTTACCAAATAAGGAATTGCCTTATTAACGGGCGTTTCGCATGCGGCTAGGGTAGCAGCGGTAACTCCAAAGCCCAAAAACTTCAAAAAGTCCCGGCGGTTGGTTTGAGAAGAACCCAGATTGGCCTCATTGCCTAGGAACTCTTCCATAGGCAAATCTTCCGCGAATTCCTTTTCGCGGGCGGCCACAAAACCGGGATCGTTTTCCAGTTCTTCGTATCCTTTCCAATAGTGTTGTTGGTTGCTCATAATCCGAGGTCAAACGATTTATACAGAAACAGGATTAATAATGGCATTTGGAACATTCCAAACCTCCGATTTTTTCTACGGTAAAGGCCTGCCCTTCCCGCATTTCATACTCGCCTTTGTGCTCCTTATAATATTGGTGCAGGCGCTCATAATAACCGTTGGTAGCGTATTGCACCTCAGTTTCACGGTGGCAATTGATGCACCAGCCCATGGTTAGGGGGCTATGCTGATACACCTCTTCCATTTCTCCCACTTCTCCGTGGCAGGTGGTGCATTCCACCTTGCCCACTTTCACGTGTTGAGCGTGGTTAAAGTAAGCGTGGTCGGGAAGCTTATGGATTTGCACCCATTCGATGTTCGATTGAATAAAGGGTTCTACAGCCGCAGCGGCCTTTTCATCGCCCAGGTAGCTGCCATAGAAAGCGGCCAATTCTTCCTTATCCATCTTGGCGTAGTCCTTAAAGTACTCGTTCTTTTCGGGATTCCAGCCTACAGCGGCGTAAATTTTGGTGATTTCGTTTTTGCCGTACTGCGGCCCTTCCTGAACGGCTTTGTGGCAGTTCATACAAACGTTTGCCGAAGGAATGTTGGCATGCCGAGATTTTTCAACGGTCGAGTGGCAATATTGGCACTCGATTTTATTTTGCCCAACGTGCAATTTGTGCGAAAAAGCAATGGGTTGCTTCGGCTGATAGCCTTCGTAAACCCCAATGGTATTCAAGGCCACAAAACCTTTATAGGACACCCAGCCAACCAAAACCAAAGCGATAACGGCGGTTATGCGTTTGTTGCGGGCCATCCAAGCAACGGTTTTGCCAACCACATTAATGGATTCTTCTTGAATGGGTTCTTCGCCGGCTTTTTCGCGGCGCACATTTTCCAAGGCTTTTGAAACGCTGTTCAGTGAACGGGCAAGAATCAATAAAACAAGAGCTACTCCAATCAGCACATAGGTCAACATAGTATTGTCGCCCTCTGTTTTAGCGCCATCGGCAGGGGCTGCTCCATCGGTTTCGGCGGTGGCGGGCTTTGCTTCGTCGCCCGGCTCGGCAATGTAGGCCAAGATGGAACGGATTTCGTCGTCCTGCAATTGGAAGGCAGGCATAACCGACCCGTTGTACTCGGCAAACAACTTGGTAGCGTAGGAATCGCCGGTTTTCAGGTAGTCCGACGAATTGCGAATCCAGGCCAACAGGTTGGCCTCGTCGCTCCAGCGGTCTTGCACTCCAGCCAGGCCGGGGCCAACAAATCGTTTGTCTGTAACGTAATGGCAGCGGGCGCAGTTGGCTTTAAACAACTGCTTACCTTGCTCTGCACTAACTTCGGCCCGCACAAAATGCGGCAGGGCTATCAAAAGTCCTACCATTAGAAGCCGGGCGTGGCGTAAAACATTCCTCATAGGAGTCGTGTATTGCTCTATGTTAAAAAACCTTATTCGGTCAAGGTGGCACAAATTTAATTGAATTCGGATTTTTTCGGCCTCTTTTGGATGATTTTTTCCCTTTTTATTTTGATTGGAATCATTTTAAATAAGCGGTTTTTTGGGGGTTGAACCTTAAAATGCGCTGAAAATTAGAGTGTTGTACCTCAATTTCGGCTCACCAAACCAAGGGATTCGCAGCACCTAAATGTAGGTATGATTTGAAAAAGGGGGTGTAAATCGGGGTGGTAGGTGTAGAGGATTGGGGCGGCAAGCGGGCTTTCGCTGCTAGTCCTCGGTGCGAAGGCCCGGGCGGTGCGGGCGGCGGGTGGCTCCCAAGGTCGCCCCCTCTGCCCTGCTCCGCCTGGGGCCTCGCCCCTGTGGGCTAGCTGGCTCAATCCCTGCCGCGGGCGGCGGGATTGGAATAGGCTTTCAAATAAAATGGTAGTTAATGCCCTACGCCTAAACCAACGGCAACCTGCCTAACCAAAATCAATAATTCTTAAAAAGGCGCATGCGAAGACAGCCCTTGGGCCGGGTCTTTACCATAATAATAAGCGGAAAGCAATAACCTACCGATACCGCAACTCCATATCAATGGGCAGCAAATCGCCGGCGTCCAATTCGTTCAGATCGGCCAGGGCCTGAGCGTCCATGTTAAATTGCCTGGATAGGCTTATCAGATCATCGCCGGCTTGAACCCGGTAAAACTTCTCTCCGTTCTTCACCTTCAGCACATGGTTCTTTCGGTACAGCTCGGCTACCTCAAACCGAACCTGTCCTGTCTCAAAATCAATCACCGAAGCCGGATCCATAGGCAATCCCAAATACCGAACTTCAAAATGCAGGTGCGAACCGAAAGATCGGCCGGTGTTGCCGCCCAATCCCAACCAAGAGCCGGCTTCCAAATAATCGCCGGGCTTTACTCCCAAATAATCCAAATGGGCATAGTAGGTTTCCAGTCCGTTGCTGTGGCGCAGCACCACCAAATTGCCATACGATGAATTGTAGGCAGCATAGCGCACCATTCCTTCAAAGGCAGCCACCACGGTATCGCCTGTATTCAAATCTAAATCAATGCCATAATGCATTCGACGCCAACGGCGACCAAACCCGCTGGTTACGGCTCCCGCTACCGGAGAATGGTAGTCGCACGAAGCGCGCATCAATGCCACAGGCGACAACTGCCCTTCGGCCAAAGATGGCCCGCTGTAGTGAATCTCTTCCGGATTCCAATCCATGTACAAGTGGCTGGCAGGCACCTTCTTCTCCTCGGCCGGTGGACCGGCAGGAGGCTCTGCTGCCCACATTTGCAGTGGAAACAGAAGAAGACCAATAAGTTGGATCGCCTTTTGCATGGGGGCAAAGGTAAAATTAATCTTTGAGTTCGTTGCGCGATATAACTAATTTTTGGATTTCTGATGTGCCTTCGCCAATAGTGCACAGCTTAGAATCCCGGTAAAACTTCTCGACCGGAAAGTCTTTGGTGTAACCATAACCCCCAAAAATTTGAATGGCATCGGTAGCCACCTTTACGCATACCTCAGAGGCATAGTATTTGGCCATGGCCGAGGTGGTAGTAACCGGCAATCCCTTGTTTTTTAAATCGGCGGCCTTTAAGGTCAAGAGTTCAGCCGCTTCAATTTCGGTAGCCATGTCGGCCAACTTAAAGGCAATGGCCTGAAAATTAGCAATGGGCTGCCCGAACTGTTCCCGTTCTTTGGCGTATTTAATGGAGGCTTCGTACGCTCCTTTGGCAATTCCCAAGGAAAGGGCAGCAATGGAAATGCGGCCGCCGTCCAGTATTTTCATGGCTTGTTTAAAGCCCTGCCCAACTTGCCCTAGAATTTGGCTTTTATGCACCCGGCAGTTTTCGAAGATCAATTCTGCGGTTTCGGAACTGCGCATTCCCAACTTGTTTTCTTTCTTGCCCCCGCGAAATCCCGGAGTTCCTCTTTCAACTACAAAGGCAGTAATTCCGTCCGAGTCAAGCAGTTCTCCGGTGCGCACCAAAACCACGGCCACGTCGCCTGAAATGCCGTGGGTAATCCAGTTTTTGGTTCCATTGATCACCCAATAGTCTCCATCTTGAACGGCAGTGCAGCGCATGCGCATGGCATCGGATCCGGTGTTGGCTTCGGTTAGGCCCCAAGCGCCGATCCATTCGGCTGTGGCTAACTTCGGCAGGTATTTTTGCTTTTGTTCCTCGTTGCCAAACATCATGATGTGTCCGGTGCACAGGGAATTGTGGGCGGCCATAGACAAGCCCACCGAACCGCATACTTTGGCTAATTCTACAATAGCGGTTACGTATTCTTCGTATCCCAATCCGGCTCCGCCATAGGCTTCGGGAACCAACACACCCATCAAGCCCAGTTCGCCCATTTTCTTAAAGGTATCAATGGGAAAATGTTGGGCTTCGTCCCAATCCATAAGGTAGGGGCGTACTTCTTTTTCGGCAAAATCGCGCACCATTTGGGCGATCATGGCTTGGTTTTCGCTGGGATTGAAATTCATGGTGGAGAGGTTAAAGGCGTTTCCGGTGCCGCGCGAAGTTAGTGTTTTTTGCCCAAAATAAACAGTCCTTTTTTCATATTGTTCTTTCTACCTTAGGTACAGGTTCAGCCATTTTATTTCCTGTTCATCCAATCCAAGTTCCCGGCACTTTTCTGCGTTGGGGCGTAACGCACCTGTTTGGTTTCTCCAATTCAATAGGGCCTTTTTTTGTCTGCCCGACAAAAACCAGAGTTGCTCCAATTCCGGATACCATATATATTTGAACGACCTGGGTTGCATGGCAGGCAATGGGCCTAGGTTTTGTTGAATTTTTGCCAGCCGGGCCGAATCCATACCTGGCAGGTAATTCCATTCCGCCCAATCCACCCAACCGCCCCAGTAACGCAAATGGGTTAAAATTCTAGAAACCGAGGCCGGTCCAAGTCCGGGAACCTTCAACAGCTGCAGGGAATCGGCCAAGGCCAGGTCAAGCTGTTGCCTTTGTTCCCTGGGCATGGTTTCGGCCATTTCCTTGGGCTTCGGCTCAGGAAAAACCAGCCGTTCTTTCAGTTCGGCAGCCAGCCTGCCGGGCAAGACCGAAAGGCGGTCCAAGCGGTCGGGGCGGTTCAGCCAACCTTCTTTTTGCCAGCGCAGCGCCAGTGCCGCTTGGGCGGGCGAAAGGCCCATGTTTCGCCAATCGTTCTCCTTAAGGTCCATCAAGGCCGTTCCGGCGGTCGGCAGCAAAATGGGGCGATGGTTTTTGTTTGAAAAGCGGGTTTCGTAGTCCTTTGGTGGATTCCATTCCCAACCCGGCGGCAAAGGTTCCAGGCACAGGCTTGCCGAATCAGGCGGTTTGCTGTCAGGAAAAAACAAAGGCGACAAAATTCGCAAGGCAAAGAAGAGCAAGAGCGCGCCTAAAATGGCAGAAAGGTCAGATCGAAGTACATTCATCAGGCAAAGTTCGGCCCGAAAAAATAAATAGCCGTTCGCCAAACGGATAAAGTTCTGAATCCTTTTAATACAAAGGCTTGCAGCGGGGGTGAAAAATCAAGGGGTTAGAAAATTGGGGCGGCCTGGGTAGGTTTGCCGGGGGGAAATACAGGGGCAAACTTAGGCTAGGGTTGAGTTAGTAAACCAAATTTTAACCTGTATGAAAAAACCTTGCCACTTACCCTCGGGAGTGTGTGGAAAATCGCCTGTATTTAACCCTGTAAAAGGGTAGAAACAAAAAAGCAGCCCGAAAGGCTGCCTTCTACATCTCTAAAATCAAATGGTAAAACCTTTAGCGGGAAATATAAAGCGGTTTCCCGCAGAAACGGGATTTTCAACGTTCAATTCCGCACAATCGGGACGGGACGCTTAACCCCGCACGAAAGAATAGCTGTTACGCCTCGTTTTTCTTTTTAAGATGATTCTGCATCCAATTCTTGATTTCTTCAAATCGCATCGCACCAGTGCTGGATGCAATCACCATTCTATACTTTTCATCTTGATCTGCTTCCAAGTCCAACCCGCTTTCCATTAAAACCATTTTCATCAAGACATAAGCTGTTCGCTTATTCCCGTCAATAAAAGGATGATTCATTAAAATGCTTTCAAAAACCGCAGCTGCTTTATCAACAGGAGTTGGATGCAGTTCCTGGTCATCAAAGGTCGCATAAGGCCTGCTAATTGCTGACTACAACGCACCTTGATCTCGCAAACCGTTACTGCCTCCAAATTTGTCAATCAGAATTTGATGAATATTCAGTGCGTCTCTTAACGCAATCATTGAGCTAGTTTTTCCAGTAACTCTTTATCTTCCAAAAGAATTTTGCGCAAATTATTTGTAAGCTTAACCTTCGATACGGGTTGTTCTTGAAGCTCTTTCAAAAAGTCCAAAATATCACGCAACATGTTTTCAGGCACATTATTAAGTACTTTTTGAATTTCAGATTTGATTTGCGTTTTCGTCATAATCAAATTTAGTAAAAATCCTTAGGATTATCTAAAAATGAGGCAGAACTGATTAATGCCCAATATAAACCTTTTCGCATCCGCCAAATTGGCCATATGGCCGAGGGTTTATTTCAGGTTATCTAATGTGTTTTTTTGCGGTTCGTCAAAAGGCAACCGGATTTGTTGTCGATTTTTGGCAGTTCCATGGGTGTAAATCTCTGACTTTTTTGAGGGTTTGGTATCCAAATCGCCCTGCCCGTTGAACCCCTGTTTTCCGGCCTGAATTTTATTCAAATGGACAATGCGAAGGTTAAATTTGTTAAGAAATAAGGTTTAAACCTTCCAAACCCTTAGAATTGAAATTTCAGCGCCAGCAATCAGGTTAAGAAGATGGGGATATAATTGCACCTAATTTACACCCAAATCCAAACTGTGATTCTATTGGATTGATTTTCAGTCATTTACAATAAATTATATGAGTGGCGGTTGCCGAACGGATAGTTCTGAGAAACGCTTTGGCAAAAGGGTTTGATGGGATTTTAAAAATTCAACTGTGCCCTAGAAGGTGGCGCTGCGGGCGGGATTGACGAAGCTACCCCACAGGGGCCGAGCGGCAGGCGTTGACAGCCCCAAAGAGCGACCTTGGGAGCTACTTTGGGGCGGATAACGCCCCGCTCGGCCCCGAGGAGTAGCTCGGAAAGCCCGTTTCCCGCCCAACAAAAAAAATCAAAATCCCTGCACTTCGATGTATATTTGAAGCATGAAGGATGTTCGGGCTATGTTTGAGCGTGGGTTGCGGCCCTACGTGCCGGCGGCGGCCCTGCCCGAGGTTGTAGATTGGTTTTCCGAGGGAAAGGTGCACCTTAGAATTAGCCGGCCTAGGCACAGCAAGCTGGGCGATTACCGCCCGGCGCAGCCGAAACTGGGGCTGCCGGTGCCGCGCATTTCCATCAATGGCAATTTGAATTCCTATGCTTTTTTGGTTACCCTGGCCCATGAATTTGCCCATCACCGAGTTTGGGAGCGGCATGGGCCGAAGGCCCGTGCGCACGGCCCGGAATGGCAAAGCGATTTTAGAGATTTGATAAACCGATTTTTAGGTCAGGGGGTGTTTCCGGCCGAGCTGGAAGGGCAGCTGGTGATGTCGATGGCCCGAGCCAAAGCCAGCACCTGCGCCGACCCCGACCTGTACCGAGCGCTGCGCGCCTACGACCAACAGCAAGCAATACGGTTGGAAGACTTGCCCGGGGGCACTGTGTTTGCCTTGCCGAACGGGCGGCAGTTTAAAAAAGGGGCCTTGAGGCGGAACCGGTTCCTGTGCCGGGATTTGGTGAACGGCCGGGAGTATTGCGTGGCGGGGTTAGCTGAGGTTAGGGTTTTGGGGTAGGGGGATTTTTCAGCACATATAGGCGGCAGGCTGAGCCCATGATGCGGGCGAGTTTTTGACGAAATGCAATGGGCCAGGTCGAAGATTTAAGAAAATGACCGGTGTAAAACAGCCCAACAGGCTGGCTCAACAAAATAGAAAAGCCGTTGCGTTGAAAATTGCGGTGCCAAAACAGGGGACTAAAAAAGTACAGCTCGGTAGTGGTATTGCCGCGTTCCCCATGCCGGGCAGGAAAGGGGTCTGAAAGCAAGGCCCGCAAAACAGCCAAGGGCTGCTTTAGAAATGCAGAACGGCTAAATAAATACTGTTGCCTAAAAACCCCCAAGGGATGCGTTAAGCTGGTCCAAAAACGCCAAGCCGTACTGGGCAAAATGTGCAAGGCAACACCTCCTGGCTTTAACACCCTACAAATTTCGGCATGCATGGTGGTTAAGTCTAGAACATGCTCCATGACGTTTGAACTGAACACGAAATCAAAATGTGAATCTGGGAAAGGAATATGAATGCCGTCGTACACTACAACCGGAAACTCTTGTTGTGAAAGATAATCGGTATTGGCCAAATCAATGGCAGAAACGGTAAACCCTGCTTCAGCTAGCCATTTGGATTGCCAGCCAGCCCCAGCACCCAGTTCCAGCACATGCGAACCTGGAGGTATGTGGGCAATGGCTCTTTGCAATTCAAATTTTCGAATTTCTTGTAGAAAGCTGAAGTTGATCATATAACTCAAATAACCTACTGCAAAGGTAGGTTTTTACCCTAACGAATTTGGCTCCAAATCAGGCTTTAACGCGTATTGATTTTGGCCCGCACCTGGCTTTTCAACCAAAATACAGGCCCTTTTCGTTTTTGTTGAATATTGGTTTACTTTTTGTGCCTTGAATTTCTGTTTTTAGGAAGATTGTAATTGAAATATTGTTTAACGTATGTGTGGCATAGTTGGGGCCATCGCAATTTCTAAAGGAGCTAGGAATTTAAACCATTCTGAGCTCAAAAAAATGTCTGACCTCCTTTCGCACAGAGGACCAGACGATGAACGTTTTTTTCAATTTGAGGGGGTTTCTTTGGGGCATCGAAGGCTCAGCATTATTGACTTACAGGGAGGGGCGCAGCCCATTTTCAATGAAGACCGCAGCATTTGCGTGATTTTGAATGGAGAAATTTACAACTACCAAGAACTGCGGGCTCAACTGGAACGGCAAGGGCATGTGTTTTCGACCCAATCGGACACCGAAGTGCTGGTTCATTTGTACGAACAGCATGGCCTTGGGTTTTTGCCCCTTTTAAACGGTATGTTTGCCTTGGCCTTGTACGACAGCAAATTGAATCGGCTGTTGTTGGCCCGGGACCGATTTGGGGTAAAACCCTTGTTTTATGCCAAAGACCAAGGTCGGCTTTTGTTTGGCAGTGAATTAAGGGCCTTGAAGGGTGGTTTGGGCTTTGAACCCGAATTGAATGCCCAGGCCCTTTCAAACTACCTTATGCTTTCGTTTGTTCCTGAGCCCCACAGCATCTACTCGGGGATATGTAGACTGCCAGCAGGGCATTGCATGATTCTTGGTTTGGAGCATGAAACCATCCATTGCTTTGCGGATTTTAATTTTAAGAACAAAATCCGAATTGGGAAACAGGAAGCCGCCGAAGAGGCCTTGCGCTTGTTTCGGCAAGCCGTGCAACGCCAAATGGTAGCTGACGTGCCCATCAGCACCTTGTTGTCTTCGGGCTTGGATTCCCGGTCTATTTTATCGGCCTTGGTTAAAGGCGGCCATAGCACCACGGCTTTTACCTTGGGCTATACGGAGAAATCGTTCGATGAAGCTGCCGGTGCCGGCTCCTGGGCTGCAGCCTATGGAGTTCCCCATCAGTTAATCCACTTTCAGGAAGCTGATTTTTTGGCCATGGTGGATGAACGGCTGGCTCAATTTTCAGAACCCTATGGTTTTTTATGCGATGTCGGCTTTGTTCATTTGGCCAAGGCGGTAAGGGCCCAGGGATTTAAAGTATGCCTAAGCGGGGCGGGGGGCGACGAATTGTTTGCAGGGTATCCAACCCTGAACGCTGGAATGGCCATGCGCAGCTACTCAAAACTGCCCGGGTGGTTTCGTCGGGGGGTGGTAGGCAGCCTAATACAGGCCCTACCTGCCGGCAGCGGGCGGCTCCCACTTCGGTTCCAACTTAAGAGTTTCAACGATGCCTGTAGCTCCGATTTGTTTAGGGCTTTTCTGCTCTTTAAGCAGGTTGTTTCGCCCGAGAAGGCGCGGCTATTATTCAAAAACGGGCCGCTGGAATCCATGGTTTTGCCCGACCCTATTGAGGTGTACGAACAGTACCGTGAACGCACCGCAGGATTGCATCCCGTGGATGCCATGAGCTATTTGGACCTAAAGGTATTTATGGGGGGAAATGTGTTGTTTGCCGGTGACCATGAATTTATGGCGGCCGGGGTGGAGCAGCGGTTCCCCTTCTTAGATAACGATTTGGTTGATTTTGCCACCTCTCTTCCGGTGGATGTTCGGTTTTCCCTTTTTTCTTTAAAGGGCCTTCTCAAGCGGGCCTTGGGCCAATTGGCGGCGGAAGATGGCATTGGTGCACCTTCCTACAAGAAAATGGGCTTTGAAATCCCCGTTCAGGATTGGATGCGCCGGGGCGGCTTTGCCCCCCGCATGGATTCAGTCTTGATGAACAACCGCTTTCTAAATGCAGCCTTTTGCGAACAGATGCTTAAGCAGGAGCGGGAGGGCAAAGAAAACCGGGACAGGCTTCTTCAAAACGTGTATTCGTTGGGGCGGTTTTTGGAACAGAGGCCATAAACCTTCAAAAACGGGGCCCCTTTTATCTGCCTAAAGGCTTTGAAAAGGGTGGGTTGCTAAAATCGGCAGAAGCCCCTACCTTTGAACTTCAACTAAATTCCATGCGATACGCGGTAATCATGGCTGGGGGTATTGGGAGTAGGTTTTGGCCTATGTCCACCCGGCAACACCCCAAGCAATTCATCGATGTGCTGGGCACAGGCGAGAGCATGATTCAAGCAACCTGGCGGCGCTTGCTTCCCATGTTTAACCCCGACCACATTGTGGTGGTTACCCACGAAGATTACAGGGCACTTTGCCTGGAACATTTGCCCGATTTAAAGCCGGAAAATTTACTCTGCGAACCCAGCCGCAAAAACACAGCTCCTTGCCTGGCTTACGCGGCCTATGTGCTGCATGCCCGCAATTCGGAATCGAGCATGGTTGTTTTGGCCGCCGACCACCTCATTGCAAAGGAGTCGTCGTTTCTGGACGTGTTGGAAAAAGGCTTGGCCTTTGCAGAAAAAACGGAAGCCTTGGTTACCTTGGGCATTCAGCCCTCAAGGCCCGACACTGGTTACGGATACATACAATTCAACAGGGGAGTGGAATCGGGCGTGGAGGGCATCAGCAAGGTCAAAACCTTCACTGAAAAGCCCAATGCGGAATTGGCCCTGAGCTTTATCAACAGCGGAGATTTTTTGTGGAATTCCGGGAATTTCTTGTGGAGAACCTCAGAGTTTATTGCAGCCTTAGAGCGGCACATGCCCGAAGAGGCGGCCCTGTTTCAGGAGGCCCTTCCGGCGCTGATGGGCCCCAATGCCCAAGAGGAAATACGGCGGATTTACGCCATGGTCAAAAACATCAGTGTGGATTACGCCATATTGGAGCGGGCCGAAAACGTATTTGTGGTATCGGCCAACATCGGCTGGAGCGATTTGGGTACCTGGGGCTCCCTTCGCGAACAATCCCTGCGGGCCGGAGAGGCCAACGCATTGGTGGGAAACCGGATTCTGGCGCTGGAATCCGAAGGCTGTCTGGTGCATGTGCCCAACAACAAGCCGGTGGTCTTGCAAGGTGTGAAAGACCTAATGGTGGTTGAAAGCAACGGAGTGCTTTTGGTTTGCCCTGTTCAGGACGAACAAAAAATCAAAGAGGTGGTGAATGTGGTGAGGGAGAATTGGGGAGATGGGATTTTGTAATTCCCTTAGAAAGGCAAAGAAATTATTTGTTTTTGCCCTTCCCTCTTAAAACGTATCCATTAAACGCTAGGGCAACCTCAAATTGGTCCAACTTGCATTCCAGCCCCAAAGAAGTAAACTCTTCCTTTGTAATTGGTATATCGAACCTTGCCCCTAGTGCATCGAAGGTATCCAAAATTGCCCATTCCTTAAGTTGGTTGTAGCGAAGAGGGATGGTATGGACATAATTAAAACAGGGAATACCTATATAATGTAGCACTTTAGGATATAAAGTGGGAGACAGTCTTGTTCGTATAAGGGTGTCGATGGGAAACCAAACCTGGTGGTAAAGCCAAACAAAGCGGAATAAATTTGGGGCTGACAAAAATGAGAGTCTTCGAGCAACTTTACGGTAATTGCTGTTTGGACGTATTGTTGTTTTTGAACTACCCTTGGGGTAATTGTCGACAGCAATTTTTCCTTCAGGCTTCATTTTGTTTACCATTGATTGCAAGGCCAGGGGGGGGTCAGGAGTATGCTGAAGAACGCCAAAGCAAAAAACAAAATCGAAAAAATCGTCAGGGAAAGGGATTTCATACACCGATCCTTGGAACAGGAGCAGATTTTCGTGCTGAGAATGATTTGCAAAATTGGCTTCAACGGCAGCCGAATAATCGAAAGAATAAACCAGAGCCCCTGTAGATAGTAAAATCTCGGTAAAGCGACCCGCTCCCGAACCCACCTCTAGCACACGCTTTCCTTTCAATTCGTCAATTGTCCATTGTGTGTCGTTAAAAAAACGATCTCGGGTTAATGGAATTCCAGAACTGCTATCCAGCTGAGTCTTAGTGAACTTCAGCCACTGAAACCCGAAATTGGAAGAATAATTCTCCTTCGATTTAACAAACCGGGGAATATCCCCAACAATTTCAGCTTTCCCAAACATTTCACAAACAATCGCAGCCGGGTTGGTTTCATTGGGTTTCAATTCCCAAATGGTTTCCAATCCAAATAATTTCAATTTAGAGGGGTTTATCATGGTTCCTTTTTTCGTTTAAATAGGACGTCCACCTGCCTAAGTTGCCCATGAATACTTGAGAGATTGTAAAGATTGTGCAATTCAAATCCAGTTTCTTCCAATAAATGAAAATAGGCTGAAAGCTCAGCCTGATTGTTGTAGGTTGGCATTAAAATTAGTTCTAGGAAAACAAAGTCAACACCACCGCTTTTAAGTAATTCTTTCGCCCCATTCAAGATTTTGTATTCCAAGCCTTGCACGTCCAATTTTAGTAAATCTACATGTTGAATGTCGAACTGAAGAAATGCGTCATTTAAGGATATTGTTTGGATGGGTAGCGAACCACAAGGCTTCAAAATACCTTCGCCCCAAACTCCCCCCCTACTTGGATGCGGTGTTAACAAAGAGTTTGCCGGAGCATGATTAAAAACCTGCAAATTAGCGGTTCCTGTTTGTTCAGCCAAGGCCATTCTATAACATTCTATATTGAAACCGTTGGTTCTCCGCAAAAGTACCTCATGGGTTTCAGGATAGGGCTCTAATGCAAGTATTCGTGCTTGAGGGAATTGTCGGCGATAGGCCAAGGCCATTTCACCGATATAGGCTCCAGCATCTAAAATGCAAAGCGTTTCTTTATGGCCAAACAAAGCCTGTTTGTCCTCCATAAAATCACGGTGGAAGTAAAGCCCTTCCTCTCCCGTTTGATTTCTAGAAATCGAATATCCAAGCTTGGAGAGGATGTTTTGAAGAAATTTCTTAATCAATGTTTGTTATTTTTCCTTTTAAAAAATGCTGAGCATTTTTTGTCAATAGAATCAATTTCTTTTCCAAGGAAGCCTAAAAATGGAAATAGATCAATCGAACCCTGGTAAAGAAATCAATGTAGAATTTAGCCCTTTCGTCAAAGAAATGGAAGGTGCCCAGCCGTAGCTCAACAACTTAGAAGAATCCATGACCTTGCGGGGCGTGCCGTCGGGATAATCCGGATTGAATTTTAGATTCCCTTTGAAACCTGTAGCTTGGGCAATGCTTAAGGCCAGGTCCTTGATGCTGATTTCGGTTCCAGTGCCAATGTTCACCGGGTCTTCCGAACTGTAATTTTCCATCAGGAACAAACAAGCCGAGGCCAGGTCGTCGCAATGCATGAATTCCCTGAGGGGACTTCCACTGCCCCAGACCTCCACTTCGGTTCGCCCTTGCTGTACTGCTTCAGTGAATTTGCGCAAAAGGGCTGCCATCACGTGCGATTGCTGAGGATGGTAGTTGTCGCCTGGGCCATATAAATTGCAGGGCAAAACCGATATAAAATCGCAGCCATACTGCTTGCGGTAGGCCCGGATTAACGACATCCCCGCCAACTTGGCCATGGCATAAGGTTCGTTGCTGGGCTCCAAGGGGCCTGTCATTAGGTATTCCTCTTTTAGGGGCTGGGGAGCCAGTTTTGGGTAAATGCAAGAAGACCCTAAAAAAAGGAGTTTCCGTACGCCAAACTCCCTTGCCGCCTCAATTACATTGGATTGAATTTGCAGGTTGTCATAAATGAAAGATGCGGGATAGCTCATGTTGGCCCAGATTCCACCGACCTTGGCGGCCGCCAAATACACATAATCGGGGCGTTCTGTTTCAAAAAACATCCGAACTGCCGCGGCATCCCTTAAATCCAATTCGGCAGAGGTCCGGGTGGGAAGCTGGGTAGCACCTCGGTTGATTAAGGCCCTATGTAGGGCGGCACCCACCATACCCCTGTGGCCGGCCACATAATGCCTGCCGTTTAAGTAGTCTATCTTGTTTGTCATTTGGGTACAATAAATTTAAGGCCGTTTCCGTCCAGCACCTTTACCCTTTCCATCAGTTCCAGATCGGCGGCCATCATTTCGGTTACCAATTCTTCTAGGCTGGTGGTTGGTTCCCATCCCAATTTTTCTTTGGCCTTGGCCGGATTGCCCCGAAGCTGGTCCACCTCAGCGGGCCTAAAATACCGAGGATCAATGCGTACCACCACCTGTCCGGGTTTAAAGGGATAGCGGGAATCGGCGCAGGTTTCAACTTTCCCCACCTCTTCCTTGCCTTGGCCCTGAAAAACCAGGCTAACTCCTACGTGGGCAAAGGCCATGCGCACAAATTCCCGAACGGTGGTGGTTCTGTTGGTGGCTATGACAAAATCGTCTGCCTGCTCCAACTGAAGCATGGCATGCATGGCCACCACGTAATCGCGGGCATGTCCCCAATCGCGCTCGGCGTTTAGGTTGCCCAACCATAGGCATTGGCTTTTCCCATAGGCCATGTGGGCTATTCCCCTTGTTATTTTTCGGGTAACAAAGGTCTCGCCCCGGAGCGGACTTTCGTGGTTAAACAAAATCCCGTTGCTGACGTACATCCCATAGGCCTCGCGGTAATTCACTCCAATCCAGTAGGCATATAGTTTTGCGGCCCCGTAGGGAGAACGGGGATAAAAGGGGGTGCGCTCGGTTTGAGGAACTTCCTGAACCAAACCATACAGTTCAGATGTGGAAGCTTGGTAAATGCGGGTGTGCGGGGCTAAGCCCTGCCCGCGCACCCCTTCCAAAAGGCGTAAAAAACCCAACGCGTCCACGTTGGCGGCGTATTCCGGCTCGGTAAAGCTAACTTGAACATGGCTCATTGCTCCTAAATTATAGAGCTCATCGGGTCGAATTTCCCCAATTAGGCGTTGAAGGTTGCTGCCGTCGGTTAGGTCTCCATAATGCAAAAAGAAACGGCCCGATTGTTCATGCAGGTCCTGGAAAAGATGGTCTATGCGGTCGGTATTCAATTGGGAGGCCCTACGCTTAATTCCATGGACTTCGTAGCCCAAACCCAAAAGGTATTGGCTCAAATAGGCTCCGTCTTGCCCCGTAACTCCGGTTATTAGTGCTTTTTTCATTCGGTATCTTCGTTAAAAATGTGTTGCCCGACCAACAACCTTAGTCGCTTGCTTTGAGCCCGACGGTGAAAGGCGGCTTTATGTTCTTCATTGCTGAGATTGGGTTCTAGGCTTTCGAGCCCTAAGGCAAGGCGTACTACATCCTCGGCAACAAAACAAACGCGTCCAAAACCGTGGTCTTCTACCAGCCGGTTCATTAAGCCGGGATCATTGGGTACCACAAGTATGGGCTTGCCGCAACCGATGTAATCGAACACCTTGGCGTAAATGTTGTTGTAGGCGGGATCCGATATGGCCAAAAGGCCATCGGCCGCCAGATTGTGCTGCAGGCTTTCTTCCCTTGGCAGACGGGGTGTGGCGCTTAAAAAGGGCTGCAATTCCCTGTGCCTGTTTTGTACCCGCTCCCATTGTTCAGGGAAGTGCTCTAAGCCCACAAAACGAAGTTCCAAATCGCCCAGCCTCAGTTTTCCTTCTTTAATCGGAATCATCAAGGCGTCCAACAGAAATTCCACGTCTTGCGTGGCTTTTAGGGTTCCGTTGTGCACCCACAATTTTCGGGCATTTCCCCTAAAACCCATCCTGGGTTCAGGTATGTCCCGAAAACCATTGAATAGGGTAAACACTTTTCGGTTAAACAGAAAAGTATAAAATTCGGCCAAAGCAGGACTGGCCGCCGTAACTATGGCCGCCGTTTGCAAATACCGTTGTTCTTTTCTCCATTCCACCTGACGAATTAAAAAGGCCAGCATCCCTCTTTGCCGAATGGTTTCCTGGTTTAAGTACCAACCGTCACGGTAGTCGGCCAGCCAAGGAACCCCAAACTTTTGGTGCAGCCGATAAGCATGCCGAAAATTTTGAAAGGGATTGCCGGTGGCCAGCAGCACATCTACCTTGTGTTGCTTAAGGTAGTGTTCAGCCCCATGGTACAAATGGGCGTGGCGGTCAAAACGGCTGTTAAACCAACTGCCTAAATTCCAAGTGGCGGTAAGGGCTTTGCGCAGCAAGGCGGGCTGCCTTTTCGGGAAGCGGCGCATCAGCCAATCCGTTGGCACCATTCGGTTGGGCACCAGAATGCGTGTCAGTTGCCCTTGTGCCGATTGTTGAATCTGAGATTTTCCACCGTACCTCCAATGCCGGGGATGGGTTTCGGGCCCCGTCCATTTTTCGGTAACCAATACAACCCGTTCGCCCATTTCAAGCAAATCGGCAACCCAAGCCGAGGGGCGTTCCGCGGCAACCGTGTTCAAAGGGGGGTAGTCGTTGCACAAAACCATCCAGGTTCGTTTGGGGCTCAATATGAATTGCAGGTTCTTTAGCAGCAATTCCGTTTGCGCCTGCCGGGAGTACATTTCCACAAAACGGGTTTCAGGAGCAGCAATGCTGCCCTTTTCCAACCATTCATGCAAAAGCCCCCTAAGGTGGTCGGCTAGGGCTGTGGTATCCGAAATCACCTGCCCCATCCGCGATTGCATAACAATGCGCTCAATGATGTCGCCGTCGTTGGGGAAAGCCAACACAGGCCGGCCAGAGGCCAAATAATCAAACAGTTTGCTGGATGGAATTCCTTGCTGCTGATAGGTCAGCATAAGCAAGGCATCGGCTTGTCGGGTTCTTTCCAATGCTTGTTCCACTGGAATTCTAGGGCTAAACTCCACCCGGCCCCAAAGGGCCTTGGGCAGAGATTGCTTTACCCTTTCCACCTGCGCGGGGCTGTAGCTAAGGCCCAGAAACACGATTTTCCAGGGAAGGTTTGGAAATTCAGCAAGCACCTGAGTCCATACCGACATAAATGACTCCAAGGGCTGGGCGGCATACAATGAACCGCTATACAAAAGGGTGAATTCCTGGTTGTGGGGTGGTTCGGGCGATTTCAGCAGGGCGTTAAACCCGTTCATAACCGTAAACCCGGGCCTGCCGGTCAAAGCAGATATGCGGTCCACGTACTCTTCTGACACCGAGCAAATGGCCTCGGCTGTACCTGCCCAGCGTTTTTCGGTTTTGCTGTCCAGGTTGCGCATCCACTTGGCGAACCCCCCTTGAATGGGCACCAGGCGGTTGGTGGACCAATCGTCTCGGTAATCGGCCACCCAAGGAATCCCCAATTCTTTCTTGGCTTTCCAGCCGTAATAGTACAACTGAAATGGGTTTCCACTCACCACCAGCAAGGCCACATCGGGATTGCTGCGCAGGTAATCCAAGGCATAATCGCCCACCTGATGCGAGGGGTTCCAGCGGGGCATCCAGCGGCCCAGCCAGCGTTCAAACAAAGAGAGCAACCGACGCAAGGGGGCAATCAGAAAAAACTGAGGGCCAGTAATCAACCGGTCTCGGAGCAGAGGCCGAAAAGGCACGGTATGAATTTCGGCTGAACCCTCCCTTTTCACCTCAACGGCTTCTCCGCTGGGCAAGGCCACATCGCGTTCCCGGCCAATGGGCCGATCCCAATTCCGGGTAATTACCACCGGCGCAATAGGCCCCCCCTGAAGATGCTTAACCCATCCACTGACACGGTTGGCAGCCGTTAGACTGCAAGGAGGATAAAAATAGGTTAGAAAAACAACCTTCACAGGAGCAGAACTCATGGCGGCGAAAATACGCCTTTTACCCTTTTCAAGGGACGGGAAATCCGATTTAGGGTATGGATTACACTGGGATAGGCCAAATGCGGAACGGGGGGCTGAGCCATAAAAAAGTCAAACTCGGCTTCAGAAAAGCCCAGCTTTTTCAATACAAATCGTTTGTCTTTCTGGAGCAATTCAGCAGGACAGATGGGCTTGGCAAGTTCTTGCTCTGCCTCGGCTCTGCTCAGTTGCCCCGCGGCTATAAGGGTGGACAAATGGCTTTTGCGTTTGTCCACACCAAACTTAATGGGGAGAATGTAAGCCTGATAAAAACGGGTAAAGACCGATTCATGGTGTTTGCCTCCATAATCTTGCCAGCCCAATTCTTGGCTTAACCGCCGTTTAACCGCCTCCTTTTGATAATCCACATAATTTAAAATGGGTATGGAGCGGGCCCTTCCCTTTCCTTGGCCCCAGCGGTAGCGGTAGTACGACATCAATGGGTAGCTAGGGATGGAAATTTCGCCAAACTGCCGGTGAATTCCCAAAATGTTGAGGTGGTCTAGTTTGTTGTGCACCCAGTTTGAGGGCAATTGGCCTTCGGTGGCAAAATGCTCACCACTTAAAATGTAGCCCACATCAAATTTGCGGGCAAGGCGAAACAAGATGGCGGCGATGGCGTGGTCGGTCAACACCTCGATGTCAATGACTCCTGCCCGGATATAAGCCCGCTGCAAATCTCGAAACTCTTCCCAGCGAACCACATAGGTGTACAAATCGATGTTCAGGCGGCTGAGTATCCGTTCCATGTTAAGGACAGCCCGTTCGGAATTCCATCCGTTGTCCAGGTGGACGGCCAGAACGCGCAAGCCCAAATCGCGGCAAAGCAAGGCCACGTAGGAGCTGTCGGTGCCGCCGCTTAATCCAATCAAGACGTCGTAGGGTTTGCCTTTCCCCGCTTTTCGAAGTTGAGCAAACAGGGTTTCTAAATCCGCTGCTGATTTTTGCCTCAAAGGAGCCTGTTGGGCATAGTGCCGGCAAATAGAGCAACGGCCGGCACTATCGAAGGATAGATTAGGTTGGTCTTGGGTGCTAAGAAGACAGGAAGAGCAATTCTTCATCTTGAAAATTAATAATGAATCAGCACCGCCCGGTGCCGCCCGTAAAATACAAAGCAAGATGAGGCGGCCAGTCCCGAAGCTCTCCCTACCGATTCGTCGGTAAAATCAAGCCTGCCCCGGCAACCTCCTGCCAAGACCAAGGGTAGGGGCGTATGGGGCTGGACCTCTTGCAACACCCCAGCATCATAGCCCGTATAAAGGCCGTCTGCATCGATTTGATGCAAAAGCAGTTCTCCTGCCCCCAGGCTGCCTGCCTTTTCAGCAGCAGCAACCAAATCCATGCCCAAATGCTCTGTGCCGCTCCGCGTGTAGCATAGGCGTTTGCCCTTGGCATCGATTCGATAATCCAGAGAGACCAATACAGAACTGCTGCCCATTAGCCTGGCGGATTCTTCAATCAAACCTGGATTTTCGGCGAGGGCGGTGTTGAACACTACTTTTTCAAAGCCTTTGTCCATCAGCCATTTTACCTGTTCTAAGGTACGGATTCCACCCCCATATCCCAAGGGCATTTGGGCTTCTCCGGCCAACCGCCCCAGCAGCGCTTTGGGCAATTCCGAAGAAGTTAGCGTTTGCCTAAATCCAAGCAAAAGCACTTCATCTACTTCCTTTTCATTAAAAACCCTCAGGGCGTTGATGGGGTCGCCTACATAACGTGGATTTGAAAATGCCTGGGTCTTCCAAAGGCCTCCATCTAAAATCCCCAAAACCGGAACAATCCTCGGAGCCTGTTTCATTGATTTTGCAATAGGTCTGCCATTCGATTGTAGTTGGCTGAGGCCAAAAACCGTTCGGACTGAAAGGCCAAAGCCCCCTTTCTTAGTTCCAGATACTCCTTTTCGTCCAGATTGCTCAGGCTCTCGATGGCCTTTGTCAGGGTGCTTGGGTTTTGAGGATCTATCAAGTACCCGTTTTTCCCATCCACCACCACATCCGGCACTCCGCAAACAGCCGGGGCTATTCCTGGTAAGCCCAAAGAAATTCCCTCCATCAATGAAACGGGCACCCCTTCGTACCAGCTGCTGTTTAAAATAGCATGGATCTGCATGCTCCGAACCAAACTCAAAACCTCCCCAGCGGGCACATAGCCATGAAAGTAAATTTTTACCCTAGGGTTCGCTGCCGAAATCTCCATTCCCCGTTTCATTATTTCATTTGTGTAGGCATTTTCAGGCTGCTTGCCCAGGTGATGCCATTCCAATTCGGGTCCTGTCCAATCTGCTAAGGCATCCAAGATCCACTCCAGATTTTTTACCGGCAAAATGGCCGATAAAGAGGCTAACCGAATTGGCAAGCCCCATTCAAGGTCTGAGGGCTCCTGTTCCACTACCCCTAGCCGAGCCAGCCAAAAACGACCTTTAAGATTTGGGTGGCGGGTCCTTAGGTAGTGCATGCCATGGCTCGAGTTCACGGCCACTTTACCCAGTTGTGAAAAAATAAAAGCCCTGTGCGGAAGGTAAGAAAAGGGGTGGCGCTCTGCGTACATGTCGGAGCCATGCGTCCGGCTTAAGGAGGATTGTATCCAGTTTCTACGCATCCAAAGAGCCAATAGGTAGGCGGCATGGTCGGTCCAATAGGCATACCAAATTCCCATTCGTGCATCCAGCCCTCTTTCCTCTAGAACCCGCATCACATTGCCTTGCAAAGTAGAAGCCATGGCTTCGTAGGCCAATGCTGTTTTTAAGCCCAGCCAATGTGGCCCGGGAAGATCCCCAAGCAAACGCCCCAATCGGTGGGGCAAACCCGACTTCAATACGGCCTTTACTTTGTTGGGCAAACGCATACCCGACGACACATCTATGGTTTCTACGTTGGGTGGGAGCTCAAACAGGGGCCGCTCGGAACGGGGCCCTGGATGGTAGGCCAGCAAAACCACCTTTTGGAAACGGGGAGCCAAAACGTGCAGTTCGGCGGCCAAATAGGGTTCACACACTCCAAAAGGGAAATCCCGAACCAGAAGAAAGAGGGTGCGGGAATCGATTTTGGGGGCTTCTTTTGTAGTTGGGGCAATTGGTGCCGGTTCGGGCCTGACCGAAAACCCAGCTTCCCGAAGCCATTCCCGAAGCAAAACCCGACCACGGCCATGGCTTTTTTCAGGATGAAATTGAAATCCCCAAACCTGTCCTTTTCGAAGCCCAACCACCAGCCGATCTGCGCCTAAAGCTGCCGTATGGCTTATGCTATCCGCTTCATTTGGTGCGCAGGCATATCCATGCGTAAAATAGAACCTGCCCAGGTCCGTACCCTGAGCCGAAACAACCGCCTTCCAACCCACATGGGGCCAAGGTTCGCCTTGCTTTTCCGCCTGGCTTTTCAGGGAAATGACCTTGCCGGGAATCCAGCCCAATCCCGGCTCTTGCCCCTCCTCGCTGCCTTGCATAAGGCATTGCATACCCAAGCAAACGCCCAAAACCGGTTTGTTTGCCTGGAAATGCCCTTCTAAGGCTTTTCGGAATTCGGGCTCGTTTAGCCGGCGCATGGCCGCGTCAAAGTGCCCGACCCCCGGCAAAACCAACCCCTTGCATCCCTGAATTTGGCTGGGTTCTGAAACAGGCATAGCCTTGATGCCTTCGGCTTGAAAAAAATCCAGCCAAACCCCGACATTTCCTGTGCCTACCGACAAAACCCCAACATCTGCCGACGCTCCTTCAAACACACTCTGTGGGGCTTCTTCTCCCTTCAATTGCGAAACCAGTTGCCTGAAATTTGAACGGTCCTGAAAGATTCTGCGTTGTGTCTGCCAACTGCCCTTGCGCAGGGCTTTGTAATCTGCTGCATTCAGAGCCAGCAGCCTTTTTAGCGCTTGGAGTATGGATTCGGGCTGATTTGGATTCAATAAAAATCCAGAAACCCCATCGAGTACCAGTTCAGGAACTCCGCAGATTTCTGGGCCCAAAACAGGAATCCCCAAAGAACTCCCCTCCATCATGCTTACGGGAATCCCTTCGAAAAAACTGGTATTGATTAGGGCATGGGGCTGCAAGGCCCGAATGCGCTGCATCATTTCAGCGGGGGGAACAAAACCATGGGCATGAACCTGTATTCGCGGATTGGCTATAGCCAAATCCTGCATCTTTTGCTGGATTTCGATCCCGTATTGGGCATTGGAGGCCGAGCCGAAATGATGCCATTCCATGTCTGGGCCATCCCATTGGGAGAGAGCCAGCATCAATCCCTCCAGGTTTTTCACCGGAGATATATTTGACAGAGAAAGCAGCCGAAAAGGATGGCCATTGGCCGCCGGAATGGCTACTTGGCTGGGGACACCCAATCGACTCAGCAAAATGCGGGAAGAAGCCCTGGGCGTTTGAACCCAAAGGTAGCGGCGGGCATGTTCTGAAATGGCCAAGATTCCGCTCAGTTGTTCATGAATAAATTTTCGGAAAGGCAAATAGGAAAAAGGATGCCTTTCCATGTACACATCTGTGTTGTGCACCCTACAAAAACTGCGGTCAATCTTGCCTTTTTTTTGCCATTGGGCCAACAAATAAGCGGCATCGTCGCACCAGTAGCTGTACCAAACCCAGCCTTTCAGGGGCCCTTTCCACGCTTGGGCCAATTCCCTTTCCATGCGCGCCGCCGACTCCATGTAGGCCAAAGCCACCTTAAGGGTGTACACATTTAGGGGCGTTTTCGTTCTGCGTAGATCCTTGATTATGGAAAACCAGCGGCCCGAAACCAAAACCCAAACCAGACTAAGCACTTTTGACCAGGTGCTTGCAAGCGATTTTAGTTCAATGAGTTCTACCCCCGCCGGCAATGCAAAATCGGGGGGAGATTTTCGGCGGGTCACAGCATGCTTGCAAACCACCCGTATTTCATCGAATTGAGGAATCAGCTCCTTCAACTCGGCATGAAAAAAAGGCTCGCCCGTGGAATAGGGATAGTCTTCTACAAAAACCGCCAAGCGTTTTGCCATTAGTTCTTTGCCTTTACTAGGGTCCAAAACCGATGAAATCCGGGAATCAATCCAAGCATGCCAAACAACCTGGCGGGCGTGTGCCGATTAGCTGCTTGCTGCCTCAGCGAACTCAGAAAGTAGCCTGCGGCGGTCCATTTGTTTCCTTGATTGGCCTCCCATTCTGCCATTTTAAACAGCACATCGGCCAACATAAATCGCCGAAGTTTTGGGGAAATCAACCGAGCCTCAGGGGTTTTAAAAAACGCCTTAAGCCCTTGCCAGCGCTTAAACACTGCCCGACTTGAGCTGTGAACAGAATTGCCGTCGTGGATTCGATACTGCATCAAAGGCTGGGGCAGGTATCCCAGTCGAAAGCGATTGAGCAGCTGAACCCACAAAACGGTGTCTTCCACAATCACAATGTCTTCTCGAAATTGGAAGTGCGCAAAGGCCGTGGTTTGAACGCAAACGCGCGAAGGTGTAACGGGGTATCGGCAAATCCAATCGGCCAAAGGTTGGGTGGGGGGCGGAACATGAGAGGGCCGGCTGTGTTCCCCGTCCCACAAAAAGAAATCTGAAATCCACAAGGCCGGAGGATTCGAGTTTGATTGAATCTGTGCGGCAAGATGGCCAAGAAAACCGGGTAAATAACAATCGTCGCTGTCTAAAAAACAAAGCCAATCGCCCTGGGCATGCTTGGCTCCGAAATTTCGTGCGGCCGAGCGTTCCTTATTTTCTTGCTGCAAACCCCGTATTCGGGCGTCTTTGCTGACCCAATCCTGAATAACCTTCCAGCTGCCATCGCTTGAACCGTCGTCCACCAAAATGCATTCCCAGTGCGGGTAAATTTGATTGCAAACCGATTGTACGGTTTCGTCCATCAAATGTTCCCGGTTGTAAATGGGGATGACAATCGAAAACAAGGGCAAATTTTCGTTCTGGGTGGGAGCGGGAATCAAAATGGTATCAGTCAAAAAAAGAAGGGATAGGTTGGAATTGGCCGTCCTTTATACAATCCAACGAATTACCTCAAAAGCTTCGGCAAAGTCTGATTCGAATTGAGTGCCGCGGGTTTTGGCTAAACCTCTGATAAAATCTTCGCTTAAATACGAGCGGTGCTGTTGGGTTTTATAGTGCCGCAAGGCACGTATTTTTTTTTCCACATGCCGTTCTTGCAGTTGCACAAAGCAGCGCGTTTCAAAAACGATGTTGTTCCACGGCATTTCATAGCCCAAAATGGAAGATTTTTTAAACGCCCTTAATCCTTCATTGGCAACAACCTGATGGTCTTGATGAATGTCGTTCAAACTGGGCAGAAAAACTACATCGGGGCGGAATTCGCCCCGAATTTCAATCAAAGTTTGTAGAATTTGTTGCCGGAATTCAGGAAAATGCCGAACCTTAAAACGGTGATAATGAATGTTGTTTGGTTGAAGCCCCAACTCCGTCATGGCTAGTTTAAATTCATGCGCCAGAGCATCCTTCTCAAAGGCCGGTGGCAGAGAGTCTTCGGCGATGGAAAAAGCAACGCACTTCACTTCATGCCCCTCTTCAACCAATCGGGCAATGCTGCCTCCACAGCCCAATTCCCCATCATCGGTATGGGGAGCCAGAACTAAAATTCGAGTTGGAGATAACGATATCATAATTGACTCACCTGTTTATACATAATCGAAAAAGCCTCAGGGTCAAAGGTAAGATTCTGCTTGCTGTAGTGGTCAACCAAGGGATCTCTTTCGGGTTGGGCAAACAAAACAGCATACCGAATGTTCAAAAATGTGCACATTTTGAAAAAATGAAACTTGTATTGTTTTCGGTGCAGGTAATCTTGGTTTGTGATGTCAAATAGGGTTGCTTCGGGCGGCATAAACATGGCATTTATGGTTCCTGCCCCAGTTATGGCTACCATTTCTTGTGCATCACGAAGGGTGGCAATTTGTTCTTTAAAAGACAGTTCTTCTAAAAACACCGAAGAAAAGCCGCGCTCCTTTAAGGTCTGAAAGGCAAGGTCTTCGTTGCTAAACTTTTTGCGGGCAGAACGTTCCCTTGATAGGTATATTTTGGGGCCAAATTTAGAAGGGGTGTCTTTTGCCCAGTTTAAAAGCAAATCGCGAACCTCTCGGGCTTGGTCGGGTATAAACATCGGTGTCCAAGGCTTCACTTCGGGCATAATTAAATTGGGGACCTTCATGTGGAAATGATTGGGAATGCGCTCCCTCCGCAAATCGGGGAAAAGCTCCAAAGAATCGACCACAAAGGGAATGGAATCCCATACTTCCGGATAAATAAGGTGAAGCTCTGAATGCCTTTCTTTCACCGCTAAAATCCGAGGTAAGCATTCCGTAATCCAAAAATAGTAGCTGAACCAGGGCGAATGAACCAGCAAATACTGTTTAGAAGCATCTAAATTGATGCGCTGTAGGCTTCGCCCAAACTTACTTACCAGTGCTTGTTCAAAACCTGTGCGCCAATGGTCAAAATAATGGCTGGTGTCGTAATTAGAAAAACCGATGTTGGGTGCCGACCCCGGGACCAGCAACCCGTTTTTAATTACGTGGCCTTCTTCTGAAACAAAGGCATTTCTTAGATGCTTTACACCTAAATTTACGCTCTTGTAACGCTCGTCTTTTTTGAAAAGGTGTGCCCATTCAGGTTGAAAATTAACCGGCAGACGAAATTCAAATTCCATTTAAGTTTAGAATCAGATGTGTTGGTCGCCGCAATGCATGCAAGGCTTATTTAAGTACATTCTGGATGGTTTGAATCCATGTTTGTTCTGCTTTTTCCCAATGTCGAGCCAGCAAATCTGCTCTATTCGCTTGCCCCATAGAGCTCCAACTTTCCTTTTTTTCGATTAAATTTTGAAGGGCGGAGGCAAACTCTTCGGGGCTTGGGCCAAACAACTGATTATCTAATTGAGCGCCCAAGACCTCACGATTGGCAGGAATATCTGAAACCAAAACGGGCAGTCCTGCTTCCATATACTCCATAATGCTGTTGGAATACCCTTCTGAATCGGTAGCCAGCAATCCTATATCTATGCCCATTTCCAAAGCCTCTTCCAACGATGAAAATTGGCAGAATGCAACCTTTGATTTTAGGTTTAAATCAAATGCCAAGGCCTTAATTTGTTCAACGAAATACCCCCCAGGAGCTTTTCCTGAAAAAACCAATTCTATACCCTTATCGGGGTGGGTATCTTCCCAGATTTTTAGGCCTTTTAGAACCAAGTCTTGCCGTTTGCCGGGGAAAAAATTGGCCATCATTAGAACTCGGGGGCCGTTGTTGGATTTCAAAATTCCTATTTCGTGCCCAAACGATTCGGTTGAGATTAGGTTGGGTAAAACGGTTACCTTATTTCTTGATGGCAAATGGTGACGCTGTTGAATAAAGGCTGCCGTGGTTTGACTATTGCCTGAATACAAAGCAACCGAATGTTTAGATAAGCGTTCCAATAAAGAGTAGGCCAAAGTGGCCTCCACAGAGCGTTGATTCCACATGCAAACGGCAGAACCTGGACCTAAGCATGAAAATGCGCCCAATACATTTGGCCAAAACGTAAGCGGAACAACCAGGTCTGGATTTAAGGCCCTGATTTTCCTTCTGAATTGCCAAGCCCTCATCCACATTTTTCGCCTAGATAGCTGGAACCCAAAACCCATATTTAGGGATATTCCTTCTATGCCTTTCTCTTTTAATTTACCCTCTAATTGACCCGGCTTGCCAATTCCAACCACAATGGGCTTGCCCACGTTATGCCGAACCAAGCTCTGAGCCAACAATAAAGCTTGCTTTTCGGCACCTCCTAAAGTTAAGGAGGGTATTAGAATTACAATGGTTGGAGCCGCCATAAAAGTCATTTAATAAAGAACAACACTGGGTTGTGGCAAAACCTTCCTCCCCCGCACTCCCCACCAAGCATGCCACATGGCCAGGTTTTGATAATACAAGGTTCGAGCCTGCTCTGGTTTAGGCGGTTTGAAATTCCTCATAAAATACAGGGCCAAGGCCCCTATTCCTCCTGCACGGCGCACCACATCTGCCCGCTTGGCCTTGCCTTTCAGGCGCAAGAAATACCAGCGGTTGCGTTCGTAGTAATAGCCTAGAACACGGGCTATTTCGGCATCCACGGCGCCCGACGCATCTTTTTTTGATGCCGTGCCCTCGTGCACGCAAACTGGCTCGGCCAAATAGACCGTCTCTACCCCCTGCCTCCGCAACCTCCACAAGTATTCCGTTTCCTCAAAATACAAAAAGAAGTCGGGGTCCATAAAGCCATGGGCTTGAATAATGCCCGTGGGTATAAACAAGGAATGCCCAAATATGGTCGCGGGCTTGTCTTTCAAGGCGTTTTTGCAATCGGACAGCAATTCTCCCTTTCGGCGGTCGTAAGGAAAGCCGGGGTCGGGACTTTCCTCTGGCCCATAGCTGCCCGAATAGTGAATTCGATCGGGATTTTCGCTTATCAGGGTGGTATGCGAAAAAATCGCCGGGTCTTTCCAGCGCTCCACCCCCTGCAGCAGCAAAGAAAGTGTGTCGGGGTGCACATAGGCATCGTTGTTCAAAATCCAGATTGCATCGGCCCCCTGCTGTAAGGCCCAATCTACCCCCAAGCGATTGCCCGCGGCATAACCTAGGTTTTCTTTAGATGGAATGTAAACCACCTGGGCCGGCAAGCCCTTTTCCAAGGCTTGGCGTTCTGAATTGGCGCTGTGGTTGTCCACCACCACCACCCAAAGCTTGGCCTTGGCAACCGAAGCCAACAGCGAATGCACAGCCCGAAGCGTTAGGGCCGACTTATTCCAGTTCAACACAACGACGGCGACCTTCACGGTTGCATATTGTTGAGCAGAATCATGGTTCGGCTGTATTTCTGCTTTTCATCCCAACCTAGGAAATTCTGTAAGCCCATTGGGCTAAGCGGATCTTCCATTCTGCTCATTTTCTCAATCCCAATTTGCGCATAACTAAGCTCAGCATGGCCTGACCCAGCAATCGGTAATCGGTTCGAAGCGCTTGCAAAGCGTTTATCTGCCCTATGTATTGCTTCAAAAACGCAGCATGGTGTTTTTGGTGCATGTAGGCCAGCAAGCGTTCATGCTGTGTCGAGGTCATACTTCGAACCATACTGTTTGGCCGTATGCGGTAAAAAAAAGCAAGCTCATCTAATTTTACCACTTTTTTGCCTGAGGCCAATGCGGACAACCAAAACTCCCAATCTTCATAGCCCTCGTTCATGGTTTCGTCGTATCCGCCGGAGGTTTCCCAAACCGATTTTCTAAACATGCAGCTGGCGGTAATTCCATTCACATACCATTGACGCGCGGGATCCCAGCGGCAATGTACGCGCCCCTGTTCCGCTCCAAATTTTTCATAATCGCCTGCCACAATATCGAAATCGGGCTTAGCATCAAGCAGGGTTTGGGCAGAATTTAAGAATGGAAGGTGAGCCAAATCGTCGGCATCCAAAGGGAAAATGTAGCGTCCTTTTGCTGCGCGTATGCCCGTGTTTCTTGCTGCTGCTAGACCTCGATTGGGGGTATGCATCACCCGCATTCTAGGGTCTATATTTTGCAGAATTGTTAAGGTTTCAAGGTCGGTCGACCCATCGTTTACCACCACCACCTCCATGCCCTGGTCCAGCGCAGGCAAAATGCTATTCAGCGTTTCTTGCAGCAGTCCACCTGCATTAAAACAAGGAACAACAACCGTTACCGATGGCATACTAAACATTGGCTTTGTTTTTTGGGCGCCTATCCCGCTTTCCGTTGCAAGTCCTCGGTCTTGGTCGGGGGCCGGGGAGCGCTGCGTGGGCTCCTAAAGTCGCCTACGCCCGCTGCCCGTCCCTGCCGCCCAAGCCCTGCGGGCTTTCCACTGCAATCGGGGGCGCTAGGGTCGGGAAGCGGTTATTATACTTCGAAATGTAAAAAATGCTCTGTTGCGCCAAGTGCCATACAAACCAAGCGGGATAGATAAAATGAGCCCTACGCTTTGTTGCCACAACGAAATTAGTACTCCAATTTCGGGGGGGAGGCCCAACAATGCAAATAAGCAACCGGGGCATGTAGCAGGTCATCCAAAAAAAATACCCGAACCATTTGTGGTGAATCAGCAGATAGGAATGCGCTGGTCCCAGGTTTTTCACTTTAAGGCTGCTGCCGAATCGGCAAACGGCTTCTTGAAAGGCAACTTTTTTTTGAAAAGACCAAAATTGAGAAATGTCGTTGGGCGGGAACAGGTTGGGCATGCAGTGCCTGTTTAGCCAACCGTATTTTGAAACCAACCCGTAATGGGAAACGAACACGTTTGACTCGGTTGACATTCTTGGTTGGGGTAGCTGGTAAGAGGGATATTTGTTGACAAATCCCAACACATCGGGATCAACAAAATGGGGTTCAGGTAATACAACCTTGAGGGGGGGCATTGGTTTTAGATGAGATTGGCAGAAAATTAATTCACCTCCAAGCAAGCTAAATTTAGATTAAGTCGGCAGTTAAATCCCAGTCGAATTTAGGCCGTACATGGCCTGGCTGGGCGATGTCGTTTTTCCCCAACGGTCGCCCCCCTGGAATCAAATCAAAATACAGGAGATTTTCCGTTCTTAATAGAGGGGTTGTTTCGTTTTTCATAAGCAAAAGCAGAATACTGTAGGTTCCTGAATTTAGAAACTCTGAAGGTATTGTGCATTTCAGTTCCTGCCGGCCTTGAATAAACACCATAGAATCAAAGTAGGTTGGCGAAAAAGAAAACACGGCATTCGAGTTGACATCCAAGAGATGAAACATCAGGGTAAACTGTTCTGGGCGGCTGTCGAGCAGTTCGAACCTCAACGCAATTTGTATGGGTGCGTTGTCGAGCAAAACACCTGCATAGCCTTGTTTTGGGGGTAGGTTGTAAATAGAAACATCCAAAACCCGAAAAAGTCCTTCAACATAACATTCAGCCAGGGCATTTTGAGGTATCGAGATACTGGATTTTTCATATATTGAAACGGCTTCAGGAGCTGAGCCAACAAATCGAATCGTACCTTGTTCAAGTACAACTGCCTTTTTGCAAATGCTGGCAAGTGCGCGCATGTTGTGGGTTACCAGCAAAATAGTTCTTCCTTGGGCCGATGCAACCGAATCCATTTTTTGGAGGCATTTTTTTTGAAATTCGATATCCCCAACCGCCAACACCTCATCAACCACCAAAATTTCGGGTTCTAAATGGGCTGCCACGGCAAAAGCCAAACGAACGTACATTCCACTGCTGTAGCGTTTTACGGGAGTGTCAATGTACCTTTCCACCCCAGAAAATTCAATAATCTCGTCCAACTTTCGGTTGATTTCAGTCCTGCGCATGCCTAAAATTGCCCCATTTAAATAAATGTTTTCCCGACCCGTTAATTCAGGGTGAAAACCGGTACCTACTTCCAGCAAAGATGCCATGCGCCCATTGACTTCAATTTTACCTGTACTGGGAGCGGTAATTCGGCTTAGAATTTTCAAAAGGGTACTTTTTCCTGCGCCGTTTTTTCCTATCAGGCCCAAAATTTCACCTGGATTAACAGTTAAGTTGATGTCTTTTAAAGCCCAAACATATGCATCCTCCCCTCTAATGCTTCGGTCGTTGCGATCACCCTTATTTAAAAAGGGATTGGGTGCACCTTGGATTCTGGCCCAAAGCTGCATCACATCATCTTTTAAGCTTGATTCCCCAACTGACCCCAATCTGTATTGTTTTGATAGATTAGAAATTTTTAATGCAGGTTTCATTTATTTAAATGCCTTATTTCTGGAAGGCTTAAAGGTGATGGGGTGATTTTAGTTGTTTTTTGATTGGGCTGTCAATTTTATCAATTCATTTAAAAATGAACCAAGGCCGCAGCGGGACTCTGGTTAAGCGTGAGCGGCCTTTGCAAGTTTCACTGTTTTTTGCAGTACCGGCCCTATGCCCGGAAAAACATACAGGGCCATAACCAAAAGTTGTTTGTTTGTTTTTCCGTTGTACCCATTCGGACACAATATAAAAGACAAAAACGCTCGTTTATAAAAATCAACAGGCTTTTTTTGCTTCCAGCTTTCAATTGCTAAATGGTAGTAGCAAGCGCTTTTGCGAAGGCGGCAAGCGTCCGTGGGTAATTTAGATTGAAACTCCTTCCGGGCGAAGATGGAATGTAGGGCATCCAGCTCTCTTTGCCATTTTTGGGGATCGCCCCAAGTAAAGCTATCTGGATAGGCTACGTACACGGTTGTCCTTTCTTTCATTTCGTAAATGGGCGTACCTCGGTTCAAAATACGCAAGGCGGTATCCATATCTTCGCAAATGGGAATTTCAGGTTCAAATTGAACCTCTTTAAAAATGCGGGCATGCACACACCACCTTTGAGGATTAACGGTATATAAAATAAAATACCTGTATGGATCAATTCCATTAAAATCAGGGCAGAATCTCTCTTCGGTATTCCCCTGTGCATCTTCATTCCATGCTTTTGTAAATAAAAATGCCTCGGGATAACCCAGATTATGCAAATGATTATACAAAAAGCTCAAGTGTTCAGGTAGGTGGTAGTCGTCGCTGTCCAAAAAACAAACATATTTACCTTTGGCCTCTTTTATTCCTCTATTTCTGCTGCGGCAACGCTCCTGGTTGACCGTATTTGCGAACACCCGAATGCGTTGGTCGGCTTGGGCCGCCAATGCAGCAATCGAAAGCGAACCATCGGTAGAAGCGTCGTCAACCAATATTAGTTCCCAGTTTGAAAATGTTTGTGCTTGTACCGACCCAATAGCTCGGCTTAATGTCGCAGCTCGGTTGTAAAATGGGATGACAATTGAAAAAAAAGGTTCAAGCATTTTGCAATCTTGAAGCCAAAACCGATGCCAATTTAGGCCCGTCCAGCCATACGGGGCCATCCATGCTCTCTTCTGTGGTATTGGCATTCAAAAACAAAGTGTAATCTAAGCCACAGGCCTGCGCCAAATGTTGGTAGCAAAATCGGTTCCAAGGTGAGGCCTGCAAAAATGGGAAGCTAATTTCAACCACATGCCCTCCTTCTGGCAAAAACATCAGATTGGTCAAATTCGCTCCATGAAATCCAACCAAGCCCCTTGCTCCTCTCATCAATAAAAGTTGCTCACGAAAAGACAGACTGTCAAAATCAACATAGTGTACTGGGATTGCGGAAAGGGCATCCCTAACCTCTGAAATGTTTAAAATAGATCTAGAAAGCCCAACCTTTCGAAGGGCAAAAACAAGTTTAAAATCAGGCTTGCTGTTAAATTCAACGTTTGAATAAAGACCTGCGATGGTTTTTCTTAATAAATTTTTACTTGGGATGTCGGCCCAAGGTTCAGAAATAAAAAAAAGACGCTGAACCAATAGGAGTTCTAATTCGCCCGAGAAGGTAAAAACCGGAAGGTGTGGAGCCATTGCCTTTATGCTTTCAAGGCAAAAGTCTGGGAAGGAGCTTGGAATTAGCAAGGGATAATTTGCCGCCTCTGGCCTAACAGACCATACCCTTATCCTAGGCAGGGTTTCGGTCATCCAATGGTAATAATTGTTCCTTGACCAACGGTTGTACAGCAAAACCCCGCTATGAATACGGCGTACTTTTCTTTTGAGCCTTGCTTCCAAAACGTAAAAACCATTAAGGGTTTTGGTCTCGGAAGGGTGCTTTAGTCCTATCCGTCCCAAGCCTTTACGACTTATCCAAAAGCCCTCTGAAAAAACCAAGGCGGCGTGGTATTTATGAGCCTGAACGTTTCTGGTTTTTGAAGGCAGGTTCTTATCGGATATTCCAAAAGGCTTATACCCCAAGGTTTCGGCCTCGGCTAATATTGGTCCTTCTGGGGGGCTGTTGTCGTAGGTTAGCCCCTCGCTTTCTTTTCCCGCCAACCACCAGGCCAACCATTTGGGCTTTAATATTAACATCCAAAAAAACAACCTGGGGTGCACTTTTGTCAACCTTTTAAAGGGCGCCCAAACACAATGTCGATGATACCCTTTTTCAATAAAAAGCGGTAGTCTGACATTTGGGCTTTGTTCCAAGACCTTTTGCTCCTTAAAAGCCAACGGAGCAAAACTTTGCTCGAACCCATGTCTTCTAAATACAGGCTGTGTTGAAAAACAAAGCCGGATGTAATTTCTTGGGCAAGCGGAACAAAAACGGGAACCCTTAAGGAATATGGGAACGGTTTTGTTAGACCTGCGGCTAAGAACAAATCTGACTTTGAATCCCGATTGCCAATTTCTGACAAGGCCTGTATAATAAGAAGCCGTTCGGCAAACATGTTGGACTTGCCTGCCGGCATTTGGGCTTGAATGCTCGATTTTGCCTGAGGGTGGCGTCTGAAATTCGAAACCGTATTTTCAATTTTAAGTAGTGGAGCTTCAGGGGATTCGAGCAATAGGCTAAACCACAATTCTAAATCCATGGCATACTGAAATGCGGGGTGAACCCCACCTAGAGCTCTAACGCGAGGGCCATTAAAAAGGGTTCCCTCTTGATTGATGTTTGCTTTTGACAAGGTTTCGGCTCTTGTTTCGCCAAGGTATGAGGGTTCCCGAAGGTGAGAAAAACGGTCCTCGTCCCACACCTTTACTTTTCCGCAAACCGCCAGGGCTTCGGGGGCACTTTTAAACGCTTCTGCCCAGGCAAACAGTGCTCCCGGCTCCAAAAAATCGTCGGAATTTAACCAGCCCACCAGATCGCCCGTGCTGCGCATCAACCCCTTATTTATGGCTTGACTTTGCCCCCCATCTGGCCCCGACTCCCAGGCATGCAAGTGCCCGGCATGCCTTTTTATGATGTCTAGGCTTCCGTCGGCACTTCCTCCGTCCATTACCATGTATTCAAGGGCGGGGTAACCTTGATTTAGCACCGAATCTATGGTCTGTTCCAGGTATTTTCCTTGATTGAAGGAGGGGGTTACCAAAGATATTTTGGGATAGCCTTGCATGGGTTTCTTGCTTTCCTGGCCGTAGTTAATGCTTAAACAAACGATAAAGCAAGGAATACAGAGGCTTTACAGGCATGGCATAGGCCAAAACCCTTTCTTGAATATTAAACAAATGGGGATGTGCCTTCAGTAAGCCGACAAGGGGTTCACGAAGCCGTTTATGGCTGAAATACCTATACAAGTAATCGGCATAATGTTTGGCAAGCGCAGGGTTGAATTTTTCGTAAAAAGGCAAACTTTTTATCCGCAAAGGCAACAAATCTTCTTCTTTGACGGAAGCGTTCATTCCCGTTTCAGTTCTATACCAATGGTACATTTCTCGATTTATCCAACGTCCCTGAGCTCCACTCAACAACACCCTTCTCCAAAAATCAAGGTCTTGGACGGTATTGGTAAAAGCTAAATCATAGCCCCCCACAGATTCCCATACCTTTTTACGGCAGGGGCTTGTTCCCAACAAAGACCAGTGCTCCGTAAGTTTGAATGGATTTAGGGTTCCACCATGCTGTTCGCCCTCGGCAATTGAACTGCAATCGGTGCTCTGCTGATCGGTTTCGCTGCGTACGATCCTGTAATTTCCAAAGAAAAAATCGGATTCTGGGAAGCGATGAATGGCTGCCCGCAGGTCTGCCACCGCCGTCGAGGGTAAGGCGTCGTCCGCATCAAGGGGCATAACCCAATCTGCCGCATGAGCAAATCCAGTGTTCCGGGCGGCCGACAGGCCTTGGTTCTGTGAATGTTCAATCAACTGAAATCCGTGCTCACGGGCATGTTTGCGTGCCAGATTTTGAGTGGCTTCGTCGCCAGCATCAAATACTATAAGCGTTTTGAAGTGTGGGTTGGTTTGCGCCAAGATTGAATCAACTGCACGGTTGAGCAATTCCGCCTCTTTAAAGCAAGTTAAAACCAGGCAAATTTCAGGCCCAACTGTGCTATGCATCAGGCAGGTGTAGCTTGAGTTAATGCATCGAAAACCGCTTTGTATTCGTTCAGGCAGGTTTGCAAGCTAAACTTTTCGGCGAAAGCCTGGCGGGCGCGCGTGCTGTGTTCCCTGCATTGCTCTGGGTTGTCTATGTAGCGTTGAATGGCCTTTACCAAACTATGGATATTCGCTGTCCCGTTTGAATCGGCCTGCAAAAGTTGCCCCGCCAAGCCCAAATCCGTTTTCAACATCATGGGAATTTCGGCCACAGGCAAGGTAATAACGGGTGTTCCATAGGCCAAACTTTCGGTAACGGCATAGGGGAGGCTTTCTTGAAAATAGGAAGGCAGCAGCGTGGCATGAGACTCCGCCAAAATAGAAGCAGGATTTGGAACATAACCCCGCCAATGAATACCCTGCACATGCGCGTACTTATCTTGGAGGGCGTCCATGTATTCGCTGGGGGCATAAATGGCTTGAAACTCAACCTGAATTGCATCGGCATTCAAAATTTCAACGGCTTTTAGGGCTTGTTCCCAGCCTTTTTCAGGAATTCCCCTGGCCATCATGGACAGTTTTAACGGTTGGGTTTGCAGGGCTTTTTCTGGAACATCTGGGTCAGGCTCATGCCCCAAATAAATCTTTTTGATTCGGGTGTGCGGGGAAAGTGCAACATGCTGATAAATTTCTAGATTTTCCTCGGCCGTATATAGAATGGCCTCGGGCAATCTTAAAACTGCCGAAACTTGTTCAATAAATTCGAGTTCGGAGGAATATTTATTCCAGCGTACTTTATTGTATGAACTATGTTGGGTCATTACCCAAGGTAGATTAATATTGGGTTTTATTTTCTTTGCAACAAAAGCATCTGTCGCTGCACTGTTGCTGTTGACCAAAACTATGTTGTGCGTTTTAATTCGTTGCCGCCACACCTTTTCTTCATCCCCTTTCCTTAATTCCTCATACACCATCTTCTTTCCAAACAAACCCATCGCTGCGTTTGCTTTCCAATACAACCAATTCCTCAGAGATTCTTCATTATAACGGTACAATGGGAACTCCGTCCAACAGCCTCCTTCAAAGAAAAATTGGCTAAACTCATCTTGTGAATTCTGTTTGTCTAGAATTCCGATAAAGGGTTGGAAATGCTTGCTTAGGCCCTCTCCCAGCCGCTTTAAAAACATTTCAGCCCCCCCGGCCTGAAGGTCGTTGACCAAATACAAAACACCTGGCTTCAGTCTCTTTCCAGAATTCCCTTCCATAGCATTTTTACTCCCTCCTCCAAGGTTGTTTTCGCCTTCCAGCCTACCCCTTTCGCTTTTCGTGAATTTAAACTCATGCGCCTGACATCCGAGGGATGTAAGGGGTGGTCATGTATTTTCAATGGTATCCCGGTGTTTTTTTCAACCAATTCAAGAACGGTCTTCAGTGATACTGCTTCCCCTGAGCTTACATTGTAGATTCCCTGCAGTTTTTTTTCTAAGGCCAGTTCAACAAAATCAACCAGGTCATCCAAAAATAAAAAGTCCTTAATCTGTTCTCCGCCACCCTGCAAACCAAAGGATTGCCGCCTTTTTGCTGAATGCAGCATCGCCAGCACAACACCTTGGGTGCTGCGCTCTCCTTGCCCCAAACCATATACGGTAGAAGGCCGGATAACCAAGGCAGATAAGCCTTGTAAACAAAACCAATCGACCCAGGCCTCTGCATTTTTCTTCCCAACCCCATAGGGGCTTATTGGTTTTAGGGGTTGGTCTTCATCGGCTTGCCCCCTTTCAATTTCTCCGTAAATCGCCCCTCCACTCGAAAAATAGACCAATTTAATTTGGTTTTCCAGCAACAAGGGCAGCAATTCCAAAAGGGGCCTTTCGTTCCCTTGCAATTCCAACATGGGATTGTGGAATGAGGATTTAGGCAGGGTTGAGCATTGCAAATAGATGCATACATCGACGGGGTTGAGGACCTCCGACCAAGCCTTCCTGTCAGATGGAACCGATACCCAAGTACAACCCGTTTTGAATGCAGGCTCGCAAGGATCAATCAACAGGCATTCTGCCCCTTGGCTTTTAAGCCTTTGGGCTAAAGCAAGCCCAATAAACCCACTGCCCCCTACCAAAGCAAAGCGCTGACCTGCTAATGGCTTGTGGATTGCCTCCATAGCAAATATCTTTCGTAGATTTTAGGTAAAAACAGGGTATAAAACCATGCCTTTTTTTCTTTCCAGCTGGCTGGCTTCTGGGCAAACCAAAGGAACTGGGCTAGGTGATATCGGCGCAAGCTAAACCAAGGGAGTTCGGGAAACTTCCAGAGTAGGGTTGCTTGACGCAAAATATACGATTGAATAAAGGGCCTGTACTTGCCTTGGGTATGTACATCGAATTTCCTTAGCATTTCCATTCGGTTCAACGCAGCCAACCAAAATCTGTTTTTCTGTTTCGATACCCCCCCCGGATGCTGCCGGTACACGGCCAACTTTCCCTCTAGTTTAATGGCATCACCCTGGCTTAGAATGTGAAATTGAACCAATACATCAATGCTGAAGGCCTTAAAAAAGAAATTGGGCCAATTCCATGGCGATAGGTTCTTGAAAACCATGCTGCAAGTTGGGATGGAATGATCTAATATGGCCTCCTTAATGCCCGACCTTTCCATATTTAGTGGTGCATAGGGGTATCTGCGGATGACCCCTAGCTCCAACACCTCAACCTCATGCCAGCATAGGCTGGCGTCAGGCTGGTATTCCAATGCTTGAATTTGACGTTGCAGCTTGTTTGGGTCTGTCCAAAAATCATCGCCTTCGCACAAAGCAATGTATTTTCCTGTGGCCAGGGAAATGGTGTCTAGCCAATTGAATGCTACACCCCCATTTTTCCTCCTAAATAACAGGCGGGCTTGCGGAAAATACTCCTGAGCCCAATTCTGAATGAGTTCAGGAGTATTGTCGGTTGAGGCATCATCGCTAATGATCAATTCCATTTGGAAATCGCCCTTCTGCTGAGCAATGCCCCTGAGGCAATCCAATATAAACTCAGATTGGTTAAAACAAAGAACCACAACAGAAACAGCAATCATTTTGGGGAAGGCTTAGGAATAAAACGAAGGTGCCGAACTTGAACTGTATTGGTTTAGCCATACTGAAAGCACAAGCAAACCCCATTGACCTGAAACATCAAAACGGCCTGATTTTTTCTGCGTTTCATGCCAAATTTTAACCTGGTTCAGGTCCAACCAATCTTTCAACCCGCTGCCTGAATCATGCAAAGACGACATAAATAGAGCGGTCAGTGGCCCTTCATTGATCCATTCCTGCATTGGAATTCCAAAACCCATTTTGGGGCGATGAATAAAATCTTCAGGAAACATGTCCGCTAAAAGGTCTTTAATTATGCGTTTCCCTGTAAATCCAAAGGGTGCAGATTCAACAGAAAACAGGCATTCTTGTGGCAATTGTTTGGCCCAATCCCAAATTTTGGGGTCCACCAATGGGGGGCGGGTTTCTAAGCTGTTGCGCATGGAAGCAATGTCCACTTTGGTTAAAATATCCTCCCTTAAGTAATACCTCAATTCGGCCCAACGAGCAATATCCATCGGGTTTCGGTGCTGCTGTTTATCAAAAAAACGTTCCATGTTTTTGAACACCTCGAATAAGCTTGGGCTTAAGGGTTCCGATATCCATTGATTCAGGTCCTGTTGACCCAGCAATTGAATGCTTTTAATCCATAGGTTTGGCCGGGGTTCGCCCGACATAGGGCCATACCGTGCGGGGAATATCCTGCGCATCGATTTCACATAGGTTTTTTTCAGGGCAGAATGATCTGAGAAACGCTGTACTTTTTGCCACCAAGCCCCATACCGCTGATAACCGAAGAACAATTCGTCGCCCCCGTCGCCCGTCAAGGCGACCTTTACATGCTGGGCAGCCAGCTTTGAAACCAAATAGGTCGGTATGGCCGAACTGTCGCCAAAAGGCTCGCCGTAGGCCCGAACCATCTCCTGAACATCCCATTCTGAAATGCCATCTACCGTCCATTGGTGGTGCCGGGTTCCCAACTTCAATGCTGCCGCTTGAGCATAGGCAGATTCATCGTAGCCCTTGGCAGAAAACCCAATGGAAAAACTGTTAATTTGCCCCGGTGAAACCTCCGTAGCATAGCGGGTAATCAAGGTTGAATCTATGCCTCCCGACAAAAAAGTACCCACTTCCACATCTGCCAACATGTGTGCTTGAACAGATTCACGAATTACATGTGCGGTTTGTTTCAATGCTTCCTCATAGCTCAGGTCGCTTGGCCGAAGAGTACTGCTCGGTTCAGATAGGGTAAAGAAAAAACCGGAATTTTCGATTTGCCCCTGGGAAGAAACCTCCAAAAACTGCCCGGCCTCCAGTTTTTTAATTTCTTTAAAAATACTGAACGGACTGGGAACAAACTGCAGGTTTAAAAAAGCGTAAACGGCCTGTGGATCAATCGAAATTAGGGAACCAAAACAGGTGGATAAGGTTCGAATTTCGCTGGAAAAGGCAAAGCCGGTTGAGGGTGCAAAATAATGCAGGGGCTTTATTCCGAACGGATCCCTTGCCAAGGTCAGCCGGCCTGTTTTTTTATTGGTGATGGCCAAGGCAAACATACCTCGAAGCCTGCCAAACAGGTTAAGTCCCCATTGCTCAAATCCCAAAAGAATCACTTCGGTGTCTGAATTTGTTTGGAACCTTAACCCTTTGGACTCCAATTCCTTTTTAAGCTCAAGGTAATTGTAAATCTCTCCATTAAACACCACCGCGAAACGGGCAGATTCCATCGGTTGCTGCCCCCCCTTTAAATCCAATATAGAAAGCCGGCTGTGAACCAAGGCGGTATCTCCAACAACCAAATGCCCTTCTCCATCGGGCCCTCGGTGCCGTTGCATCGCTAAGGCCGTTTCCACAAAAGGAATGGGGGATTTTCCGGGCCATACTATTCCTGCTATTCCACACATAAGGCTATTGGGTTAGGGTTTTAACAGTTTCAATCCAGCGCTGTTTTATGCGTTCGTAGGCATGGTTTTCCTGAACATGGTTCCAGCTGGCATCCATCATAGATTCTACCTGCTGGCTTCGCTGAAGGGCAAGAGAAACCAGCTCGGCATAGAGGTCTTCGTCTCCGTTGGCACAAAAGCCAAATAGGCCTTCTTTCATTCGACCGTCGGGATCCACATGCAAAGAAACCGTAGGCGTTTTTGCCACAGCCGCCTCCAAAAAGGTGTTGGGGAACCCTTCTTGGAATGAGGTGCTCAAATGCACCTGTGCCTTGGCCATCAATGCCTGGGTTTCTTTATAGGGAACGGAGCGAATTAGCTGAATGTTGGGCGGCAAATTTTGAAGCACCTCCTGTTCCAATTCAAGTTCCGCCGGGTTGGCAATCATGCTGATGGTTAGCTGAGGCAATTTTGCAGCAAGGCGAAGCAAAGCCTTGGGGTTTTTGTTGGAATCCATTTTACCAATCCAAAGAGCGCCCGACCGTAAAGGAGGTTCCCTAAACACATTCGGAACCACAATGGGATTGGGCAATGCATATATGGGTTTAGCGGGGAAACAGTACCTAAGGGTTTGCTCTTGAAACCGATTTTGAACCAAAACCGCAGATGCCAATTCCATGGTTTTCCTCTTTTTTTCCCGACTGGCCCCGTACATGTCTCGCCCATTGGGCTCAAAGATGAAATCCAAATCTACATTTCCTGCTAAACCCAATAAAAATGTACTTTCGGCTTCTTGGCAAAATTCTGCCAATTCCAACATGGAATCGTTCAAAGACAAGCCTACCCAAAGGCTTGCTCCTGCCTTGTAAAAAGGGGCAAATGCGGCCTTTTTAGCCTTTTCAGGGGTGTTCATTATCGGTAGGCCAATCGTATTTCTTAATTTATCTTGCAGTTTGGCCCAAAGGCTGGACCGAAAAACCGGTTTTCGTACTTGAATGCCTTGGGTTCTTAGCCCATACTTTGGGTGGTACAAGGGCACTATGCCTGATTTAGTTTGGCTCATCCGTCCAAAATACCCGGGATCGGCCATGAGCATTCCTGTCAGAATTCCCGCTTCGGCCAACATGGTTGCAAACAACACACTCCGCTTTTCGGCTCCACCCAGCCGGTCATGGCTAGACCTCAATGCATTTTGAGCGAACAGGGAATAGATGCCGATGTGGACTCTTTGGCTCAAACCTTAAACATCTGTTCCAATTGAATTCGAATCTGCTCTGGATTGTGGTGGGTTTCAATGTACCTACGGCCTCTTTGTCCTATTTCTTGTGTAGCAACGGGACATTGGGCCCATTCCATCAATTTCGCAGCAAGGGCTTCTGCATTTCCTGAAGCCATAAACCCTAGTCCATTTTGGCTGAGCAGGTTTTCGGGGTCCACATGCAGCGAAGCGACAGGGGTGCCGGCTTCCCAGGCCTCCAGAAAGGTGTTGGGGAATCCCTCTGCAAACGCCGTTGAAAGCAAGCAAAAAGAATCCAAATAGTAGGAGCGCATACGGTGTGGAGGCACCCCCGATACAATCTGAATGTTCTTTTGGTCCTGAAATTCAGCGCCTTGCCTTGCATCAAAATCGCCCCCAAAAATCAAACAAAATTCCAGTTGAGGAAGGCGCTTCGAAAGCTCCAACACCGCCTTCGGGTTTTTATTGGCATCTGATTTACCAATCCACAACACCCGTTTCCCTTGGTTTTGCTCTGCCAATGCCAATACCGGGATGGGGTTAAGAACAAGCTTGATTTTTGAACTAGGAAGGCCAATCTGCTTTAGTGTTTGGGCCTGTGCAGGTGTTTGAGCCACGACAAAGGTTGCCAAAGCCAAGGTTTCTGCTTTCAGTTCCCGTTTGCTGTCGTAAGCGTCTTTTCCTTCGGGCTGCTCTAAAAAATCGAAATCCACCTCATGGGCAATACTGACAATAAATTGCTTGCCCTGTGCCGCACAAAATCGTGCCAGTTCGTTGGCGGCATTGGTCAATCCAAAAGCCAGGTAGGCATCCGCCTCAATACGATGGTACACCGCAGTGCCCAACCGGGCATTTTGTTCTGCAGCATTGGGAAGAGGTCTGTTTAAAAGCGAAAAGATCTTGTCTCTAAGGCGCGGCATCAGGCCAGAGCCGGCCCCTTTTGCTCGAACAATATGCCCGTCAAACCTGTATTTGGGATTTTCATACAAGGGCCAAGGGGCGCTTAAGCGGGATTTAAAATCTTTGGCAATAGATTCTTGATGAGCCAAAACCGCCGAAACCGAAAAGCCTGATTCCTGCAACAGACGCAACCAATAATAAGCCCTACGCTCTGCTCCGCCGATGACTTTTATTTTGTCTGAGTACAGGGCATGCGAGAACAAAGACAAAACCGCAACAGATACAGGTTTGGGGTCGTTCACGAAATATTTTGGATTTTCTTGTGGGGTTTAATTGCCTTTCTAGTGGCATAAATCCTCCTATTCCTCTTCCACAAAGGTCTCAACCCGAACAAACACCTTTCGGCCATCTCCATCAATAAAATAGGCATTCCAATAGGGTGGGTGGCTCAAAGCCCGCAAGCGGTCTATGCATGCTCCGAAGGTGGCTGTTTCATTCAAATCCAGAGGCATCAAAGCTTGAAAACTAGACAGCGTGTTGAAATTGCCTTTTTTGTGGGGCGCACGTGCGGAATAGCTTGAATTCAGAATAGAACCTAAATGGATGTCCAGCAATTGACATTCGGCAGCAATGACCTTTGCATAGGCGGTTTCAGAGGTGTCCCAAGACTCCACCTTAACCTCTATCTGATCAATTATGGGGCCCGCATCCACCTTTTCCACCATTTCGTGCAAGGTGGCTCCCAGTGGCAGCTTGTTTAAAATGGAAAAAACCTGAGGCGACCAGCCTCGGTTGTAAGGGTTAAGGCCGGGATGCAAGTTGTAGCAGGGCAAGGTGTTGACCAGCTTGGCCGGAAAAACCTGCTTGCTGTGGATGGAAAGCACCTTGGTATAATCGCGCAGAATTTGCTCAAGGTCCTTATGCACGTTCAATGGGAAACAGCCCCTGCGAATGAACTCTTCGGCTTGCTCGTTTTCGGGGCTAAAGGCATAATGAAAGTGGGTGTGTCGGTGATGTACCGCACGGGTTCTGAACTCGCCCAGCATTTGCAGGTTGTCGGTGAGGACCAATAAAACAGGTGCATTCATTCCGTAAAATTGCGATGTAAATGGTCTAAAATGTATTCCTGTTCAAGGACGCTTAAATCGGGATACAGGGGGAGGCAAAGCACCCTGCTGCTGAGCTCTTCTGAAACTGGGCAAGCTTGGGTTTCGCTTAAATAAGGAAGGGTGTTTAGAGAGGGGTAAAAGTACCGGCGGGTGCCAATTCCTGCCTGTTCCAATGCGGCTTTGGTCTGCAACAATGCGTCCTGATTTTGGAAAAAAACAGGATAGTAAGCGTAGTTGTATTCCGTTTCCTCGGGCAGAATGGGGCGGCTGAGCCCCTTAGGAATTTGAGCGTCGTAGCATTCTGACAAGGCTTTGCGCCGGGCAATGATATCGGGCATGTGGGGAAGAATGCAAAGTCCCATGGCCGCATGGAATTCTGAATTTTTGGCGTTAATGCCCGGGCGGTCGAAGGTTTCTGGGCTGGTATGTCCAAAGTTCATCCCCTGCCGAACGGCCCTCATTAATTCCTGGTCTTTGGAATACACCCCGCCGCCCTCAACGGTATGGAAAATTTTGGTGGCGTGGTAGCTGGCAGAAGCAGCGGTGCCATAGGAATACAAAGATCTGCCTTTGAACTTAACATCAAAAGCGTGGGCGGCATCAAAAACCAACCAAATTCCATGCCTTTCGGCTATTTTTTCGAGGGCCTCCACATCGCAAGGGATTCCATACACATGGGTTAATAGCAAGCCTTTGGTGTTGGGGCCAATTGCCCGTTCCACTGCTTCAGGATCTGCGTTGCAGGTCTTAGGGTCAACATCCGCGAAAACGGGCGTGCCGCCTTCCCAAAGAATGGCATTGGTGGTGGCCACGTACGAAAAAGGGGTGGTAACAACCTCGCCAGAACAGCCCAAGGATTTTAAGAGCAATTGCAGAGAGATGGTGCCGTTGGAAACGTAGGCATGATGCAAGGAGGACCTAGATTCCAAAAGCTGGTTCAATTCCGTGTAGAGCGGACCGTGGTTGGTGTATTGGCGCTTTTGAAAAATCTGTTCTAATTTGGCCAACACATCATGCTTTGGTGGTTGAAATGGGGAGGTAACGTTAATTTTTTTCAACACTGCCGCTGCACATCGTCCCTCAAACTGGAAGCCCCTACCCTGCCTAAGGGGTATTGCTTGGAAACTCCTTCTATTTTTAAAGCGGGCTTCATACGGTATCCATAAAGGTTTTTTCGGTCCGGTTAAACATGAAGGCTCCGAACGTTAGCAAGAGCAGGGCGATGAGGGTGCTGAATCCCAGCCCGGACCAAGACAATTTCCCGGCCCCTGTCAGGCAATATCGGAACCCCTCAAGCACAGGGGCCAGAGGATTCCAATTCACCAAAACCTGATATTGAGGCGGCACCTGATTCATGGAATAGATGACCGGGCTGGCGTACATAAGCAAGGTAACCCCAAAACCCAAAAAATGGCTTAAATCTCGGTACTTGGTGGTCAGGGACGACACCAACAGCCCTACTCCCAAGGCCAGCATAGCCATCAAGACCAAAAACAAGGGCAAATACAGCATTTTAATTGATGGGGAAACAAGGCCTTGCTGCCAATAATAGGTCCAAAAAACCATCAGCATTCCAAATTGAATAAAGAACTTAAACAGGTTGGAAACGACCAAGGCCAAGGGGGCGGCAAGCCTAGGAAAATAAACCTTGCCGAAGAGTTGGGCATTGGAAACAAAGGTGCCGGAAGCCCCTAAAAAACTCTGCTGAAAATAATTCCAAAGGGTGGTGCCCGTCAGGTAGAACAGGGGAGCCGGCAAACCGTCGGTGCTAAGCCCGGCAATGCGGTTAAACACCAAGGTAAAGGTTAAGACCGTGAACAGGGGGGCCAAGAAAAACCAAAGGGGGCCTAAAATGGTTTGCTTGTACATAGCAACTATGTCCCGGCGCACAAAAATCAAAATCAAATCGCGGTAGGTCCAAAGCTCCTTCAGGTTGAGCTTATACCAAGGGGGGTGGGGTTCTATTTTATACATGCGTGTTGCACAGCTTCGCCCTTTGAGTCCCATGTATTGGAACAAAAGGGCAGGTTAAAAAAGGCCGGCAAAACTTAGGCCGACCAGGCCAACATGGGCCGTTCAAAGGTTCGTTTGTCCAGCAAGGCTTGCCATTCCTTCGGACTAACGGTTAAGCAGCGAATCCTGCGGGAAATCAGGGCTTCGGCTTTTTGAACCAGTTGGCTTAGGGCCGATTCGTCCACCTTGCCCACCAGCACCACATCAATGATGCCGCTGTCTTTTCCTTGGGCATAATCGCCCACCAAATAGGCTGCTTGGAGGTCGCCTAGACGCTGAAAAACCTGCTGAGCCAAGGCATCCAATCCGGTATATTTGCCAACGATGGCTTTCAGTTCCGGAAAAAGGGGATGCCCATGGTTGGCTTTGTATCGAATGGTTTTGCCTTCGGCTGCCGATTCCAAAAGCCCTGCTTCGCTCAGCCGGTTTAGTTCCACACGTATTCCGTTGGTACTTTCCCCGAATTCAGTAGCGATTTCCCGCAGGTAGGCAGTAACAGCAGGGTTCAAGAAGAACTTGACCAACAGCCGGATTCGGGTTTTGGAACTGATAATGCCTTCAATCATATTGAGCAACAAAATTACTCATTTTGTGAAATAAAATTGTGCTTGAATTTACTTTCTTAACTTTGAGTACAAATTTAAAGCAACGATGAAACTTTGTTTTCGCCTATTGTGCATCTTGGCTGTGTCGGTTTTTGGACTTCGTTCTTCTTACAGCCAACAACTTGTTTTGTACAAGCCTTTAATTCAGGGAGATCAGGTTGGCCTCAGCAAATTCATGGTGCAGGAATAATCCCTAAAGGGTAAATCTATTCCATACCATGTCGGTTGCCTGTGCCATTCATCAACCCAATTTTCTTCCCTGGTTGGGTTATTTTTACAAAATCCGGCAATCGGATGTGTTTGTCTTCCTTGATTCCGTTCCGCTTTCAACCGGGGGCGCTTCTGCTATAACACACCGCACCCGCGTTTTATTGGGCAGCCAACCAGGATTTTTAAGCCTGCCAATAAAAAAAACAGGGGCAAAGCAAATAAAAGAGGAAGAAATTTTGGCTGGGAACCATACAGAAAAGCACCTGAAATCGTTGGCTCAACATTATGCCCGAGCTCCTTTTAAAAGGCAGATTTGGCCCCTGGTCGAGACCATTTTTCATTATCCTTCTATGAACTTGGCCGATTTCAACATAAACGGGATTGAATCTGTGTGTTCGGCTCTGGGCTGGGAACCTAAGTTGGTCCGCTCTTCAGACCTAATTGAAAACACACCGAACCGGCCTCAAAAATCAGAACTTTTAATTGAATTGTGCAAAAGCCTGGGGGCAAGCCGTTACCTAGCGGGGAGCGGCGGTTCAAGGCAGTACTTAGATTTAGAGGCCTTTCGCCGTGCAGACATCGAGGTGGTATTTTCGCCCTTTGTTCATCCAGTTTATCCTCAATTTAGGAACCCTTTTGTTCCAGGGCTTAGCGTTTTAGACGCTTTGATGCATGTGGGATCTTTCCCGGAGTAATCAACCTCCAAAAAACGGCATCCTGCATTTAGGCACATTATTCAAGATTGGATTTCGGAACAGGTATCAGGTTGTATAGCCTGCCCTTCAAGGAGTTTGCCGCCCTTTTCAACATTGATTTTCCTGCACTTTGATAGGCAAAATAGTCTCGTTGCATAGATTTTGGCAAATGCCCGGGGTTCCATCCCTGCAAGCGTTCTTGTACCGTTTGAATTTCATTTTCAAAAAAGGCCCGTTGTGCTTGACCAAACAAAAGGTGGCTTAGCCAGGTTCTAACCACCGCCGCATCAAGCTTGGAATGGGGGGCCTTTTCTAAAAGGGCTGGGGCAAAATCGGGATATGCCTTTTTCATGGCGGGTAAGAATTCGGGGGCAAAGGCATTGGCAAAGCGAATGCGCATGGCCTTGGTTTCTAGGTCGCTTGCCGATCCGGGGCCCCAGCCTTCGATCTCGCTTTTGGAGTTTGCATGAAAGCGAAAGTTGGCCGTTACTGCATCGGAACTGCGTACTCCTTTTTGCCCAAAGCTCAGCAAAAAACGAATCCATAAATCCAAATCCATGGAATAGTGGTACAAGGGGTCCACCCCGTTTAAGCTACGGATGCAATCCATCCGGTAAAACAATCCTTGCTGATTCAAGCCTCTTACCGAGGCGGTATCCCAAAGTGAGGAAAAAAGGGCGCAGGCGGAATTGATGTAATCCAATTTGTTGGATTTGATGATGTTGGCCCGGGTGGTGAATGCCAAAACACTGGAGTCAAGAAACTGGCTTCCTATTAGGTGAAGGGCGCCGGGTTCGAGCCAGTCGTCGGAATTCAACCAATTAAAAACGTGTCCTGTGCATTGGGCAATGCCTTTGTTTAACGCGTCGCTTTGACCTTGGTCGGGCTCTGAAACCCAAAAAGAAAGAAGGCTGGAATAATGTTCTATGACCTTCAGGGTTTCATCGGTGCTGCCCCCGTCAATTAGAACAACTTGAAGGTTTGGGTAGGCTTGAAGAAAAAGGCTGCGTAGGGTTGTTTCTAAAAATCGGCCCTGCTGAAAGCTGGGAACCACAATGCTGATTTGAGGCCAGGCCAAACTGGAGTCGTATTCGATGTGAAAGGCTTCTTCGTTTAAAAGTTGTTCAAAGCCCAGAGGTGGAGGTAAGGTCGGCGAAAAACTCATTTGGCATTCAATTGTTCACGAACTTGGTTTGGATCCTTAATGGCCAACAAATTGCAGTAGTCGTAGGTTTTTCCTGGGGGCTCAGGCAGTAGGGTTTTGGTTTTTGGCTGATAGCGGAACAAAGTATAGCCAAGTTGGAAAAGGGATTCTGACAGTTCCACACAGGAATGCCCTGCTTGCCTGGCATTGGCTTCTGTAAATTCAACCAACAAAATGGGCGCATTGGGTTGAGCCAGCCAATTGGCTGCCCCTTTCAGCACCTTGACTTCCCAGCCCTCAACGTCCAACTTTACCAAGCGAATGGATGCTGCCAATTCAGGGTTATCTTGGGTCCAGTTATCGAGGGTTTGGGTTTGCACCATTTCCTGTCCAATTTGACCGCCCATAAAAGGCTGGGCAAAAGAATGGAAAGCATCGAAACCGTCTTCGGCCAACAGCAAGGGCAATTCTCCTTGGGTGTCGGAAAAAGCCAAAGGTAAAATTTGAACCTGTTTAAGGTGATTTAGGGCGAGGTTTTCTTCGAGTTTTTGACGGGTTTTAGAGGCGGGTTCTACTGCTATGCACGGAGCGGAACCATTTAGGATTTTGGCGGCGTGCAAAGAGAATAGGCCCACATTGGCTCCAATGTCTAAAAAACCCATTCCAGGCTGCAAAAAATCTTGAACAAAAGCAAGCTCATCTTCTTCGAAACCCTGATAAATAGCGAACGAAAGCTGGTTGTTTTTTTCCAACATGATTTGAATGCCCCCCGGAAGGGAAAACGGAATTTGGTCTTTATTCCCGAACTGCAATTCAAACACATAGCGTTGTTTCCATTGTTTGAAGTGCTGGGGTTTCATGCTGCGCCAATTCCGATACATCCGCAGGTGGTGCAGCAGAAAATCGACCAGATGCAAGTCCAAAGGGCTCATGTATTTGGGGTTTCTAGTAGAATTGTGGCCTCGTCGTTAAAAACACCTTGGTTTAAGGAAGGGGCGGCAAAGCCTTCTTTTAATGCAGGGGCTACCACCAGGAGCTGTTGAACATCCTCCACCTCCTCAACCACCAAGCCGTTGGAAGTAAGGTACGAAATCAACGTGTAATTGGCAGGCATCAGCTTCATGGCGGGCAAGGTGATTCGTATGGTGTTCATGCCGGGTTTAAACGAAAAGCGTTGCTGTTGAAATTCGGACCAAACCGATAAGATCCGCTGCCCGCCCATGTCGTTAAAACCAAGGGCAACACCCACTTGTTCCAAAGACTGTTTAGCATGGTACTCCAGCACAAAGGAACAGGGTTGCCCTTGTTGAATCAAGGCTGCGGGTTGACCATGTTCGTTGTACATCTGCCGGCTGTGCAATTCCGCCTGCAGGGTGCCTTTTCGTGTCAACGAGGACTGAGCAGATTGGCCCCCTTGAATGTAATGCTGAATAACATCTGCAGTAGGTCCATCGGCCTTTAATTGACCTTTCTCAAGCAAAATGGCTCTGGGGCATAGAGCTTGAACAAAAGCCAAGTTGTGGGAAACAAACAAAATGGTTTTGCCTTGTCCTGCCGAAGCGCTTTTCATTTTATCAACGCACTTTTTTTGAAACTCAGCGTCGCCCACCGCCAAAACCTCGTCGATGATTAGAATTTCGGGGTCAAGGTGGGCGGCCACTGCAAAGGCAAGCCGCACATACATGCCTGAAGAATAGCGTTTTACAGGCGTATCTAAAAAGGCTGAGACGCCTGCAAAGTCAACAATTTCGTCCAACCGTTGCCGCACTTCGGCTTTTCGCATGCCGAGTATGGCCCCATTTAGGAACACGTTTTCGCGGCCGGTTAAATCCGGGTGAAAGCCGGTGCCCACCTCAAGCAAACTGGCCATTCTGCCCTTTTGCTTGATTTGACCTGAACTGGGGGCTGTAATACGGGAAAGGAGTTTTAACAAGGTGCTTTTTCCTGCTCCGTTTCTGCCCATAATGCCCAAAACCTCGCCCTGTTCAACACCGAAAGACACACCATCTAAAGCCTTGATAAGGGTTTCTGGATTCTGCTTGGCCGAGAGCATGGCATTGCCCAGCCAACGCCTAGCGTTTTGTTGACCCAAGCGGTATTCTTTGCTCAAATTGTCGACAAACAGCGCGGCGCCCATACTCTAAATGTAATCTACAAACCGGCCTTCAACCCTTTGAAAAGCCATCAATCCTAAAACCAAAGTAAACAGGGCAAAGGCAGAGCTGTAAGCCAAGCCTGTCCACAGGGAAAAGGGCAGACCAAACAGCCCCGATTTGAATGCTTCTAAGATGGGGGCGATGGGGTTTAGGGCAAAAAACGGCTGAAGCGATGCTGGTACAAAAGAAGCGGGATAAATGACTGGGCTGGCATACATAAGCAAGAGCATTCCAAACCCAACTAAGTGATTTAAATCGCGGTAGCGGGTGGAAAAAGAAGCAAACACAAGTCCCAAACCCAAGGCCGTTGCAGACAAAAGGAGCAACAAAAAAGGCAGCAAGCACAGCGATAGTCCTGGCTTCCAGGAAAAATCCGTATTCAGCACAAAATAACCCAATAAGAGCAGAAGCATCAATGCTTGAATACCCAATTTTACCAAACTTGACATTAAAATGGAGAGCGGCACAACCAAACGAGGAAAGTACACCTTACCAAAGAGCGAAGCATTTTGAACCAAACTGCCCGTAATTGCCGTTAAATTTGAGGAGAAGAAAGACCAAAGCAAAATGCCCGACATGTAAAACAAGGGGGGAGGAAGCCCGTCGGAGGGCAGTTTGGCCACCCGTCCAAACACCAAGGTGTACACCGCTACCGTAAACAAAGGACCCACAAAAAACCAAATGGGCCCGAGCACGGTTTGCTTATAAACTGCAATCAAATCGCGGCGGAACAGCAGTAGAATTAGGTCGCGGTATTCCCAAATTTCGCGTACAGGGAGTTTCCACCAGGGGCTTCGAGGCCGAAGAATCCGATCCCAGTAATCGTCTGAAATGCGCTGAAATGAGTTCATTCTGTTTTTCCGGTGTCCGGCACAAAGGTAGTTGAATTTATTGGTGGCTTAGGCCAACCTTCAAGTCAATTCTAATCCCTTACACAATTTTAGGTTTAATTTTTAATCGGTCTCTCCCAAACCCCCTGTTGAATTTCAACAAATTTACCTGCCCAGGGCGCCCCATACAGGCTATCCGGCAGACTTCTCCCAACCCAATACCGAATGCGGCCATCTGCCACGGCATCTACCCAGTTTTGGAAATTAGTTTAGGGTTGCCGGGGCATGCGGCTATGGGCAGCGCCGAAAATTTTCCCGTCAACACCTTAAAGGCCGTTCGATAAGCCGCATAAAAAGCTTTAAACGCCCAACCCTCCGACCGCTTTCTGCGTTCTGCAAAAACAAGGGTTTTTCCATTGTACTTTTCCATCAATGAGGCAATGTCTTGGGGCCGATCTTCTCCGTCAGAGTCCATTATCAACACCTGTTCCCAGTTTGGCTGGCTTTCAAGCAGGTAGCACAAGCCAATGTTGATGGCACGCTGATGCCCCAAGTTCATTGAAAGGTGTAGGATGTTCAGGGAAAGTCCTTCTGGAATAGCTATGGTTTCGGGGAGCTGACTAGAGCCGTCGTTGACTGCATACACCGACCAGTGGGCTCCCGTGGGTTTTACCCCCGCCAATTCCCCCATCAGGCAAGCCAAAGCTCTCCCAATCGTTGTACACCGGCGTCACTACCACCAAATCCATATTCTCCTTTTATTTTCTCAAAACCTTAAACACCAAATCCCCCACCCTTAACCCATACCAACCCGGCGCCAAGCCCTGCAAATCCAATTCGGTCTCGGCCCCCAAAACCCCTCTTAGGCATTCCCGCCCTTGAACATCCATCAAAACAAAAGGCTGGCCCGCAAATCCGCCCTTTAGCCAAACTTTTCCTTGGCTGGGGTTTGGGTACAATCCATTGCTTTCGGCTTGATCCGTTTCCATGGTGTTAAACCCTGGCAGCAACAGGGTGTCGCTGCTGCGGGAACAACCCCCTGCATCGGTTACCGTTAACACGTAATTTCCGGGGCAAAGCCCGGAATTCCCCGTTCCGGTTTGACCGCCCGGCACCTGAACCCAGGCAATCTGATAAGGCGCTTGACCCCCAAAAACCGAAAGGGCTATGCCGGCATCGCAGGCCCCCGAGGCCGACTCCGCCCATAAGCTGTCCAGGCTGAGGCTAAGTCGTTGGGTTGAAACGGGGAACCAATCCCCCGGACCAAACTGGTAAAAATACCCAGAGCCGGTAGGCCGTTTAAATAAAAGCCGGCTAAACAGCCGACCGGTATCGGAAGGCAATGCCATGGTCCAATGCCCGTTTGCAAAAGGCTGCCTCGATATCAGCTGCAAGGGCGACAGGCTGTCGCTTGCCCAAGCGAATTCTACGAATTCCGGCCAAGCAATGCTCACATTGGGCCAGCTTAAACGCAGGCTGTCGCAGTCCAGTTGGGCCTGAACATCGGCCGACTCTTTCCTCGGGAACAAAACCAAACTGGGGTCGCCCATCAAGGCGGTGTGCACCCCCCGCTGCCCTACCGCATTTCCAAACGAATAGGAGGGCACATTTACGCTGGCTTTATACATTTGGCCCCAGGTAGCCCCTGCCGCCAAGGGATGTAAATAATAGTAGGGTCGTCCTGCCCACATATTAATTAGGCCCATGCCGCGAGAGGCTAAAGGCGCACGCAAAAAAGCATTGGCATTGTCCCAATCGCCGAAGTAAGAGCCAAACAAGAGGTTGAAGGGGGTTTTTAGGCTGTCGGCGGCAAACTGAGCGGAAGTTCCTACTCCGGAACAGCTTTGGTACGATCCTGCTCCACAGCCATATCCAATCAAGGCCCCATTTGCATTCCCCGTTCCGAAAAAGTCGGATTCTTGAAGGCCTTGCAATCCAAAAATAGGATAAAATCCCCTCCAAGCGGGGGCGGCAAAACCTTCTTGAAAGGAGGGGAAGTTGTCGTCCACAATGCCGATTTCGGGCAGATTCCAGTCGCCGGAACGGAAGGCATGGTTTTTATCCAAGTACCTTTCCAGCAGTTCTTTGTGCCCCCCAAAAGAGCCCATATCTGAAAAATCCATGCGGCCCACGGCCAAATCCAAGTCCGAGGGCAGCATGGAGGGGTCGAATTTCCCATCGCCGGGCACATTGTGGTTTCGGGTTTGGCTAGCGGTAACGCTGTTTACCGATTGGTCCGACCAAAACCCATCCAGATCGCCGTAATATCCGTCTGCCGGCCAAGCTCCTCGGTGGTCGGTATGCCCATCGGGATAAATATCTCCGCTGTAGGGTACGGGAACACGCCCCATTAAGGCGGCTTGACTAATTTGGGGGTGGGCCAAGCGCAAGGCCTGCAATCCTTGACGCACCGATGTAGGACTAGCCTGAGCATGGGTTGGCAAAACAAAAACAGACCAGCCCTCCTTTTGAAGATCCACAATCCAGCGTTGAATTCGGGCATCCTGAGAGGCCATCAGCCCTGTATCGAGCACCAAGGCAATGCCTCCCGGCAAAGCAGGAAAGTAATCGAGAACGGCACTGATGGTGGCGCTGGGATTCAGGCTGTTGCCCAGCGCTTGCAGCACATAATCGGTGCAAGAACCTTGAGGCGCCGAGGCGTCCACCCAGGTGGTATCGGTGGCTTGAAGTGTGGCCAACACATTGGAATAGGCGGCCTGAGCGCAGTCTTTCTTGCGCACAGAAAAGCCGGTATGGCTGCCCGGTGGAATTTTCCAGGTTAGGCGCAGGCCTCCTCCCGGTTCCGGGGCTGAGCTAAGAGCTATGGAGCGTTGTTGGCCGACGGATTGAGAAAAAAGCGGGCCACAAAAACTTGCCAAAAAAAGAAAAAAAACAAAAGCAAAACGGAGTTTCATCGGGGCGGGTTTACTTCAAAGGTAGTTTTTTGTACGGGCATTCCGAACACAACCGAACGGACTAAAAGCTATTTCTTTTTAAAGTCGCCCCGCGAAAAATACTTTTCAATAAAACAGTACATCATTATGAAAAAATACCTGCTCCCCATTTCTCGAATTTTCAATTTGGACACCCCGTGTTTTCGGTTGGTCCAAGAATTAGGCACTACCGCATAGGTGTAGCCTCGAACAATGGCCTTCAATGGCAGCTCCAGGGTTAAGTTAAAGTGGGGCGACAAAAAGGGTTTTAGCCCCTCCATGGTTTCTCGGCGGTACAATTTAAAGGCATTGGTGGTGTCGTTGTACGTATAACCAAACGTAACCCGCACCAAGGTGTTGGCAAACCTGTTTATCCAAAGTTTGTGTGCCGGATAGTCTATAACCTTTCCTCCTTTTTTGAAGCGGCTTCCAAAGACACAATCGTAGCCTTCCGCAAGTTTCTGATAAAACAAAACCAAATCTTCGGGCGAATCCGACATATCGGCCATAAAAACAGCAACACAATCCCCAGAGTAGCGCTCAAGTCCATACCTTACGGCATAACCAAACCCATTGGGCCCACTGTTTTTTACCCATGCCAAGCTGGGCATTTCCTCTGCCAAACTTTGCAAAACAGCTTCTGTGGTGTCTTTTGAGTTGTCGTTTACCACCAACAATTCATGTGGAATCTGCTCGCGTGTCAACGTAGAAAATAGCGACCGGAGTGTTTCGGGCAAGGATTCGGCTTCGTTGTAGGCCGGTATAACAACGCTTAATTTCATAGGATTACCGAGCGGCCGTCATGGCCTGATGCATTTGACGTAAGATGTCTTCAACATTGTATTTCCAATGCCATTCCGGATAGTGGGACTTGAACTTGGAAACGTCGCTGATCCACCAAATGTGGTCGCCAATTCGATTGCTGTCCTTATAGCTGTACGACATGGGTTTGCTGGTAATGGCTTCGCACAATTCAATGGCCTCGATCATGGAACAATTTGAAAATCGGCCCCCGCCGGCATTGTACACCTCGCCCATGCGGGGATTTTGGTAAAAGTGCCAAAACATATTCACCAAATCGTGGCTGTGAATGTTGTCCCTTACCTGCTTTCCTTTGTAGCCAAATATAGTATAGTGGGTTCCTTGAACGGCGCACTTCATTAGGTAGGCCAAAAATCCATGCAGCATGGTTCCCGAATGGTTGGGGCCAGTTAGGCATCCCCCACGAAACACTCCTGTTTTCATTCCAAAATACCGTCCATACTCTTGCACCAACACATCGGCCGCCACCTTTGAAGCACCAAACAAGGAATGCAGGCAATGGTCGATGCTCATCTGCTCGTCGATGCCTTCCATAAAAAAGGGGTGAGTAGCCTCAATTTCCCAGCGCTTCTCCAGTTCAATAAGCGGCAAGCGGTTGGGGCTGTCTCCGTACACTTTATTAGTCGAAGTGAAAATAAACACCGCTTCGGGGCAGTGCTGTCTAGTCATTTCCAACAAATTCAACGTGCCATTGGCATTGACGCTAAAGTCGGTGAAGGGTTCTTTTGCCGCCCAATCGTGGCTAGGCTGTGCGGCGGTATGCACCACCAATTTAATGTCGGAACCCAGTTCAGAAAACAAACGCCCCAAGGATTCAACATCTCGGATGTCGGCCGTTTCATGCCTGTAATTGGAATAGCTGGCTTGCAAGCGGTTCCGATTCCATTCCGTAGAGGCCTCAGCCCCAAAAAAGGCCATTCTCATGTTGTTGTCAATGCCAACAATTAAATCAAATTTGTCGGCGAAAAACTCTACGGCTTCCCCTCCAATAAGTCCTGCCGAACCTGTTATTAATGCTATGTTCATGCTAAAATTGGTTTTAATATCGATTGGTTTTCTTTCATCCAGCCATAGGTGTCTTGAACAATGGAATCAAGCCCAAACCGTGGCTGCCAATTCATTACTTGGCCAATCAACGAATTGTCGGTGCAATACATGGGCACGTCGGCCGTGCGGGTTTCGGGCACTTTTTTAATTGGTATGGCATTCCCTGTTAGTTCCTGGCAATAACCCGTCATCTCTAGCAAAGATGCGGTGTTCTTTATGCCCCCACCCACATTAAAGGTGTGTCCCGAAAGGTGATCCATTTCTTGTATTTGACGGTCTATCAGTTCCACCAAATCCTGTACATGCAGCAGGTCTCGAACTTGTTTTCCACTGCCACCATAGCCAATATAGGCCAACTCTTTCTGCCAAAAATGCTTGGCCATCCACAAAGCAACAAACCCTTGGTCCACCTTACCCATTTGCCAGGGGCCGGCCACCACTCCAAAACGGTTGATGACGGTTCGAATTCCCATCCATTCCCTATACTCTTCAATCAAAAGTTCTGCCGCCAATTTGGTAGCCCCATACAAAGAGCGGCTGCCCTTCAATGAAAAAGACTCCGAAATCCCCTTTTCTGAAACACCCGCTTGAGATTGCTCTGCCAACAGTTCAAAACGGGTGTCGGTTTCCTTTAAATCTATCCGATTTAAGCCTTGAATGGGATAAACTCTGCTGGTCGATAAAAAAATAAAATCGGCATGGTGCTTTTTTGCGTAGTTCAAACAATGGACGGTTCCGTTCAAATTGGTGTTCACCAAATAATCGGCACCCGATTCCAAACCCACCAAAACAGAAGGCTCGGCCGAGGCATCTACAACCACATCTGCGGCTCCCAAGGCATCGAAATCTTCCCTGCACCGAATATCTCCATGCATAAAATCCACTCCGCCAAGCTTCAACCTATCTAGATTCAATTCAGAACCCCGGCGCTTTAGGCTATCAAATGCCACCACTTAATATTCAGAATGGCATTTCTTTAAGTGAAGGCAAAGATTGGAACCTACAAATCCAGCTCCACCAGTAACTACAATACGTTTGTTCAAAATGGTAGTTTAAAATTTTGCGCCCTTAAGCCATACCTTCAGCCAAAAAGCAATCAAAAGAAGAAAAAACCTACCCCATCCCCCTCAACGCCTCCAAAAATTCCTCCACCTCGCCCATCTCCGTATCAAAACTGCACATCCACCGGGCCATGTTCCGCCCGGGGTCGAAAATGTAAAAAGGCTTATGCGCCTGCAACGGAGCAATCCAGTCCTTTGGAATGCAAGCAAAAACCCCGTTCACCTGGGTAGGATAGGCCAATTCCACGCCCTTCAGCCCAGCGGCTCCAGCCGACAATGCCGCCGCCATGGCGTTGGCATGCCCTGCGCTTTTCAACCATAAATCGCCTTCAAAAAAAGCCAAAAACTGAGCCGAAATAAAGCGCATTTTCGAATGCAGCTGCCCCATTTGTTTCCTAAAAAAAAGCATTTCCTTTGCGAGTTCGGGCCTAAAGGTTAAAACCAATTCCCCAAACACCAATCCGTTTTTGGTTCCCCCAAAGCTCATTGCATCCACCCCCGCATCAACGGTTATTTCGCGTAGTGGTCGGCCCAGAGCGGCCACCGCGTTCGAAATCCGGGCTCCATCCATGTGCAACCACAATCCATGCTTTCGGCAGCATTCCGAAAGGGCTTGTATTTCGGCCACCGAGTACAAGGTGCCCCATTCCGTGGGTTGGGTTATGGAAACGGCAGCCACCTGCACCCGGTGTTCATCGCCCCTGCCATGCAAACAGGCCTCGATATCGGCGGGGCGCAGTTTCCCATCATCGGTGGGAACGTCCCACAGCTTAATGCCCAGCCAGCGTTCGGGTGCCCCGCATTCATCTTCGTTCAAATGCGCGCTGCTGGGGCACAGAACCGCCTGATAGGGCCGAATCAACGATTGCAGGCCCAACACATTGGCGGCAGTTCCGTTAAAAACGGGGAAAATACCTGTATTGGCCCCCAATTCCTCCCTTAACCTTTGGGTTAATGCCTGGGTAAAAGGATCGTAACCGTACGAAGAAACATGCCCCCTGCTGGCACGAGCCAAGGCCTCCAACACTTCTGGGTGGGCACCTGAATAATTGTCGCTGGCAAAACCCCGTGGAAAGTTCTGCTCATAATCTGGGGCTACAAGCATGGTTTTTAGTAGTACATTCCCGCTACGGCAGCGGTCATCAAGCAGGCAAGCGAACCCGCCAACATGGCCCTAAAACCCAGTTCAGAAAGCTGGCTCCTGCGCGCAGGGGCCAGCGAGCCAATGCCTCCAATTTGGATGCCAATACTGGCAAAATTGCTGAATCCGCATAAAATATAGGTAACCATAATCACCGATTTTTCATGCACAAAAGCCCCAGCACCCTTCATTTGGGCCAATTCCACATAGGCATAAAATTCGTTCAGCACTGTTTTTTGGCCAACCAATTGGCCTACCGCCACCATGTCTTCTACCGGCACGCCGATCATCCAGGCAATGGGAGCCCCAATATATCCCAGCAAAAACTGAAGATTTAGACCTTGGTAGCTTCCGCCGGTCAGGGCTATAATTTCGGCATTCAACCCCGTCCATTCACCCAACAGATTTTGAAGCATAAAATTCACCATGGTAACCATGGCTGTAAAAACAAGCAGCATAGCACCCACATTCACGGCCAACTTTAAACCATCGCCTGTGCCGTTGCTGATGGCTTCTAAAAAATTAGCCCCGATTTTCTCTTTGGGAATGCTTAATTCGGTTTGAACCTTCTCCCGGTCGGGTACAATGATTTTCGAAACAACAATAGCGGCTGGTGCCGAAAGTACACTGGCTGTAATTAGGTGCTTGGCGTAATAAATTTCCAGAGCCGGGTCGCCGCCTCCCAAAAAACGGACGTAGGCGGCCAATACGCCGCCCGCTACGGTAGCCATACCGCCCGACATCAAACACATTAGCTCCGACTTTGACATTCCGGCAATGTAGGGTTTCACCAGCAACGGTGCCTCGGTCTGCCCTAAAAATATATTTCCGGCAGCCGCCAAACTTTCAGGACCCGACAGGCCCATGCTGCGTTTCATAACCCACGCCATGGCAAAAACCACTTTCTGCAAAATCCCTAAAAAGAAGAGCAGGCTGGTCAATGCCGAAAAGAAAATTACCGTTGGTAAAATAACAAAGGCAAAGCTTTTTAGGGCAGGCATCATGGTGCCTGTATCCATATTGTTGAACAAAAAGTCAACTCCCGACTGGGTAAAGCCAAGCACCCGAGTAAAGCCCAAACTAACCAACTCTAGGCCCGCCTGAAAAAAAGAAACCTTTAAAACCAAAATGCCAATAAAAACCTGCAGCAGAACGCCCACGGTTACCAGCCTCCAGTTTATGGCCCGTCGGTTTGTACTAAAAACAACCGAAAGGGCTATTAAAAACAGCAAACCCATGGCTCCGCGAAGCACCGAAGCCAAACTCATTCCCTCGCTTTCAATCTTGAAGTCTTTTTTTGCCAAGGGCTGAATAAGTTCTGTGGCTTGCTGTACCGTGTCGGCCACCACAGCCGTTGCGGCGGAGTCTCCCTGAGCGATAAGTCCATTGGCCATGGCCAAAAAAGCGAAAATGAAAACCAGCGGCTTAAACATTATTTAACGATTTAGAAATCAAACCTACTCTAAATTTTACAATTCAAAAAGCGGCCTGGCTTTTTCTGTTGAATTGAAGCCGTTTTGTGCCGCGCGTCTCCCAAGCTTTTTGAAAGGGATTTTTGGGGCGGGTTATCCGGCTGTCAGAGGTTGTCCGCGGCGCAGCTTGGTGCCGGCAGCGGGCGGCAAGTGGCTCCCAAGGTCGCCCTTGCCGCCGCGCGCCAGCATTCAAGCTGCCCCTTGCGGGCAACCTTCTTCCATCCGGCCCGCAGGCCCCTTGCCAATCTTTGCGTTTTTCTTACTTGAAAATCCATTTCAGGCCGTAACCTGTCCCATGTCTTCTGCACTCAGCTCCCGTTTTCCTGCCTCGGTTACCCAGTCTTGATCTTCCATTTTGGCCGGCAGCTGCAAAGGCTGGCCCAGGTAGTTTATTCTGCGTCCAGGCCAAATCAAACTTTTCCACAAATACAACAGCAGGCTCTTTTGGTCCAATTCCGGGTGAATGTGGGCTGCAATGTGTTCCTTATGAAAGGCAGGATACAAACTCCAATGCAAAGCGGGACGCATGTGGTGCGCACCATGATAACCGTTGTTGCAAACCAAAAAATTAAACCAAGCTCCCACAAAATTTCGGCTGTGGTTGTACGGATGGTTTTCGTCGCAGCCGTCGTGCTGCCAAAAGTTGGTGCCGAAAATTCCCCAAACGGCATACAGGTTCGGCAAAACAAGGAGCCAAAGGGCCAGCTTCCAATTCCAGGCTAAAAAAACGAGTTTCCAAACCCAAGACAACCAAATTTCTAAGCGGTATTGCTTAAACCAACTTGGCTTCTTGGGGCCAATTTCACGGGCAAACCGGCCTTCGGTTCGCAATATGCCCGGAATCATTATAAAGAAAAACAAGAGCTGATTTAAAAAATTCCAACGAAACCGCATTTTATGGGTACGGGTATTGTCTTTGGCTGTTTGCAAATGCTTGTGGTGGCTAAGGTTGTGCCCAGGAACGTAGCCGGACGCTGGGGCCCCAAAGGCCAAGGTCAAGGCTACCCGATGCCACTTGTTCCAATGCTTTTCTACAAAAATGGGACAATGGATGCTGTTGTGAATCGTAATAGCCACCATAAAGTTCAACGCGCCCAATAAAACCACAGCCAAAACAAACAACCAAGCATGGTTCTGTGGCCAAAATTCAAACCCCAAAACCGAAAACTGGGGCAAAAAATACAGCCAACTACCTAAAAACAAGGCATAATAAAGGGCTAAGAAAGCCAAAGACCTTCGGTCGGCAGAGTATCGTAGCTTCATGTCGAAAAATCTTTGTTCAAAAGTAAATAGGTCTTGTAATTTAGGTACATGTACCCCTCTTTTTTTAGAATTTCCAACAAACAATTTTCAGACTCCCGCTTGAAAATGTACTTTTAACCCCACAGATTCAATTTTATTTTTCATGAGGTTCGTATTTCATAGTATTCTTTGGTCCGGGTTGCTTTCTGCTTCGGCTCTTTTTTCTCAATCCGTTGGCATTCAAACCGCCAATCCAGACCCTTCGGCGGCGCTTGAGGTTGCAAGTCCCTCTCAAGGTTTCCTTCCTCCCCGCCTCAGCACGGCCCAACGCAATGGAATTGTACTACCCGCCGAAGGTTTGGTCTTGTACAACACCGACACCCATTGCCTTGAAATCAACGAGGGCACGCCCCAATTGCCTACCTGGATTTGCTTGTCAGACACCGGAACGGGTGTCAGCCCTGGCGGTGGCGGCGGTGGTGGTGGTGGCGGTCATTTTGTAGGCGAATTGTGGGGCGGGGGAATTGTATTTTATGTCAATACCGCCGGCGACCACGGCCTGGTCGCTGCGCTTCAAGACCAATCTGCCGGCATCAATTACGGCTTGGCCGACGACGCCTATTCCAACCCCAACAACCACAACAATGCCGGCAAAGAATTTACCGATTGGCGCATGCCCAGCCGATACGAACTCAATTTGATGTATCAGAATCTGCATTTGGCGGGTTTGGGAAACTTTGCCGCTTCAACCTACTGGAGCAGCAGTTGCCAAGACAACAGCCTGCCCATACCGGGCTGGACCCTTAATTTTTCAAACGCTTCCCAAACCACCATTTCCCGCAGCAACAACAGCGTTCGGGTACGGGCTGTGCGCGATTTCTAAGAATCCTCTGGCATTTCCTATTTTTGCAGATATTTCTGCCAAATGAAACTATCGGTCGCCTGGATCAATGAACTGCTAAACAAAGAACTTTCTGCCGACGAGGTAGCCGACCGACTCACCTCGACCGGCCTTGAAGTGGAAGAACGCGAAAAGGTCGAGGCCATTCCCGGCGGCCTGGTGGGCGTCTGTGTGGGATTGGTTTTAGAACGGAAGCCCCACCCCAATGCCGATCGCCTTTCGGTTTGTATGGTGGATACCGGAGAGGAAGCTCCCCGGCAAATTGTGTGCGGAGCATCGAATGTGGCCGCTGGTCAAAAAGTGCTGGTGGCCCTGCCGGGAGCCACGCTCCAGCCCAAAGACGGAAGCCCGCTTACCATTAAGGCTTCGAAAATTCGTGGAGAAGATTCCGCCGGCATGATTTGCGCCGAAGACGAACTTGGATTGGGTTCCAGCCACGAAGGCATTTTGGTGCTTGACGAACATGCCCCCATAGGTCAATCGGCCGCAGAATTCTTGCACTTAAAAAGCGATGAAATCCTCACCATCAACATAACCCCCAATCGGGTTGATGGGGCTAGCCATTTGGGGGCCTGCCGCGATTTGGTGGCCAAGGCCGTTTCTGAAGGCGAATCTTGGGCCATGCCCGAATTTCCGCGCGCCTTTTTACCCCTGAGCGGGCCGGGGCGGGGAATTGCACCTATCATCGAGGACGAATCCGGCTGCGGAAGGTACTCTGGCATCACCCTTCGCGGCGTTCAGGTGCGCGAATCGCCAAGCCAATTGGCCGACCGATTGAAATCCTTGGGCATTAAACCCCAAAACAACGTGGTAGATGTAAGCAATTATGTTATGTACATGCTCGGCTTGCCCCTGCACACCTTTGATGCCGACAAGCTAAAAGGAAACAGCATACAGATTCGTTCGGCCTTTCCCAAAGAAACCCTAACCACCCTAGACGAGGTAGAACGCGAGCTGAACAGCCAAGACCTGGTTATTGCCGATGCAGAAAAAGCCGTATGCCTGGCGGGTGTATTTGGTGGCAAACACAGTGGAATAACGGGCAACAGCAGCCGGATTTTTATTGAAGCCGCCTGGTTTGACCCAGTTCGCGTTCGGCAAACCGCCAAACGGCACGGCCTGCATACCGATGCCTCCTTCCGCTTTGAACGGGGCTGCGACCCCAGCATTACCCTAACCGCACTAAGGGTGGCGGCCAGGCTTATTTTGGAACTTGGCGGAGGCGAAATCGAAGGCGACGAAGTAGATATCCTAAGCAAAGGGCTTCCTGCTCCACGCTTTGTGGATGTGGACCAACGCTACCTGAATCGGGTTGCCGGAGTAGAAATACCTCCCAATGAGGCCGCCGAAATTCTATCTGCACTTGGATTTGAAGGCGCTATGGAAAGGCACAGCATCTGGAGGCTTAAAGTTCCCGGCTACCGGCCCGATGTATCAAGACCCGCCGATGTGGCAGAGGAAGTCTTACGGATTTATGGACTGGACCGCATTCCCGTAACCGGGAAAATGGCTTTGAGCATCAACACTGAACATTCGGGGAACGAAGACCTGTCCCGCGTTCGCATCTCGGAACGCCTGCGGCAAAATGGCTGGAACGAATCCATTTCTCTGTCCATGCACTCCCAAGAGCTGGCGTTGAAAACCTACCCCTCTTTGGCCGAACAAACCGCTAGCCTTGAAAATCCATTAAGCAAAGAATTGGACACCTTAAGGCCGGGCCTGTTGGGTTCTATGCTTCAAAATGCCGCCCGAAACGTACAGCAGCGCAACCTGGATTGGAGGGTTTTTGAATTTGGGCGGGCCTACCTGACAGACGGCCAGAGCTTCCGTGAAGAAGAACGCTTAGGGCTTATGATGTCGGGAAAGGCTTTGGCCGAGCATTGGAACAGCACCCAAAAAGAACAAGGCATTTACGAATTAAAAGCCTGGGGCGAAGACCTTATGCGTCAACTAGGATTGTCGCCGCGATGGAGTTCAGAACATCCCCTACCTTGGCCGGGCTATGGCTGGATTGCCTACATGAAAGAGCCCCAAGCGCCCTTGCTTTCAATGGGCTTAGTTGACCCTGCTTTGCTAAAAACCATGGACATCAAAACCCCCATTTGGTTTTTAGAACTCAACCGTACGGCCTGCGCGGCCTTCAAGTCGGCAAGCAAAAAGCCCTTTGCCGCCTTGCCCAGGTTCCCTTCCATTCAACGGGATTTGGCCTTGCTGGCTCCCGAAAGCCTAGCCTATGCTAAAATGGAAACCTTGATTCGAAAGCAAGGAGGCGCCTTGCTTCGAGATTGCCAGCTCTTTGATGTGTACCAAGGCAAGGGCATTTCCGAAGGATTCCGGTCTTTGGCGGTGGCTCTAACCTTTGCCGACCCCGAAAAGACCCTGCGCGACACCGATGCAGATGCGGCCATTGGCCGAATTTTAGATGGTCTTTCCACGCTGAACTGCCGCCTGCGCGATGCCCAATAAACCAAATTTAGAAAAAGAAGGGACTGCTCCCAGTATAGGAACCGACCTGGGCTTAGCTGCCCGGTATTTGCGGCAAGGATTGCCGGTGGGAATGCCTACCGAAACCGTGTATGGAATGGCCGCCAATGCTTTGGACGCAGAAGCGGTGGCCCGGGTTTTCAAAGCCAAAAAACGGCCCGATTTTGACCCCTTGATTGTTCATGTAGGGCAAAAATCACCCTTGCAGGACTGGGTTCGCGAAATTCCATCGGAAGCACAGGCCCTGATGTCCGCCTTTTGGCCAGGGCCACTAACCCTATTGCTGCCCAAAACCGAACGCATTCCCGGGTTGGTTACATCGGGCTTAGACCGAGTGGGGCTGCGCATGCCCCGGCACCCCTTGGCCTTGGCGCTGTTGGATATGCTTGACTTTCCCTTGGCGGCCCCTTCGGCCAATCTATTTGGCTACATTAGTCCCACAAAAGCCCTGCACGTACGCGAGGCCTTTGGGCCAGAGTTACCCTACGTGTTGGATGGGGGCGATTGCGAGATTGGCTTGGAATCGACCATTGTTGGATTTGAAAATGGAAAAGCCTGTGTGTACCGGCGTGGGGGCATTGAAAGCTGTGCACTGGCAAGAGTTTTGGGCTACCTGCCCGAGGAGCGCATCCGTTCCGAAGAACACCCCGCTGCCCCGGGCATGCTGTCAAGGCATTACGCACCCCGGACGCCCTTATCCATTTTAAAAGCGGACCAACCCTGGCCAGAACCGGACTCAAATGTAGCCGTAATTTTGCCCCTGGCCGAAGTCCATCCGGCCCATGTAAAGGTTTGGGTATTGTCGGAAAACAAAGACCCCTACGAAGCCGCCCGAAAATGGTATGCCTGTTTGCGGGAAGCCGACCAAGCAGGATTCTCCCAAATTTTTGTCCGCATGCTGCCCGAACACCTGCCCTTTGCCGACGCCCTCAACGACAAATTTATGCGTGCGGCTGACTCGGCAGACCATTGGGCCTAAATGGAATTCCTAGATAATTGGATGAATTCCCGATGGGCCAATCGACACCCCTCGCTTCATATCTTCCGCTTTTGCAAAGCATATTTTTTTGCCTTCCCATGGAGCGGGTGTGTTGTCTGCCCGAAAGGCTGAACTTTTAAAATTCATAAAATGCAAATAGATAAAGTTGCGGCCTATATCTCTATCGTTGGTAATAAGACCATCTCGGTACACCCATTCGCTTGGTTGACCTGAGTTAAGGCTGCCATCCGTCCAAGGCTTTGGAATAAATGGGGTGGTATATTGTTCCTTAAGGTATAAATTTGCGGCCCTCCCGGCTTTGATGTGTTTCCAAATCGGGATTTTCGATGAGGTAAAACGTCGATTGTCCATTTGGTACAACTTCAGCAAAGGCCCCTCATCAATTCCCAAATTTTCGGAGCAGTCCAATTTTTCTTGAAAATCACAAATATTTTTTAGCATTAAACCTCTATTGGATCTAATATTTCTAAAAAGACAAAAATGACCGCTTAGCACATCGGCATGAGTAGAAAGGACATCGTACTTATTCAAAATTTCATTCGAATAAAACGAACGCACATCTCCAAATAGAAGGTCAACATCTCCATGCCCATAAAAATCATAGCCTTTGATGTGCTCCTCGTGAATCACTCCAAAAAAGGGGCGTAAATCGCAAATTTTATAGCTGGATTTTAGTTCAATCGGTATCCCTATCTTAAGGCTGGCAAGTTGGGCATATTCGTCCAGCCTCATGGGAATATTATCCACATTGGGGGCCCTGAATGACTTTAAATCGATGTCGGTAAAGAACAAAAAATGAATGCTTGGATTTCGAAGCAAGGTATAATGAAACAAATCAAACCATTCGGGTAGGGTACCGAAATAAGGAAACAAAACCAAAATAGAAGGTGTTCTTTGCATAATAAATCTCAATTCAGCCTCGGCCACTGTACCTAGCCAAGCCTAAGTTAACAAAACCAACCCTTTTTTGAATCCCTATCTAACACCCTCTACTCAATCCTATCTCTTTCAACACGCTCAATTTCATCCATTAAATATCCCTTCCCAATAAAATGCTGCCTAATTTTATACTGATTGAGGTCGTCTTTTTCTGCGCCCGTTTTTTTTTGCATCATCCTTTTTAATTTCAATAAATATTCCTCCTCTGGAATAAGGGAAAGCGCTTGTTCTATTAGTTTTGGAGGGACGTCATGAAACCTTAGGCTGTGCGATATTTTCCGTTTCCCCCAATGGTGTAAATTCCAATGGTCAAAGGCATAGGCCTTAGCGAAACGCTCCTGATTCCACCAACCTTCTTGCTTAAGTTCTTCCAGCCATTCGGTTGGGGCTTGCAGTTCTCTGATTTTATCCAGAACCTCGCGTTGAGAACGTTCTCTGCGGGCACAAAATCGAATTATTTGAGCTCTAGCCTCAGAACTTGGCATACTTATCGCTTGGTTTTTCCTCCCTGAACCACCGGCCCCAGCTTGTTTTTTTCCGGGGCAATTTTCATGTATGACAGCACCATAATCATGGAGGTGAAAAATGGGAGTAGAGGTATTTTATACCGAACCATGGCCCCGAAATTTCCAGCCGTTAGACCAATGGAAAAAGCCAAAAACAGCGAAAACGAAAGGCAAAAAACAAACAGGGGATATTGAAAAATGCGAACAAAAAAGCCCACTACTTTACTTCGAAACAGAAGAACAATTGTCCAAAGAAGTAAGTAGCTGTTCTCCAATCCCGAAAAAAACATGGTGAGCGAACCGCTCTCCCAAATATAGGGTCGATACAAACATGCATTGATGGCAATGGGAATTTTAGGGATAATGCCTTGAATGGTAGGCTCAAAAGCTCCAATATCAAATTTGTTGTCTCCGTATTGATCCCGCACCAAATCCTGTTGGGTCAGGGAGGCCTTTTCCAACACCGTATCGGCCGAGTACTCTCCAAAGCGGTCACCGCCCTGAAGGTAAAAAGCTGTTGACCCCAACAACGATCCAAACACTAGCGTAGGCAAAACAACAACGCGTATTAAAACGCTTTTGATTTGCTTTACGGTATCGAAGTTGAGCCAAACCAACAGACCAGGAGTCATGGCAATCAGAATGTAGGGCTTGGCTTTGAAAATAAGCCAGCCACCTATAAATACCTGAATAAAAAAGGTAATGGGGTCGATTTTGTGGGTAACGAAACGACGAAACAGGGCATCCAGAAAAAACCCAATGCCTATCATGGTAATCGTGTCTTTCATAATCCCAGAACCCCAAAATGCCACGGAAGGCATAAGCAGAATGGATATGTTCAATTCCTTGTGCCGCTCCGGGAAATAATGCAAAAAAATCTGGTAAATCTTCCAAATGGATAAAAAAGAAAAAAAGGCAAAAATGGCCGTGGTTCCAGCTATAGAACCCCGGGTTAAAATCATGGGAAAGGTAGCGGCACGGACAATGAACAGGTTTTCCGGCCGCTTCCAAATGGATGGGTGAATGTTGCCATGCACCACCCCTTCTCCATGCAGGTATTCCCAAAATTTATAGTTGTTGCTCTCGCTGACCTTCATGGTCATCAGGTCCCAAAACTTATCAAAATTGGCCGTAAATAAATTGTTGTAGGCATTGGCGGCCTCCCAATAATTGATGGTGTCTCCGCCCCCGTAGTAAAAAATATAAATGCCTAAAAACACCAAGCTCATCAACATTCGGAACACCAAGGCCCGGGTAAAGTACCGGTAGTGGGGTTTTTCTTTTATGTTGAGGTTGCTGACCTTGTTGGCATACCAGTAAAACACCAAAAAAAGGAAAACAAACCAGACTAGGTCGGTAGCCGAGATGATTTTACCCCACATCAGATGTTGTTTAAGGTCTTAATGCTTTGGTTTCTAGAAAGGTTTTCTAGGGCTCGGGCCAGCAAAGGGGCGCAGGAAAGCACCCGGAATTTGGACCCTTGGGGGCGGTTGGGTAAGCTGTTGGTAAATACCAGTTCTTGCAGATCCGAGGCTTGTATTCGCTCCGCGGCCTCGCCCGACAAAACACCGTGGCTGCAATAGGCCCGAACGGAAAGGGCGCCCTGGTCTAAGAGCAATCGGGCGGCAGCAACCAAGGTGCCCCCGGTATCGGTCATGTCGTCAATCAACACCACATGTTTTCCTTTGGGATCGCCTATGATTTCCATGCTGTCCACTTCGTTGGGCCTTAGGCGTTCTTTGTGAATAACTGCCATATCGCAGTTCAGGGCTTGCTTGTAAGCGCGGATTCGTTTTATTCCTCCAAAGTCGGGGCTGCACACCATCAAAGGCTCATCTCCATATTGCTCGCGTATGTCTTTCACGAACTCGGCGCTCATCTGCAAATGGTCAATGGGGATTTTGAAAAACCCCTCGATGCTCATGGAATGCAGGTCAAGGGTAAGCACCCGATTTACTCCCGAAAGTTCTATGGTTTCTGCCATTAAGCGCGAGGTAACGGCGGTGCGCTCCCCGTCCCGGCGCTCTTGCCGGCTGTGGGGCAAATAGGGTAAAACAGCTACCACCTCTCGGGCCGAAGACCGTCGTGCTGCATCGGCCGCTACCAAAAGCTCAAACAGGTTGTGGTAAGGCAGGTTGATTTGAGCCAGCAACACCACCGTTTCGCCTCGAATGGTTTCATCAAACCGGGCATACACTTCCCCATCGCTGAAGCGTGTGGTGAAGAGGGCCCCCAAGGAAATGCCCAATCGGCCAGCGACTTCGCTTGCCAATTCCTGGCTTCCAGATAAGGCAAAAAGTTTGAATGGCATTCCCGGCATGCCATAAAGGTACAAATCTGCCGAACATATTAGGCGGAGTTTGCGCTGTTCTGAGGCAATAGGGCATCCAAGTGCTTTAAGGCGCCAGCTATGTCGTTCACATTCTTAAAGTGAAGCATCAGGCGGGTTTTTTGCTGTTTCATTTCAACATCTCGGCGTGTGGCCAACCGCTGTAAAATGGAAGTAAACAATCCGGAATTGTAATACGCGGCCCTCTCCTGCCCCGGAAACCCCGCCTGAAGCTGCCCATTTTTAAGAACAATCCTCTCTATACCAAGGCTTTGCGCTTTCAGTCTTAGTTTTAAGGCCAGCAAAAGGTTGGTGGCGGGAGCCGGCAAAGGGCCAAATCGGTCCCGAAGTCGGGATTCAAAAGCGGGAATTTCATGGTCTTGTTGCAGGCTGTCCAGTTCTTTGTACAAAGCGAGGCGCTCGGCCATGCTGTCCACATAGGTTTCAGGCAACAGCAAGGGCAAATCGGTATCGATTTGGCAATCCACTGCCCAGCGGTGATCTTGCGCGTTCATTTCTTCTTTAAATTCCTCGGCGAACGCTTCTTCTTTCAGCTCTTGAATGGCCTCGGCCAGAACCCGCTGATAGGTTTCATAGCCCATTTCATTCACAAAGCCACTTTGGTCGGCACCCAACAAATCGCCAGCTCCACGGATGTCTAAATCTTTCATGGCAATGTGGAATCCGCTGCCCAAATCGGAAAATTCTATGAGTGCCTGAAGCCTGCGTTTGCTTTCGTCGGCCAGGCCATGAAAAGGGGGTGTAATCAGATAGCAGAAGGCTTTTCGGTTTCCTCGGCCAACCCGGCCCCGCATTTGATGCAGGTCGCTTAATCCATAATTTTGAGCTTCGCGAATCAAGATGGTGTTGGCATTGGGCACATCCAAGCCGTTTTCGATGATGGAGGTAGAAACCAGCACATCGAAATCGCCCCGAATAAATTCCAGCATGATTTCTTCTACGGCCTTACCGTCCATTTGTCCATGGGCATAGCGTATGCGGGCCTCGGGCACCAATCGCTGCAAAACGCCGGCCATTTCAGGCAGGTTTTGTATTCGGTTGTGCAAAAAGAAGACCTGTCCTCCCCGCTCCAGTTCCATTTGTATGGCGTCGCGAATAAATTCTTCGTTGAATCCTTTGAGTTCGGTTAATATGGGGTATCGGTTTCCGGGCGGGGTTCGGATTACGCTTAAATCGCGGGCGCCCAGCAGCGAAAACTGCAAGGTTCGGGGTATTGGGGTGGCCGTTAAGGTAAGGGTGTCCACGTTCACCCTAAGGGTTTTGAGTTTGTCTTTGGCGTTCACTCCAAATTTTTGTTCCTCGTCAATGATCAAAAGGCCTAAGTCTTTGAATTGCACTTCTTTTCCCAACAGTTTGTGGGTTCCAATCAGCACATCGACCTTTCCCTGGGCTAGGTCGGCCAGAATTTGCTTTTGTTCTGCGGCGCTGCGAAAGCGGTTGATGTATTCGACATTGCAGGGTAAGCCGGCAAAGCGTTTTTGGAAGGTTTTATGGTGCTGCAAGGCCAGAATGGTGGTGGGCACCAGTATGGCCACCTGCTTGTTGTCGCAAACGGCTTTGAATGCGGCTCGAACGGCCACTTCGGTTTTGCCAAAGCCTACATCGCCGCAAACCAACCGGTCCATGGGGCGGGTTCGTTCCATATCGGCCTTTACTTCGCGGATGGCCTTGGCTTGGTCTTCGGTTTCTTCAAAGGGAAAGCTGCCTTCCAGTTCGTGCATCATATAGTTGTCGGCAGCAAAGGCATGTCCCCGTTCCTTTTGCCTCTGGGCATAGAGTTTCAACAGGTCATAGGCCAGAGCTTTGACCCTGGCTTTGGCTTTTGATTTTAGGTTTGACCAAGTGTTGCTTCCTAATTTGCTCAGGGCTGGGGCCTTACCGTCGCGGCCAGAATGCCTACTGATTCGGTGCAGTTGCTGCAGGGAAACGAAAACGGCATCGCCGTCTTTAAACAGCAGTTTAATGACCTCTTGCCGTCGGCCTCCGTTTTCTTGAAGTTCCAAGCCGGCGAAGCGGCACACCCCATGGTCAATATGGGTAACAAAATCACCGGGCTGCAGTTCCGACAGCTCTCGGATGGAAACGGCTTGTTGCTTGCTGTACCTCGATTTAATCCGAAACCGTCGGTAGCGCTCAAACAATTCATGGTCGGTATAGCAGGCCCAGCCGTGTTGTGGCAATCGAAACCCATTGCTTAGACCTTTTTTTACCCATGTAAAAGGCAGGCGGTCTGGACCTATTTCAAATTGGTCTTGAAAAATGGCAATCAGGCGGTCGCGCTGGGGTTCTTGTTCGTAAAACAAGAGGGTTTGGGTCTTATCTTGGGCCAATTCATCGAGATGAGCTCGAAACAGGTCGTATTTTTTATTGAACTGGGTTTGGGCTTTGGCCTGAAGGTCAACTCTTCGGTCTTGCGCATCGCCCGGGGCCTGGAACTGCAAGTAGGCTTGGGCATGGATTTTGGCCAAGAAACCGTTGCCCGACCAAACCAGTTCGTTGGGCTGAGCGCGGCGAACGGGGCTGTTTATGGCTTGAAATGCCTTTTCGGCCTCCTCGAATTTTTTATCCATGCGCTGTGCGGCATCTCGGGCGTCGTACACCCAAGCATCGACCGCCGTTCCCATAAAATCCATCAGGGTTAAGCGTTCTTCGGTGCCCACTTTCTGTTCAATGGAAGGAAGCAGCACCACCTGGCTTACGGAACCTTGGCTTAATTGGGTTTCGGGTTCAAAGAAGCGAATGTTTGAAATGAAATCTCCTTCGAATTCCAGCCGAAAGGGTTGGTTGTGGGCAAACGAAAACACGTCCATAAGTCCCCCACGCAGGGCGAATTGTCCGGGTTCGTAAACAATGTCGTCGCGTTCAAAGTCGTAGGAGACCAGCAGGTCAAACAGAAAATCCATATCAAGGCGGTCGCCCTTGGCAATGGCATGGCTGCGCGATTCAAGCTGCTTTCGGCTAACCACCTTTTCGCTGAGGGCTTCGGGGTAGGTAACCAAGCACAGGGGGGCTTTTTCTTGAAGCCGGTTTAGTGCTTCGGCCCGCAGCAGAACATTGGCGTTGTCCACATCGGGTTGGTCGTAGGCTTTGCGGTAGGATTCGGGAAAAAAAAGACTGGATTTTGAAGAAAGCAGGGTTTCCAGGTCGTTGTTTAAATAGGCGGCAGCTTCTTTGTCTCGGGTTAAAATCAGTTGATTTCGACTGGAACTGCGAAAATGGGCGGCCACCAAAAAAGCCAAGGCGCTCCCGCCTACGCCTTCCATTCGAATTCTGCCGGGTTGGCTCAGATTCCAATCGGATTGTTGTTTAAGCCAAGAGCTCAGGCTATTCAGTACCTCATCGCAGGGATTGGTCTCTTTCATTCGGCAAAGGTATAGAGCCTTGGCAATAGTTATGTTAAAATTTCGGGCTGTTTTGCATAAGGGGATTTAGAGGAAAAATGTTCCAGGATTTGGGAAAAATTACACTGGCCTTGGTTCGCAAAATGGGTTGAAAGGGTGTTCATCGTGAGCGGCCGGCGGCGGGATTGAACCGGGTTGCCCGCAAGGCTGTGGGTGCTGGGGCCGCGTGGCGCGGAGGCGACTTTAGGAGCCCACGCAAGCCCGCTGGCCCCGCCACCTACAGCCGCGGACAACCGGTGAAAGCCCGATTACCGCCCACCAAAAAAAACCTTATTTGTTGAATACCTTTAAATACACTTGGTTGTAGCGTTCGATTCCGATCTGCAGAGCGAAAGCGAGCTTGGCGCCCTGCCGCAAATGTGCGCTGCCGCTGCCGCGGGTGCTTTGCCATTGCCGAATGGCGCTGCGGTAGGCTTCGGGGCTGAACTCGGGAATTAAAATGCCGCTGTTGTACCGTTCAATTAAAACGTCGGTGTCGCCAACCCCGGTGTTGCAAAATACCGGCACGTTCATGGCCATTAATTCGCCTTGTTTTGTAGGACTGCTGGCTTGCTTGGAATAGCTGAGCCGGATAAAAAATACCGATGCATCGACGGCGGCCATGGCCGACGGCAAGTCTTTGCGGGCAAAGGATTCCACATGTATGCGCTCCCGCGGAATTCCTCTTTCTTCGGCGCCGCTAAAAACCGGGCTGGCCGAGTCGCGGGTGGCCAGTACAAATCGAGCCTGGGGTTCAAGGACAAGGAATTCCCGAAAAAAATCGAGCATTTCGTTCAGCATGTACCAGGTTCCCAGCGAACCTACGTAGAGCAGCAAAGGGGCCGATTCGGGGAGGTTTCGGGCCTGCCGCCAGGCGGTCCGGGTGTTTTCGGGAAGAGCGCCGGGGTCAAACAAGTCCAAATCGGCGCAACAGGGAATAACCGTGCAGGGCTTTAAGCTAAGTCCATGCGAGGGAAGCAGGGCTTGCATAATGCTTAGGCCCTTTTCGGTTAGGCTAATGATGTGGTCGGCCCGAGACAAAAAGGCACGTTCTTGCTGTTTGAAATAGCGGTACACGGCTCCGAAAATCGGATGGGTTTTTTTCCAAAGTCCGGCATCGGCGCGTTCGTCGGGGAAAAAGCCCCGCATGTCGAACAAAAATAAAACACCCTTGGATTGCCAATGCAGACCTTCGCGGGCGGTGATGTAGCCCCGGCAGTGCAGCAAATGAAAAGGGCGGCGGCGGTACAAGGCACGCAGGTGGCGGCGCAGCCTCCATTGGTCGTACAGGGTAGAAAGTACTGGTGGCTTTTTGGTGTAGGGCAAGGGTTGCCAGTCGATTCCGGCGGCCAAACATTCCTGTTCAAGCCGGGAACGGTGTTGTTGAAAGAGCTCGGGCTTTTCGAAACTGATTAGGGTGTATTTCCATCCTAAGGCGGCCAGCCCTTTGATGTAGGGCAAAACCTGGGCCTCGCCCAAGGGGTCGCTTAGGCCGTCGTACGACAAAAAAACCAGGTGCTTATCGGGCATGGTGGTTCATCCATTGGTTGAAAATCAAGAGCAACCAAACGCGGTTGTAGGCAATGCGGTTGCCCCGGCGAAACTGCTTTAAGTGGCGTTTGGCCTCGGCCATGTTCAACAATCCGTGCCGGTAGGCTTCGGGGTCTTCCACCCATTGGTCAACCAGCTTCCGGCCTTCGCCTTGCAGCCAAGAAGCCAAAGGCACCGAGAAGCCCCATTTGGGCCTTTGAAAAAGTTCGGATGGCAAATGCCTGTACAGCAGTTGTTTAAGCAAGTATTTCTCTTGGCCGTTCTTCCATTTTAGTTCGTCGGGCAACCCTAAGGCGAATTCCACCACCCTGTAATCGAGCAAGGGAACTCGGGCTTCGAGGCTGTTGGCCATGGTTGCCCTATCGACTTTCACCAAGAGGTCGTCGGGCAGGTAGCCGATTAAGTCAAAAAAAGCCTGGCGGGCGGGCGCCGAGCGTAGGTCAAGGACGGGAGGACTACGCCAAGCTGAAAGCCGATCGCTGGGTCGGTTTCCGGTAAGGCGGCCCACCTCTTCGGCCCGGAACAGGTACTGCTCTTGGCTAAAAATCTGAGCCTGCCAAGAAATGCCAGCGGGAGGTGGGGCAACCATCCGGGCCACCCTTCGCTCGCGTGCAGTGCCAAAATTCAACACCAAGGCCATGCCGCGTTGAAAGCTAGGGTTTGACCAAGGCGAACGGCTGAGTCGGTCGGCCCAGCGGTAGGCGCCGTAGCCCCAAAACAATTCGTCGCCGCCGTCGCCCGTTAAAACCATGCTGACCTGTTCGCGGGCCAGGGCCGAAACGGCCAGGGTTGGTAAGGCGGAAGAATCGGCAAAGGGTTCGGCAAACCACTCGGGCAGTCGTGGCACCCATTTCAGGGCATAGTCGGCCTCCAGTTTAAAGGTGGTATGTTGGGTTTTCAGTTCTTTGGCCACCGCCTCGGCATAGACCGATTCGTTGCGGCTTTGTGCCGGCATGGCGATGGAAAAGGTTTTTAAGCCGGGGCCGTATTTTTTGGCCGCCAGGGCAGTAATCAAACTGGAATCAATGCCGCCGCTTAAAAAGGTTCCAAAGGGGACGTCGGCAACCAGCCGGGTTTCAACGGCCGACTCCAGCAAATCTTGTAGGCGGTTCAACGCTTCGGGTTCTGAAATGGGCGCACTGCGATGCATGGGCGCCGACCACCAGGCCCGGGGTTCGCCCGGTCTGCCCTGCTGAACCTTCAGCACATGGCCGGGAGGCAAGGAAAAAACCCCTTTGCGGATGCTGTTGGGCCCGGGGACAAAGCCCAGATGAAAAAAGGCCGACACCGATTCCGGGCAAAGTTCCGGAGGGGAGTCAGAAAACACCGAAAGGTCGGAGCCAAACCGAAAATTCTGCCGAGCATCGGAACCGTAGTACAGGGGTTTGATTCCGAGCCGATCGCGCATGAGCCAAAGGCAGTTTTCAATGTGGTCGTAAATGCCAACCGCAAACATTCCATTCAATTGGGGCAGCATATCGGTGCCGTACAGGGCAAACATTTCGAGCAAGACCTCGGTGTCGGAGCGGCTTTTAAAGGGAGTGTGGCCGCGTTCTTCCAAGCGGTGTTTTAATTCGGCATAGTTGTAAACTTCGCCGTTGTACACCATGGTGTACCGGCCACAGTGGCTATGAACGGGCTGGTTTCCAGCCGAACTTAGGTCAAGAATGCTAAGCCGGCGATGGCCCAAGGCTAGTTTTTTTTCGGGTAGCCTAAAAATCCCCTGGTGGTCGGGGCCGCGGTGGTGAAGCCCCGCCGTTATGGCTTCGATGCGTTCCCCGGCATCGGGGCCCCATATTCCGGCAATTCCACACATGTTGATTGATTCTGGCTACAAGGTACGGAGTTTAGGCGGGTTGCAGCTGAGCATAGTGATTTAGCAACGCATCAACGTAGGCGGGCATGCCGAAATCGGCTGCAAATTCCAGGGCCTTTTTCCGGGCATTGTGCTGGGTGGTGGCTTGGCTCATCCAGGTTTGGATGGATATGGCCACTTCGCTGGGACAGGCTTGCCGGGGCAGCAGTCGTCCATTTATGCCATCCTGAATTAGCTCTCGGTTGCCTCCGGCATCAAGGGCAACGACCGAAAGTCCGGAGGCCATGGCCTCGACCAATACCAATCCAAAAGGCTCTTCCCAGGCGGTGTGCAGGTACAGGTCGGCAAGGCGGTAATGGGCTTCGATGTTTTGAACGTTTCCCAAAAAGGAACAGCGGTTCAGTACTCCTTTGGCTTCGGCCTGCTGCTGAACTTGGCTTTTCAGGGGGCCGTCGCCGGCGAGGCTGAGCTGAGTGTCGATGCCCAACTTGAGCAACTCCTGCAGAACATCTAGGGCAAAGCCCTGGTTCTTTTTTGGAACAAAGCTGCCTACGTTGATTAGGCGCAGGGTTTGCCCGGGTTGCCAGTCGGGGCGCTCGGGAAAAGCAAACCGATTTAGGGGGATTGCATTTTTGAGCAAGGCAATGCGGGGGTGCATATCGGCGGGGAGAACCTGTTGTAGGTAGTTCCGGGTGTCTTCAGAGATGGCAAGGAAGTGGTTGCGGGTTTGGCGGAAGGACCGAAATAAAGTAGTTCGGCTGGCCCGTTGAATCCAATATGGCTTATGTGGGAAGGATGAAGAAGGGGCCAATTGACGCATGTTGTCGTGAACGGTTGAAATGTGGGCCCAGGGTCCGGGTTTAAAGCAGGCACGAATAAGTTCAGATTCATACAAATGGCAGTGAAGTATCTGTGGAGAATAGGCCCGAATTCCGGCTTCCAGTTCCTCAACCTGACCTTGCAGCCCAGAAAAAAGGCGAAGTTGAACTTGGGCGGGCAAAAATTGGGTGCCCAAAAGTTCGGGCGGACCGTAATCGGCTACCGGTTGAAAATAAAAAAGTTTGGATTGTACCTTGGTTTTATTGTTTAAGGCATGATGAATGTTCAGGGTTAGTTGCTCTGCTCCGCCGTGACTTAGTTGGGGAATAATATGGGCTACCCGAAGCGTCATTTGGGTTGGTTTAAGGAAGCTTGGTAGAGCGAAAGTATAGACGACAAGGTCTTTGAAAAATCAAAGGAGGAAGCAAGGATTTCAGCTCGTTCAGAGGCCTCCTTGAATTGGGCTGGCTGGGCATACCATTCAAAAATGGCTTTAGCAATTTCAACGGCCGAGCTGGTGTTGGGGAGCATTCGGGTAGGTACGGCATCCAACAAAACCTCGCGATTTCCTCCTGCATCCAAGGCAATTACGGGCAATCCTGCCGCTAAGGCCTCGATTAAGACCAAGCCAAACGACTCATAAGAGGAGGCATGAACATACAAATGGTGTTGGGCATACTCGGGCTGGAGCTCGTGCAATACTCCCTTGAATTTAACTTGTTTTGAAATTCCAAGGTTTTCCGCCAATGAAATACAGTTCTGCATTTCTTGACCTTGGCCCAAAAAGGTGACTTCCAGGAAGCAACCTTGCAATAAAAGGGTATGTAAGGCAGAAATCAGCTTTGCCTGTCCTTTAAAGGAGCGAAAGCTACCTACATTGATTATTTTTAGGGGGGTTTCGGCCGTAAATTGGGCGGGGAAATCCCTTTTGGGAACCTTGAATTTTGAAGTTAAAACGCCGTTGTAAACCAAGTCCACGCTTTTAGCAAGTTCGGCAGGCAAAACACGCTTTAAGTACGTTTGAGTGTCTTTAGAAACGGCTAAAAAGCGGTTTTGGCTTTTTCGGTAATAGGAATGGGCAAGGTGTTTTTCCCAAAAGGCCGCTGGAATGTTATGTATTCTCTTCTGCCAAATAGAATTCAATTGATGCATGTTGTCGTGCACCGACGAAAAATACCGAATGTTGGGGCGGGAATTTGCTCGAGCAACCAATTCGGCTTGAAACAAGTGTGAATGAATAATATCGGGCTGAAACTCCTGAACCAGGTTGTCCCACTCTTTCCATTTTAATTTGTTGATGCGTCCCAGCCCTAAATCCAACTCAAGATTGATTTTTCGGGTGTGCATTTTCATGGCATCTTCAAACTGAAAAATCGGCTCCCAATATACCAGCAAACTCTCTACCCCAGGCAGTTCGTTCAAACCATGAACCAGGTTGAGCGCAAATTGCTCAGCCCCCCCCATTTTCAACTCCGGAATCACATGCAATATCCGCATCTAAGTATAAATAAGCGTACCTTTATGCGGTGATGTGTACCGCTAGGATACAAAGGTCTTATTTTTCTGCCACATGTGCTCTTTTTCTGTTGGGCTTTCTGCTTGTTCCCGCCCTAAACGCCCAAAGCCGCCGCAGCTATCAGGCCTCTTTTTTTTCGGATTTAATCCGCAGCGACTTGAGTTTAATCAAGGTAAAAAAGACCAAGATTGACCCCACTTTAGGTCAAGGGGTGTTGGTGTTGGAGCACATTGCCGGCCCCCAAATACGCTCCAAAAAAACCGGAATTGTTTCTTATTTTCTTGCCCCTCCCTGCGATGCCAGCAGGGGAGATTTAGCCCCCTTTCGCCTGATCAACGATACGGCATACCTGCTGGTGAAAGGCTTGGGGAAGGGCCGACTGGCCTTGCCTGCTCCCGAAAACGGACTAATGTACGCCTCGGCCGGCTGGGTGGCCTGGGGTTTCCTGCACTCGGCCCTTCCGATTTATGTCTCGGAACGGATTTTCCGGGCTACCTTTTTGCCCGGTTGGACCTGTCTACTAAAACACAAACCCGGCAGCGATGGCTGGAAAAGCACCCAAGAAACCCTTTCAAAAAGATTGATGCCCTTCCTGCTGGAACCCCCGGCGCCTATGGGCGGAGAATTAGACACCCTGCATTACCAACAAAGCTATGCTTTGGAATGGGTGGCCTTGCTGGAAATTCCCATAACCAAAGAAACCCTGTATCCGTTCTGGGAAAGCCAGCACGACAAACACAGGCTGCCGGCCATTCGTGCAGCGGCCGGGCTTCCGAAGGCCCAGGCCGCCGAATTTTGGTTGAACGGACTTAAGGACCCAAACTGGAAAGACTACGAACGCCTACTGGCCCTGCAATCCCTGATTCAGCATAAAGCCGAATTGCCTTCGCCCGAATCCCTTCAGCGCCTACGCAATACCCTCTCGTCCCAAAACACCCGACTGCCCTTGACCCTTGACGACCCCCGCTTTTGTTCCTCTTACCCCTCCCTGCAATCGCTGGTAGAAAAATGGGTGCAATTGCACCAACATTAAGGAATTTCGCTCAGTTTTATGCACATTTGCCCCAATAAACCAATCTACCATCTATATATACCTATTGAATTATGACTAAAATACGCGTTGCCAATCCCGTAGTTGAGCTTGACGGAGATGAAATGACCCGCATCATCTGGAAGTTCATCAAAGAAAAATTGATTCTTCCGTACTTGGATTTGGACATAAAGTACTACGACTTAGGAATTGAATACCGCGATGAAACCAACGACCAGGTAACCATCGATGCCGCCCATGCCATTCGCACCTACGGGGTTGGCATTAAATGTGCTACCATTACGCCCGACGAACAGAGGGTGGAAGAGTTTGGGTTGAAAAAAATGTGGAAATCGCCCAACGGCACCATTCGGAACATTTTGGACGGAACTGTGTTTCGGGAGCCCATTGTAACGGCGAATATACCTAGGCTGGTTCCCAACTGGACTGCCCCTATTTGCATTGGCCGACATGCCTTTGGCGATCAGTACCGGGCCACCGATTTTGTGGTTTCTGGCCCCGGCAAACTGACCTTGACCTTTAGCCCCGAAGACGGCAGCGCCCCTCAAGAATTTGAAGTGTACCAATTCAAAGGCGCCGGAGTCGCCCTGGGCATGTACAACACCGAGGAGTCCATTGTTGGCTTTGCCCATGCTTGTTTTAATCAGGCTTTGATGAAAAAATGGCCCCTGTTCCTCTCAACCAAAAACACCATTTTAAAGCAATACGACGGCCGCTTTAAAGACATCTTCGAAGCAATTTACCAAGCCGATTACAAAACGAGATTTGAGGCCGCTGGTATCTACTACGAACACCGCCTGATTGACGACATGGTGGCCAGCGCCCTAAAAATGAACGGCAACTTTGTGTGGGCCTGCAAAAACTACGATGGCGATGTGCAGTCGGACACGGTAGCTCAGGGCTTTGGATCCTTGGGATTAATGACATCGACCTTGGTAACCCCCGGCGGCAAAGTGATGGAGGCCGAAGCCGCCCACGGCACCGTAACCCGGCACTACCGTCAGCACCAACAAGGCAAGCCTACCTCGACCAATCCGGTGGCTTCGATTTTTGCATGGACAAGAGGCTTGGAGTTTCGTGGAAAATTAGATGGGAACAATGAACTGATTCACTTTTGCCAAACCTTAGAACAGGTTTGCGTGGACGTCATTGAATCGGGAAAAATGACCAAAGATTTGGCCATTTGCATCCATGGAAACAAGGTCAACCACGGAGAGCACTATTTGTACACCGAGGAATTCTTGAACGCGATTGATATGGAATTGTCGGCCCGCTTATCGGCGTAAGCTGTTCATGGTCGACTAAAATTCAGCCCGCGACCGATTTCAAAATCTCGGATTGAAATGCATCGTTTCGGCGAGAGGCTGCGCAAAGAAGCTAAGCCGCGGGTAGCTTAGCTACGAATGCGCGAATGTTTTGTCTTTGAGGCTACATTGGTGCAAAGATGCTAAGCCGCAGGGAGCTTAACGATGCACGAATGTTTTGTCGTTGAGGCGACCAATATAGCCACAACCATTCGTGCATTCGTGGCTAAAAACCTATACGTAAAAAGCATAGCCCCATATATCCCTGCATGAGTGGCTAAAGCCACAGCCACAACCATTCGGGCATTCGTGGCTAATAATCTAGTCGCAAAACGCCCGACTCCAAATATTCTTTCTTGGGCGGCTAAAGCCACAGCCACGACCATTCGTGCATTCGTGGCTAATAACCTAGACGCAAAAAGCCCGACTCCATATATTCTATCTTGGGCGGCTAAAGCCACAGCCACGACCATTCGTGCATTCGTGGCTAATAACCTAGACGCAAAAAGCCCGACTCCATATATTCTATCTTGGGCGGCTAAAGCCACAGCCACGACCATTCGTGCATTCGTGGCTAAAAACCTAGACGCAAAAAGCCCGACTCCATATATTCTTTCTTGGGCGGCTAAAGCCACAGCCACGACCATTCGTGCATTCGTGGCTAAAAACCTAGACGCAAAAAGCCCCGCCCCATACATTCTTTGTTGGGCAGCTAAAAACATAGACGCCGATAGCTCCTGACTTCCCCGTTTTTTCATAAGCAATTCTGCAAGCCTTGATTTTACTGAAAATGGGGTTTGGCTTGGGTGCTAAAACACGGAAGCAATGATATACGACCATAAAACCGCCCTTTCTCTTTCAATTTAAAACAAACCTAGCTACCTTCGCCCCATGAAATGGGGCATCGTAACCTTCCCTGGGTCCAACTGCGACCAAGACATGGCAGATGCCGTCCGGCTGCTTGCCAATGCCCAACCCATACAGCTATGGCATAAAGACACCGATACGCAAAACGTAGATGTGCTGGTGCTCCCCGGCGGTTTTTCCTACGGAGATTACCTTCGTTCCGGCGCCATCGCCCGATTTTCTCCCATCATGCAGGCCGTGGAACGGCATGCCGCTTCGGGTCGGCCATTGATTGGAATTTGCAACGGTTTTCAGGTGCTGGTAGAGGCCGGTTTGTTGCCCGGTGCCTTGTTGCACAACACCCAGCGCCGATTTATATGCCGAGATGTGCATGTGCGCGTGGAGCAAACCGATTCAATTTTGACGCAAAACGCGAAGGTTGGCCAAGTGCTTCGCCTGCCCATTGCCCATGGCGAAGGCCGGTATTTTGCTCCCCAAGACGAGCTAAAACGCTTGGAAGACAGCGGGCAGGTTATCTTGCGCTATTGTTCGCCCGAAGGTGAATTGGCCGAGGACCATAACCCGAACGGCAGCACGAATCGCATCGCGGGCATTTGCAATTCTGCCGGCAATGTTTGCGGATTAATGCCTCATCCTGAGCGTGTTATGCACCCCAACATGGGCAATACCGACGGCCGAAGTTTATTGGAATCGGTAGCCGGCCGTTGGGGACTGGTTTCGCTTTAATTTTCTTTTTTGGGGCCCTTATCCGGCTTTTGGCTGTAGCCGCTGGCTCCGCAGCTTGGGCGGCTGAGGCTTGCGTGGGGCTCCCCCTGTTCGCCTCCGCAACCGGCCGCCCATAGCTCCGGCGCTGCGCGTCTGCCGCCGCAATCCGGGGTCCGGGCCGTGCAAGGGCTAAACAGCATTGCCTTTACGAATCCGCCGTATCCCCCCACAGCAAACTCGCATCTCCATAACTCAAAAAGCGGTACCCCGACTCCAAAGCATGTTGATATACCGTTTTCCATTCCTCCCCAATCAGAGCGGCCACCAACATAATTAAAGAACTGCCGGGTTGGTGAAAATTCGTCAACAATCCATCGGCCACGTGCAGAGGCCCCCCCGGATAAATAAAAATCTCGGTCTCGCCCTCCAAACCATTTGGAAATTGCTCGGCCAAGGCAGCAAAGGCCGATTTCCGATTGCCAAACTTAAGGGGAAAAACCTTGTCGGGATACTGAGGAACCCGAACCTGTTCCGATTGAGCAACCCAAAACAAAGACTCCAAGGTTCTGAATGCGGTTGTGCCCAAAGGAACAATCGGCCCCTCGTGTTCAGCTAAGCAACGCAAGGTGTCTCCCCCAACCGAAAATGCCTCTCCATGCATTTTATGCTCCAGCATGCGTTCGGCCGTTACAGGTTTAAAGGTGCCCGCCCCCACGTGCAACGTCACATTGCAGCGCTTAATCCCACGCTTTTTCAAGGTATCAAGCACCCTGTCGGTAAAATGAAGGGAGGCGGTTGGCGCGGCCACGCTGCCCCGGTTTTTGGCGAAAATGGTTTGGTAGTTTTCTTTGTCTTCGGGCTGAGCGTCCCGATTCAAGTAGGGAGGCAGGGGAATCCTGCCGGCCCGATCCAAAATGTCGGCCATACTTAGACCCAACTCTTGTGTCCAGTTTACCCGGACCAGGTCCTTGTCACGATCTTCCCATTCCAATTCCACCTGGGGCAGTTCGGTTAGCCGAATTGTTTCCCCAGCCTTCCAGCGTTTTTTATTCCCAATCAGGGCTTCCCATGCCACCGATGGGCTTGAGGCCAGCGCCTGCTCCATGGTTAAGCCCCAGGGTTTAAGCAAAAAAACCTCAATCTGGGCTCCCGTTTCGCGTTGGGCAAACAAGCGGGCGGCCACTACCTTCGACTCGTTGCTAACCAACAACGTGTTTGAGGGCAGCTGTTCCGCCAATTCCAAAAATCCTACATCTTGAATCAACCCCTGCTTATACACCAAGAGCCTTGAGCTGTCGCGGGGCTGGGCAGGATGCTTGGCAATTTGCGACTCGGTTAAGGGATAAAAAAAATCTGCGGTGTACATAATGCGCCCAAAATTACGGAAGCTTTCCTACTTTGCAGGCATGAAAGCTTTGTCTGAACTGTATGCCGCCTTCTTGTCGGGAAATGGAATCAGCACCGACACCCGGAAAATTGTGCCGGGCAGCCTGTTTTTTGCCCTAAAAGGAGGAAATTTTGATGGGAACGATTTTGCCGAGGCAGCCTTGGCTCAAGGGGCCACCCTTGCCGTTGTTGACCGACCTTCCCTGCAACACATTCCCGGAACCTGGATGGTGAACGATGTGTTGAAAACCCTTCAAGAATTGGCCCAACTTCACCGAAACACCTTGAAAACCACCCTGATTTGCATTGGAGGATCAAACGGAAAAACAACCACCAAAGAGTTAAGCTACGCTTGTTTGTCGGCGGCAGCCCCCACCTTGGCTACACCGGGGAATTTGAACAACCACATTGGCTTGCCCTTGACCTTGTTGATGTTGAAGCCGGAACACCGTTGGGGCATCATTGAAATTGGGGCGAACCATGCCGGCGAAACCGCCTCGTTGGCTTGGCTAGCAAGCCCTCAAGCCGCTCTAATTACCAACAACGGAAAAGACCACCTTGAAGGATTTGGAAGTGTAGAAGGCGTTCGGGCGGCCAACGCCGAACTGTACGAACACCTTAGGCTTTTTGGTGGCAAGGCCCTGGTTCCCGATTTTCAGCCCGATTTAATGGAGGACAGCCAAGACCTAAACCGCATTGTATATGGCTGGGAAAAGAGCTCTGCCTGGCAAGGCGTTCCCATAAAATCAGGGCATTTGGCGGGATTGCACATGTCGGATTGGGAGGCTCCTGTGGTTTCGCAATTGGCGGGACATTTCAACAGCGAAAACATGATGCATGCTGTGGCTCTGGCGCGCTGGTGTGGAGTTTCAGAGGAACACATACGTCAGGGGCTTTCGGAATACCGGCCCCAGCTTATGCGCAGCCAATACATACAGGGAGAAGGATTGAACATTCTATTGGACGCCTACAACGCCAACCCAAGCAGCATGGAAGCGGCCCTGCGCAGTTTCGTTGCCGAAGCCCAGCGGCCCTTTGGATTTATTCTGGGCGATATGCTTGAAATGGGAAAAGCCGCAGAACAAGAACATAAGAACATATTGGCCTTAGCCAAAGACTTCAGCCCAGACTTTATGTGGTGTATTGGCTCGGAATTCGAGAAACAAAAGGAGTTTGGTCCAGATTGCGCCCTTTATTTTAAGGACACCGAAGCGGCAAAGGCGCATGCCTTGGCAAACCCAGCTCTAAACGGAGAAGTTTTGATTAAAGGCAGCAGGGGTTATAAATTGGAGGGGTTGTTGGGGGTGTTAGGGGTAGATTAAATTCAATTCCCTTGGAGGAGGCTGTTTCACCATACTCACCAATTTCCCCTTACCTTAGCCTTCAAATCCAACCCCATGAACCTACGCCCTACCTTGCTCTTTTTGCTGCTATCTTGCTCCCTGCTTGCCCAACAAGTTGGCATCAACACCCAACAGCCCGATGCCTCGGCTTTGTTTGACATTACTGGAACCAACGGGGGCTTGTTGATTCCGCGCATGAGCACCACCCAAAGAAACGCCATACAAAATCCGGCAGAGGGCCTGTTGATTCTCAATACCAGCACCTCTTGCCTTGAAATTCACTATGCCGCCAACGGCTGGCGTTCCATAGCTTGCAATTGCACCACGGCACCTCCCAGCCCG